>Ga0194132_10001603_pt1 | contig 45415 bp, 42 predicted proteins | sample TA2KigOf80mmetaG_FD_148612 | JGI IMG/M metagenome (GOLD analysis project Ga0194132, IMG submission 148612) | Freshwater microbial communities from Lake Tanganyika, Tanzania - TA2015054 Kigoma Offshore 80m | ecosystem: Environmental > Aquatic > Freshwater > Lake | place: Tanzania: Lake... | reverse complement strand
TTTTTGCTGTCGCATCGCTCGAGCCATAAGCGCCTCAGTTAAGGCACCGAAATCACAGGACGGGGGTCCCCGTTCTTACTAAAATGGCATCGGCACACCGGGGGATAACTTTAGGTAGGTATTTAAGGCACGGAAAACACTGGTCAAACGGCGACGAATTCCGCCAGTGTGATTGGCTGAAGGAGCTGAGATTTTGGGGAGTTGGACTCAGATGAGCGAAAGCTCAATCCAAGCGCTGGGCCTATCAGACAGTTCTAGGGTTCTGCCACCGCAACCAGTTGCACCACCGCACTGCGACCTTTATGTCCCTGCCCTTCATTGATATCGCGCTCTAGTTCGTGGCATGACTTGACTCTTAGGCGATGCCAGCACGCCCGCAGCTCATCCGCTGTGACCAGCATATCGACATCTGGAGGACCACCGGTTTTAAACGTGAGTTGCCGTGGCGTGTAGGATTCGAGCAGAAATACACCGCGTGGCGCCAGCGCATCCTCGACTTTTGGATAAACTATTTTGCGTTTATTAGTCGGCAAATGAAACCAAATCGAAACAATCGCGTCCCATTTACTTTGACCAAAATCGAATTGCGTCAGATCAGCACAGACTGTCTCAACCTGGAGGTGCTCTGACCTAGCCCAGTCGTTTAATTTCTGCAACCCAACTTTGGACCAGTCGACAGCGGTCACCTGAAAACCAAGACGCGCCAAAGCCACCGCGTTGCGCCCCTCGCCCTCGGCTAGCATGAGGACCCGACCACCCTTCGGAATAAGTGCGATGCTATCCCGAAGGAAGTCGTTAATCTCGCGTCCGTAAAAAAAGTTCTGAGAGCTATAGCGCTGGTCCCATTGATCCTTCATAGCGAAGCACTGTCCTCAGCTTGGCTACTACTCGGTGGAACGAAGCGTACTTCTAAATAAAGCGGTAATGTTTGCAGAGCTGCTTCCGTATGAAACTCTTGTACCTTGCCACCAACGATACGCACCTGTAATGCCGCAGCTGAGTTCACCGCAGTGAACGTTCCGACCGCTGTCTGCACGGATCCATTGATAGACACGACGCTATTGGCTAGGTCGTCGAAGGATCCAATCGTATTCCAGGAGTTCACAGCTGTTCCGAGTTTGAGATTACTGATGACCGACGTAACAACTGGTTGCCCAGCGATGGTCGGCGTCGGCGCATAGGCTACACCACCAACCACAAGCAACGAGCCTTTAGTACAAAGTGATTGGCTCTTACCTGCAACACATGCGGGCAACGCACCGGTCATGTCAGCCATCGTATGGGTGTGAGTGGTGTTCGCTTTGTTACGCATTTGCACATCGAGCGCCATGAGTACGCCGTCGACGTAAGCTTTGTTGTAGAAGGTCTCGGTCAGCGTCGGTGTGCGCAGCGAGATCACGTTATTCTGGCTACCAAAACTAATGTCGCGAGAACCAGGCTCTCCAACTGGACCCGCTGGACCAACGGGACCCGCAGGACCAACGTCGCCCTGGTCACCTTTGGGACCAACGGGACCTGCAACGCCCGTGGGACCTGTGGGGCCAACAGGACCTATCGGGCCCATATCGCCCTTGTCGCCTTTTTCTCCTTTGTCACCGACATCACCTTTGTCGCCCTTGGGTCCAGCGGGACCGACAGGACCAGCTACGCCTGCTGGACCAACAGGACCAACAGGACCAACAGGACCAACAGGACCAACAGGGCCGGCGGGGCCGGCAACGCCCGTCGGACCGGCGGGACCAACTGCACCAGTGTCACCTTTGGGACCAGCGGGACCTGCAACGCCCGAGGGACCGACAGGACCTATCGGGCCAACATCGCCCTTGTCGCCTTTTTCTCCTTTGTCACCTACATCACCTTTGTCGCCCTTGGGTCCAGCGGGACCGACAGGGCCGGCAACGCCAGCGGGACCTACCGGACCAACCGGGCCTGCAACACCTGTGGGACCGACAGGACCGACTTCTCCCGTTTCACCTTTAGGGCCAACGGGGCCGGCAACGCCTGTGGGACCGGCAGGACCTACCGCACCAGCTGGACCTACGTCGCCTTTGTCACCTTTGTCACCGACATCACCTTTGTCGCCCTTGGGTCCGGCGGGACCCGCAACGCCAGCAGGACCAACGTCACCCTTGTCGCCTTTATCGCCCGCGTCACCCTTATCGCCTTTCGCGCCCGCGTCACCCTTGTCACCTTTTTCGCCGAAGTCGCCCTTGTCCCCTTTCGCACCTTCTATACCGGTAGGACCGGCAGGACCGACAGGACCAACATCACCCGTGTCGCCCTTATCGCCTTTGGCGCCGACGTCGCCCTTGTCACCCTTCGCCCCTGCTAAACCGGCAGGACCGGCAGGACCGGCAGGACCAACTGGGCCTACATCACCCTTGTCACCCTTGTCACCTTTATCGCCCGTGTCGCCCTTATCGCCTTTGGCGCCAACATCACCCTTGTCGCCCTTGTCTCCTTTATCGCCCTTATCACCGACGTCGCCTTTAGCACCGCTGAGACCAACCGGGCCCGCTGCACCCGCTGGACCAACGGGACCGGCTGGACCAATCGAGCCTTTGTCGCCTTTGTCGCCTTTTTCGCCCCGGTCGCCTTTGGGACCGGCTGGGCCTTCGTCGCCAGCTTCACCCTTTTCGCCTTTTTCTCCTTTATCGCCCTTAGGACCGTGAGCCCCTGGGACTCCAGGATTTCCTGGCTCCCCTTTATCGCCGCGTGGACCTTGAGGACCCTGGGGACCGGCGGGACCTGGGTCACCCTTGTCGCCTTTGTCACCTTTGGGACCTTTATCGCAGCGTGGGAGATGGTAGGCATTGGGAGTCGTGCCGTCCGTACATTTTGGGATGCCCGTTTCGGCGCGCGACTGCGATTCGATGTAGATGTGACCCTGTCCGTCGAGCGTCACCGTCAGCATCTGACCGCGTTGGTCGATCGGACTAAACTTCGGTTCACGATCAGAGATCCGACCATCGCGATTTTTGTCGAATCCAATTTTGAGACTCCCACGCAGGCTCTGCGCACTGACCTCTGGGGTGCCTATGGTAACGATCCCAAAGATGCGATTACTCCCATTGACGGGCGTAGACCTTAGTCCTTGGCTATCGACACTGAGCCCGACGGTGTCTCGCCCCACAATGGCGATGAGCTGCGCTCCCACTTCTTCAGCGCTCAGCTCTGAACTCAACACATCTATGGGGAATTCAAATTTATCTGGCACCGCGGCCGCTGCGGACATCGCGACACTTGCAGCGGGGCTGATTATCAATGCCTTGAGACTAACCGAGAGCAATCCCGATAGGCGCATGATTTTCCATCCAAATAATTATTGTTTATTTTTTTTTACTAAAGAGACATCGAGAAGATCGTCATTCGCGGATCTCTATAGGGTACCATAGCCAGGTAACCGACACCAAAGATCGGCTTCCCTGAGGCTTTAGTCATATGTTATCGCGCCACTAAATATGACTCTGATTTGACCAAAATTTCGGTAGACCATAAGATCGCATAAGAACCATCTACCGAACCGGACTCCCCGTGCTGACCCCGAGGGTGCTCCTACAGAGTGAGACAGCATTAGCACACGCACTGCCGTACGCCCGACACCCTCATTCGGTCCTAAAGATAATCAACACAACCAAAATAAGCAGAGGGGTGTCCTGGTGACGCAAACAGTGAACGGCAGTCAGACAGCGACCGACGACTGGGCTCCAATGCGGCCGCGGGAGCTTCTGCGCAGTTTAGGTAACAGTTGGCTGGAGGTCCTGAAAGCGCCGTCACTACCACAGGAGATCGTGGCGGGTCTCACCGTAGCAGCCGTTGCGTTGCCCCTGAATATTGCTCTTGCAGTGGCTTGCGGACTACCACCAAGTGCCGGGCTCGTCGCTGGAGCTATCGGCGGAGCCGTTGCGGCGGTCTTTGGCGGGTCTGCCTCGCAGATATCCGGTCCAGCAACAGCTCTATCCTTGACTGTGTTTACTCTGAATCAAGAATTTGGCATGTCCGGTGTCGCTGCGGCCTGCCTGTGTATTGGTGTCATCCAACTTGCACTTTGCGCCGTCGCTAGTCGGAACCTTCTGAAATATATACCTGAGTCGATACTGACCGGATTTGCAAGCGGCGTGGGACTTAAGTTACTAGACAATCAAATCCCAGAACTTCTTGGTTTTGATTACACAACTTCTGAACTAGCTCAGATGATGCATCGCCCAGCTTGGCTTCATGAAGTGTCTTGGTTAGCAGTAATGTCCGGACTCTTCGTTGCATTTTTGGTCAATGCCAGTAATAAGTTTAAGCGATTTCCGGCTGCGCTGGTGGCAATCGCGCTCATCACTGCAGTGGCCAACAGATTAGGCTGGAACGTAGAGCGTGTCGGACTGGTTCCAATTAATTTACACCTACCAACCTGGCCCACAGTTGCTGATGACCGATGGTTGCGCATAATCACCGTATCTGTACCGCTAGCAATCCTTGCCGCAGTTGAGACTCTGATCTCGGCAAAGTTGGTAAAAAATTGGACTAGCGATTCAAAAAACATTGATTCAAATCTTGAGATCTTCGGCCAAGGAGTGGCTAACCTCGCATCAGGTTTTGTTGGCGGCATGCCGGTATCGGGGGTCACCATTCAATCAAGAGTTGCCGTCCAGAGCGGTGCCAGGACAAGGTTATCTGCCTTATTTCATAGCGCAGCTCTTCTATTCGCTTTTCTCTATCTAAACGAGACAATTTCATCGATACCGCTTTCAGCGCTAGCCGGTTTACTCTGTATGATTGGCGTTCAGTTAATCGATACCTCAACTTTCTTCAAATTAATCAGGACACAACGCGTCGAAGCATTATGCTTTCTGCTAACCATCATTGGCACTCTCAAAGGTCACTTAATGGTGGGGCTTACCGCTGGTATTGCGCTTCACTTGGTCTCAATGAAGGTAAGACGTTTGATTCACAGTCCTGCGAGCCACGAAATAGCCGAAAAAGCGAAAAAAAAACCAACCAGCGGCACTCGAGCTAAAACCTTGGATGCGACCAAGGCAGCCAACAACCGTCGTCGCATCAATCACTTCAGTGATGAGAATCCAAATATTGATTGGCTCAAGCAAATCCGCATGAGGGCCCAGTCAGCTGCCTCTGCATTTGTTCATCAAAATGCATCTGTGATCGGCAAAGTGGTGCTTGGGGATCATGTTCATATTGCTGCCGAAAGCTCGGTACGAGCCGACGAGGGGTCGCCTTTTTATATTGGCTCCAATTCCAATGTACAGGATGGAGTGGTCCTTCATGCGCTCAAAGATAAGTGGATCGATGTAGATGGCGAAAAGTGGGCAATTTACGTCGGACAGAACGTATCAATAGCACACCAAGCATTGGTTCATGGACCGTGCTATGTGGGTGACAACTCATTTGTGGGGTTCCAGGCCGTAGTGCATAACTCTGTCGTTGGTAGCAAATGCTATATCGGTATCGGTGCCATCGTAGTTGGAGTCAACGTTCCAAGCGGTAAATATGTACCACACGGCAGTATCATCGACACTCAGGAGGCAGCAGATCAGCTTCCAGACGTGAGTCATGAACATATGCACTTCAACGAAGAGGTAGTTAATGTCAATCGGGGCCTGGCGGCGGCTTACTCACGCGAAAAATCTGTATCTTCAAAAAATTTAAGTAAGACGCAGGTCAATTCGCGTCCCCACCAAGCAAAAAATTGGTTTTGATCAGGGAGATTCCAAGTGACAGCGACTTTCTATTTAGCTGTATTTATTGGGCTAACAATTTACGCATTATACGGATTATCCAGATGCTTATTTCAAGTTTCTGAGGGAGAGATTGCTGTCATCTCAGCTTTTGGCAAAAGTAAATTTAGCAACGTATCTAGTAAGCAACTTAAAGTCTATGCCCCAGGTCTGCATCTAAAATTGCCGTGGGAATGTGTACAAAAAGTCTCGATGAAAGAGCAAATTTTAGAGCTCTCTGGAGATGAAAGCGGCATCACAGCCATGACAGCTGACGGCACGACACTTGCGATTAATGCTATTGTCCGGATCACGCTCGCCAAAGATTCCCTGTATCAATTTATCATTGGCCTGGAACATCCAATTGATCACCTCAAAAGTTGGTTTACTTGCTTGTTGCAGGACCAAATAGCAAACTTCGATCAAAAGTTGAGAACATCTGTTCCGTCTCAGGGCACTTTAGCAAGTTCTGATGACATAAAATTAGGCTCCTATGCCGTGATTCGTCGTGAGCGCCGTCTGCTTAATCAGGGCATCCAAGAATTTTGCCGTCATCAAATTGGTGACCGCTACGGTGTCAGCTTTGATGGTATAGACCTTACCGATATCCTGCCTCCCGACGAACTGGCCGAAGCTCTCAACAGCGTCATCAATGCCCACAGTGAGGCCCAAAGCCTTCTGGCTCGGACCGAGGGCGAATGCGAACAACAAGTGATCGCCGCGGCTAAAGGGCTAGACATTGCGAAAGCACGCGCTCAAGCGGTCGAGCAAGAGATTTCCACCATGGTTGATGTTCTGGCGAAACTCCAAAAAGACGGGACGTTGAGCGCTTACCTTGAGCGTCGTCGTGCCGAAGTTTATGCCGATGCCCGCACCTCCTACATCAAGAGGCCATCATGAGTAACGATATTTTGTCTATTGGCTTTGGCATTGTGATTGGTTTGAGTGTGCTCCCACTGATTGGTTGGCTCATGAAGCTCGTCAGCATGGAGGTTCATGAGGAGACCGCGGCCGTCATCACAAGTTTTGGTCGCCTGACCAAAGTCGTTCGGGAGCCTGGCCTCCACCTTTGGCTAGGAAGGTATTTACCGTGGAATAAATGCCAACAAGTCTCACTCAAGCGGGACCATCGCACGTTTGAAGAGATCCACGTCAACGACTGCCGTGGCACCACGGTCATCGTCGACCTGTGGACTCAGTTCCGCGTGATGTCACCGGAAAATGCGCTGTTCCGCGTCACTGACCGGGAAAAAGCGTTGCGTAGTCTGCTCACCAACTCTGCCACCGCTATTCTCGGTACCTTTGAATTAAGCCAAATCCTGGCCAACCGCAGCGAGCTTAGCCAAAGGCTCAAAGACGATATCCGCGATGAAACGCTGCGTTGGGGTCTAGAGATCGACCTCGTATTCATTAGTAAGCTGAGTCTTTTGCCCGAGGTCTCAGCTCAGCTATTTGACACGGTAGCAGCACGCCTGGAGAAGGCTAAGGCCGACATTGACGAAAATGGCCGCCTGAGTGCCGACATGCTCCAAGCCGCTACGGCAGCAAGTGTTGCTAAACTGGTGGCAGAGGCCCGCGGCCAGTATAGCCTCGGCGTGAACGCCGCCTACCAGAAGCTCCGTACCAATCCAGAGCTCATGGCAGCATATAAGGAACTGTACGAACTCTCACTGATCAAACCCTACAAGACTGTGACCTTTCACGGATTCAGTGACGGCGAAGTGTCGGCCATCGATGCAGCGATGACCACGGCTAGTGGCTTTGATGCGGCTCACCAAGCTTTGAGTTCCCATGCGCCTGTCTAGAAAAATCTGTCTAAGGATTTGACATTCGTCGTCAGGCCCCAAGGAAACCCTCTGGAATCACTGGGGCCGATTTCTGGCACAACTCCTGCTGCCTTTTTCTTTAAGAACAAAGAATAAAAGAGGTAGGAGTCACCCATGAACCACACAATTCGCATTCGTGATCATTTGGTCATTACCGGTGTCACGATCATGGCCGTCATTACTGGCTACAGCATCTATCAGATGGCCGCCGTGCGTAACGAAGCCAAATTGTTGCGGGAACAAAATACCGTCGTCACTGCTAATCTCCATAAACTGCAAGCACACTTTCAGCAGCTAAGGTCGTATACGGAAAGCACTCAGACACTTGCCATCGGTGGCGTGCGCACTGCGGCCGTTAGCGAGGACCATTATGATGCGCGCACTCTAAACTTAGGATCACGAGCGCTCGGCCAAAATGCGCCTTTTAGCCTCGCGGCAAAAAGCTTGAGCGGCGTGAGTGCAGCGGCTGCGCTCAGTGACACGGAGCAGTTCGCTCAAAACATTGCGCGCATAGACAGCATCGCCGACGATATCGAACTGGTATCAAAACGTCTCACTAATATTTCGGCAGCCCTACGCGTCAACAAAGACAATCTGAAAGCCGTGCCGTCCCGTCTACCCGTTTGGGGCCGCATCAGCAGCGAGTACGGTGAGCGTATGTCACCATTTCATGGCCTACGTAGGATGCACGATGGTATCGACATTATGGCAACCGTTGGTACTACGGTGTACGCCCCTGCTGATGGGGTCGTGACGTTTGCCGGTGAGTTTCCGCACATGGGCCGCATTGTGGTCATCGACCATGGCGGCTCCGAAATGATCACCCGCTACGGCCATCTGAGCGGCATCCAAGTCAAAGCCGGTGACAAGGTGAGAAAAGATCAGGCGATCGCTAAAACTGGCAACTCTGGTAGGTCCACCGGACCTCACCTGCATTATGAAATTTGGCACCGCAATCAGCCTGTAGATCCCCGGGAATACCTATTTGACATGAGCGACCAGGCGCCGCTCGTCATCGCTCCGCCTACCCGGCTGACCGCTGATAAGCGCTACTTTGAGCCAAAGTCGTTCTACAAAGACTTGGACTGAACAGGACGGATCTGGACGGATCGGGACGGATCCTCGCTAGAGGCTTGAAGCTGTACGTTAGCCGGTTTAAGATCAGGTTTAAGTCAAACTTTTCTGCTTATGAGCCAAGGAGGCTTTATATGCGTTCCAATCTGTCCAAGATGGGCCTACTCTTAGCCGGCGTCCTGGTAAGCACCAGCACCTATGCCAACGACAAACTAGCTGCCACTCCGGCCGCTAATGTGGCACCAGCGTCCGCCACGGCCACGGCACCTGCCACCACGGCCGCGCCGGTCACCAATAAATCCCCTGCAACAGCCCCTGCAGCAAGCACTGCTGCTCCCGCTGCTCCTGCGGCAGCTACGGCGACCGGTAAACCAGAGGCTGGAAAGCCCGCCACCACCACGGCACCGGTAACCGCTCCCACCAAAAGTGCGGGCACAGTGGTAGAGATCAAGACTAGCGAGGGCAACATCAAGGTCGAACTAGCCGATAAGGAAGCCCCGATCAGCGTCGCCAACTTCGTGGCCTACGTGAATAGCAAATTTTACGACGGTACCGTCTTTCATCGCGTGATCGATGGTTTCATGATTCAAGGCGGTGGCTATACTGTCGATGGTGATAAACTCAACGAAAAGCCAACCAAAGCGGCGATTGCTAATGAAGCCAAGAATGGCCTGAAAAACGACAAAGGCACCATCGCCATGGCGCGCACGAGCAATCCCGACAGTGGGACCTCGCAGTTTTACATCAACCTCGTAAACAACGACCGCTTAAACTACCCGAATCCCGATGGCCATGGCTATGCGGTCTTTGGTCGCGTGGTTGAAGGGCTCGACATCGTCGAGAAGATCGGCAAATCTAGAACGGCGATCCGCTTCAATATGCAAGACTTCCCCGTAGCGGACGTGAAGATCCTCTCGGCCAGCGTTGTGAAGCCTACCAGTCACTAAACTTAGGTCATGAAGCCTGATTGAGTGAACCACAAGGGCGACGCACGGACTAATGCATAGTCCGTGCGTCGCCCTGAGTTTTGGGGTATCAGCCGCGCTGTTTGAGCTTACTGCCCAGTAGGGCACCAAAACTGCCGACCTTAGGTGCATCTGCTTCAGCCCTCTGCGTGGCAGCAGCCTGACGCTCGGACGCCAGGTAGTCCTCGTAGTTCTTTTGATCGGAATCCTCTTCCTCAATATCAGCAAGGGTTAGCTGAATCCGTCGCTCCTCAGGCGCCACAGCTACGACTCTGACCTCGAGCTCCTTACCCGGGGTAGCGGCCTGCTTGTAGGCCTCGCCGTACTTGCGTTTAAGCACACTCAGCGGAAGCAGAGCCGTCAGGCCTGGTGCCAACTCCACTAAGGCACCAAAGGGCTTGAGCCGCTCGACTTTAGCACTGCGCAACTGCCCTACTGGATAACGCGTCGCAGCGGCGAACCAGGGGTCGTCCTCAGGCTGCTTCATGGTGAGTGAAATACGGCGTTGCACCGTGTCGATGTCTTTAACCGCGACGGTGACCGTGTCGCCAATCTTGAGAACCTCGGACGGATGATGCACCCGCTTCGTCCACGAGAGTTCGGAAATATGTAGCAGCCCCTCAAGTCCTGCATGAATTTGGACGAAGGCACCAAACGACTGCAAGTTTACAACTTTACCCTCGTAGACTTTGCCACCAGAGATGAGATCATGCACCCGCTCCCACGGATCTTGCGAGGCCGCCTTCATGCTTAAGGAGAGTTTAGGCCTGCCCTTGTCGTCACGCTCGATCTTCAGGATTTTGACCTGTACGTGATCACCAACACTGACGACCTCGCTCGGGTGAGACACGCGTCCATGCGCTAGATGCGACACATGGACCAAGCCATCGACGCCACCGATATCGACGAAAGCACCAAAATCCCGGAGCTCCGTAACCGTACCGGTGAAGACCTTGTCCTCAGTGGAGGTCGCCGCCAACTCTTGCAGGCGTAAGTCAGCTTTTTTGCGTAGCAGAGCGGTGCGCGAGACGACGATGTTACGCCCGCGTTCTTCGACTTTTTCGATCAAAAACTCGTAGTCCTTGCCGACGTGCTCAGCACCGTTATCGGTAAACTTGGTATCCATCTGCGAGATGGGACAGAAGGCTGTCTTGCCGAGTACTGTTACTTCAAAGCCGCCTTTAATGACTTTAGCGACGCGGCCGCGCACCGGGATGCCCTGGGCTTGAGCCTTATCCAAGTCATCGGACGACTTAAGAGCGTGAGTCATGTGATGACTCAGCTGGACCTCGCCACCGCGCTTAGCGATAACAAAGGCCTCAATCTTATCGCCTACCTTGTATTTTAAAGCGCCGTGCTCATCGACGAGCTCGATTTTGTCGATCACACCAGTCGCCTTACCGTGACCCAGGTCGACCATGACATCGGTACCAGAGCCAATGAGGGATAGCGTGCCCTGCACTTTTTCCCCGACAGCAATACGCTGGCCACCTTTGGCCTCCTGCTGCAGCAAAGCGGCAAAAGCCTGGGCCGCACTCTCCTTCTGCGGAGCCTCGGCGTCAAACCCGCTATCGTCATCTTCCCACTCGATACTTGGACCCTTAACCTTAACCATGTAGCACCTATCTCTCATCTGGGTTGGGAGGGAAAATTACCACGGTCCCCCTTAAACTGGTCTACTTAATTGTTGGTCAGGGAGGAATCAGCTACAATTTCCTCTTTGCGGCCACCAACACCTACAGGGAGCAGTTTGCCATGTGCATCATCTGCCTTGAATTTCAGCGCTCTCGCGACCTAAAAGACGCTCGTCAGATGCTAGCCGCGGCCAGACGTGAACCCACCGACATCTCCAGAGAGCACCTTGACGAGGTGGAGCAAAAACTAAAAGATGCCGAAGCAGCGACCAAATCAGGCAGTAACCCATGACGACCGACGATAGCCCAGGCGGGTCACAGCGCGCGACGACTGCTAAAGAGCGCGCCCGCGCCTTCCGTAAAGCAGCGTATGAAAAGGCAAAAGCGGCTGCCAAAGAGCGACGCAAGGCTGCCGCCGCCACCCCGGAGGCGCAGCAACGCGCCGCCGCCCTTAAAGCCAAGCGCCGCGATGCCTACAAAAAGGTGAGAGAGCGCAGTAAGGCCCGCGACCTTCAAGTCGCAAAGGCGGAGGCTGAAGCCGCTACGGCGGACCGTGCTACCGTCGACGCCGTGCGTCAAAAGGAGCTACTAAGGCTCATCACGACGGCCGACAAATTGGCACCACAGCCGCCGCGAGACACGCAGACGCAGCCCAAACTGACCCTAGTGAAAAATTAAACCCGTCCAGCTTGCTCACTGGTCGCCTGGTAAGCACTGATACTGCCCGCTGAAGGCGTGGGTGACACCTGAATTGGGGCAATCCCAGGGACCTGGCCAAACCCGGATGTGCCGACGTAGACAGCCAAAGCCGCGGGCATCAGAAAGCCGAGATACTGCGTGTAGTGAAACACGGTACCACCGATCAGCCCGCCGATGATGAAACCAAGGATCGTCGCAAAACGCACAACCGCACGGTGCATCTCTTTGGAGTAAATTTCTGGCCTGTGGCGACAGGTGAGGGCGCGTACCAGTCCCATACCGACATCAGTGGTAGTGCCCGTCAGATGGGTAGCCCGCACTATGCCGCCCGAGGCCGAGGTAAGGACCGCATTCTGCAGGCCAGAAGCAGCACATAGCATAATCAGCAGCGGGTAGTCGGCACGCAGCTGAAACGGCGATTCGAATGCCGTGAAGTAGCCCAAATGCCCAAGTAAACCAGCGCCGGCAAGGAGCATCGCAGCGAAATACATGAGCCCCCTGAATTGGGGCTTGCGACCGTTGAGTATGGCCGCATCGGTGAAAAAGGACGCAATCATCACACCGAGCACAAAATAGAGCGGCACACTGAGCATACCGGCAGCCAAACGAAACTGCCGATTACCCGTCTCCATACCAGCCAAGGTGGCAAATCCCGTCACGTGCGTCACAAAGCGATCGCAGGCCATCAAGCCACCGGCATTAACACTGCCGGAAATGAAGGCCATCGCGACCCACTTACGGACTATCTTAGCCGGAAACCGCTCCGTAACCACCCGAGACCTCAAACCACGGCTGCCGCCCAAATCCGCCAGGGAACAATGGGGCGTCCAGCCGCGTTACACTTACTGAGTAATACCACTGAGGACATGGATCTGATCAAGAGCCTTACCGCTGCCGATCACAACCGATGTGAGCGGATTGTCAGCAATCATGATCGGCAGACCCGTCTCCTCGCGGAGAAGCACGTCGAGATTTTTGATCAGAGCGCCACCACCAGCAAGGACGATGCCCTTGTCGACGATATCAGCAGCTAATTCGGGCGGCGTCTGCTCGAGAGCAACGCGCACGGCCTCAACAATGATGTTGACTGGCTCAGCAATCGCCTCGCGAATCTCCTCCGACGTCACCTGGATGGTCTTTGGAATACCAGCCACCATGTCGCGGCCCTTGACATGCATCGACTCGATCACATCGCTAGGATAGGCATTACCAATGGCAATCTTGATCTCCTCAGCGGTGCGCTCACCGATGAGGAGGTTGTACTTACGCTTGATGTAGTTAATGATGGCCTCATCCATCTTGTCGCCCGCAACGCGGACCGACTTCGAGTAGACAATACCGGCCAAGGAGATCACAGCGACTTCCGTCGTGCCACCACCGATGTCGACAATCATGCTGCCGCTCGGCTCAGTCACCGGCAAGCCAGCACCAATCGCCGCCGCCATTGGCTCCTCGATCAGGAACACTTCACGCACGCCGGCGCTCTCGGCAGCTTCTTTAACCGCACGCTTCTCAACGTTGGTGATACCGTAGGGAACACAGACGATCACACGAGGCTTAACCATCGTGCGGCGATTGTGCGCCTTCTCGACGAAGTAACGGATCATCGCAGCCGTGATCTCAAAGTCAGCAATCACACCGTCCTTCAAGGGACGAATGGCGACAATGTCACCAGGGGTACGACCAAGCATCTCCTTCGCTTCCTTGCCAACGGCGAGGATACGCTTAGGGCCAGTCACGTTCTTATTGATGGCAACGACCGATGGCTCGTTCATCACAATGCCCACACCCTTGACGTAAACTAAGGTGTTGGCGGTCCCGAGGTCGATAGCTAAGTCGTTGGAGAATAAGCCAGCAAGCCAGTCAAAGATCATCTCGCCCTCATTCGTGGCAAAGTGTTCGCGCGTTGGTGAAGTGGAATCGCTACAAAGGAATCCCTATCACGCATGGTACACGGAGGCAACGATCAAGGAAACGCAAAAAAGCAATCCGGTCAAATACGGTGCTTCTTTTTCTTGCGCTGCTTACCTCGCGGCATCGGCTTGGCCACCGGGGTCAGTGGCGGTGGCTTGGGAGCACGCGTCTTAGTCGGCTTGGACACGTCACCTTGGCGCATAATAAGCAGATAATTGAATCCGCGTAAAAAATAATTACCAAGTGCCGCCGACCGATGCCAGTGATCGCGCTTCATAGTCCGATTGTGGCGCACCACCGCCACGATATCAACTGGTACAAAAAAGCGCCGCATGATCGCAAACAGCTCAAAGCCGATGGGGCAGAACGGATGGTCCTGACGCCACGAATCACTCACGTAAACACCGACATGCCCACCAGGTTTGAGGACGCGGTGGATCTCGGTGATCACCTCGGTCATCGCCTCGTAGTACCCTCCCCCGTCGGCGTCTAGCTCGCCAATGCACTCGGGCAATCCCGAGTACTTAAGATGCGTCGAGTACGGTGGATCGACAAAAACAAACTCGGCGCTGCCGTCTGCCACCGGTAGATGCCGCGCATCCGCCCGCACGATCGCGGCGCGCTGCGGTTGCAAGTCGAAGCCTAGCCCTTGGCGGCCAAGATCCTTACAGACATCGAGGGTTGTCCCACTGCCGCACATCGGATCGATGACCGTGTCGCCGTCTTTGGTGTAGCGCTTGAGCAGATTCCAAATGACCCAGGAAGGGGTGGCACCCTTGTAGTTCTTACTGCCCTGCATGCCCTCGCCATAGTGCTGCGAGGGGTACTCCCATAAAGTCGTGGTCTGGAGCTCTAATTTCGGCTTCTTATACATGAATGTTCTCCGCAATCGGCGCCGGCCAAATGGATTGCCATACGGGCGGCAGCGCTGCCACCACCTCGATCAGCTCCTTAGTGATGGGATGATGAAACGCTAAGGCCCTAGCATGCAGGGCAATTTGTCCCTCCCATGGAACTGACGCCCCGTACTTTACGTCGCCGTATATGGGCATGCCAGCGTCGGCTAGCTGTACCCGAATCTGATGGCTCCTACCCGTCTTGGGAGCCACGGCCACAAGTGTCAGCCCGCCGTGGCGCGCAATGACCCGGAATGCCAACTCGCAACTCTTAGACCCCGCAGTGCCGGCCTGGACCATGGTGGTGACGTTGCGGTCCCGGTCCTTGAGGAGCGCCCCGGTGAGGACCCCGCTCGGACCAGGCGGCGTGCCTTCGACAATGGCGAGGTAGGTCTTGCCAATGTCACGCCCACGCATCTGTGCCGAAAGGCGAGAGGCCGCCTTGCTACTAAGAGCAAACATCACCGCACCTGAGACCGGACGATCGAGCGAGTGTAAGGGCGCCACATACCCCTTCTTACCCGGAGCCTGCCGACTGGCGTGAAACTCCCGCACCAATGCTAAGAGCGTATCGTCACCACTGTCGTCGCCCAAGGTCAGTAGGCGCGCCGGTTTATTGACCACCAGACAGTGGCTGTCTTGCCATAGCACCTGCGAACTGATCCACTTAACTGTTGGTAAAGACATTATTACGTAATGATTAAAGATGGTTACTGGAATACATCCTAACGCTCGCCCAAAGCCGCGCCAAGCACTGCTATCACGGGCAGTTGGATCAAATCACCAACAATTAAGTAGACCAGCTAAAGAGAGTTTACCGTTGAACCAACGCCTCAGGGTTGGCTACACTCGATCACCATTTGCGTCCCTGATATTAACAGGTTGACCGACTCTGGAGTACGAAATGCGACCGACGCGACTATTTGACCTCATCGAACGCCAAGCCGCCGCGCTGCCACTCGACGATGCCCTCGCTGCCAAAGTTGGTGATTCTTGGCGGCGTTATTCCAGTCAAGAAGTTGTCGATACCGCGCGGAACGTAGGCTTAGGTTTGCTCACCCGTCATCAGATTGCCAAGGGTGAGCGCATCGCCCTCATCTCAATGAATCGACCGGAGTGGGTGTTCAGTGACATTGCCATCGCGCAACTCGGTGCGGTATCGGTGCCACTTTACCCATCTGCTACAGCCAAAGACTACGCATACATTCTAGGTCATTCAGAGGCCACTGTCGCATTGGTCTCGACCACTGAGATCGCGCAGAAGTTGAACAGCGTGCGGGGGAGCCTCCCGAACCTAAAGGCCGTCTATACTTTCGATACCGCTCCTGGCATCACTGATACGATGCCGTTTTCAGAGCTGCTCACAGCTGGCCAAAATGCAACACCGGAGCTTGCAGCCGCACTGCAGGCGCGCCGTGACTCTGTAACGCCGCAAGACCTGGCTTCCATCATTTATACTTCTGGCACCACAGGCACACCCAAGGGCGTCATGCTGAGTCACCAAAATATACTCAGCAATGTCCTGACCGTTCTGGACGTCGTGAACATCAACCATCTGAAGCGGGCTCTGAGCTTTCTGCCATTGTCCCATGTATTTGAGCGATTGGCATGTTACGCGTACCAGTATATGGGTACGTCGATTTATTTTGCTGAAAGCGTCGAAACGATCGTCAAGAATTTGCCTGAAGTCAAACCTCATGTGATGGCGACCGTGCCTAGACTACTTGAGAAAGTTTACGAGGCCATCGTCAACAAGGGGCACGAACTTACGGGTTTTAAAAGGGTGTTATTTGACTGGTCACTCAAGCTAGGTTTGACATACGACCCCGATCACCCTGCTGACCTAAAAACAAAATTACAATTAGCCGTCGCTAGAAAACTAGTGTTTAGCAAGTGGAAAGCTGCACTGGGCGGCGAGCTAGATGTCATTTTGATTGGCGGCTCTGCTCTGCAGCCACGACTGGCAAGGGTTTTCTGGGCGGCAGGCATTCAAGTGCTAGAGGGCTACGGACTGACCGAAACCTCACCGGTGATCGCTTTCAACTCATTTACCGAGCATCGCGTGGGATCTGTCGGTAAACCACTGCCAAATTTGCAACTCAAAATCATCCAAGAGGAGGGCTACCGCGCGGGCGAGGGTGAAATCCTCGTTAAAGGACCATCCGTCATGATTGGGTACTTTAAAAATCCAGAGGCAACCGCCCAAGCTGTGGACGCGGATGGTTGGTTTCACACTGGCGATATCGGTGTATTAGATGATGGCTATTTGCGTATCACGGACCGCAAGAAGGAAATCTTTAAGACCTCCGGCGGTAAATACATTGCTCCGCTCGCCATCGAAAACAAACTGCGCGAATCACCTCTCGTCGCTCAGGTGATTGTCGTAGGAGAAAATCAGAAATTCCCGTCTGCGATCATCCTCCCTGAGTTCGACAACCTGCGTAAATGGTACGCAGCCCAGGGAAAGACCGTCACCAGTAACGCCGAGCTCATCGCACTGCCCGAGACCAATGCCCTCCTAAAGGAAGTCGTTGAGAACTCCAACGTCAACTTCGGTCAGTGGGAGAAAATCAAGCAGTTTCGGCTCGTATCTGATGAATGGTCGATAGCCGGGGGCGAATTAACCCCCAAGCTGAGTATCAAACGCAAGGTCGTCATCAACAAGTATAAAGATCTTATCGACGGCATTTACAGCGGCAGCAAATCTTAACTAGCGGTAGCTAACTTCGGATTTGCTACAAGTCATCCCAAACCGGTAGCCGTCGATATCGTAGATCGCTGACATGGGGAAATCTCCCGACTCTGGCCAGAGAGACAGCGACAAACCAGTTAATTGGTCGGCGCCGAACAGCTTGGCGTCGATGTAATTAGTCTTAAATGTTTCGCCGCCAGATGGTGGGATAAAAGTCCCTTGGACCTGAGCCGTATAAGTTTTGCTGCGTTTTCCTGACGCGCTCACCGATAAACTAACTTGGCCGCCGATAGCATAACCGCCAGGTGTCAGGCCTACTCCAAGCAGCACGCCTTCCATCCGGCCTTTAAATTCATGGCTATCAAAAGGATCACAGTGCAATGTGATCACGGGCATATCCGGTGTGTTGATGTGCCCAACGACGCCGCCACGTGACGCCGCCTTGACTCCGGACAAGTGCGCGCTCGCGCAGGACGAAAGGAGCAGGGATAAGCCGACTAATCTGATCGCTACAGCAACGAAATTCATAAATAAAAACTCATCTCAAAGGGGAATTGGTACAACTTGGATTTTTGGCAAGGAATCAGAGCAACGCTACTGTCACTTTGGCAAGAGCTCGTGGTAGCTGATATTGGCTACCGAGCTCAGTGTGTCGCCCGTCGATACTTTGCCCGTCACGGTAAGTTTATTTAGTGTTGCAGCCGTTGGTGTACCAACCAGGATGAAAGGCTCGGTGACCCAGTAGTAGCGGTTGGGCATATCTTGACGCGGCGCGAATTCTTCAATTTTGAGATTACGTACGCCGGCAGGGTTTTCCAGGGTTGCGGTCGCGTCTGCAGCCTTCATAAAGACGGGTATGGTTCCCAGCGTTGCCGCAGCCCGCACTAACTCGTCGGCGTTGGAGGTGACGCGCACCAACTTCGCATCGCCCGTGACTTGCTCAAGGTAGGCTCTAGGATTGACGGCAGATCCAGCATTGTAGCCTACAAATAAGGCAAACATGCTGACTCCTGGGATGCTGCGCAGGCGTTGGGCTGCGGTCAGACCAGATTGTTTTGGGTCGCCTTGACCAGTGGTAGGCGAGCCGTCAGAGATGAAGTAAACAATCTTGTCACCAGGGATATTGGCAAGTTGATCGGCAGCCGTGTTTAGTGCCGCGTGATAATTGGTCAGCTGTGCCGTGCCTGTTTCAGAACCACAAAAGGTTGCTGGGTTGAGACTATTAGCGACGGCGTCAAGCTCACCAACAGGAATCTTAACTTCCGATTGGGTGGCAAACCTGACCACACCAGCCTTAATCGTGGTGTTAAGCATCGCCTGGTATTTTTTGACGATGAGGTCTGCAGCGCGCAGACGTCCACAGGAGCCGTTGGTGGTCTTATCGTTCGGTCCTTCGCCAGCGGTGCCTTCCATCGATCCTGACCGATCGATGACGAACAAAATGGTGATTTCACCGCTTGGTTTAGCTTCGGGACAAAATTCTCCAGCCACACGCACTGTGGTGCCGGCCTTGGCGTAAAACTCGTTCGGAAATTGCCCAGCATCTTGGCCATCTTTACGGCAAGCAAGCCATAGCACGCCAGCGGAGTCGTTCAGAATCTTTTGGCCAAGTGTAGGGTTGGAACCCGACCCTGTCGAGGCATCGGTGTTGATGCGTGGACCACCGCCGATACCAGGTAGACCGGGGATACCCGGGATACCGGGAAGTCCGGGAATGTTTGGGATACCGGGAATACCGGGAAATCCCGGGGTCGTGCCGCCCGGGGTGGTTCCCGGTGCACCGCTGGTGCCTGGCGCTCCGCCGTTACCGGTGGAGGCGTCAGTATAATAGTTGGGCGCGGCGCCCGTCGAAAAGATCGCGTCGACTTGGCTTCGCACTTCAGAACCGACCCAACCGGGTTGTGAAACTTCAGGCGACACTGGCGTTCCGAAAGGAATGGGATCACCTTTAGCATCGTATTGCGGCGTCGGTGTGCCGCTACCATTTTGACTACTCGGACCAGCTTCTTCGCGAACAGCACGGTACTGTTCACCACCAAACTGGGTCTTGTTACAAGCAAAGTTCACCAGCGACATTAGGGACGCTATCCACAGGACAGACGACTTGCGCGGGACAGGAGCATTGATCTTCAACATAATCGCACCTCAGCAAGAGAGAACCCACGTTGGGACATTGTGCAAGAAGCGTGCACAGCGTCTACTCCCGTGGAATCAGGGGTTTAGCGAGACCTGTGGTAAAACTTTAGGCAATTTGGCATAGGTAGCGAGAATTTTTGCAGCCAAGGTAGCTCGGAAATTGCCGCTAATTATAAACAAAAATATTTTTAATCCGCTGGCGTGCGAGGTCTACGATGGGCAATCCTCGCTGGATCTCACTAGCCGCATCCTCCACCTTGACGAAGCGATCATAGCCGTAGACAAACCATCAGGGATGCCGACGCATCCGGGCCCAGGTGCCGATGATGTGCTTAGCCTCATGGCTGCAGCCCGTAACTACCTGGGCGCCTGGGTTTATCCCGTCCATCGCCTGGACAGAGCGACATCCGGTGTGGTGGTCATGGCACGGACTAAGGAGGTGGCTGGTCTACTTGCTGCCGCTTTTGCAGATCGCCAAGTCAGTAAAATTTACCACGCCGTAGTGCGCGGCTGGGTCGCAGATGACCTGCTCATTGATCGTCCCCTGGAGCGCCTGCATGACGACACCGAACAGTCGGCCTGCACCCACGTGAAGACGCTGACTCGCTACAGCGCGGATTGGGCCGTAAGGCCCTACCCTACCGCACGTTATAGCTACCTTGAACTTCGTCCCGAAACTGGCAGAACGCATCAACTCAGGCGTCATCTCGCTGGCATCTCTCATCCCATCCTCGGTGATACCAAATACGGTGACGGCGCTCACAATACGGCGTTTAGGGAGCACTGCGGCAGTCAGAGGCTTCTTTTGCACGCAGTACAGTTAGAGTTTAGGCATCCCATTAGTGGTTCATTGATGGTGGTGCGTAGTCGCTCTGATTTGGTAGGCGAGGGATGATCGCGTGGCTTACACCCTGGTTACAAACTCAGGGCCTGAAACTCACCTCGAGCGATGTCCAAGTTGAACTGCAAACGGCGGACGGCACTACAGTGCCATCGCTATATATGTAGAGAATACATGCAGTATTACCGTTGCCACTCAAGGTGGCTAGATGCCGTCCATAGTTAGGTCGGTAACCAACGGGTAACGTAAAAGCGGCCTGATTAAGAGTACCATTTTTGATGAGGCCTTTGAGGTGCACTACACCAAACTTGTCCTTGTAGTAACCAGCAGGTTCCCACGTGCCACCGTAGTTTACCCAGCTGTTTTGGAATGTGGGAGTGTTCCAATCCTCAATCGCGATACTACCACTCACATTGATGTTGCCTGTTACGTCGAGAGCGGCTGTAGGTGCCACTGATCCAATACCGACGTTGTCCGTTGAAATCGTAACAAGACGCATTCAACTAGCTTCGCCAGTAGAATTCTCACCGAGGTCAGGCTGCGAATTGATTAAAATCAAGGCGAAATACCATCCAAGGCATGAATTGAACACTCAGTAAAGAATGTATATATTGCTATCTATTACCTTATGTGGTAATAGATAACATAGTCTATGTACTCGAGGAAATTTTGGCCAAAATCCGTCGCAATGGTTACATTTTCATCACATGGAAGGGCGATCATTCTCCAAGGCACGTACACGTCTTTAAGAATGGGCGCGAAATTCTGAAGTGGGACTTGGAAAATAATCTCGTCATGAGCGGAAAAATTACTTGTAAATTACTGAAAATCATCCAATCCCTGGTTAGAGAGGGTGAGCTTTGAAAATCAAATTTGTTACCTTAAATAACCGCAAAAAGGCGATAGAGATTGAGACCATTAAGGGTAAGTTTTCGTTGCCGTTTTCACGCCTAGAGTTGCGCCCTTCGGCAAAGAACAGAATTGCCCAGATCTTTATCGATAAGGAGCTTGGATCGCGCGCCGTAACCTATGTGATGACATCGGGAAAAGAGGCTTCGGTGCATTTAGATGCATTTCTCGACTACAACAAGGATCCTGACTTTGTTCGTGCCGCGGCGTTATACCAGCTGACTATTGCTGCAATGGGACTGATGAGTAAATCAAGTTTAAGCAAACATGAAGTTGTTAGACGCCTTAAGACCTCTCCAAGCCAACTTGCCCGACTTCTTGATCCAGCAAATAAGAGCAAGTCGGTCGATGAAATGTTGCGACTGATGTCGGTCCTTGGCTATCGAGTGGAATGGCATATTGTTAAGGAAGTGGCCTAATTATCTGTTAAAAATTCTCAAGATTTTTGGTGTCTCCTCAGTTCGCGCCCAATTCATCCGCAAACATTATGCCGTGATCATGCGGACCGCGCCAAGGGCATTAGACTAGAATGGCGCGTTTATGTTCCTTTTCAACCGATGAGAGCCCGGGGTCGGGCACTGGCGCTAAGCTAATGAAAACCATAGATCTTACCCGCTGCAGTAACCTCGATATAAACAGGAGCACTGCCGTCACCAAAGATCTGCGCGATCTCAGCACTCGTGGCAACAATCGTTATTTGCAAGACGCCTTGGTTAGGTGTCACACCCGCATAGGTAAAAGCACGTGCAAGCTGGCTACCGCCCGTCGCAGCAGTCCAAAACCGCGCTTCGACATCGACTGGCCCGTCGACGGGAGCACCATTGGCGGTCGTTAGGCGCGCTGCATAGCTGAGCGAATAATTTTCGGCCTGAGCGGCAGCGGCTGGCATTAGAAAAAGCACGCCCAGTAGGCCAACAAGTGCCCGTTTAAAATGCTTAGGCGGTTTGAAAATTTTAAGGTTCAATCTGACCAGTTCCCCCCGCATGAGCTGGTTTAGCCATCGGTCATGCCGTAGCCGTGGCCTCAGCCCGAAAACTTCAGGGAAGCATCGGTAATTTATGGGGAAACTTGAGAAACAAGAACTTAACCCCTAACGACCCGATTTCACTTACAAAAGCAGACCACCGTAAGGTGCATTTGCGGCGCCCCGAAGCTGTGTCAAATTAGTAGTCACAGAGTTTTGTAGGAGCATGCGATGTACCAATTTATCCAAGCAAGCCAGGTAGGGTCGACTTTTGAGATTGTTCTCAATCGCCCAGATAAACGAAATGCTATCTCACTGGAACTCTGGCACGAGCTGGACGCAGCCTTGAAGGAAGCCAATCGCGCCTCTGGGGTGCGCTGTATCGTCATGAGGGGTGAGGGCAAAGGATTCTCTGCGGGCATTGATCTCAGTACCCTGACACAACTAGGTGACGGATACGGTGCCGACTGGCTGAGCAAAATGCGTCTGATTACCGCCGACATTCAAGCTGTGGTTAATCGCCTCGAACGATCCGAGTTGCCGACCATAGCTTTATTGCACGGGTTTTGCCTGGGCATGGGCATGGAACTGGCACTCGCCTGTGACTTTCGCATTGGAACCTCCGATCTCAAGATGGGGCTACCGGAGGTGCACCTCGGGATCATCCCAGATGTCGGTGGCACCACGCGTCTGGTCAAACTCGTCGGTGCGGCTCGGGCCAAAGAAATCATTATGACTGGGCGGCAACTTGATGCGGCATATCTGGAACGAGTCGGCATCCTGAACCAAGTCGTCGAGCCAGCCCAGCTCACAGACGCCGGTAAGGCTATGGAATCAGAACTGAGCAAGGGCGCACCACTAGCTATAGGTATGGCCAAACGTGTCATTGATGGGATGATCGATCAAGACCGCGGTTTAAGTCTTGAGGCCTGGGCTCAGGCGGCACTGTTTCAGACTGCCGACTTTCGTGAAGCAGCAGCCGCAATGAGCGAAAGGCGGCCTCCGCGATTTAGCGGCAAGTGACTCTGTGAGCCGCACTCACGACGGCTGGTGGCTACAAATCTAGACTCACGCTCGATTCTGCTAGAGGACGACGGCGATTCGACGCTAATTGTCCATAGCGCCTCGTATTTTCCTCTTTGTACGTGGCGATTTGGGCCGCCCTCAACGCGGCCCATTGGGTGGGTTGGTTAGCGCTGCCGCTCATCATGACACTCGCCGCTAATCGCTGGATGGCGGTCGGAATTCTGTCGCACGACGCCTATCACTATACGTTTCATCCCAACAAAAAAGTGAATGATTTTTTTGGGCACCTAACGGCCCTGATGATCTTCAACGACTTTAACGACGCACGCCGCGCCCATCTGGCGCACCATCAGCATCTCTTTACTGAAGGAGATCTGGATGCTCGTGTTGCCCGCGAAATAGATCAACTCGGCATCAAGGGTTGGAAACTTTGGCTGATGGCTCCTGCATACATGTTTAAGTATATGGGCCGTATCCTCCAGATCTACGGCAATGCTCCCAAAGGCTTTTGGGGTGAATTACGTCAGTACAGTCTGCACCTAGTATTGCTACTTGGTCTCAGCGTCTTGGATTGGCGCATGTCAATGATCCACGTCGCCGTAGCTTACCTGGCCCTGACATTCCATCTAACGCGCAGCTTTTTAGAACATCTACACATGCCCATCGGCGTCAAGACGCGGAGCTACTTCGGTAGTAGTCACCTACTTAACTGGACCATCTACGCTCATAACATTGGCTTTCATGAGCTACATCACCGATATCCGGGCATCCCTTGGTACAATCTCCCGAGGGTTCACTATGCCGGTGTCATGTCCAGTGTGACTACAGCCAACGAAGGTAAAGCACACTCCAATGCAGGCGCAAGCGCGCCAGAAGAATACGTCGACGCTGTTTTTTTTGGTGAGCACAGTATTGTCGCTATAGCTCGCCGCTATCCTTTTTTCAACCTACCACAGGGTCTGCCACCGGTTGGTACTAAACATGCTTTTGAAAAAATCACATCGCCAAAAAAAGATCGTGTTGGGTTTGAGCCGCAGCAACATGGCGTACTGCATCATCTAGCTAGCTAAACCTAGCAGCGATGCACGCGCTCCCTACTAAAACGTTGTTATAGTCGACCATAACTCTGGTTATTTATCTCCATATAGTTAGTAGTTACCATAGGGCAGACACCAAACAATAAACCAAAATTCTGGAGTTTCTGCCACATGCGACCGATCCCCTAATCGGGAGGCCTTAAACGTCCGTGGCACCTAGCTCCAACAACAGTCAGGAAGATCAACTCCAGTCGCAGGTCGATGTTTGGAGCAATAAGTTTTTGGCATCAGTTTCGCCGCGCATTCTACAATTGTGCGCAGCAATTATGCTACTAGCATCGATTCAGATCTTTCTGTTTACAGAAACACTAGAGCGCTTTCCTCTCGCAGCAACGTATTTTTTACTATCTATCATGTGTGGATTTTGCCTCCGTTTTACTTAAACGAGGCAATCTTAAGCTCGTACATTTATTCACCGCTATTAGTCAATTATTGCTGATTGGACACGCCATATCTTTTCTAGTCGTTTCTTACGGAGTTGATTCGGTCGAATCAAAGATGATTATTGCCGGAATCTACACGGCCATAGGACCTACTATCGTATTTATCGCACCTACTTCAAATAAGAACGCCATACTTTTGGCAGCTGAACACATCATCTTAGGGATGATTGGTTGGGGTCACCAACATCCAGCACTAGAAGACTTCAATTGGTTTTCCCTATTGACGATTTTTGATAGCTTGGGACTCGCCCTAAATGTTTTCTTTTACAAATATCTGATCCAATTCTCTCCCCTTGACAGCCGATCTAAAGAGTTGCAGCTGCAAAATGAGCGTTTGCGCTTAGAAGCCATAGAAACTCAAATGCATATTGCCCAGCGAGTGCAGGACTCTCTATCACCAGCGCTCAAGGTTTTGCATTGGAATGATGCCGAGGTGCACTTTTACCACGAACAACAGGACATACTCGGTGGTGACTGGATGGGTGCGCGCATTTTACCCTCAGGGGAACTGGTGTTGGTCGTTGCTGATGTGACCGGCAAAGGCATCGCCGCTGCCATGGTCGCTCAGGCAATCAATACGCTGTGGGCCGAGGCCAAAGCAGCCAGCTTCTTTGCGGCAGAAGACTGGCTGCGAAGCGTTAATCGCACGCTTTATGATATGGGAGAAAAGGTGCCGCATACGGCCACGGTAGGTTTGGCTGTAGTTGGCCGCGATCAGCTCACTTACTACTCGTGTGGGCATACGCCAATATTCATCGGCCAAGCACAGCGCACTCAAAATGTCCGCTATCGCCCCGTGATTGCCCCTGGTCAAGTGCTCGGCTTAAGCGGCGACATCTCATTCAATCCGCGGCGCATAAACTTTGCACCTGGAGCGCCTACACCGTCGATCCTACTTGGCTCCGACGGCGTGTTTGCCCGAGGCAGCAGAACCTCATCGAAGAAAATCAGCGCGATACTGAACGGCATCGAGCACGAACGACTGGCCCCTGAAGCGCCTAGCGAAGCTGAAGATGACCGACTACTGATATGGGTCCGTCCTGCGTCCCAGGCAGGATTAGGTACTCTCAGCGCCTAGGCAGCTTTGATTACTCGCTTTGCTCCAACACTTGGATAAATGCATCAGCAATACGCTGCTGACCTCGGGCCGAGGGGTGAATGCAATCAACCGTCGAAACGTCCTCCGGTTCAAGAGTGACACCGTCCAAGGTATCTACGACGAAGACATTCGGAAACTCATCGGCAAGTGCTAAGATAGCCTCGTTACTCGCAACGATGTCACGTGAGATCTCAGCGCGTCTCTCGTCGGATGCTTTCAAGAAGAACGGCGCGAGCCAATGAGTCAATTGGCAAAGCCTACGCCCGCGACCTAGTTTATAGAGCCATTCAAGGTCAGGTATCATACCAACAAAGATTTTGGGCTTTTTCTCACCGCGCGACAGACGTTCGACAACCCAGCGCACATCAGGAGCAACGCGGTGCCCTAGCCCCCAGCCGTAGTCGTTGGCGCCGATCTCGATAGTCACGTAATCTGGTTTGAGATTTTCGGCAAGGACCGCCTGCGCCTTCAGGATCGCACTCACTGCCCCTGGTATGGCGAGTGAGTAGACGGCGTCGACACGGTCACCTAGCGCTTTGACAAAGGTCCGCTCAAGTTTCCGACCAACAGCCCATGAGTAGTCACTAAACACGACTCCTGTTACGGCATTGGTACCGGATGTGATGGAATCACCAAGTGCTACGTAGGTCGCTCCCCGGGCTTGGACCGTCCATGCCAACAGTAAAGTAACGAATGCGACTTGCCTCATGAGTGATCTCCGAATCCGAATTGGTGACAAACAGCTAGTGTCTGGCTGATTTGCCGCGGAGCTTAGTCGGCGGACCGTTGGACGACAAGTGCTATCTGCCGTCCAAGTAAACTAATCCTGCGTAAGCGCAGCCCTACCTACCCCTGCGGCAGCAGTCGTGAGCTCTGCAACTCAATGAAAACTTGCAACAAATTCTGGATCGCATCATGATGGAATTCCAATGGAGATTCAGAGAGATGCGCCAACGCAGTTTAGCATCTTATTGGTTTGTCCCCGCAACGCAGCTAAAGGGTATCGCGCACACCTTGCTTGCGGCACTGGGCGCCCATGGCGTCTGCATAGCTGCCGGCGGTCTTGGTGTTGCGGCCCTCGTGTCAAGCGCTCTGACGGGAGCCGTCTCGACGAAGTTTATCGGCTTAGCGTTCTTGGTTGTATTTTCCAGCTATCGCATCGACTACCTGACGGAACGCCTGGAGACGCAGCGATTGCTGAATGTCATGGTTACTTTGGGCAGTTTTCTTGCGGCCTTTATTGTTTTACTGCAGACATCAAGAGCTGCTGCTTTATATGCAACCCTGTTCCCTGTCGCGACTTTTTTCTATGCACGACCTTTGTTACCCATCTGGTCAAAGGCCATAAAAGACTTGCCCTTGTTCAAGGCGATCTTCACCGCAGTATGTTGGGCGGGACTCGTACCTTTTGGCATGTTCTACTTCAATACTTGGAATGTCGAGACCGGTCTTTGGTTGGGTGGTTTTATCTTCCTGCGCATGTTTATTAATGCCGTGGCCTGCGATTTTAAAGACATGGAGGCCGACGCCCGCCGCGGTACGCTTACATTTCCGTTATGGCTGGGCGAAAGCCAAACTATCCGCCTACTGCAGGTCATGAACGTCGCTGCGTCTTCAGTCATTGCGCTAGTCGTTGTCTGCGACCTGGCACCAAGGTCATTCCTCTGGCTCTGTCTAAGTGCTGTCTGGCCGACGGCTTACCTTTGGGCGATCAAACGCAGATCAGTTGGACCGGTTGGACCAGTTGGCTTACATGGATCGCATGGATCGCATGGATCAGGCGATCTGATATTTCTCTCTGCAACGGTGGTCGATGTTGAGTTTCTATTTTGGATTCCCCTACTAGCCATAGCTACTTGATACATCTGATAGGCCCGATCGCGTACCCGTGCCACATCAAGCTCTGAAAGACCCTGGGTCTCAATGGGGTCAAGCGCCCTGATCCGGACCGTCGATGGTCGAAAGAAATACGACGCACCGGCGTTGGCCTCTGGGGGGATTTCGAAAAGTAGCGGAACGACCGGGTATTTAAGGCGAACCGCGAGGTGAAATACGCCTTTGTTAAAAGGCGCCACGCCACCGCCAGTGAAACGGCTCCCTTCGGGCGATGCGATCACTGATTCTGCTGTGCGCATTAACTCTCGCTCCGCGTGTCTGAAGCATCCGACACGTGCTTCATGTCGATACTGCGGTGGCACTAGAAAAGCACCAATCGAACGAGCTGCCCACATCATCGGTGCATGCTTAGGTCTTTCGGTCGAAAAAAAGCTGCGCAGATGGGGTAGATTCAATGCGGCAATAACAAAAATATCGAGGTTTGAGTGATGGTTGAAAAGATAAAATGCCGGCCCTCGGTGCCAGATATAACCATCTATTTCCACACGAATACCGTACACCCGCAAGGCTAGGTTAACCAGAGGACGCATTATAAAGCGCCGACTGAAATCCATGCTGCGACCGAACGTAAGTACATAAGCTGCAGTGGACAAAGCAGTGCCAATGCCAAAAAGCCCAATTCCGATAACAAATGGAACTACGCCTTTTTGCATATCACTGCCTGCATTGCCAGACGCCGCTTATGCAACGCTGCGAATAGAGGAAACGTCAAGGCCTGCGCAGCGAAATAAGAGGGCAGATGATTACGGATGTCAAAACCCTGTCCTTTGTTTAATTTAAACGCTGCCCCCATATAAAAGTAGAAAAAGGGCGGGAATGATCCCCACGGGAGGGATTCGACAATGCGGAGACCACTCTTCTCCAGTAAGCCGTGCAAGCTGCGACGGTCAAAAAGCACCGTATGCTGCGGCGCCTGTACGCCAGGCCAATGTTTGCCAAAGAGCTTGAAACTGAGACTACCGAGATCAGGCACTTCAAGCACGAGCACACCATCATCTGCCAAGTGGTCACGGGCCATCGTCAAAGACCGGACAGGATCGTAGCAGTGCTCGAGGAAGTGCCACATCGTAACGACATCAAAAGTCGCGTCGCCAAAATCCTGTTCGTAAAAAAGTCCCAGCCGAAAATCGATGCCTTCAAGATCTGTCACTTGGCGCATATCTTTGAAGTCGACACCGGTGACGGTCGCGCCATAGCGCTCGCGGATGTGCTTAAGAAAAGTACCGCGGGCACAACCAACATCGAGGACGTGGCTTGCGCTACCGAGCCGTGCATGCCGCCTAACGAGCTCAGCTTTCCGCCGATCGTGACCAGACAATGCCCAATTAACAACGGGTGTAAGCGCGCCAAAGTCTAGCTTCTTCTGATGAGATAAATAGGCGTCGTCGTAAAAATCCTGGACCTTCGCCATAGTCAAGCGCGGACTTTGATAAACCAAACTGCAGTCGGCACATTGGACATACGAGAAAGTACCAGGACGCCCGGTGTAATCATCGACGGCTTGCATATAGGGGACGGCACGCTGGGATTCACAGCTGTAGCATTTTACGTCGCTCTCGAAGTCCAAAAGTACACCCCCTCCGCAAGGAATAGCGCATGCCGCAATACATGCGCGCCACGAGTAGCATCATGACCGAGCCAAATGGCGTCATGCAAGATCTCGTTTATAAAAACTGCAAAAATCATCGATCCGATAACGGATAAGCGAACGCTACCAGCGCCTATGCAAACGAGCCAAGGATACTTAAGAAGTATGAGCCAGATGCGATGTGGCGAACGTATGCGATAACATACCCCGAGCATCATATTGAGAACGACCCATGATACCATTGCTTGCGCCGGCAGCATCATACTTACAGCTACAACGAGAGCGAAGTAACTAGCGATTAAACCGGGAATATAATTAGAGCGACAAAGCGTGCGCTGTGGATGATCCCGACGGTCTATAGCTAGCGAGGCCAGATCGTCCAGCAGCCGTAATGAAAGACCCATAAACCAAATCAGCGCAAAAGCACTCAAGTAGTCACAGTTACGATCAATTGCGGCAACAGCACTGAGAAGATAGAGACTAAAGAGTAAATATTTTACCCCGTAGCGCTCACGAATCCAGCTCACCAAGTCGCACATGAACAATACCACGGTCGCCATCCACTTCGATGTCGGTGCCGTCGGCAATGAGGTCGGTCGCATGGCTAACTCCGATTACGGCGGGAATGCCGTATTCCCGTGCAATGATGGCGCCGTGCGATAGCAGACCGCCGCGCTCTACAACTAGGCCCTTAATCATAGGCATGTAAGGAGCCCAACCGGGATCAGTCTGACTGGTGACGACAACGCTCCGTGCTCCTGAAATCTCCCTGACTCGGTTAGTCACCACGGCGCTACCCGACGTACGTCCGCCTGAGGCTGGAGTACCCGCGAATTGGCTAACTTGCCCACCGGTAAGGGGGCTTATCTCGAACACTGGTTCAAAGCGCGCGCCCTGGGCCAATACGAAATGACCAGGCGGAATAATCGAAGATGCCGCACTGAAATCAGCCCGCCGACCCGCCACATCCACCGATCGCCCTGCAGTAACCAAGGTAGCTAGTTCGTCGTGATTTAGAAAATAGACATCATCTGCCTCCGAAATCAAATCACGCGCCTTAAGTGCTGCCCCGAGCTTTACCAAATGGGCACCAAATCGTTTGTACAGCCGGGCCTGCTGGAATCTGGCACGTTCACGAAGGGATACGGCCTTTCGCGTTGCGCGCACAAAATAGCGGAGCACGTTGCGTCGTACGAGACCCAGGGACTCCAGACGCTGCCAAGCGCGAGCGAATATCTCGCTTTGCCGTTTTTCAAGATGCTCCGGGTTTTCAAGATTCGCAGACAAATAGGCACGGATCATGTTCGTAACGTCTTCCGCCGTAAGACTAGGAGATGTCAACATCAACTCCTCTGAGCAACGGAATCCATAGTCTCTAACGAATTGCTCAATCCTAGTCCTCATCTCTGGCGAGTCGATTGGCAGACCGCGGCGCACCTGCTCAGCAAGTGCCCAGATTTGTTTCCCGGGTCTTGCACTGACCAAATCTGGAATTCCAGCAAGAAGGTCAGCTTGAAGCTCCGCTAGATGCCACCTTTTGAGCAGATAACTGACAATTGCCGAGTCGACCATGGTACAAAGGTCGCCTACCGAAATCAGCCACCACTTGTTGAATCGAATATCAAGAAAATCAAGGACCGGCCAACTAGCGACCGCGCCATCTGGAAGGTCTTTACGGCAATACGTGTCTGCAAGTCTCTCAAACCGCGCTACCCGCAGCGGCAACATCCACCAGGCAATGGTGGCAAGCACTGCGATTTTTAGCGCCGTAAACAGGTCAGCCCCCTGCTCTTCGACACGTGCCTCAGCACGGACGTCGGGACTTACGCCCATAAACTGATCAAAGGCGGTACATACCGCTTTTGCAAACGGCAATTCCGTACAGAGATTATAAATATTAGTCAGATTGAAATATAAGCGAGCTCCATGTAGGCCGACAACATCATGAAGCACGTGATCTTTAGCCTGGACGCGATCGCGTGGCATGCCAATTAAGAGAGCCATCTTACGAAAATAATGATAGTAGCCGGCGCGCACGATGGAGAATTGCAGAGGAGGAGCGGGACTCGGGTAGTTTTCCGCTATGTTAGCGTTGCTCCAGACCACCGGGGTGTTGGTCGTGATGGGCCGCGACTGCACAATCCACGGTCGACCCTGCGCATCTATAATCCATTCAACATCGCGCGGGCCGTCTTGGCCAATGATGCGTAGTAAATCGATCACCTGATTAATCTTATCGATCGCAATCGTTAGCGAACCATCCAACACTTTGATGCCGTGCTGCGTGTGAAAGGCGACTCTGGTAGGGGTAGCGCTGCCGTCAACGAGTTTGGCATTATCTCCGGCCACAGACTCGATCAACATCCACTCAGATGAATCACCGTCGTAAGGTAAAGCCACAGGTGAGCTGGTAAATGCCACTCCGGCGGCAAGTGGCGGTATATAGGCTTGCACGATGATGCCTAGGCCGCCGAGCTGTCCATGAGTCCGCTGATACTCGATCGCTCGCGCCGTTTTTAGACTTTCGCGGCAAGTGTAGATCGCCGCCAAAACGGAGTCGATATCATTAGGGCTTCGGTGCGACGACAAAATGCCGGCAAAAGAGGCGGTAGTCGAATCCTCGCCACAGGCCGAGCTACGGACAATAACCTCGTCACCTAGCGTTACAAGTTTGCGGCGGAGTTCACGAACTACAACCTTGCGGAGGCGGCCCGATGGCGAAAAAGCCGAGGGAAGAATAACTAGCCCATCTGGGACAGGTAGCCCGTTGGCAATCAAATGTGCTAGTCCTTGAGCCTTACCGCCGCTGGCGCTGCCGGCGCCCTTGAGCTTAGCGACATAAGGCGATGACTTAAGCCCGACCCTAACCAGAAATACATTAAAGACAACGTGCACGCAGTAACCGATGCTAAGTGCCGTCGCCCAGGCGAATCGGTCGAAGGGCACCGTTAGAGAGATGAATAAAAGTGCCGCAACTACTGAGTCTAGTTGGTCGAAAACCCTGAAAAAGACGCCGATTAATCCCTTGCCATTAGCACCGGCTGCAATATTCAGACGCCGTTTTATGAAGGAATTCGGTAGCTCGCCCAGCATGTAAGCAAGACCAGCGCCGAAGCCAAGCTCTGTCAATGTCACGAGGCCAGTCGGCCATCCGGCAGCAGCAAGCACCCCTGGCGCCAGGATGCCGACGACACAGAATGCCAAGGCCGTTGCAGGCGGCATGACGACCAGACCGGCAACCGTTTTATTGGGACCGAAGATGGGACGATCCCCGAGCAACCGACCACCGTCGAGGGGAAAAGCCAAGCGCTTAAAAGCAGGCATTCCTAGCCAAACGCTGTGAATGATACCAGCTGCGGCAAACATTAAAACGCAAGCGGAACCAATGGCAATACTTGAAATCATCGTTATTTTCCCGATAAAGTTGAGCCAGGATAACTGCCAGCTTCGGGGAGGTCAATGGTGGATACTGCGCCGCTCGTAGCGACTATGGGACGAGCTCTTCTTTACTTGTTCCTCGCTTCGGGTCTGACGGTCAGCGGTGTGTACGCCTCGATAGGAACATCATGGCCTGTGTGGTGCGTAGGACAGTTGATGCTGGCAGTCGCCTGCACGCAGTGGTTTTGCATCATGCACGAATGTGGCCACAAGACCTTTTCTGGCGGGCGAAGCTTCGACACTGTCGTCGGACACCTTGCCGGAGTCTTTTGTCTCATGCCGTTCGAAACTTGGAGGTTCGTCCATCATGGCCATCACCTTTGGACTGGATGGCGCGATCGTGATCCAACGACGCGCGGTATCCTACCCAGGCCGATCGGACGAACTGAACGGATGTTTTTCAATACCTGTTGGCGACTTTGGATTCCTGTGTTTGCCTTCGCATATCGAGCAACGATATTTTGGAATTTGAGGAAATTAATTCGCTACTACCCGAGACAGAAGCGAGCCTTTACCATAAATGTAGTCGCATTATTTATTATTTACACGATCGCAGCGCCATGGATGATTAAAATATTTAGCCTACCTTTGCTTCTTCACTTCGCGGTGATGGATCCGATTATGCTAAGCCAGCACAGCCACATTCCACAAAAACTTGCAGGTTCCGCAGCTGTTAAACCTATCGTAAAAGCGGAGCAAGGCGTCTATACGCGTTCGGTGCTTTTGCCACGCTTGCTATCGACCTGGGTATTTCTCGGATTCGATTTACACGGATTGCATCATGTGTACCCGTACACTCCAGGATACAGACTACATCGCTTGGATCAGGTTGCCGGAATAACAATGTCTTGGAGGCGCTGGATTAAAGAGGCCAAACGAGTTCCCGCAGATATCTTGATCTTTAAAAACTGGGATCAAACGAGAATTCGCATTTAAAGCCACTGCATCAAACCACCCAAAACTCTGATTTTATTCAAAAATCTATCCGCTCCCATGGACGCAATCTAAAGCCCGATTGATTGTTTATATCTTTATTTTTTATATTTTTAATAAAATAATGTTTACAATCATGATTTTTTTATTTATTAAATATTAAATAGACTGAGCCCTAATCGAGGTAAAACGCCATGATCCCTCGCTTAAAGACCATATCCGCGTTGACCGTCCTTGCAACCGTGCTCAGCTGTGGGTCGGTCGACAGCGCGACAACTAAGTCGTCGACTAGTGCTTTTAGTGGCGCTGGGTCGGGTCAGTCTGCCGGGATCGGTGGTCACTCCTGCGAGGAACAAGCAAGCTGGGGCAAGTGTTCCGAGTCATGGATGCACCCGGTCTGTAGCTACGCGTGTAGCGGCTCTAACGACCAATCAAATAACACATCGCATGACGCCCCGAGTTCCCAAGGTGCCTGGGTCGGTGGTCATTCGTGTGAGGAGCAAGCAAGCTGGGGCAAATGCTCCGAATCATGGATGCACCCAGTTTGCAGCTATGCCTGCGGTGGATCTGGTCTTGGATCAGGTCTGGTCTACTACTGGATACCGAGTGCGCCCCAACCAGAACAACCGCAGGTTGAGCAGCCGCAGCAGCCCCAGTATGCAGGGCAACCTCAGCCACCACTATACGGGACATCCACGCTTCCTTATCCCTATAACAACAACGGACTGATGATTCCGAATCTGAGTCCCTATGAATTGTTTTCAAACAATACGGGACTCCTGTATCCAAATGTTGGCGGCGGCAATTCGTTCCCGTATTCTAACTCCACCACAAATGGCGTCATGGGCACGGGTACCGGCCTCGTGACTCCGAATTGGAGTGGAAGCTATAGCTACTCCCCATACTGGAACGGTCAACGATCGCCGTGGAAATGATTAGGATCAGGGCGCTATCAACTCGCGGCCACTAAACCAAATGCGGCACCCTGTGGATCGTGACAGACGGCGATATCATGCCCTAAAGGCGAGGGGTAAATACCTACCACATCGCCTCCCAGGTGGCGCACCTGCGACGCTGCTGGTGCCAATTTGCTCACGCGAAAATAATTGAGCCAATGCGGATGACTGCAGAATGCATCCGACGACTCGGCACCGGTGATGCTCGACCCCACGAGTAAAGTTGTATGCTGGTCACAAAAGGCATACCAGCAGAAGGTGTGGCGCACGCCATTGACCGTGATGTTGAGTTGTTTACCATCTCCTCTCCTTCCCATAGGGCTCGGCAGTATAGTCTGAGCTCCGGTCGTCGTTTGGCCCATGATCACTGCAGTTATCGGTATGGTTACCGTATAAAGCGTGCCGGTATAAGTGACAGACTGAGCTGGCGGCACGGACGGGATGATGTAACACACACATGTCACCCGGCGACAGACAAGCTACTGAGGCTCATGTCCCTTCCCCATCCTCAAACCTCGTGATCAAACCTCAGGCATGTCAAATGCCGCTTCCCAATCATGCGCCTACCAAAGGCGACGCCCCGAGCTTACTCCCTGCTATCAAATAATTGCAGACCATTTAAACACATTCACCTGCGAGCGCGAAGCTGAGCAGCGGCCCTTACCCGATTATGTACTCAAAGAGTCCGAGGCTTATCTCAAATGCGGTATTCTGGCACACGAATTCATACGCCTTAAATGCACGACATGCTGTGACGAAAAGGTTGTCGCATTTAGTTGTAAAAAACGCGGTTTCTGCCCAAGCTGCTGTGCCAAACGCATGGCTGAGGCTGCCACTCATCTGAAACAAAATGTACTACCTCTCGTATCATATCGTCAATTCGTCGTGTCATTCCCAGTCCCGCTTCGTTACTGGCTGCACACGAATAAGCGCTTTGCGTCCGAGATCTTTGGTCTCGTTACCAAAGAGATTCACCGCTACTACCTGCATAAAGCTCATGATGCTGGCATCGTCGATGCAACGCCGGGGACTATCTGTTTCACTCAGCGTTGGGGGGGTCGGCGCTAAACTTAAAACCTCACCTCCACTTACTCTGCATCGATGGTGTTTATACGAGATATGGCGACGTCGCACGCTTTCGCAATTTGGAGTCCATTAGCGATGAAGAAGTCGAGAGTCTAGTTGACAGTATCGCTAATCGTGTCCGTAGTCGGTGCATCAAACGAGGCTACTTGGGTAAAGACGGCGACATAGTTCTAAACCCCGCACTCGATCCATTGTTTCAAGATCACGAATCTCTTTCCGCCGCATTAGCAGCCTCGATAAGCGGCAACATCGCCTTTGGTCCTAATGCCGGCAATTACGTCCGAAAGATCGGCGGTGGCTTCGGCTATGAGGGCGAAGTGCCGCTGGATAAAGGCAAGCGCTACTACTCAGTTAACGGCTTCTCAATCCACGCCAACACCGCTGTTAACGCACACGCACTGATTCCCCCACCGCGCAGTCATCTCGTACGGTGGGCCCCCTTTCTCCAGGTTATTTGCACCGAAATCTCCTTACCGGAAAGACATAACCCTCAGGTCGGAGATTAAGAAGGGATTCCAGTTTGGTGATGATGCAGCGGAGGGCAAGAAAAAGAGTGATTTCAAGAACTACACCTGGTCAAAGCGAGCAGGGTGAGTTCACGTTTGGGCCGGACGACTGGTCGAGGGAACACATGACATGATCGAGGGCTAAGCGAGGCATGTGCTGGATGACGAGCCGGAGTCCAGTTAGCTCATGGGCTGGGGTGCCCTATTGCCTCGATAGCTGATGCTAAAGGACATCGCGGAGAATGCTCGTAGTCACGGTGGCCACAGTGGCGCCTGGTACAGAGAAATCCTGCCATTTAGGCAGACTGTGGGTTGCGGAGGAGGGAAGGTTGGCCCGGGAAGCAAGCCCGGGTGCTGGGGCAATGGGGGTTGAATGTCCTACCATCCGCTCAACGGGCGAAGGCGCTTTGAAAGGCCAGCATGATGAAAAGGCGGCGGACGGACCAGCCGATTCTGAAATTCCAGGTGGGGTCGCAGGACCGAAGCATCCAGGCTCCGCACCGGGTGTAGATACTCTAAGCTCGCAGTGACGATCAGTAGAAGTGTTTGTAACCCGCCCCGACTCCGAGAGAGATTGTGCTGGTGGTCGATGTCACCGGGTCCATGGGGCCGGGCGCAGGTGATGGCTTCAACCACGATCCCATGCGCAACGGGTCGTGTGAGCGAATGGAAGCTGTTCGTCACGTTCTGGCAAAACGCGCGATTTACACTCAACTGCTGCATCGCTCTTTGCTGATCTGGAATCATCAACTCGCCGACCAATCGCTAATGTACTCTGTGCTGCCGAGGGCGAAACAGATTATGCTGCAACTTTATCAAGTGCAGGTAAGATCCTGGATAAATACGCAAGAACTCATGTACAGCGTGAAGTCTACTTTATCACCGACGGTTTACCTACGGTCAGAGACGGCATTCGTGAGGCAAGGGCTCTAAAAGACGATGGAGTCATGATTGCGCCCATCATGTTGATCGGAGACGAGACTATCCTGCGCGATCACATCGCTAGCCGTGATTCTTCGGGGCAGCCACTTTTCCGCAAAGTGGTCGAAGCTAATCAGTTGCCGCGAGCTCTAGCTGACCTTGCTGGCAGTAAGCTAGTGAACATGGACCTAAAATATCGGGCAAGTCGCGAGCAGAATTGGCAGTTCATAAACCTGTCGAGAAGACTGCAAGGTTACCGCTTTAGCTTGTCACCGCTACAGTTTGACATGATGGTCGGTAAAAGTCTGGAAGTTAAGCTTGAGACCCTAGATAGTCGTGGACGCAAGACCGAGGTCGCTGGAGTTCTGGTTGCAAGTCCATGAATTTGCGGATTACAGGCCGATTGCAACCTTGCTACTAAAACCCGATAAGACCCTTAGCTCGCCTTATGCCCAGGTTTGATTGCAGGTTTGACTGCATCCCATTCTGTCACCTGCTGCGCAGGAACATCCACGCCAAAGATGGCTAGCACAGTAGGAAGCACTGAAAATTGGCTAGTCATCTTGCCACTTGCGCTTGGAAGTCCCGACTGAGGGTCGATAGGAAGGGGTTGTAGGAAGGCTCCTACTCCGCCATATACGCCGTTTGGCCCGGTGCCACGGCCACCGATCACCTTACCGCCGTTGGCACCGTAACCAGCCATGATGACACTTGCAGTGTAGCCATGGTTGGTTCCCGGTCTAGTGGTAAATCTAGCATCGTTCACAGTCCTTGCAACTTGACGATCGAATTCGGACGTGTAAACGAGTAATGTTGAATTAAGAAGATCACCGGAGCCGTCAGGCGCGGGGGTGTTCTTAAGTTTTATGATCAGTGCTCTGAGGCAAACAAGCCCCGCAGTTGTTTCAATAAAATCCATGTCGTTTTGGTCGTGATAGTCTCCACCTGGGGCGGGTACGTCAACGACGGCTGCAAGATCACGAGTCACCAAAAAATCAGCTAGAGCAAACGGGAAGATCATTGCTTGTAGCTGGATACTGCGGTTTAGAAAATCCAGCATCCCCGTACCCGAGCTTGGCATCCCTGGGATTTTGGACAGTGCGTTGCGAATAGAGGGACTGGCTGAAGAGCTGAAGATAACCTCTGTCAGGTCGTCGACAACGGCTTTTTCGTAGCGCTTCATCGTCGCCAGAAACTCTGGACTCTGAGCAAAGTTTTTACCAGCAATTTGCTCGCTGGCATTGAATGCTATAGCGAATGTCTCACTGAAGAGCTGCTTACTACGTGGTAGCTTAAAAGCGTCAGTGCTACTTGCGAGTCCATTGATACTTTTTGAGATCGCTTTTCTGACGGCCTCGTTGGCAGAGGGATCATTCGGATCGGGTGAACCTATGAGCTTCCATGTTCCGCTGTTTGGTACGTTTAAAGGTACACCTGGGCCCTGATATAAGCCAATCTGTGAGTAAAAACCCGCTGAGTCTTCTGTACACTGTACGTAGTGGAGAGGTCTTGTATAGTCGGGTGCCTTGGCTAGAGCATCGGCAACAATAGTTGAGAAAGAGGCTGCATATCCCGATTGATGACCGTCTTGAATGATAAAGTTACCGACTGAGTGACTGCCTGGTACACCCAAGCCGCGCCATATCATGAGTTGGGCAAATTCAGCGGTGTTGTAGGCGCTCATGCCGGGACCAAGGACCGATCCACCGAAAGGAATCGCATGATTGTCGTTAAATCGCGGGGTAGCTACATCTCCGTGAAAGTTGCTGTTTATAGCCGCAGCTGATAAGCCAGCGGTATCACGCAGCACCATCGGGGTGATGTGCCACGAAGTATCCCAGCCACCACGGCACTGAATATTAATTAAGTAGCGGCTGCGTCTTGCTGGATCCGCGTGCCCTATCGACGAGAAGCCTAGGGGGGTTGTTGCAATGGCTAGTCCAGCGGTGCCGAACTGGATAAATTGACGCCGACTCGGCTTGGTAGTCATATCAATTGCTCCTCTGATAGATCGGTGACGTCATGAGCTCGGACACCATTCCGTCATAATTGTACTGTAATTTGGTACTAAACGATTTTGCCACAGTATCAATCAGACGATTGTCGTCACCTTCAGGCTCGCGGCCGAAAATATTCTTGAATGCTGTTTTTACAGTACACCGCGCAAATTGCTTAGAATCAGCAAGCACCCTGGCCACCTCGGCAATGCCTGTTACTTTTTTGCCAAATAAGGCACCGGTGCCTTGTTCGTAGCCGGTACGGACACCGTAGGTTCCACCCCTGTTATTGAGTATCCCAGCGAACTTCATCTCACCGGTGCTGGATCGATTTACATCTTCGGCAAAGTCTGCGCTCAGCGCTGAAGCCAGCGGATCCATCACAATGTGACAGCCATAGCAACCCGCCTTGGGATCGAGATGCTTCACACTATCGCGCTCGTAGGTAGGGATGAAATTTCTATGCAAACGTCTCGCGTTGGCGTCCAAATCGGGCAAGAACTCACTTGGTAGTCCACAAAGCAGCCTTTGGATCATCCTGGCGGCGATACTACGGGGCTTGCCACCTCCGACTGATACTGGTCCCAAGAAGGCAGCTTGGGTGAGTACGCCCGACATCTGTTTTGGCGGGATCGAACCTCGCTGAAACTCAGTTGCTAAGTAAGTTTTATCGGCACCTGTGATATTCGGTAGTAGTTCTTTACTTTCGGATTTAAACAGATATCTAATCGGAATAGGCCTAAAAGTATTTGCCGCGATCAGGTGCAACGAGGACGCTTGCGGACGCACATTATTCATATAGACTGGTAGGTTATAGGCCTGATTGCGGTATAGAAGTTCGAGTTCCGTACGCCCGATAGTGTACGGAGCTGTCAAAATCAAGCGATAATCTTTGTTTTTTGAAAGAATATCATCAAGGAGATTCATGGGTTCGTTAGCAACGTCTTCGACTAAACGGCCGATTGCTTTGTCTTCCAAACTAGTTCCGTTTGCACTGTAGAAATCGGCCGCATTGACTGCTAAGTCGTTTAGGTCATCTCCGGGGACGCCGCGCGGGTAAGCAACATCTTCGCTGTAACCGCTCGACCCTACGGTGAGGATTTCAGCTGCATTGGGCTTACCGCAACGGAAACTGTCGAGCACTGGTGGCGTTGCTAAAGAATCACGCAGATCTGGTCCGAATTCTGGTCGCACACCACCACTTCCGGCATTCCAGTTCGCGATCCTGCCTGTTGGGAAATTAGCGGCCGATGCTGGACGGTAGTAACATGTTGCAGGAAAACGCGAGACGGTGTTGCAGACTTTGACCTCTTCGTTACTCCACCATAATTTGACGGTGCTGTAACCATTTTGCTCACCGCTAGGCGAAAATCTACGTACGCGGCGAGGGCGATCCTTTGGACTGAGGTATTTACTGTCGAAATGGTCTAACGGTGTGTCTTTGAGGTTGCCAGAAACATAATTGCTCAATCCGTCCTCTGATAGTCTCATTTCAACGACGTCGTCCACTGAAGTGGTTCGTTTTGAGTCATCGGCCAGTGTTATCGACCCCGGGGTCTTGACCCATTGACCGCTACTCTTATCCCAGCCACCAATGGTTTCCCATGCGCTACTCTCAGGGTTGAATTGCTGCCACAAGATGCGCGTTGTGCGAGGATCGAACTCTTGTTCCTTACCTCGTGCACACAGCTCTGAAAATGTATGCACCCTTGTGTTAGCCCTTCGTAGTAACTCCATCGCTCGCACCGGGGCAGCGAAACCGCTTGAATCGCTCGGTAGTTCCTCATAGGCCCAGCTACCCACCACGGATCCACCACTGATACCCCCGAAAGGAGTGCGCACCGCAGGTTTCATAGCTAGGACACCAAGATTGATAAAGCCACGTAGCCCAAACCAATCTCGGTGCCAGTCCTTGACGGAATCAGCATATCCAGTGGTCGTGTTTTGTAGTTTAGCAACGTAGAACTTCAGATAGGCGCCTTTATCTAGAGCTGCATGATAGTCTTCGTAGTCGCTCATGGTTGGTAGTCTTCTGCCCACCTCAAGTGCCATGCGGCGAATCTGATCAGTTTCGCCGGCGTTGCCAAAGAGGAATTGAGGTGCCATCAGCGCTGCGACGCACACTGCTTTCTTGGCCGCTTTATTGTCGGCACCAACAGCGACAGCTTCACGGTAGAGATCAGCTAAAAGTTTGGTTTCGGTAGAATCGACTTTGTAAGGATAAAGCCATGCATTTCTAGCGGCGGCAAGTGCGATCTTATCAGCTACATCGTTGGGAGCTGTTTCCCCAGCTAGTAGTAGGTTGCTATCCAGTTTAAAGAGCGTGCTTTTATCGTCGGTATCATCGACGTAGTAACGACAGAGTGCGTTTGCTTTGCCGCGCATAACGATCTCAACCACTGTACTAAACTGGCGAGATGGATGTGCTACTGCTCGGTTTATTGATCGCGCTGCAAACTGGTCAAAAGTGCTTGCACTGATAATCGCCGCAGATGCCTGAGGAAAAAGTGCTTGCAGACGCATCGTGATTGCTTCGCCAGATAGACGGCTTAGGTTTGTTGGGACCGACTCGAGGGTGCACGCGACGTCAGAGGCCGCCCAAGTCTTGAGTGTTCCAAAGTCAACCGAGCCAGGTTCCAATACCATGCCACCCGCGTGGCGATCGTCTTTATTGGCGACCATTAGGAGTAGCTTACTGTTGTCGACGTTCTCCGTATCCAACATTTTTTTAAGCAGCTCAACGTTCACGGCTGCCTCGGCAGTAGAGGGATTTGGGCCTTTCAGCGTTAAACTACCAGCGCCGCTGCCACCAGCCCTATGGCAGGCTAGGCACTTGCCGTCAAGTATAGGGGTGACGTTAGTCTTGAACTGATCACCTGATGTTTTACAGGACACAGCTTGGCTATCCGCACCACCTGGAGCTCCAGGCACCGGACCAGGATCTGGGCTGTGCTGGATGCCCCCATTAATGGCTGCTCGGCGGTTAACGCTCTTGGCGCTTCCGGCTGTGAGCCCACCGCAGCTTGCTAAGATGACGCTCAAAACGGCGATTATGCAGAGGTCGAACATAGACTTTGGGTACAGCCGGGGCCCCATATACACTCCCAGAATTCTAGGGGTGAGATCTTTTGTAACCTCTACAGCGGGGAGACTTTCCCCCGACCACATTGGTATCGGTGGGGCTTCGTCTCAACTTTAGTGCTATTTTGTTTAGCAAGCTAAGTTGCCAGATTTTAACAATAAATTTGGCGATGTGGAGGGCGCTTTGCTGCCCTCCGATTCTACCTCGATTTTGTACCAGAGCTCGATTTTTTTATGTTTTTACCTGGCTGCTGGCGCGCAAGATTTGCTGCTCGACGCATTCCAGCCATAACCATCATACTTGCTTGCGTCGGCGTAGCTACAACCAGGACTCCCATATGGCAAGACTGCTGTCGATGGCGCACTGGTAGATGTCGATTGTGGACTATTGATTGTATTTGTATACAGATTAGCATTGTCACAATCTGCACTGGAATCGTCGTCAATCAAAGTTGATAGAGGGTTGCCGTGACTCTCAAACTGACATTTCATCCAGCCTTGAAAGAGATTAACCATCACGTAACTGCCCTGACCAACGTCGGCAGCAACATTTTCTAAACCCTCACTCCAGCCATGGGTTGCACCAATCAGCTTAAGGATACCATTTGAATCTAGGTAGGCAGGACCTCCGGAGTCACCACTTGCAGCGCCCTTGCCGGTATAAGTTTTGATGCCGAGCTTTCTAACTTTTTTGTCCAAGGACTCGACTTCCGTCCGGACCTGACGAAGCACTGGCTCTAGATTAACTTCTCCCTCTTTAGTCGCACCGTAGCCCGCTAGGAGCAGGGGAGTGCCTACTTGAACTTCATCGGGGCTGGCTAGGCTTACCGGGATCATTCCGTCGGGTAGTTTGCCTTCTATCGAAAATACGCCAATGTCGTTGGGCAAAGTCGCTGGTGTGATGGTTTTGGCGTCTTTGAGCCACTTCTTGTGATAGGAGACGTTAGTCACTTTGATGGATTCAATGGCTTTTCTGGGAGCAGATCCCCAACCAATTTTCCAGATCTTCGCCTCTGGCGTTAGGGTAGCACAGTGAGCGGCTGTGACGATATGATTCGGTCCAATGAGTGTACCTGTGCATTGAACTAGATTGGTGCCCTTAAGATTTTTACCCTCGAATTTAATATCCTGATCGATGGTTACCATGAGGGCCACAGTCGAGGCTAACGACCGCTTGTCTTCGGCCGATTCGACAGCTTCACCGCCGACAATTTTGACTATACTTCCCCTTGGTCTTGATGCGCCGCATGCCACTGTTAAGGCGATGGCAGAATAGCTCAGCAAGCGGCATGTGTTGGCGTTTCTAAACAGTGATAACGGGGTAGTTGCAAGGATCTTCACTGGACATACTCCTTTGTCTCTTTAGGCCAAACCGAAGGTCATCCATTGGCTCAGTGAATTCTTAGTTCGAGTTTAGCCCTGCAAACCAAGTGCCACGCACTCAGGTCTGCTGGTCTCTGATTTTCTTGGTAAATATCAGGGGCGATACGCTGGGAAAATGGCTACGACATTTACACTCGCTGATGGTTTCTGACTAGAGAGTTATCTGATCTGCTAGAAATTTGATATCATGAGGATTTTGCGTAATATTTGATTGGCTCTCAAGTTAATCGCTTTAAAAGCACGATTGTGCGACCTAAATAGCCAGGGAGCACTATGATGAGTACATTTGCGCTCAAAAAAATGCGTCTATTCAGGGTGTTGCCGATCAGTTTATGAAGAGTGTGTCTACTTACGAGGAACTACTGGAGATAGACGCCAGCATACCGAAGAGACCGATTCCAAGCCATGTTTGGGAGACCCTTGCCGGGATCGGTGGTCACTCTTGTGGAGAGCAAGCAAGCTGGGGCAAATGCTCCGAATCATGGATGCACCCGGTTTGCAGCTATGCCTGCGGTGGATCTGGTCATGGATCATACTGGAACGGTCAACGATCGCCGTGGAAATGATTAGGATTAGGGCGCTATCAACTCGCGGCCACTAAACCAAATGCGGCACCCTGTGGATCGTGACAGACGGCGATATCATGCCCTAAAGGCGAGGGGTAAATACCTACCACATCGCCTCCCAGGTGGCGCACCTGCGACGCTGCTGGTGCCAATTTGCTCACGCGAAAATAATAGAGCCAATGCGGATGACTGCCGGGAAAATCTTTAATGTCGACAACCATACCGGTGGCCACCTGACTCTTATTCCCACCGATAAGATGGAACGTAAATCCTGTTTGGGAACGCGCCGACGAGACCACCTGCCAGTCAAAAATCTTACAATAATCCTGCACCAACTGGACAGCATCTGGGACAAGTAGTTGAAAGAATCCGACCTCATTGGCATCAAGCCGAGCCCTGTTCGCGGTCACCCCTATCACGGCGCCGCCGGGTCCTTTAAGGGTAACATCTTGAATACCAGATTTAGAGCTGCTGGATGGGCCGATGATAAACGCTCCGCACTGGAGTAATTCCTGAGTGGCGCGTTCCACGTCGTCGACGCCTACGAACCCCACCCAATGCGCAGGTGCCCCAAGTGCTGCGGCTCTGGCGCTCAGTGCGACGATGCTGCTGGTGCCCCGCCCAAGCAGAGCTTCATAAAAGGTTTTAGCCGCCGACACATCGGTAGTCCTCAGTTCCAAGCGCGTAAAGCCAAGAGTCATTTGAATACCTCTGTCCACTGCTGGATTTCGAGCGATTGAGAGCTACCGATCGTTAAGACCTTTGCCGGCAAGAATACGAGGCTTTAGCTTAGCTATGCGCGCCTTTCGCGTCGCGGCTTGCTTTGCGCCCGAAATATGCAAGACGTAAGCGCGCTGGCGGCCGGGTGTCAGCGCTTTGAACGCAGCTTCTAGCCGAGCGCTCTTACGGAAGGCCTCCCTCAATTCATCGGGTAAAGTTGTAGGGCGTTTTTTAATCTTTAAAGCTGTACCGGATAATTCGATCTCTATGGCTTCTTTATTAACAGGTGCAAAAGTATGCGGTCATGATGTATGATCCCTGTCATGGCGCTCGACGGTCGACAACTTAGTCATGAAGCGCTCGAAGCTATTCGCATTCGAGCCGTGAAGGCTGTTCAATCCGG
>Ga0194132_10001599_pt1 | contig 45512 bp, 41 predicted proteins | sample TA2KigOf80mmetaG_FD_148612 | JGI IMG/M metagenome (GOLD analysis project Ga0194132, IMG submission 148612) | Freshwater microbial communities from Lake Tanganyika, Tanzania - TA2015054 Kigoma Offshore 80m | ecosystem: Environmental > Aquatic > Freshwater > Lake | place: Tanzania: Lake... | reverse complement strand
CGTGTGGGAGCCGATGACGATCACGCACCCCGCTGATTCCAGGTCGCGCGTCGGGATCGTAGCGCCCGCAGATCCGAACGACTCGTGGAGACCGCGCAAAGTCGGCTCGTAGCAGTACCGCACGGTCGGCTCGTCGATGTTGTTGGTTCCGACCACGGCACGGGCAAACTTCTGAAGGACGTAACTCTCCTCATTGGTAATCTTGCCCGAACCCACGAACGCGATCGCGTCGGGGCCGTGCGCCTGGCGAATGCGCCGCAGATCGCAGGCGACCCGATCGAGCGCGCTCTCCCAGGTTGCATCGACAAGCGTCGCGCCCTGGCGCACCCGGGGAACCTTCAGTCGATCGCGATGCTGCGCGTAGTCGTAGGCGAACTGGCCGCGAACACAGAGATTGTCGTGATTCGACGCTCCCTCGCGATCGGCCATCACATTGGCGAGACGCCCGCCCTGCGTGTTGAGGAACATCGAACATCCGACGCCACAGTACGTGCAGACCGACGGCGTCGTCGATTCGGTCGGCGTGGCGCCGTACTTCGAGTCCGCTTTCATCAGTGCACCAGTCGGGCAGACCACCGCGCAGCGTCCGCAGTAGATGCAGCCGGACTCAGTGAGCGGCTTCTCGAAGTCCACCGCGATCGTCGCATCCATGCCGCGATGGGCGAGGCCAAGCGCTGATACGCCGATGACTTCGTCGCACACACGCACGCAGCGGGCGCAATAGATGCAGTAGTCGGGATAGCGTTCGACGAACGGATTGGATCGCTCCGGTTCGCCGATACGGCGCGGATTGAAGAAGCGCTGCTCGCGCCATTGCACGAAGTCGACAACGCGCTGCAACTCGCAGTTCTTATTCCGCGGGCAGGTGACACAGCGATCGGTGACGGTGTCGTCGCGCTGACACACCACGAAGGGCCCGCAGCGCTCCATGCGCGGACAGTTGAGGCAGCGATCCGGATGATCGCTCAGCAGCACCTCAAGGACGCCGCGCTGGTGCTGCCGCGCGAGCGCGGTGTTGGTGCGCACCACCATGCCGTCCCGGGCGACGACGGTGCACGCGGTCTCCAGGCCGCGCATTCCCTCGACCTCGACCAGGCACATGCGGCATCCCGCGAACGGCGTCAGATCGTGGTAGTCGCACAGATGCGGGATATACACACCCGCTTCGATCGCCGCGTGGAGGACAGTCTTGCCCTGGATCGTCTGGACCGGAACCCCGTCCACCGTCAGGGTGATGGTACGGCCGACCGGCCTTGCCCCTTTCGGCGAGTGGATGTTGGTGCTGGCCGGGGTTTCGATCGACACGGGTATGCCCCCTACACGCTGATCTTCAGGACGCGGGCATCCTCGAGCCGATGCGGGTTCGGCCCGGCGGTGAGGATCCGACAGACACCGGAGGAACATTGCCGATGGACGATGTGCTCCTCCAGTTCGGCACGAAAGTGGTCGACCAGACTGACGGCGGGAACCGGCGCCGCCTGACCGAGACCACAGAGAGTCGTCTCGATCATCACCGGCCCAAGCCACCGGATCGTCTCAAGATCCTCCAGGTGGCCCTCACCGCGCGACATTCGCTGGAAGATGTCGGTCAGGCGCGCCGTGCCGATACGACACGTCGTGCACCGGGTGCACGATTCGATGGAGTTGAACGCCATCATGTAGATGCCGAGGTCCACCACGCAGGCGCTCTGATCGAAGATGACCAGACCGCCCGAACCAAGGACGGTTCCCGCCTTCGCGCAGTCCTCGTTCGACATGGGCAGGTCGAGCATGCTGGCAGGCATCGCGCCGCCGGTGGGACCGCCCGGTTGGGCGAACTTGAAGGCTCCCCCATTGGCCATCCCACCGCAAATGTCGAAGACGATCGTCCGAAGGGGAGTCCCAAAAGGGACCTCGATGAGCCCGCCGCGCATGATCTGACCGCTCGGTGCGAACAGCTTGGTACCGGTGCTTCGCCGGGTACCGGTCTTCGCGTACTCTGCCCCGCCCATTTCCAGGATGATCGGGACGTTTGCGTACGTCTCGACGTTATTCATGTTCGTCGGCTTCGCCCAGACGCCTTTCTCGGCGGAACGCACGAGTTTCGGGCGCGGCATGCCCCGCTTGCCTTCAAGCGAACTCATCATTGCCGACGATTCGCCGACGGCATAGGAACCCGCGCCGACCCGCACCTCGAGATCGAGTGAAAGGTCGGAACCGAGGATGTTCTTCCCGGCCAGGCCGATCTCATACATCTGAGCGATGGCGATGCGGGCACGTTCCGCCGCGAGGTGATGCTCGCCGCCGATGTAGACATACCCCTTATCGATGCCGATCGCGAGCCCGGCGATGAGCATTCCTTCGAGGACCAGGTGGGGGTCGCTCTCTATGATGCGTCGGTCCTTATAGATCGCCGGCTCGCCCTCCTCGGCGTTGCAGAACATGTACTTCGGCCGAGCCGGGGTCTTTCGCGCGGTCTCCCACTTGCGCGCGGTCGGAAAGGCGGCGCCGCCCCGCCCGACGAGGCCAGACGCCGTAACCTCCGCGAAGACCTGATCGGGACTGAGCGACGTGAGCGCGCGGACGAACTGGCTGTAGCCGCCCAGCGCGATGTAATGGCCGATCTGCGTGGGGTCGATGACGCCGTGGCGGACCAGGACACGCCGAAGTTGCGATTTCATGAACGGAAGGGTCTCGAGTGAGGGAATGCCCGGCAGCGCGTCGGGCCCACGCACGGCTACCGCCCAGTCGGCGCGATGCACCTGGCGGGACACGACCGTGTCGATCAGTTCAGGCGCGCGATCCGGCGTGACGCCACCGTAGAGGACGCGAGGGCCACCGGGGAACTGGACCTCCACGATCGGTTCGAGATAGCAGAGCCCGGAGCACCCCACCAACTCCACCGTGGCTTCAGCGGTACCACCCCGCGTCGCCTGAACCAGGTCCTGAAACGTCTCCATGGCGCCAACCGCGATGCCGCACCCCGCAAGCTGGACCAGAATGCGCGTCTGGCGGGACTGGACGAGCGCCGCCCACTCCGCCACCGCGCGCCCGCGCAGGGCGGCGAATCGACTGGTTGGATCTCCGCTCACCCATGGCCTCCTTCACCCTGACGCACCCTCGCCAGCGCCTCGCGCAGCATACGATTGACTTGACCCGGGCGAAGGTTGCCGCGAACTGCGAGGTTGATCGCGGCGACCGGTGGATGCATACAGATTCCCAGACACGCCGATGAACCTATCGAGTAGGCCAGATCACGCCGCGTGTCGCCAACCGTGATACCGGTGCTCTCCTCGACCTCGGCCTGCAACCGCGGGCCCCCGGCGACCCGACACGCAGGCCCGGCGCAGACAAGAACGTGGACGTCGGCCGGCGGTGTCGTCATGAGTTCGTGGTAGTAGGTCAGCACCGCGTACACCGAGGGCGGCGTGGTCCGCAAGAACTCGGCGATGACCCGAACGGTGGTCTCCGAGACCCAACCGTACCGACGTTGCGCCTCGTGGAGGATGGGCAGAATCGCTCCCTCCAGATCGGCGTACGGTGCCATGACCGGCCAGAAATCGGCCCGAATCTGCTCGTACGAGGCGTTGCGGCGGTCGAACCCGGCGGGGAGCGCAGCGTCCGAGGACATCAGACTGCCCCCGCGACCGAGCGGCGTACCGCCGCGACGTCCACGTGCTCGCGAAACGCTGGGATCAGCGCGTCGACCTTCTCCCGATGGCGGAATCGCACCTGCCGCAGGAATCTGCTGACGCGATCGATCGTGCGGACCGCATCGTCCTCCACCTGGAGGATGGGAACCCCCTCGATCTCGGCCCGATCCAGGACGACCGGATCCGGCACGACTCCGCCGGTGGCGACGAGGCACTGGCATGGTGTCCCCAGCGCCGCGAGATGGATGTCGATGCGGTGGCCACCGCAGATCACCGCCTTATTCTCCTTGCGGCTGAAGTACGGAATGCCACTCACGTGGGACATCGCCCCGACCATGTAGTTCTCGACGAAGTTGTAGATACCAGCCTGGCCCGCAAGAACGCCCGCACCGAGGAACCGCGCTAGCTCGAGCACCGTAGCGCCGCGCAGAGATCGGATCTCGGGCACAACACCGAGGAGGGGGACACCCGCGGCGGCCTCGATCACCACGCGCCCGTTCCTCGTGAAAGAATCAATGTGCCCGGGGGGCACGCCGGTGAGGAACAAGCCGATTGCCGCGCCATCGCGCCGCGCCGCGCCAAGAGCCGCGGCTGTCCCCTCTCCGCGGTAGCTGGCTACGAGGAAACCCGGACCGGCCCCGGCATCCCGGCTATCGCTCTCCACCAGCACACCCGTGGATCCGGCGTCCACGGAGCAGGCACGTACGAACTGCTCGTCATCGCGCGCCTCGCCCGCACGTCGGTACCCATCGAAGAGGTCGGCGAACACCCGCAGTAGTCCCATCGCCACGGTCGTCTTGCCATCACCCGGCTGGCACGACGTGATCGCGAACGTTGTCACTCGGCGTGCTGAACCACAAGAGTGGCAACGTGCACCCGGTCATTCGGCACAACGATCTGATACCGAGTGAACACGATGCCGCGCTGGTCGCTGGCCAGCGGCCAGACCTGGCACGGAATACCCTGATCTTCAATGACCTCTTTCCACGCCTCGGCGACGATCAGATCGTCCGCGAGGCGCAGATGGGTCCACATGTGGGCGGATCTGATCGTAGCACAGCACTTTCGGCGCGGCCCCGTGAGAGGTGACCTATGATTCCAGCCCTCGGGAACGTGATTGACTCGCTGGCGCACGTGGACCCCACCGCCACGGTGCACCCGACCGCGGACATCGAAGCCGGAGCGATCATTGGCGCAGGCAGCCGCGTCTGGCACCAGGCCCAGGTGCGAGCGGGTGCCCGCATCGGCGGGCAGTGCGTGATCGGCAAGAACGTGTACGTAGGGCGTGATGTGGCGATCGGCGATCGGTGCAAGATCCAGAATAACGCGCTGATCTACGAGGGAACGACTCTCGCCAGCGGCGTATTCGTCGGTCCCGCGGCGATCCTGACGAACGATCGCACGCCTCGGGCCATCGCCCCGGATGGCCACCTCCTCGACGCAAGCGAATGGTCGATCACACCGATTCGCGTCGACGAGGGCGCATCCATCGGTGCGGGCGCGATCATCGTCGCCGGGGTCTCGATTGGCGCGTGGTCGATGATCGGCGCCGGTGCAGTCGTGACCCGAACGGTCGCACCGCACGCGATTGTGATCGGAGTGCCGGGCCGGGCCGCTGGATTCGCATGTCGATGCGGACGGAGACTGGCCGATGAGAGCGCCGGACTCCATCGGTGCGCCGCCTGCGGCCGGGTCGAACTCCTGGGGACCACTCTATGAACGATCCGATCCCGATCTCTCGCCCCATTCTCGGCCAGGCGGAGCGAGACGCGGTCATCGCGGTTCTGGAGAGCGGGCAACTCGCGCAGGGCGAGGTGGTCGCTCGTTTTGAGGCCGCGTTCGCCCAGTACTGCGCGGCCCGCTACTGTATCGCGGTGTCATCTGGTACGGCCGCGCTGCACCTTGCCCTGCTGGGCCTGGGGATTGGACCGGGCGATGAAGTCATCACCTCACCGTTCAGCTTCATCGCTTCCGCGAACGCGATCCTGTACGTCGGTGCTCGTCCCGTCTTCGCCGATATCGATCCGGCGACCTTCTGCATCGACCCGGACGCGGTTCGACGGGCGATCACCGCGCATACGCGGGCAATCCTGCCCGTGCACCTGTTCGGCCAGGCGGCGGATATGTCCTCGCTCGATCGCCTCGCTCAGCATCACGGCCTCGCGATCGTTGAAGACGCTTGTCAGGCACACGGCGCGCGCTGGGATGGGCGCCCGGTTGGCTCGTGGGGCGTTGCCTGCTACTCGTTCTACCCGACGAAGAACATCACAACCGCGGAGGGTGGAGCCATCACGACCGATGATGGCGACCTCGCGGAGCAGTTTCGGATGCTGCGCAGTCACGGTGTGAGGCGGCGCTACTACCACGAAATCCTCGGGTTCAACTTCCGGATGACCGACCTGCAAGCGGCAATCGGCCTCGCACAGTTGTCCAATATCGAAGGCTGGGTCGACGCCCGACGCGCCCACGCCGCGCGTTACACGGATGAACTGCGCGGCGTCACGGTCCCGCCCGTGCGCGCCGAGGCGTTCCACGTCTTCCATCAGTACACCGTGCGATCCCGTCGGCGCGATGCCCTCCAGGAGCATCTTTTGGGGGCGGGCATCGGGACGGGGATCTACTACCCACTGCCCATCCACCAGCAGCGGCTCTATGTAGAGAGGGGGCTGACCGGGCAATTCCCCGCATCGGAACGTGCCGCCGGGGATGTCCTCTCCATCCCGGTACGCCCGGATCTCACCGACGATGAGCAGAGACGTGTGATCCGGGCGATCGATGCCTTTGCCTGAGCGGCGCCGACTCCGAGTCGCCGTCATCGGGGGTGGGTCGATGGGCTTCAACCACGCCCGCGTGTACGCCGAACTCGATTCGGCGCATCTCGTCGGCGTGGCCGATCCATCGCCCGTCGCGCGCGAGCGTATTGCCCGTCGCCTGCGCATCCCGACCTTTGAAGATCACCGCGCGATGCTGGCCGAAACGGGGGCCGATGCGGTGAGCGTCGTCGTGCCCACACGCCTGCACCACGCGGTGACCTCCGACGCGATCGACGCGGGCTGCCACGTCCTGGTGGAGAAGCCGATCGCATCGACGGTCGAGGAGGGCGCGGATCTCATCATCCGAGCGGCCGATCGGGGGGTCGCGCTCTCGGTCGGACACGTGGAGCGATTCAATCCGGCCGTCCGGGCCCTTCGCGAACGCATCGCCCGCGGCGATCTCGGTGAGATCTATCAGGTCCACGCGCGACGCCTTGGTCCGTTCCCCTCGCGCGTTCGGGACGTCGGGGTCGTTATCGACCTCGCCACGCACGACGTCGACGTGATGCGTTACCTGCTCGACGCCGAGGTGGAGCGCGTCTATGGCGAGACCGCCCGACGTATCCACACCGATCACGAGGATTTGCTCTCCGGCCTTCTGCGGTTCAGCAACGGCACCATCGGTGTTCTCGACGTCAACTGGCTCACACCGACCAAGATTCGGGCGCTGACGGTGACCGGCCAGAAGGGGATGTTCGCGGTCGACTACATCTCGCAGGACCTGCACTTCTTTCAGAACGATGATGCGACGCGCACCTGGCATCGGGGCGATGACCGACTGACCGTGAGCGAGGGGGATATGGTCCGCATTCGCATTGAGCGTCAGGAGGCCCTCGCTGCGGAGTTGAGCGCCTTTATTGACGCCGCACTCGGCCTCCAACCGCTCGCGGTGACCGGGTGGGATGGACTCGAGGCGCTCCGTATTACCACCGCCCTGGTCGCCTCGGGTCGCGAGAGTCGCGCGATTGACCTCTCCCCCGCCCCGCGAGCCACGCGATGAGCGCCCCCCCGCCGGGGTCGGTTGCGGTCATCGGACTGGGCAAGATCGGCCTCCCGCTGGCGGCGCAGTTCGCCTCGCGTGGCCTAAGCGTGATCGGCTGCGACATCGTCCCCTCCATCATCGGTCGCATCAATGAGGGCGGGAATCCGCTGCCAGATGAACCCGGCATCGACGAGATCATCGCGCGGGCGGTCCCGGATGGTCGTCTCCGCGCAACGACCGACGTTGCCAGCGCGATCGGCTCGGCGGGGGTGATTGTCGTCATCGTCCCGGTCAAAGCAAGTGACGGCGGTGTGCTCGATACCGGCGCCCTCGATGCTGCGACGTCCGCAATCGGCACGGCGATCCGCACGGGAACGCTCGTCATTTACGAGATGACGCTGCCCGTCGGGATGACACGCCAGCTCGGCGCGAGGATCGCTGGGGCCAGCGGGCTGTCTCTCGGCTCCGACTTCTTCGTGGCCTACAGCCCTGAGCGTGTGTACAGCGGCCGCGTGCTATCCGATCTTGGCCGCTATCCCAAGATCGTTGGGGGTGTCGATCCGCCCTCCGGTGCACGCGCCGCGGAGTTCTATCGCGCCGCGCTCGCGCCCGCCGATGCCGGCGCGCCGGATCGGGTGACACTCCTCTCTTCAGCGGATGCCGCCGAGTTCACCAAACTGATCGAGACGACGTATCGAGACGTGAACATCGCGCTCGCGAATGAGTTCGCCCTCTTCGCCGATCGCTGGGGGCTGGATATCGGCGAGGCTGTCGACGCGGCGAACCGTCAGCCGTTCTCGCACATTCATAGGCCCGGAGTCGGCGTGGGCGGGCACTGCATTCCCGTCTACCCGCACTTCCTCCTGAATGATGCGCGAGGTGGCGCAGATTTGACCCTGGCGCGCGCGGCGCGGACTCGCAACGATGCGATGGCCGACTACGGCGTCGCCCGGCTCGTCGAGGAACTGGGCGACCTGCGCGATCGCCGGGTCCTCATCTTTGGGTACAGCTATCGCGAAAACGTGCGCGAGGACCATCTCTCGTCGGCCCGCCGGCTCGTCGACGCGCTCCGCGGCCGGGGTGCACGACCGGCGGTGCACGATCCGTTCTATTCGGCCGACGACCTCCGCGAGCGGGGGTACGAACCATTCGCCATCGACAACCCGCCGGAGGCCGAAGCCGTAATTCTCCAAGCATATCACCGTGCCTACCGCGCGATCGACTGGGGGAAACTCGCCGGCTGTCGCGTTCTCCTCGACGGGCGTAACGCCCTGGATGGGGCGGCGATCGAAGCGGCGGGCATCCGTTACCTGGGCATCGGTCGACGGGCGCAGCGGGAGACCGTGAGGTATCGCCGCGCGTGACCTGCGGGCGGCGAGAACCGATCGAACCGGTGTGGTAACGTGGAGGTGATGTCCCAGACCCCTCCGCACGACCGCAACGGTCGAGTCGTGACGGATGACAATCTCGGCCCGCTCCTCACCGGGATGGCGCGGGGGCTGGCGATGGGGCTCGCGATTACGCTTCGTCATTTTCGTCGCACGCTCGCCGATTACTGGCGAGGCATACCTGGATCCCGGAAGAGTGAGGGCGCGGTCACGCAGTCGCCGACCGATGACGGACTCTTCACCGTGTCCTATCCGGAGGCTCGGCTCGCCGTGCCTGAGAACTTCCGCTACCTCCCCGTCCTCCTCCGGGACGACGACGGAAGTATTCGGTGCACGAGTTGCGGCATCTGCGCCAAAGTCTGCCCGCCGCAGTGCATCTGGATCGTGCGCACCACCGGGTCCGACGGCAAGCCGGTTCCCGAGCCCGCCGCCTTCACAATCGACGTGTCGATCTGCATGAGTTGCGGCTATTGCGCCGAGTACTGTCCGTTCGACGCGATAAAGATGGACCACCGGTTCGAACTGGCGACGACCGAGCGATGGACGACGCTGCTGCACCAGAAGGACCAGTTGCTGGTTCCGACTTCCTACTACGCGCGCATCCACCCGACGGATTACGCGGCGGAAGAGGCAGAGCGCCGCGCTAAGGAAGAGAGAGACCGGCAAAAGGCCGCGGCGACGGCCTGAGCGCGCGCCACGCGCCGGATGCGGAGGTGGCGCCTACCGATCGCACTCGCCCATATTGATGTCGATGGTGCCGAAGATCGCGATCGCATCGGCGATCCTGTGCCCGCGCACCATCGTCTCCAGTGCGGTGATGTTGATGAAACTCGGCGCCCGTACGTGGTAGCGGTACGGGTTCGGCCCGCCATCGGACACGAGGTAGAACCCCAGTTCGCCCTTCGGCGCCTCGATCCGTGAATAGACTTCACCCTTCGGCACGCGCACCTGCCAGAGTTTCCGACCCGTCTGAATCTCGCCGGGCGGGATGTCGCCGATCGCCTGCCGCAGGATTCGCAGGCTCTGCTGGATCTCCCAGAGGCGCACGAGGTAGCGATCGTAGTTATCGCCGTTCTTACCGACCGGGATGTCGAAGGCGAACCGGTCGTAGATGCCGTACGGCGCCGCGCGGCGGACATCGTACGGCACCCCGGTGGACCGAAGCACTGGACCGGTCACCGAGTAATCGATCGCGTGCCGAGGTGTGAGGACGCCGATGCCCACCGATCGTGAGAGAACGATCTCGTTCTGGGTCATCAGGCGATCCAGTTCATCGATCTGCCGCGGCAATCGATCGAAGACGATCGATCGGCAGCGATCGAGCCAACCCTCCGGTAGGTCGCGCGCGACGCCTCCGAAGCGCATGTAGTTGCACATCATGCGCGATCCGGCGAGGCTCTCGAAGAGATCAAGGATCAACTCTCGCTCTTCAAACGCGTAGAGCGCCGGCGTGAAATAGGCTCCGAGATCGTTGAGATATGTCCCCAGTGCGAGCAGGTGGCTGACGACACGGGTCAACTCGACGACGATTGTCCGGATGTACTGCGCGCGCTCCGGCGGGGTGACTGCCATCAATCTCTCGACTCCGAGGACATAGCCGAGATTGTTCGACATCGATGAGATGTAATCGAGCCGATCCGTGAACGGAATATTCATGATCCAGGCGTTCCGTTCGCCGATCTTCTCGTGGTTGCGGTGGAGATAACCAAACACCGGCTCGAGACCGACGACGGTCTCTCCCTCCAGAGTCAAAACCATTCGGAACACGCCGTGCGTCGAGGGGTGATGGGGGCCAAAGTTAAGAATGAACTTCTGGCCCAGGCGATCGGGATCGACCGCGGTCCCATTCTGCAGTTCGCGAGCGTCGATGACACGCGTCTCGTCGTTCGATCCATCCAGGTCGGCCAGATCCCAGTCGGCCGGGTAGGCGACGTTCCGGCGGAAGGAGGTCCGGTCTTCCTGTCGCACGAACTCGCCATCGGGCCAGCGCGCATCGAACGGCTTGCGCTCGGCCTCATAATACGCCTCCTGGTAATCCTTGCGTAGAGGGTGCCCGGCAAACCCCTCCCAGAGCAGGATGCGGCGAGGGTCCGGGTGCCCCTCCGGGAACACGCCGAAGAGGTCCCACATCTCCCGTTCCTGCAGTGCGGCTCCCGCCCACACCGAGGTCACCGACGGGACACGCGCGGTGTCGCGTGCGACGAACGCCTTGAAGGCGAGGCACGGACCCGCGCGTTCTGTTCCGCCCAGGTGGTAGATGACCTCGATCCGGTCCGGGAAATCCGCCGCGGTCAGATTGAGGAGCAGGTTCCATCCGCGGTCGCGCAACGTCCGGGCGATCTCCGGGACCCTCGCCAGGTCCGCATAGAGCGCGACACCGTCCTCGCCGGTCACTCGGTCACCAAGAGCTTCTTTCAGTGCGGCAAGTTCGTCAAGAAGCTGACCCTCCTCGGCGAAGATGGCGAATTGACCGATCCGCGCAGCGGGCCAATCGGGTTTGGTCGGACGGGCTGCCCTTCTCTCCGCGGGTGCGGGCGCCTCCTCTGCTCCCCGAGCAGGAGGAGCTCCCGGCGAGCGCAGTCGAGCTCTGATCTCAGGGATCTGTCGAACGTCCACCAGGTCCGGGCCAAAGAGCGGTACTGGGGGCGCGAGTCGCGGCGTGGCGGGCCGAACGACATCACGGAAACTCTGCCCGTCGATGATCGACTGCAACTTGAGCAGGCCGAAGAGAAGGGCCTCCGGTCGCGGCGGGCAGCCGGGCACGTAGACATCGACCGGAATGAACTCGTCGATCCCAGACACGACGTTGTAGCCCTCTTTGAATGGCCCGCCCGAGATTGCGCACGCACCCATCGCAATGCAGTACTTGGGTTCGGGCATCTGGTTCCAGAGGCGCACAATCTGGGGAACCATCTTCTTGGTCACGGTCCCGGGTACGATCATGAGGTCAGCCTGGCGCGGGCTGGCGCGCATAACCTCCATGCCGAATCGCGACAGATCGAAGCGCGAGGCCGCCGCCGCCGCCATCTCGATGAAACAACACGCTGTCCCGAACATGAGCGGCCAGATCGACGATCGGCGACTCCAGTTGTACGTCCCATCGAGGATGCGCTGGAGCACACCTTCGCGCGCGAGTTCGCGGACTCGGCCCGTGCTGCTGAGAAGCACCGTGTTGTTGACGTCCTCACGGACCCGTGCCATCAGTTCAACCTCTCCCGACCCGGGCGTGCGCGGCGCAACCCGTCGATCTGCTGCTCCACCGACGCCCGATCCGCCGCATCCGGCATCGACTCAAGGTAGTGGCTCAGATCCGCAATCGCCTCGTCCAGCCTGTCCAATCGAGCGAGGATCAGCCCACGGTCACGTATGAGCTCCGGCCGGAGGCCAAGCGTGGCCAGCGCCTCGTTTGCGCGCAGGGCATCGCCGTATCGCTCCCGCGAGATGAAGATGCCGAGTAGATTCGCGAGCATGCGTCGGGCGATACCCCGCGGCGTCGCCACCTCGATGTGGGAACCCTCTATCGTGATGGATCGACCCGCGATCTCCGAGAGGATACGGGTGCAGTCGCCCGGCTCGACGATACGACCAGACCCGAACACATCGACGATCAGGTGGCCATCGCGCAGCGGCCAGCCAACCATGAACCGCAGGGGCAGATTGAGACCGACCGTCGGGAAGCCACACCGGCGCCCGACTTCCAGGAAGACGATCGCGAGCGTGATCGGGATGCCGGTACGCCGTCCCAGAACCTCATGCAGGTACGAGTTGCGCGGATCGTAATAGTCGCGCTCGTTGCCGGCGAAGCCAGCCTCACGAAACAGGACTTGATTGATCGCGGCGATCGCTCCCGCGGGCCCCTCATCGCCGGTGAGCGAGACGCGCACGCGCTTCGCGTAGCGATCGAGCGTCTCCAGATGAGGCGCGGGCTCGACCGCCGCGTCGTACATTCGAGCCAGCGCGAGCGCCATCCGATCGAGACGACCCGATTGCTCCGCCTCATCGACCGCGGCGCGCCAGACCTGTACCTCGTTCGTCAAGTCAAAACCCGGCCGGATCCACGATCAAGAGCATAGCGGCCATGGCGTCGACGAGAAGACCAAGGTCCCGCGCCAAGATCCCGATCGGGACAGCTCGATTCGGCTGGACGTGCTCGAAGAGATCGAAGGCAGTGTGCCGGGCGATCGACTGATTGTCCAGCGCTTCGCGAAGGCGCTCGGTATGCGACACGGGCACGAGTGGATCGGAGCGATCCACGAGGAGGATCGTCGCGGCGTGGATCCTCCCACCCACCTCCACCGGCGAAATAGACCCGAGGCGATCCCCGGCGTCGGCGCTGAGGGCATGCACCAGACGCAGGGTTTCGGCGGCATCGCGCGAATCCAGGAGGTCCCGCGTGAGCCGCGCACGATGGCTGGTCGGCGTCGGCCGATACGAGGGATCCTCTATCCATCGGCGCAACTCGGCGCGGTCGTACGGATCCTGCACGTCCTCCACCAACCCCAGCAGGAACACTTCGCGGGCCAGCGGGTGTGGCTGCCACGGTCGCCACGAACCATCGCCCTGGAGCGACGCACCGCTCTGAATCTCGGCCGCCAGCGTCCGCGCGTCCGCGAACGCTCCGATGAGAACCAGAACCCGCACATCCTGCGCGATCCGTGGATCGGCGGCCGCGAGCGCCGCGATGGAGCCACCAGCCGAGAAACCGAAGATCCCGACCCGGTCCGGATCGACGCGCGGATGCGCGCGTAGGAAGGTGAATGCCTCGACGAGATTGAGCGGTTCATCGGGGTCAATCGCGCCGGAGAGGAGTCGATCGGACTGCACGATCAGCGTCGCGACGTTCGCGCGCGCCAGGGCCGTCACGAAGCGCGAGACGACCGGATCACGCTTGTCGAGCGGCCGCACGCCGAGGGTGATTACCAGACCACCGGTCCGCTGATTGCCGCGCGGGAGAATCAGGTCGGCGTCGGCGCGAGAGAAACGAAGAGATTCGACGCTGCCGCCGCCGGTAACAAGCACCGCGGGACTCCACGGCAGTGAGAGCAGGTCGGGCAGGATGAAGGCGGATAGCGCGTAGGCGCGGACCACGGGCAGGGTGCCGAGCGTCACGATCAGCGTGACGACGATCAGAGTGCAGGCGGCTCGGATCACCGGTCACAGTTCCGTGCGGTGACTCGACGAAGATCGGCGACAATCTCGCGGTGACGGTACTCGGTCCGCTCGCGCCGATTCGGCTCATCGCGGTCGATGTCGATGGGACGTTGATCGGCCGCGGTCGGACGATCCCTACGGAGCGCGTGGGGCGCGCCGTCCGGGCCGCCGCACGCCATGGTGTCCAGGTGGCGCTGTGTTCGGGGCGACCGCTCAACTCGATCGACCTGATCGGGCAGGACCTCGGCGTGAGCGGGCCGGTGATTGGCTTCGATGGCGCTCTGGTCCTCGCCGCCGATCGGACGGTGCTCCTTCGGCATGGGGTGCGCGTCGCCGCCGCGATAGCCTTGATCGACGCCGCGCGTTCGCACGGAGTCTGCCTCGAAATCTATCGCGCCGAGGGCCACTACGTCGATCGCCTCCACCCCGAGTCGGTCAAACACGCTCATCTGATCCGCGTCGCGCCCACAGTAACCGATCTGCGGCGCCTTGCTCTCTCCTCCGAGGATGGAGACATCATCAAGGCGCAGGTCATCGGCGACGGCACCGCGGCCGGTCGCGCTCGATTGCACGAACTCGAGAGTCTGGGTCTGGGGCTTCGGTTCGGTTGGGCTGCTGCACCGCCCGGGCACGCCCAGTTCGATTACGTCAACGTGACCGATCTTGGTGTCGATAAGGGGAGGGCGACAGCGGCCCTCATCGCGGCGCTTGGCTTGAGCCGTGACGAGGTCATGGGACTTGGGGACGGTCCCAACGACGCGCCGCTCCTCGGCGCGAGTGGATTCGCGGTCGCGATGGGAAACGCGGGCGACGACCTGAAGCGGCGCGCGCGGTTCGTCGTGCCACACGTCGACGACGATGGCGCCGCGATCGCGATCGAGCGCTTCATCCTCGACCACGGTACTCGGCAGTACGCGGATCGTTCAGAATGGCCGGGCGCGGAACAGCGGCGAGACGAGTAGGTCGACCGGCGCCCGGTCGTCCGTCAGGATTACCGTGCGCTCGTCCGCCAGGTAGGCCGAAAGTATCTCCCCGGGAACGACCCGGTTGAGATCGTTGTTCAGGCGGCCCAGACGGGCGAAGTCGAGCCGGTGGTGCGAGGCAACCACCACATACGTGCGGCGGCGATCATCCTCGAGTTCGAGCGGGGCCTGATCGGGCCGTATGTATTCCCACGCACCCCGATCCATCGCCACGGCGACATGGGGAAAGACCGTCTGAACGGTCGCGACGAAGGATCGAAGGAACCGCCCGCTCCAGTACAGGTCAATGACATTCGCCATGTAGATGCCGTCCGTCGAAAGCGCATCGCTGACGGTCTGGACGAACTCGCGCGTGGTCAGGTGATAGGGGATCGACAGGTCGTTGAACGCATCACCGTAGATGACGTCGTACTTCGGGAGGTTTACTCCATCGAGGAAGAACTGGCGACCATCGACGTTGTAGCTCCGCACCCGGGTCTCCCTACGCAGACCCAGGTATGCCGAGGCGAAACGCGTCACCATGGGGTCGATCTCGATGACATCGATCACCCCGTCCGGGTACGAAGCCTCGAGGTATCGCGCGAGCGTGTAACTGCCGCCACCGATCTGGAGCGTCCGGAGCGGCGTGCCTGGCTCGGTGAACGTGGAGGTCAGGTCGGCCATCACCCTTAGATAGCCGGGATCGAGATAAGTCGGATCCTCGACATAGACGGATCCGTGCACGAGGCGATCCAGTCGCACCGAGCGCGCGGTTCGACCGCCGATCAACTCCTCCTCGATGAACTGAAGGCAGAAGTAGGCGCTTTCCCACGTGCACGGACCGCGGATCGACGGTGCGCCCAGGCCCGTTGCTGCGCCGATGCCGATCAACGAGACCATCGCCAACCGCCTCGCCGAGCGATCCAGGGCTGCGACAAGGACGACCCCGCCAGCCAGGACGCCGCCCGCGGCCACGATCGCGCCGCGAGAACCGAGCGCCTCGACCAGGAAGAATCCAGTGGCGAACACGCCGACGATATTGCCTGCGGTCGCTGAAGCGTAGATCAGCCCGACCGAGCGACCGCTCGCCCTTCCATCGTCGACGGTGAGGGCCGCCAATGCAGGGACAACCGCGCCAAGTGCCAGCGCTGGCACCGTCAGAACGACCGCGCTGATGAGCATCGTTCGGCCGATGACATCTGTCTTCGGCACCAGGGTGATGCCCGGAGTCAGATCGATAAGTAGCGGCGCGAGGATCGCTCCGCCCGCGCCCAAGGCCAGTGCAACGGTGAGCGTCCGCGGCGCATGTCGATCGGACAGGGCTCCGCCGACCCAGCTGCCGATCGCCAGTCCGGTGAGGACCAGCCCGATGATCGCAGTCCACGAGTAGAGCGAGACACCCATTACGGGTGCGAGTGCCCGTGCGGCCGCGATCTCCACCACCAGGAGCGAACCTCCCGCAATTGCGGAAAGCGCGGGCAGCTGGACGAAGCGAGCGAGAGGCGACTTCATCATTGGCCGCTCAGCCCAGGGCGATCAAGACGATGCCCAGCGTCAGAAGTGCGATTCCTGACAGGCGCCCGCGGCCAAGCCTTTCGCCGAGGAACAGGGCGCCCAGCACCGCGGCGATACCGATGCCCGCCTCTCGCGCCGGGGCCAGATAGCTCACCTGCCCCATCTGAAACGCGATCAGCGCCATGAAGTATGCCAGCGGCGCCATCAGCCCGGCGAGCACGACAGATCGGAGTTCGAATTGCGCGGTCGCGAGGATCGCGGCGCCGTGAGCGCGGAGGAAGTAAGGAGCCGAGATCAGCGGCGCGGTGACGAAGATCAGCCACCCATAGAGAACCGGATCGACCGATCGCACGCCGGCCCGATCCACCGTTGAGTACAGCGCAATCGTCAGCGCCGTGAGCAGGGCGTATCGCGTCCCGGGAACGCGGAACGCTCGTCTCAGGCCCTGCAGCGCCGCTCCAGTGAAACCACCCATCGAGACCCCGAACACGCCCACGACGACTCCGACGATGCCGGCGACGCCGAGCGCGGACAGTCGTTCGCCCAGGAAGGGGACCGCCAGAAACGGAACCAGCGCCGGTCCCAGGCCCCGGGCAACCGGGTACACCAGGCTGTACTCGCCGGACGCGTACGCGCGCCCAAGGAAGGCGAAGTAGCACGCGTGAATCACCCCGGTCGCGATGATGAACGGCACGCCTTCGGGTGGAATACCCGCGACCAGGTAACGCCACGCGCCGATCGGCAGGTACAGAACGCCGGCCGCGACCGCTAGCATCCAGGCGAAGATCTCCGGTCGAGAGCCCCGCCGGATGAGGAGATTCCAGGTCGCGTGCATGGTGGCCCCGGCGAGGATGAGCGGGAGCGCCAGTCGATCGTCCGCCACCGCCGGAATCACCCGGCCGCCAACCATCCTCCGTCCAGGTAGACGATCTGCCCGGTGATGTAGTCCGACGCCGATGAGGCGAAAAGTACGGCCGTCCCCACCACGTCATCCACCTCGCCGGTCCGACCCATCGGGATCCGCGAGAGAATGCGCACTACCCAGTCTGGATCGTCGAACAGTGTCGCGGTCTGTCCGGTCCGGATGTAGCCGGGGGCAAGCGCGTTCACCCCGATATGCTCGCGCCATTCCACAGCCATGCCGCGAGTGAGGCCCAGAACTCCCGTCCGCGAACCTCCATAGCTGACGATATTTTGGTAGGCGATCTGACTGGTAAGGCTGGCGATGTTGATGATCTTGGCCCGAGGCCGGAGCGCATCCGCGCGCCGCGCCGCGATCATCGCGCGCGCCGCAGCCTGCGACATGAAGTAAACCGCGCGCAGATTCAAGTCGATGACGCGATCGAAATCGTCCGGAGTACTCTCCAGGATCGGTTTCCGGACGATGGTCCCTGCCGCGTTGACCAGGATGTCCAGGGAGCCGAACCGGGCGACTGCGCGCTCGACGACCTCCGGACAGGCTGTGATGTCGCTCATATCGGCCGCGACGATGAGCGAGGCCGCGCCAAGCCGTCCGATCCGCTCGGCCTGCTGTCGCAGAGTCGACTCATCGCGGCCGACCAGGACCACACTGGCTCCCGCCTCGGCAAGGGCGACCGCGATCCCTCCGCCGATCCCCCGACTCGCCCCGGTGACAATCGCGATCCGGCCGTCGAGCCGGAACCGGTCGAGAATGCCCATAGCGGAAGACTACTCGCTGGCGCGCGGAGGGGAGACATTGCGACGGCGCCGAGCGAGGGCGTGGGCAGGCGGGTCGCGTTCGAGACCGAGCGCGTCCGCGTCTGGGTGCCCCACGTTGCACCCGGCGAGAGACCGCCGAAGAAGCACCTCAATCGGGACCATGGCTCCCTTCCTCATCGCCTTCGACCGCGGCGATCCGCTTCGCGGCCTCGGACTACCGCGAGGTCGTCTCCACCCACGATCAGGTCGCGTGGCTCCCGGTTCGCGGCGCAGGGAACATCGTCAATCGACTCACGAACATCGGCGAGAAGACCTATCGCAGTTCTGTCGTCGAGATCAAGAGATCATCGCCGGCCATCGACACCAGGTGACGGATCACCGTGCCAGGTGAGGACCATATTGCTGTGTCGTGGCGGCAACTGGTGCCCCTCCGCGTCGAAGTGGGTGTGGGTTGGTTCCCGATGCGGCGAGACGGTCAGGAAGTACTGGACGGGTTCATCGCCGTAGCACGTCACGCGGTGAGGTTCGTCTGGCCATGCGAACACGGCCTGACCAGCTCGCGCGATGACCGTGCCATCACGAAACTCAAACTGCGCCGCGCCCGAGACGATCACCCAGGTCTCGATGCCACCGGACTCGATGTGGCTGTGGAACCCGCCGAGATCCTGGCCCGGTTCGCGACGCAGGAACCGCGCGCGAACTTGCGGCGTGGCGACTATCGTCCCGCTCGGGTCGTCGCGGTGGTCGAAGACGCGCGGTGGCATTGGGATCTGACCTCCCTGGCTCGGCTCGGTAGCGTACTATACGGGGCAGCTTCAGATGAATGAGCGCGCCAGCGTCGGCTCGCAGGCAGAAGTCGATCGGAAGCTTGCGCGCGTGCGCGAATATCTTTCGGACTCGGGCGCCACCGGCGTTCTGCTGGCGCGTCAGGACAACTTCGCCTGGCTCACCGGTGGCCACGACAACCACGTCGTGGCCGGTTCCGAGATCGGGGCGGTGAGCCTTCTCGTCACGGCGCGCGATCAGGTCGTGTTAACCGATCGGATCGAAGCCCCCCGAATGCGCGATGAGGAGATAGGCCAGCAGCGGTGGGACTGGCGGATCGTTGACTGGTATCGACCCGGGGCGGTCGCCGCCGCCGCACGAGATATCGTCGGGCATGGCGAGATCGTCTCCGACACCGGTCGGGCCGAACTCGCTCCGGTAACGCCCGACTTCGACGCTCTGCGCGCGCATCTCCTCCCCGAGGAGATCGATCGGTACAGGATCGCCGGCGCGATGATGACCCGTGCGGTGCTGGATACCTGCCAGCACGTGCAGATCGGCCAGAACGAATGGGAGATCGCGGCTGACCTGTCCCGCCGCGTGCGAGCGCACGGCGGTAGGCCGAACGTCGTCCTGGTTGCAACCGACGAACGGATCGGCCGCTATCGACACCCGATCCCGACCCACAGAAAATTGCGCGACTACGCGATGATCGTACTGGGCGGTTCGCTCTGGGGCCTCTGCATCTCGCTGACCCGATTCGTGTCGTTCCGCCCGCTGCCGGACGACCTGCGGAGGCGCTGGCGCGATGTGTCTCGACTCGCCGCGATCGTCAATCGGGCGACGACCCCCGGTCGCGCCTGGTCCGAAATCCTCGCCGAGTTGACGCGGGCGTATGGGGATCTCGGCTGGGGAGAGGAGTGGACGCTCCACCACCAGGGCGGGCCGACCGGTTACCGCGGCCGAGAGTTCACGGCGACGTTCGATTCGCCGGGCATCGTCGCGCCTGTGCAGGCCGCGGCATGGAACCCCTCGATCACCGGGACGAAGTCGGAGGACACCATCATCGCGTCCGAGGCAGGCATCGAGTTCCTGACGCGCACCGGCACCTGGCCTATGCAGCGCATCGAACTCGGCGGCACCCTCTATGACTATCCGGACGTGCTCATCAAACAGAATGTCATGCGGCGCTATGCGTGATCGTGAGGTAACCGTGGACATCGGGTCGATCGTCGGTCTTCTCCACCAATCTGGCACTTCGTTCGCAGCCAACCGGTGTATGACCTACCGGACCGAGGCGGGTCGGACCGACTATACCTATGCAGATGTCCTGCAGCGATCGCTGCAGGTTGCGTCGCTGCTTCGCGCCCACGGCGTCGGCCGCGGCGATCAAGTCGTAATCTGGGGCCCGAACCGCCCCGAATGGGGAATCAGCTATTTCGGCACGTTGCTGGTGGGCGCGATCGTCGTGCCCTTCGACGTGCGGGCCGTCGAGTCCTTCCTGGGGCGGATAGAGGCGCGCACCGAACCGAAACTGGTGATCGCCGGCCAGGCGCAGCGCGACTCCGCGACCCTGTCGCATCCCCCGTTCCTGACCCTCGACACGATCCTTGAGGAGGCGTCGAAGCACGCTCCGGCGACGGATCTTCCCGCGATCTCCGGCGACGATATCGCCGTCCTGATGTACACGTCGGGCACAACTGGCGACCCGAAAGGCGTGATCCTGACGCACGGCAACGTCGCGTCGAACCTTCAGGCCGTGCCACGGATCATCACGATCGAGGCGCGATACCGATTCCTCTCGCTCCTGCCGTTGAGTCACATCTTCGAGCAGGTCATCGGCCTGCTCGTGCCGATGATCGGCGGCGCATCGATGGTCTACATCGACGCCCTTCGCCCGCAGGTGATCTTCGACACGATGGCCGAGGAGAAGAACACGTGTCTGGCCGCCGTGCCACAACTGCTCCAGCTATTCATGAATGGCATCGATCGGGAGGTAAAGCGCCAGGGGAAGGAGCGGGCCTGGAACATCCTCCACGCCGTGGCAAGGAGATTGCCCTTCGGCTTGCGCCCCCGGCTGTTCCGGAAGATCCACGAGAGGCTGGGCGGCCACTTCGAGTTCTTTGTCTCCGGTGGGGCGTACTTGCCCCCGGCGCTCGCCCAGCGCTGGGAGAACATGGGCATTAAGGTTGTGCAGGGGTACGGCCTTACCGAGGCCTCGCCGCTCGTATCCGCCAACTCGCTGGAGCGGCGCATCCTCGACTCGATTGGGCGCGTGGTCGATTGCGTTGAGGTCAGAATCTCGTCGGAGGGGGAGATCCTCATCAAAGGCCCCAGCGTCTTCAAGGGATACTGGAAAGATGAGGCGGCCACCGCGGCCGCATTCGAGGACGGCTGGTACCACACCGGCGACATGGGTCGATTGAGCCCGTCGGGCGATCTCTACTACACGGGACGCCAAAAGAACCTGATCGTTCTCGCAAACGGGATGAACGTCCACGCCGAGGATGTCGAACAGACGCTGCGGGATACTGGCCTAGTGACCGATGCCGTCGTGCTGGGGCGCGACGCGCCAGCCGGTGATCCGGAGGTATTTGCGGTTCTGGCGATGGAGGATGGGACGAAGTCGGCCGAGGCAGTGCGCATGGCGAATCGTGCGCTCGCACCGCATCAACAGATCCGCGGGCACGCCCTCTGGCCCGATCCTGACTTCCCGCGTACGCACACCCTCAAGGTCAGGCGTCCGGAAGTGGAGCGACGGCTACCCGAGGTGCTCGCGGCGCGTGCCGAGTCCTCGGCGAAAGCCTAGACGGCGCCGTCGTCCCGCTGTCGCCGAAGGACAATCAGCGAGGCTCCCGGGCGGACCCAGAACCGCAGCGAGATGCTCTGGCCGATTCCGGGGCTGATGTGGACCCAGCGGTCCCGATAGCGGAACACGCCTCCCACCCGCAGGGGCCGACGGTGGTTATTCGCGACCAGCGCATCCCGAGTGGGCAAGCGAATCTGACCACCATGGGTGTGTCCGGCCAGGATGAGCGCGGCGCCGTGCTGGATCGCGGCGTCGGCGATCTCCCAGGTGTGCGCCAGCGCCACGGAGCTGGCTTCGGCCGGAACACCGCGATAGGCGCGTGGGGTTCCATCGTGAAAGGTATGCGGATCATCGATCCCCACGACAAACAGGTTGTGGTCGCGCACGCGGATGCGCGCGTTCTGGTTGCGAAGCACCGCGATGCCCGACGCCTCCAGTCTCAGCCGCACGCGATCGCCAACGCCCGTGTCGAAGCGATGAATGCCCGCATATAGGTCGTGATTCCCGAGGACCGCGAACGTACCGAGACGCCCGCGCAACCCCTGTAACGCCGCGACCCCGAGATCAGCGTGCTCGGCAAGATCGCCCACATCGCCAGTGAGACACACCAGATCGGCGATCGACGCCACCCGTCGCACGTTCGCCGCGACGTGGGGCAGATCAGGTCGCGCGTGTAGGTCACTGACGTGGAGGATGGTGAGACCATCGAGCGCGTCCGGGAGATCTCCGATCGGCAGGACGACGCGGCGGAGCGCCGGCCAGCGCGGCTCGATCCTCGTTGCGTACAGAAGTCCCAGGGCGATCGAGACGACCGCACCGACGGCCGAAAGGACGCGGATACGCACGATGCGCCGAGGATAGAATGCGGGGACCGCCGGAGGTGGAGATGGTCCAGACACGTCAGGCCACACTCGACGAACAGTTCGCGCTGCGGCACCCGAAGTCGGCCGCGCTCTTTGCCGAGGCGCAGAGGGTCTTTCCCTCGGGTGTGACGCACGATGGGCGCTACACCCAGCCCTACCCCATCTACGTGACGCACGCTCGCGGAAGCCGCAAATGGGACGCCGACGGTCACGAGTACGTCGACTACTTCGGCGGACACGGTGCGCTCATCCTGGGGCACTGCCATCCGGCAATTGTGTCGGCGGTGACCGCTCAGGCCGCCCGAGGATCGCACTTCGGGGCCAACCACGAACTGGAAGTCCGTTGGGGACAACTCGTCCAGAAGATCGTGCCATGCGCGCAGAACGGCGGGATGGTCAAGTTCGTCTCATCCGGAACTGAAGCCACGCTCATGGCCATGCGCCTCGCCCGGGCCTACACCGGACGAGACACGATCGTGAAGTTCCGCGGTCACTTCCACGGCTGGCACGACTACGCGACCGTCGGGATGTCCGATCCATGGGATCAGCCCAGTTCGGCGGGCATTCCGCGGGCTGTCCAGAACACGATGCGCGCGGTGCCGGTAAACGATGTCGCGGCCCTCGAACAGGCGCTTTCTCCCGGGGATGTCGCCGCGGTGATCATCTTGCTGAATGGTCTTTCCACAGAGTACCTGACCCAGGTGCGCGACATGGCCCATCGCCACGGTACGGTCCTCATCTTCGATGAGGTGATTACCGGGTTCCGCTACGCGCCCGGCGGCGCCCAGGAGTACAAGAGAGTCACGCCGGATCTGACGACGCACGCGAAGATCCTGGCCGGGGGATACCCTGGCGGCGGCATCTGCGGATCGTCCGAGATCCTTCGCCTGCTGGAGCATCGCGACGATGCTGCCTGGCAGCGCGGCAGACGGATTGCCCATCCGGGGACCTTCAATGCGAATCCGGTCTCGTCGGCGGCGGGAATCGCCTGTCTCGAGATCGTGCAGGACCCGGCGATACAGCGAAAGGCCGCTGCCACCGCCGATACCTTGCGGGCCGGGCTCCGCGAGAAACTCGAAAGGCGCGGCATCGCCGGCTCCGTCGGGGGAGAGGTTTCCCTTCTGAATGTCTCGTTCTCCGAGCCGAAGGTGGACGCGCGCCGGCTCACCTTTCGGTTCCGCACCGCGATGCAAATGGGCGGTGTGGACTTCTCGGGCCTCAGCGCGTTTGTATCCGCGGTCCATGACGATCGGGATGTCGAGCAGACTGTTCGGGCGTTCGACCAGGCGCTGGTCGCTCTGCGCGAAGAGGGAGCTCTCTAAACCGGGTCAGCCAGAGCGAGGCTCAGTAGGGCATCGGCGTTTCCGGGTGTTCGCGCGCCCACTTCGCGAGGCGGACGCCCAGGTTCTCCTGCAGTTGGATGGTCAGTCCCCCATCGACTGGAAGCGCCACGCCGGTGACAAACGAAGACTGATCGGAGACGAGAAAAAGGACCGCCCGCGCGATGTCGTCCGGCACGCCGGTGCGCCGGACCGGATACTGCTGATCAAAGAACGCGAGACCTCCGGGGCGCTCCGCCCAGCGGGCCGCGCCGCGTTCGGTGACGATGTGACCGGGGCAGATCGCGTTGACCCTCACGCCATCGGGTCCGAAGTCAATCGCGGTCTGCCGCGTAACGCCGATGACGGCCATCTTTCCCGCCTCGTAGACGAGCGCTCCGGGAGCCATGAGCAAGCCGTGGACCGATGAGATATTCACGATCGCACCGCCGCCGGCGCGGCGCATGAGAGGAATCGCCTTCCGCGTCGCCTGTACGTAGGACTTCACGAGCAGGCTCATTCCGCGGTCCCAGCCATCATCGGTCACGTCGAGCGCGCTACCGGTCGCCCCGGGTCCGGTCGGTCCGTAGGCGTTGTTGACGAGGATGTGCAGGGAGCCGCTGTGCGACTCGGCGCGGGAGAATAGCGCATCAATGTCCTCCGCACGCGACATGTCGGCGCGGATAGCGTCGGCGCTGCCTCCGGCATCGCGGATGTGCGCGACGTTCTCACGGGCGGTCATCTCGTCGATATCGCCGATCACTACGTGCGCGCCCTCGGCCGCCAGCAGGCGCGCGGTCGCGCCACCGATGCCCTGAGCGCCACCGGTGACGAGCGCCACCCTGTTCCGCAACTGTGCCATCCCGCCAATACCCCTCAATCGCGTTTGGAGATACGCCAGCTGTCGTCGCCAGTTCGGCTGCGCCGCACTACCGTCTGACCAGCCATCGCGCCAGACGCTCGCGTTTCAACGGCACCCACCACGTGACGCACCTGGCCCGATCGAGCCGCATACCGACCACCGAGCCGTCGTCCGCAGGAACTCGACTGCGCGTGGCATCGCGTCCCGCGGCGTCGCGTCGACGTAGCCGGTACCCAGTCGCGCGGTCACGGCGCAGGCGGGCCGAGACGTACTCCCAGTCCATGTGTCGATTGCCGGGCACCGCCTCGTAAGGATGCGTGTGCAGTTTCGGCCCATGCACAATGTCACAGGGATGGGCTGATGTAACGCAGCCGTGCGTCCGGTCGAACAGCGCATCGATGTTGCGATGGTGATCGTAGTAGTCCTCGGCCGAGAGTTCGGGAAGGGAGACGCTAAGGCTCGGAACTACATCCGAGGTGCACGCTCTCCTTTTCGCGCTGCGTTGGCCGGCCGGCGTGCCGCGGGCTGGCCTGGCGAGGCACGCCCTGCGAAGTGCTGTACGTCCCGTTTCCGACCAGTCCCGATCTCGGCTTCCGTGGTCCTGACTCATGGTACCGGTGCCGTGACGGCGCGTCCGTCAACGGCAAAGCACGCCCGCGGGCGCCGAGTCAGTTGCGACCGCCGTGAAAGTCGAGCGCCGCCACAGGGTCATCCGCGCTGGTCTTGCCCGCCTGGACGATCGTCCAGCGGAGCACCCACCCACCCACCAGCGTCGCGCACCTCAGGGCGCGATCCCGCATTCCCGGTCGGTCGCCGGCGTGCGCAAGCCCAAAGAGGAGCGGTACAATCTGACCGAGAAGCACCGCGCCCCAGAAGAGCTGGCCCCACGGGCGCGCGACGAGCGGTCGCCCGTACTCTCCCAATCTGCGCACGAGGAGCGCGACGAGCGCGAGTTCGCCGGCGAGAGCGGCGGTCTCGATGTCCTTCACCGTCGCGCGGGCGCTGCGATCCTCCTCACCCAGGCTCAGGTCGATCGCGGCGGCTCCCGTTGACACCGCTGCGACGAGGAACAGCGGCGGCAAGACCGCGCGAGCGCGGGCCCAGAGGGGCACGGCGGTCGCCGCGAGCAGGACACCGGTGTAGCTGGCGACGAAGGCCGCGGGGACGATCAGGACCGCCCTCGCCAGCGCCGCGCCACCTCTGAGCCAGGTCGCGTACCTGACCGCGCCGACGCGATTGGCTAACCCGTCGGCAGCGGTGGCGAGGCCAGTCAGATTTCCGAACAGGAGGAGCGCCCACGACCCCATCGACATCGGCGAGCGTGGCTTGAAGGTCCTGAGCATGTGATGGAATCGAGCCGGTCGTCCCAGGTCATCGATCAGGAGGGGCAATGCCGTCGCCACGGCAAGCAGACCGATGGCCTGGCCGCGACGTGCGATCACGTCGTTCCCGCGTCCGGCCGACATCCCGGCGATCGCGCCGATGAGCGCCGCACCGCTGCCCACCCCGCTCACGAAGAAGTAGAGCGGGATGTGCCACTTCCAGTGGGGTCGCCGGAGGACGGGTACCCCGTGGTAACCACGGGGCGCGGGACGAGCATCGGACCCGCGGGGCGGGAGACGTCGGATCAGCAGATCGCAAATTGCCCTCACCGCCGCCCCGATGTGAGCGCGAAGATGCATACGATCGCCGACAGCGCCGCGGCGATCGCGGCAAGCGAACCGGGCAGGACGTTATCCACCGGGATACGCGGCGCCCGCGGCAGGTTGAAGTCTTCCACCGGGCGGGTCACGATGAAGCGCGCGTTCAGACCGCCCGCGATCTCTGATGTGCCGTAGAGGGTCGTTTCACGCAGACCGCGCTCTTTCAGCGCGCGCACACGCCGTGCTCCCCGCTCCTCGAGGTCAGAGACGGGTCCAAAGACGATCGAGTCCGTCGGACACGCCTGCGCGCAGGCTGGCTCCGCGCCCGCCTTCAGGCGGTCGTAGCACAGGGTGCACTTCTGGGCGAGACCAGCCCGCGGTTCCAGCGCGATGACGCCGAACGGGCACGCCGGCACGCAGTACCCGCAACCATTGCAAATATCGGGCTGAACGAAGACTTGACCGAACTCGGTGCGCACGATCGCCCCGGTCGGGCAAGCATCCATGCACCCGGCGCGCTGACAGTGCTTGCAGACGTCACTGAGCAGGTTCCATCGAAGCGGCGGCAGTTCGGCGGTCGCCCCGGTCGAGGCCGCGGCTGCCGACTCGGCGAACATCACGTGCCGCCACGACGTGGCGCTGAGAGTGAGTGTGTTGTCGTAGCTGGCGCCGGTGAGCCCGAGAGATTCCGCGGGAAGCCCGTTCCACTGTTTGCAGGCGACTTCGCAGGCTTTGCAGCCGATGCACAGCGTCTCGTCGGTCAGGAAACCGAACTCAACCACTCCGGCTCCTCCGCCCGGGCACGATCTGGCAGGTCAACGCTTTCCCCTCGTGGATGCTCACGTTCGGATCGGCGACCATCGCCACGAGATCGTTGGCGACGTCGCCGCGGCTGAAACCCTGGAAACCCCAGTGCCAGGGCAGCGCAATCTGCTGCACCCAGCGCCGCCCCATGCGGAACGACCTGATGCGTTCGGTGACCAGAGCCCGAGCCTCGACTGTACCGCGAGATGTGCTGATGGTGACCCAGTCGCCGTTGCGAATGCCCTTCTCGGCGGCCAGGTCGGAGCCAATCTCACAGAAGAGGTCTGGCTGCAACTCGGCAAGCCACGGCAGCCAGCGGCTCATGCCCCCGGCGGTGTGGTGTTCTGTCAGGCGAAATGTCGTGAGGACATACGGATATCGGGAGTCTCCCGGCCGATGTCGCGGATTGTCCTCGCGTGCGAATAGGAGCGCCGCCGGGTTGGCGCTCCGACCGTAGAGAGGGTTGCCGATCGCCGACTCGATCGGCTCGTAATGAGTCGGCAGGGGCCCGTCCTTGAGTCCCGCGGCGACAAAGAGACTGGCTCGGCCGTCGGGAAGCATGATGAAGGGTTCGGCACCACCAAGAGCATCGAGCCCGCGCCCCGCACCCCGCGACGTGGGTGCCCGCGCGATCGGGAAGTCGGGGACGTCCTCGCCATCCCAGCGCCCGGACGCCGGGTCCCAGACGATCAACCGCTTTCGTTCCGACCACGGCCGGCCACCCGGGTCGGCGGACGCCCGGTTGTAAAGCACGCGCCGGTTCGCCGGCCAGGCGTAACCCCAGCCGAGATGCTGTCCGCCATCGACTGCGTCGGCAACCCGATTGCGCGCCCGGTTCTCGCCCTCGCGGGGACGGATTCCGGTGTAGATCCAGCAACCGGCCGCGGTCGATCCATCGTCCCTCAGGTCGCCAATCTCGGCCAGCGGCGCCCTATCCGTGACCCGATAACCATTGATCTCGGCGAGGACGGACTCGACATCTGGCTCGCCCATGCGGCCCTGAACCGGGTAATCCCAGGTCAGTGCCCGGATGGGGCGATCTCGCTCCAGGGGACTCCCGCGATAAGCCTCCTTGAGTCGACGGCCAAGGTCGACCATGAACCAGGCATCGGAACGTGCGTCTCCGGGCGGATCGAGCGCCCGATCGTGCCACTGCACCAGGCGGTGGGTGTTTGTGTAGCTGCCATCCTTCTCCGCCGCGACCGCCGCAGGGAGAAAGAACACCTCTGTCTTGATGTCGCCCGGCGCGAGCACGCCCGCCTCGAATTCAGGACCGCGATGCCAGAACGCGGCGGTCTCTGTCTCAAAAACGTCGCGAACCACCAGCCAGTCCAGTTCGCGGAGCGCGGCACGCTGCAGCCGGGCATTCTGGCCGCCCACCGCGGGGTTCTGTCCGAGCACGAGCATGCCCTGGACGCCGCCATCGCGCATACGCGTGAAGATCGGCAGGTGGGAATGGTCGCCGACGATGCGAGGCAGCCAGGCAAACCCATGATCGTTCGCCGCGGTCGCTTCCGCCCCGAACCAGGCCTTCAGGAGCGACACCACATAGGCGCGCGCCCCGCCCCACTGGCCGCGGTCCGGATACTCGGTGCGAACGTACTCTGCCAGGTTATCGTGGCTCAGGCGCGCGTCGGGCATCTTCAGGTAGCCCGGGAGCAGGTTGTAGAGCGTCGGGATATCGGTGGAGCCCTGGATGGTCGCGTGCCCCCTCAGCGCGAGGATACCCCCTCCGGGGCGCCCAACGTTTCCGAGGAGCGCTTGGAGGAGCGCGGCCGCGCGAATCGTCTGAACGCCGGTGGTATGCTGCGTCCAACCGACGGCATAGCAGAATGCCGTTGTACGGTCGCGGCCAGACGCTGCGCAGATCGCCTCGGCAAGGCGGTGGAACGCGGCCGGTGCGATGCCGCAGGTCTGTTCCACCATCTCGGGCGTATAGCGCGCGAAGTGGCGGCGCACGATCTGGAAGACACAGCGCGGATCCGCCAATGTTTCGTCGTGTGCTTCGCCTTCGGCGAAGGACCAGGTGCGCTCATCGTAGGTCCCCGACTCCGGATCGAACCCCGAGAAGATGCCGTCAAGGTCCTCGGTGTCAAGAAACTGGTTCCCGACGATCCTGGACGCGTTCGTGTAAGCGAGCACGAACTCCCGGAAGTACCGCGCGTGCTCGATGACGTAGCGGATGAGACCACCAAGGAGCGCGATGTCGGAGCCGGGACGGAGAGGGATATGTTCGCTGGCAAGCGCGGACGTGCGACTGAAGCGTGGGTCGACGTGAAAGACTGTGGCGCCGCGCTCGCGCGCGGCGACGACGAACCGGAAGGCGACCGGGTGGCATTCGGCCATGTCGGAGCCCTGAATGACGATGCAGTCGCTGTTCAGCAGATCCCACTGCGGCATCGTCGCGCCGCCTCGACCGAATGTGGTTCCCAGACCGGGAACTGTGGCGCTGTGTCATATGCGCGCCTGATTCTCGACCTGGAGCACGCCGAGAGCCGCCCAGAGTTTGCGGATGAGGTAGTTCTCCTCGTTGTCGAGCGTGGCGCCGCCGAGGTGTGCGATTCCAAGGCTGTGTTGCACGCGACGTCCTGCAGCATCGACGTCGACGAAGGTCGCGTCGCGCGTCTCCTTGACCCGCCGGGCGATTCGCTCCATCGCCCACTCGAGCGGACGATACTCCCATACGTCCGCGTGCGGCGCTCGATAGCGGACCGTCGTCCAGCGCAGTGGATTCTGGACCAGTTGCGCTGTTGCGGATCCCTTCGGGCAGAGGGTGCCACGATTGATCGGCGACGCCGGGTTCCCCTCGATGGAGACCACTCGGCCGTCGCGGGTGTAGACGAGTTGCGAGCAGCCCACCGCGCAGTAGGGGCAGACGCTCACCGTCGGCGTCAGGCCATCGGTGCGCGGCCGCAGCGCAGAAGAGCGCCGCGAGAGCAACCGCGGTCCGGTCCCAAGAGTGGCGATCCGCTGGATCACGGACACGGGGCCTCTCCCATGTCGTGAGGCCGGATCCGGCTCAGATCTCGACGGCGGTCCCGATGCCCTGCTCCCGTGCGCGTCGGTAGACCAGATTGGCGGTGGCGACATCCTCGACGGCGATGCCGACCGACTTGAAGATCGTGATCTCCGTTGCAGACCTCCGACCCCGCTTCAGTCCGGCCGCGACCTCGCCGATCTCGTCCTCGAAGTGTGTCCTGTCGATCCGACCCTCCTGCATCGGGATAAGGAGGTCGCCGCACTCGACGAGGTTCGCAGCCCGTGAATCCACGACCAGTCGGCTCTCGGCGACGGTATCAGAATCGAGTTCGCGGGCCCCTGGCGAGTGTGATCCGACGGCGTTGATGTGCACGCCAGGACGGAACCAGGCTCGTCGCACGATCGGCTCGGCGGCGGTGGTTACCAGCACCACGATATCGCTATCGCGGCACAACTGCTCGGTAGATTCTGCGATCGTGCACGGGCACTCCGAGGTGGACTCGCGATCGGCGAAGGCACGAGAGCGCTCTTCGGACCGTGAATGAACGATCACTCGTTTCACGTCCGCAACCGCCCGCATCGCTGCGACATGCGCCTCACCCTGCGCGCCCACTCCTACGATGCCGACCGTCTTCGGGCCGGGCGTGGCGAGATATTTTGTGCCCACCGCCGACGCTGCGGCGGTCCGCACTGCGGTCAAGTATCCGCCATCCATGATCGCGGTGACCTGCCCGGTCGTGGGGTCGCTGAGCACCACCACAGCCATAATCGTGGGTAGCCCCCGCGCGGGGTTGTTCTTGTAGACGGTGACGATCTTCGTCGCCAGCGCATCGGTATCTGCCAGGTAAGCCGGCATACCGAGCGCAACGCCCGCGTGCGGGGCGATGTGCGTCGTCACGCGCACCGGCATATGAGCCCGGCCGGTCGAGAACTCCACCAGAGCCCGCTCGACCGCATCGATCGTGGTCGGCATATCCAGGAGTTCCCGCACCTGCGCCCGACTGAGAACCAACGGCATCGCGCGTACCTCCCGGCTGGCGCGGCATTATACCGGCGGGCAACGCACCCCCTCGTCGAATCCCGATTCCAGCGAGATCTGAAGCTCGACCCCACCACGTCCGCGCAGAGCCTCCTGGCGCATCGCTGCCTTGATCTTGCTCGAGATCTCCAGTGCCTCGGTGGTCCCCACATTCGGGAGCAGCAATCGAAACGAACCGCCGCCATCGTGTCCGGCCAGGTCACCCGGTCGTGCGGCAGCGCGAATCGCGCGCGACACCTGGCCGTAGAGGACGATGCGGTCGCGCGCCGGAAGCTGGTCCATCGGGCGCGAGGTCATCATCCGAATTGCGAGGAGCGCCATGTCAGGCCCCGGCGAAATGCCCGTGCCTGCTCGTTGCGCCACTCCTCATCGAAGTGCCAGGTCGGGTAGAGACCGGTATCCTCATCGCGGGCATTGCTCCGGCGCCAGTTCTTGCTCCAGGTCTGTAATGCGGCTGACGAGTTCGTGCCGCTCGATCGCTCGGGCGAGGGCGCGCGCGATTTCGGGTCCCGGTGCCGCGTTCATCACCACGATCTCCTGCATCTCCGCCGCGTGGAGGGCGACGATGCGGGTCCGATCGGCTGTGAGCGTCACGCCCACAAAGGGCCCACGATATCGGGCAGCCCGTGCACGTCCGACGACGACTTCGACGGGCATGTCGTGGAGATCATCCACCAGCAGGGCGGCGTCCCACTGCTGCCGACCGATCGCAGTGACGCCGGCGGCACCGGACACGATCGCGATCGCCTCGAAGACGCCGAGGCCATCGAGGAACAGGCGCAACTGGCGCAGCCGCTGGGCATCGCCACCGATCAGGGCAACCCGCGCGCGGCGCGCTCGATCGGTCACCTCAGCCCTTCCGTGCAAAATTCTGGATACCGAGCAGACCTCGCGTACCAAGCCGACTCTCACTACGTGGCGGTCGCACAGGACTCAGGGACTCACCAATCCCGGGGACCATCCCCTCACTCCACTATCATGGTCGCGCATGGCGCGCCGATTCGAGAAAGATCGCGGGAAAGACACCATCAGCGTCGAGGGCGAGGTCGTCGACGCTCTCGGTAACGGCGTGTTTCAGGTTAAGTTGCAGACCGGTCACGAGGTGCACGCCCATCTGGCCGGGCGCATGCGGCGGAACTTCATTCGGATCGTGCGCGGCGATCGGGTGACCGTCGAATTGTCGCCCTACGATCTGGGACGCGGTCGCATTATCTTCCGCGGCCGCTAACCCCGACAGGTTCACCCGTGCCATCGAACTCAGAGTCCCCGATGCAGCCGTCGCGCGGCTTCTGGCTCGCGCTGCCACGGCCCATTGTCGCTCTCTCCCCCATGGATGGTGTGACCGATGTAGTAGCGCGTGCGATCGCCCTGCGACACGGCCAACCCGATTTGACGATCACCGAGTTCGTCTCGGTCGAAGGACTCGTCCGGGGCGCCATCGCGCTCCTGGAGGACCTGCGCTTCATCCCGTCCGACCGGCCGGTGATCGCGCAGTTGTACGGCACCGATCCGTCGGCATACCGCGTATGTGCTACCATCGCTTGCGCCCTGGGTTTCGATGGGATCGACATCAACATGGGCTGTCCGGCTCTCACGGTCGCGAACCGTGGCGCGGGCGCGGCGCTGATCAGGAACCCCGATCTGGCCCGTCGCATCATCGCCTCGGTCCGCGAGGGCATCGACGACTGGGGCCTCGGGAAGTCGTTGGCGCGTACAGTCGACCACCCACGTCTGCGCCGCGCGATCGCGGAGCGGGTGGCTCGGACGGAGACTCGAGGCCGGACTGGCGCGATTCCCGTCTCGGTCAAGACGCGCATTGGATTCGATTCCATCGAGGCGGAACGCTGGGTGGCGGATCTCGCCGCGGCCGAGCCGGCCGCGATCACCCTGCACGGTCGAACGCTGAAGCAGATGTATTCGGGCACGGCAAACTGGGACGCGATTGGACGCGCCGCAGAGCACCTTCGCGGAAGCGGGATCGTCGTGCTCGGGAACGGCGATGTCGCGGATCGAAGAGAAGCGCTCGCGCGATGCCGCGACTACGGCGTGGACGGCGTACTGATCGGCCGCGCGACGATCGGCAACCCATGGGCGTTCCTCGGGCAGGAGGCCACCGTGGCTCAACGACTTCGGGTCGCAATCGAACACGCCGAGCTGTTCGCGACCGCGCACGCCAGTCGGCCGTTCATGGCCGTGCGGCGCCACCTCCACGGGTATGCGCGTGGCTTCGCGGGCGCGAGCGAACTCCGGCGTCAGTTGATGCTCGCACCGGACGCTACTCGGGCTCGCGATCTTCTGGAGGGAGCGCTGGTAGTATCAGCCGCGGCCTGACGATGGAGGAATCCAGCTATCTCAGTCTCCCGACTACCTCATGGCATGCCGTGGATCCCGACGATCTCGCCGAGATCCGGCGGATCGGACGCGCGATCATGGATCTGGACCTAGCGAGTCCATCGCACACGCCGGAGGATCTCGCGACGCAGATGGGCTCGGTCGCAGAGCGCGTCCTGTCTACGGTGGCGGGCGAGGAACGCGATATGCGCGCGATGATCGATGCCTTTCGCACGTGTCTGGCCGTCACGTGGGATATGTACGACAAGATCGCGGCCGACGGGACGACAGTCACCGGTCATATCGAGGCGCTACGGGAGCGCATCCAGTCACTCGAGGCGGATCTCACAGTCTTTCGACTGGAGGGTGAGATCTCGGCCGATGAGTGAACCAGCGCGAACGCCGATGGAGGCCAGAACATGCCGTTGATGACGACCCGACCCATGTTCGAGGACGCGTACTCGGGTGGTTACGCGGTCGGTGCCTTCAATGTCAATAATATGGAGATTATCCAGGGGATCGTTCAGGCGTGTGCCCGCGAGCGCGCGCCCGTGATCCTTCAGGTCTCCAAGGGAGCCCGCCGCTACGCCGATATGACCTATCTGAAGGCGCTCATCGATGTCGCCGTACGGGCGAATCCGGAGATCCCGATCGCGATCCACCTGGATCACGGTGACACGCTGGAACTGGTGCAGCAGTGCATCGCCGACGGCTTCACTTCGGTCATGATTGATGGATCCCACGAGCCGTTCGAGAAGAACGTCGCCCTGACACGATCGGTGACTGACTACGCCCACAGTCACGGCATTCCCGTCGAGGCCGAACTCGGGATGCTCGGCGGGATCGAGGAAGACGTGGTGGGAGCCAGCGCCGAGGAGTACGCGGCGAACATCGAGAAGTACCTGACCGATCCGCAGCAGGCGGCGGACTTCTGGCGCGCCTCGCGGTGCGACTCGCTCGCGGTCGCGATCGGTACCAGTCATGGCGCCTATAAGTTCAAGCACGATGCCGTGCTCGCCTTCGATCGCATCGAAGCGATCATGGAAACCTCCCCGTCGCTGCCTCTGGTGATGCACGGATCATCCTCGGTGCTGCCGGAGTTCGTGGAGCTGATCAACCGGCACGGGGGCGATCTCCCGAACGCGCGCGGTGTCCCTGAAGAGGCGATCACGCGGGGAGCGTCGATGGGAGTCTGCAAGGTGAATATCGATACCGACATCCGTCTGGCGATGACGGCGAAGATCCGCGAGGTGTTCGCTACGAAGCCGGGTGAGTTCGACCCGCGGAACTATCTGGGTCCGGCGCGCACCGCCATCGAGCAGATGGTGACGCACAAACTGCGCGTCCTGGGCGCATCCGGCAAAGCCGATCGTGTGATGGCTCGGCACCGGGCCAGCGCCGAATCGCGGGCCTGATGGCAGTCGCAATCACCGGCGGCGGGGGGTTCATCGGTTCGCGGCTCGCGCGGGTTCTCGCGGAGGCCGGAGAGACCATCGTCCTGATCGATCGGGCGTTCTCCGAGGCGTCCCGCCGGGTCGCACCGGCATCCGCCGTGCGCATCGAGGCAGACATTACGCGCCGGGATGGTCTCTGGCGCGCCCTGAGCGACGCTCGGCCGACGGGCATCATCCACCTCGCCGCGGTCCTCTCGGGGATCTCCGAGGCAGATCACGCGCTCGCGTTCGACATCAACGTCGTGGGCACGTTCAATGTCCTGGAGTTCGCCCATCGGAACGGTGTGGGCAAGGTCGTGGCGACCTCGAGCATCGCGGCCGCGGAGATGCCGGAACCAGGCCCCCCGATCACCGAGGAGATGCCCTTGGCTCCAATGGGCTTCTACGGGATGACGAAGGCAACCGGCGAGGCCTGGTGCACCTACTACCGCCGGCGCTTCGGGCTCGACGCCCGTGTCGCCCGACCAGGCGCGGTCGTCGGACCCGGACGCGAGGCGGGTTCGGCGACATCCAACTTCACCACCGCGATCATCAGCGAACCCCTTGCCGGGCGTGCCTATGAATGCAACGTGCGTGAGGACGATGCCGCGCCGATGGTGTACCACTCCGATCTCGTGGACGGCCTGGCACGGCTGTACAGGGCGAGCTCAGTCCCGTTCCCGATCTACAACCTGGGCGCGTGCTCGGCGACAGCGCGCGAGATGGCCGACGCAGTGCGGGCGCGCATCTCCGGAGCCCGGATCACCTTCGCGCCCGATGAGGTGACCCGGTATGTCGTCGGACAGTGGCGCCACATCGTCCAGGACAACGGGCGGGCAGCGCGCGACCTCGGCTACCGTCCGCGCTTCGATACGGTCGAGAAGTTGGTCGACCAGTTCATCCGCGAGTCGCAGCCAGCTCTGGTCGGCTGACGCCGCGTCACCCGCGGATGAGGGACAGCCCCGCGTCCACCACGATCTCCGACCCGGTGATGTAGCCGCTCTCCGCGCTCGCCAGGAAGACGACCGCGTCGGCGATCTCCGAGGGCTCGGCCGGGCGCCCATGGAGCGGGGGGAAACGATCGGGCATCTTCACGTTCCAGGTGATCTCTTCCAGATTGCGTCGCCAGGTGCGCTCGCCGATGTTCGTCCGCACGCCGCCGGGAAGGATCGTATTCACGCGGATGTTCCAACGCGCCAGCTCGGCCGCGGCCATACGACCGAACGCGGCCTGAGCCGCCTTGGCACTCGAATAGGCGCTGTACCCCGGCAGCGAGAAGATCCGATTGCCGTTGAGGGAGGCAGTGATGATGATCGAGCCGCCGCCGCCAGCGCGCATGATCGGGATCGATGGCTTCACGGTCAGGAAGGTGCCAGTGAGATTCGTATCGATCGTGGCCCGCCACTCCTCGTAAGTCATCTCCTCGATCGGACACTGCATGCCATTGATGCCCGCGTTGGCGAACACGACGTGCAGGCCGCCCAGGGTGTCTGCGCTCTGCTCGACGACACGTTTGATCTCGCTCTCAACGCGCACGTCCGCAGCATGAGCGATAGCGCGGCCGCCGAGGGTGGTGATCTCCCGCGCAATCGACAACGCGGCATCCTCGCGAACATCGACCACGCTCACAGCCGCGCCTTCGCGCGCCAGGGCGAAACACGCGGCGGCACCGATGCCGGAGCCGCCGCCGGTGACCAGCGCGACACTCCCGACAAGCCGGTTCATGATGTACTCTTGTTTGAGAACCACTCCGCAACATACGCCGAGGCGCCGAACTCCTGACCCGTCGCGCGCCGGATCGTCTCGCGCCAGTCGTAGCGTGCGCCGAGTCGATACAGGCGGTCGCGCAAGAACGGACCGGCAGATGGATTACCGGCGAGCCCTCCGACCTCGCGGTCCAGCGTCACCGCCATCTGCGAAACGGCCATTTCGCCCAGGATGTACTGGTAGTACGTACCCGGTATCTGCGCGTTGTGAATCTTCGCCGACCAGTCTGGGGCACGCCGCCCCTCAGGACGCGGAACAAACTGGAAGCGCTCCACCAGGTCCCACCAGAGCGTGTCGAGATCTGCATCCGGATCGGCGTGGAAGGCGCGCTCGAAGTGCGCCTGGACCAGCGACCAGCGGGTCATGATCAATTGGGCGCGTCGCGCCCGCGCTCGCACCTCGCCGGCGAGGCGGCGGGAGATGTCCTCCGCCAGGCCGACTGTCCGGTGCAACCAGCCGGCGTCATTGGCGATGCGATCGATCGACTGCGACTCCATCTCCGCGACGATCCCGTTCGGCCACAGGATCAGACGCAGCGGTAGCGACCGATCGGCGTACTCGGCCGCCAGAGCGTGGCCGAACTCGTGGAGCAGGACGCTCGTCCAGTGGTGGCTCCGGGTGAGATTGTTCAGGGTCCGCACATCGGAGGCGTCGGCGTCGATCCAGGTGCAGAAAGCGTGCTGGTTCTTGCCGGGCCGGGGCCAGTTGTCCGATCGGGACAGGATGCCCCGGGCATCCAGACCGATCGCGTCGACGGTGGCAATCGCCAGATCCTCCGGATTCAAGTTCGCGAAGTGGGGGTCCAGGTCCGGGCCCTGGGCGCGCGGCGGCCGCTGAAAGAACGGATCGCCGTAGTGCCAGGGACGGAGCGCAGCAGAGGAGATTCCGAAGCGGCGCGCGAGCTCCGCGTCCATCTCCTCCTTCGCAGCGCGGTATGGTGCCTCGGACGCGCGATCGAGTTCGTCCAGAAGTGCGAACAACATCGCCTCATCGACTTCGGATTGGGCAAGTCCGAGGGCGTAGGCATCGCGGAAGCCCAGAGCCCGGGCGCTCTGGCCCAACAGGCGGACAAGCTCTCGTGCCCGATCCGCGGCGAGACCGCCGATCTGCTTCGCAGCCTCCCAGATGTCGCGGGCGCGCCGATCGTCGGTCTCCGAGGCCAGCGCGTCGCTCAGATCGTTCTCGCTCCAATCCCGACCATCCAGCGATGCCCGAAATCGATTGAAGAGACCCTGCTGCTCGGTCTGGACGGTGATGATGCGCTCGCGGATCTCCGGTTCCTCTTGCGCGCCGAGGTAGTCGCGCCAGTACAGATCGACCTGACGTCGGGCAAGCGGGTCGAGCCCGGCTCCATCGGACCGCCAGCGACTGAGGTGATCGAAGCGCTGCCTATCCGCGAAGTGCTCGCGGACGCGGTGGTTCATCTCGCGCAGGCGCGATTCCAGCGCGGTATCGCCCGAGGTCGCGAACTGCCACTCGATGGCCCGGTGCGCCGTACCGGTGCGATGCTCGAATTCCTGCTCGGCGCGCAAGAACGGCTGAACGGAGTTCTGGCTCACGCGGCCTCCTCCCTGTGGGCCGCGGAGTTTCGCAGGTATCATCGTGCCGTGCCGGACCGGATCCTTATCACAGGCGGGGCCGGGTTCCTGGGCAAATACGTCGCGGCGGCGCTCATCGCGAGAGGCGACCGCGTGCGCGTCCTCGATGCGCTGCGACCGCCCGTGCACGTTCCGGACGCGCGACCGGATCTTCCTCCAGGCGTGGAATGCATCATCGGCTCGGTCACCGACCGCGAGACAGTCGTCGCGGCGCTCGACGGCATCGATGCGGTTCTGCATCTGGCGGCGTATCAGGACTATCTGCCTGACTTCTCGACCTTCTATGCGGTCAATACCGTCTCGACCGCGCTTCTCTTTGAAGCGATCGTCGCATCCGGGCGGCGGCCACGGCGCATCGTAATCGCCGGAACGCAGGCCGAGTATGGCGAGGGACCATACCGATGCGATCGGCATGGGACGGTCTGGCCGTCGCCCCGCTCCGAGGAGTGGCTCGCCCGAGGAGCGTGGGAACAAGTATGCCCACGCTGCGGCGGCGTCGTGGAGCCGATTCCGGCCGAGGAAAGCTCGGTGCACCCGCATTCGCCGTATGCGATGTCGAAGCGTGCTGCCGAGGAGTGCGCGCTCGTTCTCGGAGCACGGTACGGAATTCCCACCGCCTCCGCCCGCTATTCGATCATCCACGGCCCGGGGCAATCCTTTCGCAACGCCTATTCCGGCGCGTTGCGAGCCTTCACAATGCAGGCTCTGAGTGGCCGTGCCCCGGTCGTCTATGAAGACGGAGGTCAGATCAGAGACTTCGTCTGGATCGGCGACGCGGTTGCCGCCACGGTGCTCCTCCTCGATCGGGACGAGGTGATCGGTCCGATCAACGTGGGCGGAGATCGATCGATACGGGTCCTCGACCTAGCGTGGATGGTCATCGCGGCCACGGGTGCAGATCTCCGGCCGGACGTACCCGGGCTCTACCGGGTAGGGGATACGCGGCACATCCGATCGGACGTCACGCGATTGCGGTCGCTCGGATGGTCGCCGACCCTCGATCAGGGCGCGATCGTGAACGCGTATGTGGGTTGGGCGGGCCTACATCCGGAGTTGACGGATCGGTCGATCGAGGCGCGACGCCATATGACGGACCTCGGTGTCCTGCGAGAGGCCGCGGCCCCGTGAATGGGCGACCGGCTGTCTTCCTCGATCGCGACGGAGTCATCAACGAGAACCGCGAGGACTACGTCCTCACGTGGGACCAGTTCCACTTCATTCCGGGATCGATCGAAGCGATCCGGCGGCTGACTGAGGCGGGATGGCCGATTGTGGTGGTCACGAATCAGTCGGCGATAGGCCGGGGAATCGTGAAGCGACGTGTTATCGACGATATCAACCTGCGCATGTGCGCGACGGTGAACGCGGCTGGGGGTCACATCAGCCGGGTGGTGATCTGCCCGCACCATCCGGACGCGGGCTGCCGCTGCCGGAAGCCGAAGCCTGGTCTGCTACGGGCCGCGGCGCGGGACCTGGGCATTGACCTGCACGAGAGCGTGCTCATCGGGGATAGCGCCGCCGATCTGGGCGCCGCGGCGGCGGTCGGGTGTCGCGCGATTCTGGTGCGCACCGGACACGGCGCAGGTATCGAGACGCAGATCGATCCCGCCCGCGTCGCCATCGCGGAGGACCTAAGCGAGGCGGTCGACCTGCTGGTGGCGGGCAAACACGATGCGGTCGAGAGCACACTATCCACCGAGGGCGACTATTTCGACGATCTCGGCCAGGTTCTCACCCGGATCGATCGCGCGGCAGTGGCGCGCCTCATCGAGCGGATCCGTCAGGCACGCGATCGCGGCGCGACGATCTACACACTCGGCAACGGAGGATCGGCCGCGACCGCGAGCCATCTCGCCCTGGATCTGGCCAAGAACACGCGCGATCCGCGGCGACCCGCGATCAAGATCTTCGCGCTAACCGACAACTCCGGGTTGATCACCGCCTGGGCAAACGATGCCCACTACGATGAGGTCTTCGCCGCACAGTTGGACGCCGTGGTGGAGAGAGACGATCTCATCATCGCCGTCAGCGGAAGCGGCAACTCGGCGAACGTCCTGCGCGCCATCCAGCTCGGACGCGCTTCCGGCGCCGATACCTTCGGCATCACCGGATTCCAGGGCGGCCGGCTGGCTCAGTCGGCGCACGATTGTGTCGTCGTGCCCAGCGAGAACATGCAACACATCGAGGACGCTCACCTCGCGATCGTCCACGCCGTGATGGTCGCGCTTCGGGATGAGGAGGTATCGTCGCCGTGACAATCCCGTATCGTCGGTGCGTCATTTCGGACGAGATCTCGCAGGACCTGGATCGCGCGATTGCTCTGGCTCGTGACTTCGGCCTGGAGGGCCTCGAGATCCGCACGGTGTGGGATCGGCGGATCGACCAACTCGACGCGAATGACCTCGATCGTCTCGCCAAGGCCTGCACCACGGCCGGACTGACGATCCCTGCCCTGGCACCGCCCTACCTCAAGTGCACGCACAGCGACGCCGCAGAGCGTGGCGAACATCGTGCCATCTTCGAACGGACTGTGCAGGCCGCCGAACGGCTTGGAGCGAGCATCATCCGGGGGTTCACGTTCTGGCGCGATGTCCACCCGCTCGGTCACTGGGACCTCATCGTCGAGACGTATCGGTCCATCGCACCCATCGCGGAGCGAGCGGGCGTGGTCGTGGGTATCGAGAACGAGCCTGCATGCATGCTGGGAACGACCGAGCACCTGCCGCGTTTGATCGGCGACATCGGCTCACCCGCGGTTCGCATCCTCTGGGACCCGGCGAACGCCGCGCACGAGGGCGAACGCGCGTGGCCGGAAGGGTTCGAACGGGCGTTCCCGCTCACCGCGCACGTGCACCTCAAGGACGGCCGGCACATCTCTGGGAAGTGGGAGCATGCGATCGTGGGCGAGGGAGCCGTCGACCTCGTTCAGGTGTCGCGTGCCCTCCGCAGGCACGGCTACGCGGGATGGGTCAGCCTGGAGACTCACTACCGTCCTGCTCCTACGGACGCGGACCTGAGGCGGCCCGGCGGCTTGAGCCTCTCCTATCTGGGCGAGGAGGGCACCCGCGCGTGCCTGGTTGGGTGGGAGAACGTGCTTCGCGCCGCGGCCCGGCGCCCCATTCAGAGAGGCAGCCGGCTATTCTCGGTTGCCGAACTCGCGGGCGTGTTGGGCCTCACGCGCCAGCGGGTCCGCCGCATTGCGGAGCAGATCAAAGTAGGACGGCTGGTCGGCCGGGTCGTCGTCCTCGACGAGTCCGACATCACGGCGATCCTCAACTACACCAAGCGCCCGGAGGCGATGGTGTCCCGCGCGTACTACCACACGCGCAAGGACCGCATCGATCGCCTGCCCCCTGAGCAGGTCGATGAAATCCACGAACTCATGCGCGCGCACGAGGACTCCATGGTCAAAGCGCGCGCGGAGGCGGAAGCGGCCATCATCGGGGTCATCAGGTGATTACCCTAAACAGAACCTACGATGGCATCTGTGATCGCTGCGGTGTCCGCCAGACCGTCCCAGGCAAGGACATCGTTGACGCGCTGGGCCTCCTCACCGCGTGAGGGTGGCATCACGTCGGGCCAGGGAAGAATCTATGCCACCGTTGCTATGGCATCGACGCGCCACGTCTGCCACGCTGGTCTAAGGACGCTCCACTCCCCCACCGGGACGTATCCAGTCCAGGATGAGAAAGTCCCCCCTGTCGCGCCGCCAGGCTAGAAAATCGAGCATCTGACGCTCGTATTGGTCGTGAGGGACGACTTGCCAGGGTCTTGATCGCCACGGCCGTTGGCTGATATGGACCTCGCGCTCGAGACGCGGGACCTCAGCCGGCGATACAGGGACGCATGGGCACTTCGCGACCTCTCTCTGTCCGTCCGAGAAGGGGAGGTCTTTGGCTTTCTCGGGCCGAACGGTGCGGGAAAGACGACGGTGGTGAAGGTCCTCCTGGGACTGGTCGCCCCGACCCAGGGAACAGCGCGCCTCTTCGGACGTCCGGCGCAGGATCGTCGAGCGCGGCGAGAGGTGGGCTACCTCCCCGAACTGTTCCGATTTCACGAATGGATGACCGGAGCGGAACTTCTCGACTTTCACGGCCGCCTCATGGGGATCAGCGGCGCGGATCGACGAAATCGGATCGAGCACGTCCTGACACAGGTGGGCCTCGGCGAGCGTGGGCGAGACCGCATAGCGACGTACTCCAGAGGGATGACCCAGCGCCTCGGCCTCGCCCAGGCGATGCTCGCGCGTCCGCGGCTGGTCATCCCGGACGATCCTACCTCGGCGCTCGATCCGCTCGGCCGGCGCGAGGTCCGCGACGTCATCCGCGACCTCCGTAGCAGCGGGTGCGCGGTCTTCCTGAACTCTCACCTGCTGACCGAAGTCGAGATGGTCTGCGACCGGGTCGCGATCGTGGACCGAGGGCGGGTGACCTGGGAAGGGACGCCCCGGGAGGTGGCCACGCCGCGGATGGAGATTGACGTGACCGTTGAGGAGATCGACGACCGGGTCGCGACTCTGCTGGCACCATTTGGAACGATCGTCCAGATTCAGGGCGCGACCATTCGGGTTCGCGCCGGCGAGGTGGGCGCCTCGGGGAAGATCGCCGCGGCCATTGTCAGCGCCGGCTATGTGCTGACCGCGCTCGAGCCGCGGCGGTCGACGCTCGAGGATCTGTTCGTCCGACTCGTGACAGGATCTGACAGATGATCGCCCTCCAAATCAGGTGCTTTACGGTGCAGGAAGCGCTCTCGAGGCGGGCGATCCTGGCGGGCGTGCTTCTCAGCGCCGCGTTCCTGGCACTGTTCGCGCTGGGGTTCGCCCAACTCCTTGGCGTAGTCGGCGGCGCTCCCCCCTCGCGGGAGACCGGCGCCGGACGATTACCCGCGACGATGATCTTCGCGAACCTGATGACCGTCTCCGGGATGTACGCGGTCCACTTCCTGTCGAGTTTCCTGGCTCTCCTTATCTCGGTCGGCTCGATCTCCGGTGAGATCGAGTCTGGCGCGCTCTTGTCGATCCTGGCGCGCCCCATCAGACGCGCGGACTACCTGATCGGCCGTTGGATCGGCGGGGTCACTCTGGTTTGCGCCTACACGATCGCGACCGGCGGCGCGGTGATTGGAATCTCTGGGGCGATCGCGGCGTACGAGGCGCCTGCGCCGTTCGTCGCGCTCGGATACGTGTGTCTCAACGGTGCCCTATTGATCACTGTCGGTTTGCTCGCGTCGACGCGCCTCTCGACGATTGCCAGCGGGGTCGTTCTCTTCAGTCTGTTCGCGATCGCCTGGCTTGGTGGCCTGATCAAGTACATCGGCGGCGCACTGGGAGACGCGGCGGTGCAGAACACCGGGACGTTTGTGAGCCTCCTGCTACCGAGCGATGCGCTCTGGCGCGCGGCCTCGTATTTCGTGGTGACGCCGCTGTTTATCCTGGCGACAACCACCGCGAGCCAGCGCGGCGGGATCCCGTTTGTCTCTCCCGCGCCGCCATCGCTGGCGGTAGTCGCGTGGACGTGCATCTACATCACGATCCTGGTCGCCATCGCCGTTGTCAGCCTCCGCCGACGCGACCTCTGACTCGCGTGACCGGTCACCTCGTGTGTTCTCGCCTCGGGGCGGCGCGCAGTCTCGGCGATCAGTATTGCTCGAGGTACCGTTCGATCTCCCAGCCCGAAACGTGGCCCTGGTACTGCTCCCACTCGATCGTTTTCGCTTCCAGGAACCGTTCGAGGACGTGGGTGCCGAGCGCGTTCTGGATCACCTCATCGCGACGGAGCGCGTCCAGAGCATCGCCCAGAGAGCGGGGGAGGACCTCGACGTGTCGCTGGGCGAGCGAAGCCTCGTCCGCCGCGTACAGGCTCTCTTCGATCGGCTCGGGCAGCGGCATGCGGGTCCGCACGCCATCGAGTCCCGCGTGGAGCATGGCCGCGAATGCGAGGTAGGGGTTGCAGGCAGGGTCGGGGCAGCGCAGTTCGAGGCGCGTGGTCCGCAACTTGCCCTCGGACGTACGGGGGACGCGAACGAGAGCCGATCGGTTGACACGCGCCCAGGTGAGATAGACCGGCGCCTCGAATCCGGGCACGAGCCGCTTGTACGAGTTCACCAGTGGGGCGAGGATCGCCGACATCCCGCGGGCGTGGGCGATCTGGCCCGCGATGAAGTGACGGGCCACGTCCGAAAGGCCGTATTCGTCGCCACCGTCTGCGAACGCGTTCTCGCCATCGAGGGTCATCAGGCTCTGATGCACGTGCATCCCCGAGCCGTTCTTGTCCTGAAACGGTTTGGGCATGAACGTGGCATGAAGGTTGTACCGTTGGGCGATCGCCTTCAGTGTGTGCTTGAAGGTCATGGTGTTGTCGGCTGAGGTGAGCGCCTCGTCATACTCGAAATCAATCTCGTGCTGCCCCGCCGCGCCCTCGTGGTGGCTCGATTCGACCCGAATGCCCATCGCCTGGAGGACGTTCATCATCTCTTTCCGAACGTTGGCTGCCAGGTCAGTGGACGAATCGAAGTACCCGGCCTGATCGTGGGGCAGGGGTGAGATGCGCCCACCTCCCTGGGTGCGCAACAGAAAGAACTCGATCTCGGGGCCCGTGTTGTACCGGTATCCCAGATCGCGGGCCGTCTGAAGCGCTCGCGCCAGGACGGCGCGAGGATCTCCGGGGAACACGTCCCCCCGCGGGTTGAAGATCCAGCAGATGATGCGCGCGGTCACGTCGCCGTCCTGCTCCCACGGTATGACCGAGAACGTGCTCAGGTCCGGCACGAGGTACATGTCACGCTCGACCGACCGGGCGAAGCCCTCAATCGACGAACCGTCGAACCAGTGGCCGTGATCCAAGACACCTTCCAACCGCTCCACCGGGATCGTGACGCTCTTCACATGACCGACGACATCGGTGAACTGAAGATTGATGAAGCGGACGTTCGCGCGCTGAATCCGCTCCCGGGTCGCGGAGACGAGCTCCTCGGTCGGCTGCAGTTCCGGGTGCGACACGGATCCTCCCCTACGCCGGCCGAACGGCTCCAGATGATTCAGGGTGGGCCGGACTCACGATAGTACAATGAGGTTCGTGCCGCCGAGCACGATTGCCATCGATGGCCCGGCGGGGTCCGGTAAGACGGTGATCGGCCTCTGGCTCGCCGCCCACCTAGGCTACGCTTTTCTCGATACGGG
>Ga0194132_10001597_pt1 | contig 45539 bp, 43 predicted proteins | sample TA2KigOf80mmetaG_FD_148612 | JGI IMG/M metagenome (GOLD analysis project Ga0194132, IMG submission 148612) | Freshwater microbial communities from Lake Tanganyika, Tanzania - TA2015054 Kigoma Offshore 80m | ecosystem: Environmental > Aquatic > Freshwater > Lake | place: Tanzania: Lake... | reverse complement strand
TGGAAGAATTCCCGCACCTACGGCTGGTCGCGGCCGGGGTGAGGGTCCGGGAGATCTGCCGCCCGCAGCAGCTGGCCGCGGCCGAGGCGAGGGCGCGGGAGACTTGCCGGCCGCGGCAGCCGGACGAGGCCGCGGTGAGGGGCTCCCGCCGGAGGCGGCGGGACGCGGATCCGCAGAGAACGCGGAACACGTACCCATCTGGGCGCGTGAGCGACGGCCTCCAACAGCCAGCGAACTGGTTGCCCACAATCCACAACTTGCCGCCCGCCTCCAAACCCTGTTGCCCGGGACTGATCTCCAGGCAGCGAGCGCGGGATTCCCGAACCTTGGCCAATTCGTGGCTGCCGTGCATGTGTCGAACAATCTCGACATCCCGTTCGACCAGCTCAAAGCCAAGATGGTGGGAGAGCAGATGAGCCTCGGCGACGCCATTCAGGCGTTGCGCCCGGATGCCGACGCAGATGCCGCGGCCGATCGGGCCGACGAGCAGGCCCGCGCAAACATGCGCGACGTGCGTGAGGACTGACAAACGGTCCGATGGACCGACGTCGCCCTATTCAACGAGTACGACGAGGACCGCTGCCCGTTGTTGCGGTCCTTTTCTTTGTTGTCGGCGTCTCACCGGTAGCCCAAGATCCGCCCCCTGGCGTCGGTCCTCCTCCCGGCGTCGGTCCACCGCCAACGTCTGGCCCGCCGCCTGGCGTGGGCCGCGGCGAAACCTTACCCACACCCTCATTTATCCAGCCCGCTCCCGCCGAGCCGTTCCGGCCTCGCTTGTTCGGCGCGTGGGTCGATAACGCAGACGTGTTGCCGCGGGGCGACATCTGGGCGTCCTTCTATGCGTCGCGCTGGCAGGCCGCCGCATCACATGGCGTGGACGTCTCGCTGGCCGACGTCACGGCCGGCGTGGCGCGCGGGGTGCAAGTCGGGCTCAGCGTTCCGTACTACTTTTTCAGCGCCGACGGCTTTGACACGGCGCGCGGTGTGGGCGACGCGTATCTGAGCGCAAAGGTCCGTGTGGCCAGGTCCGGTGATGGGCGCGCGGGCCTTGCCGTTGTGCCTGCGCTCGAGTTCCTGAGCGACAGCTCGGTGGCACTTGGGTACCGCCGCGTCAATCTCGTGTTGCCCGTCGGCGCCCATCTCGATCGTGGACCTGAATATCTTCGCGAGTCAGGTGATCGTACTGCTCGATGATCTGGTCGGTCGTGTAGCCGGCGGACAACAGGTCCATCACCAGCTCGACGCTGATGCGCGTGCCCTTGATCACGGGCTTGCCGACGAGTACGTCAGGATCTGCGACAATCCGATCGCGTCACTCGCAAGATCTCCGGTAAACTACGCCAATGACCTTACTGGATCGCATCGTCACCGATCCGGCTGTTCGATTCGGGAAGCCGTGTGTCCAGGGCACGCGGATCTCGGTCGGCGATGTGCTGGAGTACCTGGCCGGAGGCATGTCCGAGGACCAGATTCTGGCCGATTTTCCGCAGCTCACCCGCGACGACATTCGCGCCTGCCTCGCCTACGCGGCCGAGCGTGAGCGCCGCACGTTGACCACGCCCGCGGCGTGACATGACGCGGCTCCTGTTCGATGAGCCGCTCTCGGAGCGGCTCTGCGAGCTGCTGGCCGACATCTTCCCGGATTCCCTGCATGTGCGATTGCTCGGCCAGGGCGGAGCCGGCGACGCCGCCGTGTGGGATCTTGCCCGGACTCACAACTGCCTGGTTGTCAGCAAGGACGAGGACTTCAACAGACTGGCCATCCTGCGTGGTGCGCCGCCGAAGTTCGTGTGGGTTCGGCGCGGCAACTGCGCGACGAGCGAGATCGCGACCCTTCTTCGCCAGCGTTACGACGAAATCCGTCGGTTCGACCAACAGAACGAGGCGACAGTGTTGGAATTGAAGTAGGAAACCTCCGGCAGACCTCCGCACTTCAGCCTCGCGAACCTGGGAACAATTTGGGAACAATCGCGCCCGAACACCGGGCAAAACGAGGGATCAGGGCCGACCAACGAACAAGACGAGTCAACAACTTAGCGTCTCTGGCCCTGTCTGCAAAACCTCCATCCCCGGTTCAAATCCGGGCGGCGCCTCCAATCCACACGATCGCCCGGGAAGCACGAAGGCGGTAGCGCACGCCTGGCGGCGAAGCGCGGTCACAGCGGCCACGCGACGAGCAGGAGCGGGACTCCGACCGCGATGACGAGGAGTTGGCGCGACAGCCCGAGGCGCCAGTAGTCCCCGAAGCGAAAGCCGCCAGGGCTCAGGATCAGCGTGTCGTTCCGGTGGCCGATCGGCGTCAGGAAGGCGCACGATGCGCCAATGGCCACTGCCATCAGGAAGGAATCAGGGCTGACGCCGAGCGGGGCGGCCGTGCTGATCGCGACCGGGCACAGCATGGCGGCCGCCGCCGCGTTGTTGATGACGTCGGAGCCCGCCCCGGCCACGCTGACACCGACCGGCGTGACGTCGAACCAGGCGGCCGCGGAATAGTCCGGTGCCGGTGCGGACTTTCGTGCCGTGGGCCGCCCGCGGATGTCCGGTCCTTCAGCTGAAGTTCGCTACAGCAACACGCCGAGGTCGGGCCGGAGGCTGGCATGAAGGTTGCCGTGAGGGTTCACGGTTCCGACTGCTGGGATTTCGCCTCAGGAGGAAGTGTCATGGCAGAGAAGAAGGAAGCCGGGCTGGAGCGGAGCGGGGCATCTCGCGATCCGTTCGCACTGCTCAGGCAGATGACGTCCGAGTTGGACACGGTGTTCGAGCGACCGTTTAGCACGATGTTCCGCTGGCCCTCCCTGCGGGGGGGCGATCCGGGCGAGGCTGCCGCGTGGGCGCCGCAGATCGACGTGGTCGAGCGCGACGGCCGGCTCGTCACGAAGGTCGATCTCCCTGGGTTGAAGAAGGAAGACGTCAAGGTGGAGGTGACCGACGGCCAGCTGGCGATTTCGGGCGAGCGCAGGAGCGAAGTCGAAGAGAAGAAGGACAACGTGTACCGGTGCGAGCGTTCGTACGGCAGCTTTCACCGCGTCGTGCCGCTGCCGGAGGGCGCGAAGATCGAGGACGTGAAGGCGAGCTTCGCCGACGGCGTCCTCGAGGTGAGTGTGCCGCTGCCGGTCGCAGCGAAGCCGGCGCCGCGCACGGTGCCGGTCGAGGACGCGGCGAGGCCGGCCAGGGGCGCAGCGGCCTAGCTGGAGGGAGGCAACCATGAAGGTCAAGAGCGTCATGACCACGGAGCCGCGCACGTGTACCCGAGCAACGAACCTGGCCGAGGCCGGTGCCCTGATGCTGGACGCCGATTGCGGCATCCTCCCGGTGGTGGACGAGGAGGGAAAGCTCGTTGGCGTGGTCACCGACCGCGACCTGTACATCGCGCTGGCCACGCGCAACCAGCGCGCGTCCGATCTCACCGTCGGCGACGTGGTGCACGGCCAGGCGCTGAGCTGTGGTCCCGACGACGACATCCGCGCCGTCCTGGCCACGATGCGGCAGCATCGGGTGCGGCGGCTGCCGGTGGAAGGCTTCGGCGGCACGGTGACCGGCATGGTGTCGATGAACGACATCCTGCTGGCGGCGGGGAGGTCCGGCGTGAGCGAGGCGGAGGTCGTGGGAGTCCTGCAGGCGATCTGCGCCCACCACCAGCCGGCCCTGCACGTCACGGCGGCCTGACGGAAACGGCACATCGCGACGTCAGGATCCCGGGGGACGGGATCCTGACGCTGCACCCGTCGGCGCATCCGCGTCCGGCACGGGTGCCGTGGCGTCGGCGTTGGTGACGTTCATGCCGGCCCTGATCGCCCTCGCGGCCTGCATCGCGCTCAACGGCGCGTTGGCGGCGCTTGAGATGGCGTTCGTCTCCGCGTCGCGAGCCGACATGCGGGCGCGCGCGACCAGCGGCGACGGACGTGCCCGGATCTACCTGCGGCTGCGAGAGGTGCCGGAGCGGACGCTGTCGGCGATCCAGGTCGGCATCACGCTCGTGAGCCTGCTGTCCGGCGCGGTTGGCGGCGCAGGCGCGCAGGAGACCGTGAGACCGCTGCTGCAGCAGCACCTCGCCTTGGGCGAAGGGCTGGCGACCGCGCTGGCAATCGCCGTTGTCGCGCTCCCGCTGATGGTCGTGACCATCGTCCTGGGCGAGCTCGTACCGAAAGCGCTTGCGCTGCGGCACCCGGAGCACCTGGCCCTGGCCGGAGCGCGGGGGCTGCAGTGGCTGGACCGCGCGCTGCTTCCGATCGTGGGCGGACTGGCGTGGGCGACGAGGGTGCTGGTTGCGCGAGTGCCGCGGGCCGCGCTCCACGGGACGCCGGGCACGGCGTCCCGTCCCTTCTACGCCCTCGACCTGGTCGACCTGGCGGCGCGGCGCGTACGCGACGCCATGGTGCCGTGGACAGACACCATCGTGGCGGACGCCTCCATGCCGGCGCAGCCGCTCGCGGACATCGCCCTGACGTGCGGCCACACCCGGCTGCCGGTGCTCCTCGGCGGGGGCGTGATCGGCCTGCTGCACACCAAAGAGCTGCTCACCTTCCTTGCGGCCGGGGAGCGCGACTGGCGGACGCTGGTCAGGACGGCCGTCGTCGTCGGTCCGGATGACCCGCTCCTGGGCGTCCTGCGGCTGCTGCAGACACGCAGGAGCCACATGGGCATCGTCCTCGCCGAAGACGGCGCGCCGGCTGGCATCGTCACGCTGGAGGACATCCTCGAAGAGGTGCTCGGCGACCTGTACGACGAGGATGACGATCAGGCCGTCGAGCGGCTGCTGGCGGCGCGCGGCAAGCTCAGAGAGGTGGCGACCCGTCGCCCATCCCGTCCGATCCGGCCGGGATGACGGCAGGTGCGCCAGGCGACGGGCGCTGCGGGCGTCCTGTCCGACCCGCTGATTCCGGTCTACCCCGATGCGGCCGGGGTTGCCCCGGCGACGAGCCGCCCGTGGATGGTCCCCCGACGCCCCGTGCCGGCGGAGCAGCCGCCTGGTGGAGTTCGGCCCGTCTGCCGGAAGCCGTGCCACGCTACGCGGTCGCGCTCGGGGCGCTGGCAGCCGCCCTCCTGTTTGGGCTATCTCGCCCGCGAGCCCCTGGCCCGATCGATTGGCGCTGGGCGTGTTCGCGGCCACTGGACTGGCCGGGTATCCGGAGGAGGTCGTCGGGCGCACGACCCGTCAGGTCGTGCGGTGGCACATCAGGTGCCGGTCGACGCCGCCAGATCCTCAGAGGCTGGTTACCAGGCGCCGGCACTCGTCGTCCGCTTTCGATGCGGTGCCCGGTGCCTGATCGCGGGGCGTCGATCCGCTGGGGCCGGACGATCGATCCAGACTGGCGGACCGGGTTGACTCTGGCGCGAAATTGGCTTTGCCGCTATCGAGATGGAGGAGGAACATGGCATACAAGCACCTGCTGTTTCGATCGCAAGCTCGCGAGAAGGTCCTCCATGGAGCGGCGGCGCTCGCGGAGGCCGTGCGGGTCACCCTGGGTCCCAGGTCGCGCTCCGTGCTCATCGAGAGGAAATGGGGAAAGCCTGTTGTCTGCAACGACGGCGTGACGATCGCGAAGGAGTTCGCGCTGAAGGATCCGGAGGAGGACCTGGGCGCCCAGATGCTCCGCGGAGCCGCGGAAAGCACGGGAGACGTCGTCGGCGACGGCACGACGACGGCGACGCTCCTGGCGCACGCCATCGTGGCCGAGGGCATGCGCAACATTGCGGCCGGCGCGAGTGCCATCGACCTCAAGCGCGGCCTCGATCGGGGTGCGCGACTGGCCATCGACGCGCTGCGGGCCCAGTCCCGGCCGGTCCAGAGCGAACGCGAGAAGCGGCAGGTGGCGACGATCTCGGCGCACAACGATCCCGCCACCGGCGAGCTGGTGGCCCGTGCGATCGAACAGGTTGGCGCCGAAGGAGCGGTCACGGTCGAGGAGGCGAAGGGCACCGAAACCGCCCTGGAGGTCGTCGAGGGCTTGCAGTTCGATCGCGGGTATCTCTCGGCGTACTTCGTGACGGATCCGGAGAAGATGGAAGCCGTCCTCGATGACCCGCTCATCCTCGTCCACGAAGGGAAGATCAGCAACGTCAAGGATCTCCTGCCCTTGCTCGAGCAGGTCGCGAAGCAGGGTGTCCCGCTGCTTGTCATCGCCGAGGACGTCGAAGGCGAGGCGCTCGCGACGCTCGTCGTCAACCGGCTCCGCGGAACCTTCGCCAACGTGGCCGTGAAGGCGCCTGGCTTCGGTGACCGGCGCAAGGCGATGCTGCAGGACATCGCCACTGTGACGGGTGGTCAGCTGATCGCTCAGGAACTGGGCATCCGGCTGGAGAACGTGACGTTCGAGCAGCTGGGCCGTGCCGCACGGGTCGTCGTGGACCGCGAACACACGACCATCGTTGGCGGAAAGGGCGACAAGCGGCTGATTGACGGCCGGTGCCAGGAGCTGCGAACACAGATCAAAGAGACCAGCGCCGAGTACGACCGGGAGAAGCTCGAAGAACGCCTCGCGAAGCTGACCGGCGGCGTCGCCGTGATCCGGGTCGGGGCGCCGTCGGAGGCGGAGATGAAGAGCCGGCGCGAGGCGTTCGACGATGCCATCAGCGCGACGCGGGCTGCCGTGGCGGAGGGGGTGGTGCCGGGCGCTGGCCTTGCGCTGCTGCGCGCGATTCCGGCCGTCGAGGCGGCGGCGCCGCTGGTTGACGGCGACGAGCGGGCGGGGATGCTGATCCTCCGCCGTGCCCTCGAGGTGCCGACCCGGCAGATCGCGGAGAACTCGGGCGCGGACGGCGGCGTCGTCGTGGAGAAGATGCGCTCGGGATCGGATAGCTTCGGGTTCGACGCAGCCAGGGGGGAGTATGTGAGCCTGGTGGACGCCGGCATCATCGATCCGACCAAGGTCGTGCGTCTGGCACTCGAGAACGCCGTGTCGGTGGCCGGCGTCCTGCTGCTGACCGAAGCCACCATGACCGAGGTGCGGGAAGCGAAACCGGACACGCCCGCTCCGGTTCCGGACGCGTACTGAGAGACGGGCGACGCGGTGAACGTCACAGGTGCACGAGTCACCCTCGGAGAGGAATCGGTGCTGCTGGCGCGGGAGATCACGAGGGCACGCGATCGGTGGACACTGCGTGATGCATCTGGTCGGCCGCTCTGGAGTGGGGGACGGCGATAGCGGCCCGTCGGCTGCGTGAGGTGGCGGAAGGCGACGGACAAGCCCGCGGAGGTGAGCGTGTTCCCGCGCGTTCGTCCAGGCCCGGTCGTGGGGCGCCCCGCGCCGCTGGCTCAGAGCGCGCCGACGACGAGGAAGCCGCCGATCAGCAGCACCAGGAACAACAGCGCGGCGGTGTCGAAGTGGCGCTCGAGTACCCGCCTGACAGGCGCGCCGAATACGTACAGGATCGAGGCGACCAGGAAGAATCGGGAGGCGCGGCCGATCAGGGAGACCCCGAGGAACGGCCAGAAAGGCATCGCGGTGGCGCCGGCGGCGATCGTGGCGACCTTGAACGGGATGGGCGTGAACGCCGCCGCCGCGAGGAACCAGACGCCCCACACACCGGTGTAGAACGCCACGACCCGGTCCCACTGGGCTTCGGCGCCGTAGAAGCGCACGATCGGTTCGCCCAGGGTGGCCATGAAGCCGGCGCCGATCAACCAGCCGAGGGCGGCTCCGAGCACGGACCCGGCCGTGCAGAGCGCCGCGGCGCGCAGCCACCACTCCCGCCGAGCCGCCACGATGGCAATCAGCAGCACGTCCGGGGGAATCGGAAAGACGGACGACTCCACGAACGCGATCAGGAGCAGCGCGGCGAGCGCGTTGGGGGTCTCGGCCCAGTGCAGCGTCCAGTCGTACGCCTGTCTGAGCCAGCGCCGCGGAGCGGCCAGCCAGCCGAAGGCGCTCATGCGAACGCAAGCCGTGCGGGGGGAGGTGTCGCGGACGTCACGAGTCGTCCCAGTCTATCGCGATGTGGGCGGGTCCAGCCCGCCGGCGAAGTTCACTGCTCGTCCGACGGCGTACCCGTGGTTGCCTCCGGGGCCTCGGCGCTGTCACTGCGCTCCCGCTCGACCTCGATGTCGCAGTCCTTGAGCAGCGCCAGGATCACGCCGAGCGCCGCCGCAATCGGCGCCACGACGACGGCGATGACACCGGCCGTGACCGGGAACTCGGCGATGGTGCGCCCCTGGTGCCGGATTCGCACTCGCCGGACGTTCCCCTCGTGGAGCAGTGCCTTGAGCTTCTCGACGAGAGCGTCGCCCTCGACCTTGACCGATTCCCACCACGCCTCTGCCATGGGTGACCTCCCACGATAGGATAGCCCCAGGATCACGCGGAGGTGCGCCATGGGAAGCACGGGCAGCGCGGCAGGCATCGGGACGATGGTGGCGGTCGTGGCCACGTTCGGCGCCGCGGCGCAGGGGCAGGCCGGGCCGGGCGATCGGCTCGCGACGGTGGAGATCACGAGGGCCGTGCGGGCCAACGGCGCGGCGCTGCCGCCGGGCACCTACGACCTCCGGTTGACCGGCGAGCACCCGAACCCGCTGCCCGGCCAGACACGCGAAGCGCAGGTCTGGGTGGAGTTCGTGCGCGACGGGCAGGTCGCGGGCCGCGAGGTCGCCCAGGTGCTGCAGGATTCCGACCTGCCTCAGGTGGGCGCGTCGGCGGCGCACGCGGCGGAGGGCACGACGGTCGCCCTGCTCAGGGGCGGCGAGTTTCTCCGGGTGTCTGTGAAGCAGGAGAGCGTCCGGTACCTGGTGTACCTGGCCCTGCCGGCCCGGTGATCAGAAGCGCAGGAGCCGGTTGATCTTCACGATGAACGCCCGGTTCGAGAGGGCCGGAAACCGCGGCGCCAGCGTGTTGCGGTCCTCGTTGTATACGAGGAACAGCTCGCTCCCCGGGCTGTATTCCCACCGGAAGCGCACGTTGCTGCTGAGCGAGTTCCCGCTGGAGTTGTACTGCAGGAGCGCGCTGGCGAACATCAGCGGGTGAATCGTGTAGGTGATGCGTGAGCTCACCAGCCGCGCCGCAAACGACCCGCCTTCGAGATCCACCCAGTTGAGCGACACGCTCGGCTCCAGGTACAGCTGCCTGGACACCACGACGCGGGCCGCGCGCAGGCTCACCGTGGTGTTGTGCCCGTCGTAGAAGGTCCCGCGCTCGGCGCTGAACGCGCCGAACACCCGTCGCTGCTGGCCGAACGTGTAGCCCGCCTGCACGCTGCGGAAGTCGTAACCACGGGCGGGAATGGTCACGTTCCGCGCGATGCGGAACGGCTGCGCCAGGAACTCGTACTGGTCGGTCGCGTTCACGCTGAGCACGTCGCTGTTCTGGAACTCGATCGAGAAGTCGCCGCTGATCTGCTGCGTCTCGAGCCGCCCGGCTCCGTTGTCGATCGCCGTGAAGGACCCGCTCATCGAGTACTTGCGCACGAAATCACTGTTGCGGGGGCGCGGGCTGAACCGCAGGCTCGCGAAGTCCTTGTGCATGTCGGGCCGCCGCACGAACCCCATGTCGGGGCTGAACCGGCGGCCGACGACCAGGCGCTCGACCTGCGCGCCGTACCGGTCGCCGTCGTAGTCCAGCTGCGCGCGGTAGCTGGTGTCGTCGCCCGAGGCGCCGGCGGCGCTGGTCTGCGCCCAGTAGCCCGTGGCCGTGAAGTTGTCGCCGATGCCGATGGCCCCGTCGACACCCAGGGTGTCGCCCGCGGCGGGGCGGCCCGGCGCCCGCGATCGCCTGGTGGCGAGCACGCCGACGTAGCTGCGGTGCATCAGGTCGCGTTTCACCCGGACGACGCTGAAGTTCGTGGGCTCGGAGCGCGACACGGCCTCGTCGCCGGCGTGGATGTTCAGGAGGCCGATCTCGAACCCGCCCGCCCGGCCCGTGAGGCGTCCGCCGCCCCGGATCGGCACCAGGCGCCCGGACTCCAGCCCGATCCGGCGGCTGTGGAACAGCGTCGGCACGTCGCCGCCCCGTCCGCCGAAGCTGAACGTGCCGGCGTTTTCCAGGAAGAACTCGCGCTTCTCCGGGAAGAACAGGTTGAAACGTGTCAGGTTGACCTGCTGCTGATCGGCCTCGACCTGCGCGAAGTCGGTGTTCCAGGTCAGGTCGGCCGTCAGCCCCTGCGTGACGCCGTACTTCGCGTCGACGCCGAACTGGGCGCCCAGCTCGTTCGACACGCGCGGCGCGGCAGCGAGGTCGCTGTTGAGATCCGCCGTGACGTAGGGCTTGACCTCCAGGCCGAGCGCCGCCGCCGGCGCCTCCACGCCCACCACCGTGCCCGCCGCCGACGCGCGCATGATGCCGAAGAGGCCGATGCCGTCGGGCACCGGCGAGGTGTAGGCGATCTCGTTCTTCCAGCGGCTGACCCTGCGGGCGGTGAAGCCCCACACCTGGTCGCGCCCCGGCGGGTAGCGCAGCGACTTGAACGGGATGGCCACTTCGGCCGTCCAGCCGCCGTCGAACGCGCCCACCTCCAGATCCCAGATCGGGTTCAGGTCGCCGTTGAACTGCAGGTCGTTCGTGGTCTGGCCGTCGATCCGCCCGCCGTTGGCGTTGACCATGAACTGGTAGCTGTCGCGCCGCGAGTAGAACGGATCGAGGAGCACCGCCACGTGTTCGTTCTGAATCAGGTTGAAGCTGTCCCGCCGGAGCTCGGTGACGATCATCCGGTCGGGACGGCTCTCCCACACGCGGAAGCTGAGGTAGAAGTGCTGCTCGTCGAACGAGACCCAGAGGTCCGTGCGCTCCGTGGCGGGCTGGCCGGCCGCCGGTTCGGTCTGGATGAAGTCCGAGACCGGGTTCACGGTTTCGTACAGCTCCTCGTCGAGCTGCCCGTCCAGGCGCAGCGGTCCCGTCAGCCTGACTGCACGGATGGTCAGGCGCCGCCGGTCGTCCCGGGCGCCGGTGTCGGGCAGCTCCGGGGGCGGCGCACCGTCGATCCGGGCCAGCACCTCGGGATCCAGGGGGGCGGACGGGACGGCACCCTGAGCCGACGCACCCTGCGGCAGGATGGCGCCGGCAAGCAGGGCCAGGAGGCATGCCAGCCGGCGGGGGAGGCCGTGTCGCGACCGGAGTCTCGCCAACCGGGCCAGCGTACAGCAAGTGGCCGCGCCGGGCGAACAGCGCGGGACGGACGGCAGCCGCGGATCTGGAGGAGAATCAGCGCTGGCCATGCAGGTGACGCGGACCATCGCGGTGGACGACCGCCACATCGAGGAGCGCTTCGTGCGGGCGCCCGGACCGGGCGGGCAGAACGTCAACAAGGTGGCGTCGGCTGTGGAGCTGCGGTTCGATGCCGCGGCCTCCGGGTTGCCGGACGACGTGAGAGGGCGGTTGACGGCGCTGGCGGGCACGCGGATGACCGGCGACGGCGTGCTCGTGCTGCACTGCCACGAGCACCGCACGCAGAAGCAGAACCGCGAGGCGGCGCGCGAGCGGCTGCTGGATCTGCTGCGGCGTGCCGCTCGAAAGCCGCGTGCGCGGCGTCCGACCCGACCCCCGGCTGCGGCGCGCGAAGAGCGGCTCGACGCCAAGAAGCGGCGGAGCGCTCTCAAGGTGCGGCGCGGGCCGGTCGCAGACGACTGACCCGGTGGCCCCGGGGCGCTGCGTGCTACGCTCCGACCGCATCTATGCGCGTGGGGTGGCAGGCGGCAGTCTGGCTCTGGTGCGCGGGCCAGCTGCTGGCCTGCGGCGGCACGCCCATGTCCCCCACGGCCACGACCCCATCCGCTTCCGGCGGCACGGATCCCGGGCAGGTCGATGGCTCGGCGCCACCCGTGTCGCCCCCACCGCGGGAGGCCTACGACCTCGATCGACTGGGTGCGCCGCTCTTCGCCACCGCCGACTACATCGAACTCGACGCGATCGCCCGGGTGTCACGGTTCCGTTCCGGAGTGGGCCACAGCTACACCGACGACGCAGAAGCCTGCCGCAGCATGAAGCACTACTTCCAGCCGCGGACAGAGGTGAACTGGGGGGCGGTGCGTGTGTTCGCGCCGGCTGCGGGCCGGGTGCTGTCGGTGGAGACCGAGCGGACTGGAGGGATGCAGGTCCGGATCCGCCCACAGGCAGAGCCGGCCTTCGTGGTGATCCTGTTTCACGTCGTCGTGGAGGGCATTGCCGCCGGTGATGTCGTCAGGGCCGGGCAGTCGATCGGCCGCCACGTGGGCAGTCAGACCATGTCGGATGTGGCAGTGGGCGTGGCCACGCCCGTCGGATACCGGCTGGTATCGTGGTTCGACGTGGTCAGCGACCAGGTGTTCGCGCGCTACCGCGCCCGGGGCCTGGCGTCGCGCGGGGACGCCATCATCAGTCGTGTCGATCGGGACGCGAGCCCTTTGCGCTGTTCGGGTGAGAGCTTCACGGACGGCGGTGTGCTCGAGAACTGGGTTGCGTTGCGGTAGCCGGAGTGCGACGTGGGAGACGTGACGGCCTGCGCCGTGTGCGGGGGAGTCGATCTCGAGCCGTACACACTCAGCCCGCCAGGGCCCGGGCGTCTCCATCACGCCCAGGTGCGGTGCCGCGCGTGCGGGCTGCTCATCGCGAGTCCGCGCGCGTCGAGCGACGAAATCGCGCGCTACTACAGCGAGACGTACTACCCGGCGAACTGGCCAGACGCCGGCCAGACGTTCCGCGAGAACACGGCCAGCTACGAGCGCTACGAGCTGCCGCTGCTGAAGGCGCTGTGGGGACGGTGGCCGCCGAAGCCGCGCGGGCGCGTGCTCGAGGTCGGCTGCGGGTACGGCGCCATGCTGCCGCTGCTGGAGCGCGAGGGGTTCACCACCATGGGCTGCGACCCTGGCGCGGACGCCGTGCGCTTCTGCCGGAGCCGGGGGCTGAACGTGGTCGAAGGCGTCGTGCCGGGCCTGGGGCTGCCGGGCCCGTTCGACCTGGTGCTGTGCCAGCACGTCATCGAGCACGTGGAGGACCCTCGGGCGTTCGTCGCGGCCCTGGCCGGGCTGACCGCGCCGGGCGGTGTCGTGGCGCTGGTGACCGAAGACGCCTGGAACACACAGTGTGCCTGGGAACGGCTTCGTGCGCGCGGGTTCGGGCGCTTGCCCCCGTTTCGCACCTCCACGGATCACACCTTCGTGTTTGCCGCGGCGCACCTCGAGCGCCTGCTCCGGGAGGCTGGGTGTGACGAGGTGGCGACGCGGTCGTTCGTCTACGTGCCGGCGGGCGAACGCCTGCACTGGAGGCTCTACAAGGGGACGTTCCGGACCCTCGATCGGGTTCTCGGGCGGGGCGACTACCTGATGGCGGCCGGGCGGGTGCGGTGCACGCGATGACACGGTTCTTCAGGACCGCCGCGGTGCACGGGGCGGCGCACGTTGACCCTCCCGTCGGCCGGGGGCATACTGACCGGGTTCCGTTCATCCGAAGAGAGCTGATATGAGACGAATGTGGCTGGCAGTGGCGGCAGGCGTCTGCACCCTCGCCGCCGGATCGACGGGCGTGGCGGCACGGCAGGGCGCGGTCACCGGCTTCACGCCCACGCCGGCGCCGGTGGACGTGGTGTGCCGCGATCCGCTCGTGACGGAGCGTGCGCGGGCGACGCGCGTGCGGCCGCTCGCCGTGCAGGACGGTCGCGCGCTGCGGTACGACCAGGAGCCCCGGATCCTCTCGCCCGAATACGGCGGCACGATTGCGCTGCGCGACTTCATGGTGGCCGGCGACGTGCCCTCGGTGCAGTTCCAGTTTGCCGACGGCGCGATGGAGACCTGGACGCGCGAGCGCACCCAGGTCCTGTCCGGACGGCTGGTGAGCGTGTTCCAGCCGTCGTGGCCGGCTTCCGCCCTCGACCGGGCCATGATCTTCTCGCGGTGGGGCTGGGACTTCCCGACGCTGCTGTGGGGCACGGTCATCGGCGGTGGCACCGTCAGCGTCGATCCCGTGAGCGGGCTGTCGATTGCCGGCCACAAGCAAGTGTTCCTGCGGATCGCCTCCTCGGGCATCCCGAACGTCGCCGTGGCGCAGGTGCCGGCCGCTCCTGGTCAGCTCGCGCCGGACGTGCAGTACTCCAGTCACGTCGTGAACATCGCGCTGCCGACCTTCGGTGATGCGATCGTGCTGGACGAGGACGACACGGCGGAAGTAACGGCGGTGACGCGGCGGTTCTTCCAGTTGTTCGAGGACAGCTACGACGCGATCGCGCTCGTGCCGCAGTCGAACATCCTGCCGCCCTACAACGCTGTCCACCAGTTCGTGAAGAACGATGTCGCCGGCATCGGCCACGCGCCCGTGGATCGCAGCGTGGAGTTCGGCAGTGCCTCCGGGCGGCTGAAGGGGCTCGAGATCTACCCGCAGTTCTTCCAGACCAACAAAGTGTCGAACCACGAGACCGGCCACCAGTGGGGCAGCTACGTGGACTGGACTGCGCTGAACGGCCTGGAGCGCGCGGGCCACCAGACCAGCGCGCACGACCCGTTGTGGGCCAACCATCCGTCGTTCCTGAGCTCGGTGCTGGACGCGACGCGGCGTGCCGTGCCCACGGCGCTCGGCGGCTGGGAGATTCAGCAGTCGCCGGCCCCGATCGGGTATTCGCCGCTGCTCCTGTACAGCATGGGCGTGACGCCGAAGGAGGCCGTGCCCGACATCGTGCTCTTCGACAACCAGACGCAGTTCACCTTCGGAGTCGCCCCGGATCCGGGGACGCCCGTGACCGGTCCGACGCGGACGGCGACGATCCACAACGTGGTGGGGCTGCTGGGTGAGCGGACCGGTCCCGTGCCGGCGGAGTGGCAGCGCGCGACGATCGTGGTGTCGCGCGGAGCGCTCCTGTCGCAGCGCGAGATGAACTACTGGACGTTCTTCGCGCAGCGGAACGGCGATCCGAACCGCTCGGGCGTGATCGACTACGAGGGGTACGGTTCGTTCGACCTGGCGACCGGCAACCTGGTGGACATGGTGACGACGATCCGGCCGCTGCCGGGGACCGGCGCGGCGATCGTGCAGCCGCTCGGCGTGGACTACCCGAACTTCGCGCCGACCGACCTGCGCGGCCTCACGCTGAACGCGCCGATCGCGACGTTGTACACGGCGGGGCAGACGCTGCGCGTGACCGGAACCGTGGTGGCGGGCCCCACAGGAATGTTCAACCGGATCGCGTTCCGGCTGAGCCGGTTCGGCGTGCCGAACACGGGGTCCCTGACCGCCTACCCCGTGGGCGGAGGCGGGACGTTCGCGGCCGACATTCCGTTCCCGACCCCCGGGCGGTTTCAGCTCGAGCTGTTCCTGCTGACGCCGGACGCGACGTCGGTGACCAGCCGGTTCCAGGTGTCCACGTTCACCGTGGCCCCGGCTGCCGCGGCCGCGACTGCCGCGGCCGCGCCGGCTGCGCGATAAGGGCCCTGGCCGGAATAAGGTTGCCATCTCGGCCGACGCTGCATCCCGCCTCGCGGCGTTGCTCGTCGGTCACAGGCACCCGGCCTGCTCCCTCCTCGCGCCTAGCGATCCGGGCGCCTCGCCGCCCGTGAGTCGGCAACCTTATTCCGGCCAGGGCCCTAGGGCGCCGGCCGCCCGCACTGCCGGCGTGCGCGCGGCGTGCCGCTGCGTCGCGCCGTGACGGGCGCAACCTGATGGCTGCGATCACCCGCTGGCTGCGCGCCCTGGGCTTCCGAAGCCGTGAGGAGCGCGAGCGCCTCGATCTGGCCACCCGCTACGAGCACTACTGGTACAACGCCCAGAAGAAGATCGACCTGACGAAGGTCGACGGCTTCGGCAGGCTCGCGCGCCGCGTGCGGGATCAGCGGCGGACCTACCTGCACGTCGATCGCCTGTACACGCTGTGGCAGGGGGTGGCCAGCCTGCCGCCGTCGTCGAAGGCCGTGGTGGAAATCGGCGTATACCGGGGCGGATCCGTGCGGTTCCTGGGGGAGGCGCTGCGGCTGCACGGGAGAGAGATCCCCATGTACGCGTGCGACACCTTCGACGGGCACACCGTGGTGGACGCGGCCGCGGACACGCGGCACGCCGTGGGGAAGCAGTTCACCGGCGCGAGCGTGGAGAAGGTGCGGGGGTACCTGGCCGACCTGCCGCTGGTGGAGGTGGTGCCGGGCGACATCCAGTTGACCGCGCCGACGCTGGACGTGCAGGACGGGTACGGGCTGGTGCACATCGACGTCGACGTGTACCCGATCACGCGGTTCTGCCTGGAGCACTTCGCGCCGAAGCTGGTGGCCGGCGGAACGATCGTCGTGGACGATTACGGGTTCAAGACGTGTCCCGGAGCGAAGCAGGCGGTTGACGAGTTCGCCGCCGCGCATCCGGAGTTCCGGCGCTGGCACCTGCTGACCGGCCAGGCGCTGCTGGTGCGGCTCTCACCGTAGCCGAAGACCTCCGCGGCCGGCGAGCGTTCCGGCAACGTCCGTTTCCACTCTCCGGACCGCCCCGCCACATCGCGAGCTCGCCGGTCGGCGAACCTGCCTGAAGACATGCACTTCCGACCGCGCAACCGTGGGCGGCCGATGGCCTCCGGGTTGCGAAGTGGGATGCACCCGGTGGCCGCGTAAACAACTCTCGTGCACCCGACCTTCGCACGACGCGGCCATCCGGGCGTGTTCCACCGCGAGGACCCATGTGGCCGGACGTGCCCTTCGAGTTGCGTGTCTCCAACAGCGCCGTCTTCGCGGTGGTTCGGAGTGCGCCCGGCCAGGCGACGACTGGAGGACGGGATGACTCGCATGCTGGGAGCGGTACTGCTGGGATGGGCGCTGCTGGGCGCCGGGCTCGTGGCGCAGGAGCGTTCGAACACGTCGGCGGCCACCGCCGTGGCGCCGATCAACCTCAACACGGCAAGCGCGGCAGAGCTCGAGACGCTGCCGGGCGTCGGTGCGACGACGGCGGCCCGCATCGTCGAGTACCGGGAGAAGAGCGGTGGCTTCAAGAAGGTGGAGGAGCTGATGAACGTTCGGGGCATCGGCGAGAAGAGCTTCCTGAAGCTGAAGGCGATGATCACCGTCGGACCGCCGAAGGTGGATCGCGCGGCGCAGTAGCCGGGGCAGCAGCCGATGGCCGGTTGGGCGGAGCGGTGCCACGGCGCCGCTCCGCTGCCGCCGGCTGCGGTGGCTACTCGCTCGTGGAGTTGCTGGTCGTTCTGGCGCTGATCCTGGCGATGAGCGCCCTCGCGGTACCGCAGGCCGCGGCAGGTCTCGACCGCAGTCGCACACGGGCCGCGGTGCTGCACGTGGCGGGCAGGATGGCGTTCGCCAGGGCCCAGGCTATCCGGCGATCCGCCAGCGTGGCGATCAGGTTCGGCGAGGAGTCCGACGGATTCGTCATGGCGCTGTTCGCCGACGGCACCGGCAACGGCGTGAGGAACGCGGAGATCGCAAGCGGCGCAGACCCCTCCCTCGGCAGCGCGGAACGGCTGAGCGATTTGTATCCAGGTGCGCACATCGGAATCAGCGATCCACGGGCAGGCTCGAATCCGGTTCGTTTCGGGACCTCGCGGCTCCTCGTCTTCACGCCCGTTGGCACCGCCAGTTCCGGAAGCGTGTACGTCTCGGGCCGGGATCGGACGCAGTACGTCGTGCGGGTGGCCGGCCTGACCGCGCGGGTATCCGTCCTGCGCCTCGATCCCGGCACAGGGGAGTGGTTGCCGCTGTAGTGCTGGGTCGCCGGCCGGGCCTTTGGATCTCCCAGGGTTCATTCCCCCAATCAGTGTCGTGGCCTTCATCGCGGAGTCGTGCCCTGGCGCGGCTGGTGGGTAGCGGATTCCCCGCGTCGAAATGGCCCTGCGACCGCGCCGGGCAGCGCTTACCCAAGACGCGGGGCTGTTCGACGGGGGCAAGCGGCGAGACACGGGGTTTCCGGGCTTTGGCTTCATGGCAACGCGTTTGATTGGTGAGAGACACGGGGGCGGCGGCAGGAGAGGGCGATGCCAATCATCGAGTATCCACGGGGGCCGGGAGGCGGCGTGTGGCCTCCCGCGCGGTCGAGTGTGGAGGCGGAAGGGCGGAACGGGTCCGTCGACCTCCGGGGCGATCTCCGCGGCGTGCTGGGCGGGCTGGCGGCGGCGATCCGGGCCGGAAACGATGGGCGCTCTCTCCCGGGCGTGTTCGAAGAAGCGCTTCGTGAGGTGTTGCCGGCCAGGGCCGTCCGGCTCCGCGAAGTCCCCGCCACCTACCAGGCGCGACTGGTGGCGCCGCTGCGGAATGTGGACGGCGTCGTGCTGGATGTGGCTACAGCCGACGACTCGCGGCAGGCGTTTCTGGAGGCGTCATTCGACCGCGAGCGTGCGGGAGACGGCGTGGATCCGGCGCTGCTGGAGATGGCGGCCAATCTCGGGGCTCTGGTACTCGAGGTGGAGCGGCAGCGTCCGGCGGCGTCGCTCAGATCTGGCGGTGAGCGGCGGGATCGGGTGGCGCCGCTGATCGGATCCACCGTGGCCATGCAGGCGCTGCGCGAGCGGATCGAGCGGGTGGCGCAGACGGACTTCACGGTGCTGGTCGAAGGGGAGAGCGGCACCGGCAAGGAGCTGGTGGCTCGCCACCTTCACGACCTGAGTCGCCGGCGCCGGGGCCCGTTCGTCGCGGTGAACTGTGCAGCGCTGGTGGAGACGTTACTGGAGGCGGAGCTGTTCGGCATCGAGGAGCGCACCGCCACCGGCGTGCGCGGGCGGCGGGGCAAGTTCGAGAACGCCGATCGAGGCACGCTGTTCCTGGACGAGGTGTCCGACCTGTCCGTCACAGCGCAGGCGAAGCTGCTGCGCGCGATTCAGGAGCTGACGGTCGAACGCGTGGGAGGGCAGAGTCCCCGTCGCGTGGATGTCCGGATCATCGCAGCCTCCAACCGGCCGCTGGCGGACCTCGTGGCCAAGGACCTGTTCCGGTCGGACCTCTTCTATCGCCTCAGCGGCGTGGATGTGCACGTGCCGCCGCTTCGCTCGCGTCCCGACGACATCGTCGAGCTGTCGCGGTATTTCCTGGCGCGGCACCGCAACGTGCGCGAGCTGGCCCTGTCACGCGACGCGGCGGAGGCGCTGAGGCTGTACCTCTGGCCGGGCAACGTGCGGGAGCTGCAACGCTGCATGGAGCGCACCATCGCGCTGGTGGATGCGCCGCGGATCGAGGTGGACGACCTGCCGCCGCAGGTACGGGCGGGGTACGCGGACGTGCTGTATCCCGCGCTGGCGAGGGAGGAGACACTCCGCGCCTGGGGCAGCCGGTATGCGCGGCTCGTGTTCGAGCGATGCGGGCGGAACAAGCGGCTGGCGTGCCGGACGCTCGGCATCAGCTACCACACGCTCGCCTCCTACCTGCGGTACGGCGCAGAGGAGGATTCATCCGGCGCTGCGCACCAGGCAGGGTGACGCCGGGCCGGTACGTTCAGTGCGGGGTCGGGTGGCTAGGAGTGCGCCATGCGGATGTCGATTCTCGCGGTGGTGGTGGGGATGGTGGTGCTGGGAGGTCCCAGGGAGAGCTACGCCCAGTTCGCGTCGTCGTGCTTTGTGGAGTTCGGGCAGTGCATGATGCGGGCCGGCAGTGTGGAGGGCTTCTGGTGGCGGTTCGCCAGCGGCCTGGACTGTGAGCTGGCGCTCATCTCGTGCGCCCGCCACGCGATCTTCGGGTACTGACGCGGCTGGGTGATCCACGGCAGGCGGCCAACCGGGCCGCCTGCCGGAAGGAACGAATCATGAAGACGCTCGCGGTGCTGGTGATCGTTGGTGCGGCGGGATGCCGGGCGACCGGCGCTCCGGGTGATCCTTCGTACGATGGGGCCGCCCATTTCCAGCCGGCGGCGTGGATGCAGACAGACGTGGGGGCGCAGGAGCACGTTGTCGGGAGAGTGCGCCAGGCTGGGGTGGTGCGCCTGCTCACGGCCAGGCGTCGCATCGTCACGATCGACATCCGGGCCCGGACATCGTCGGCCACACCGCTGATCGGACTTGACGACGAGGTGGAGTTCGGCGGCATCGCGGTGGGACTCGACGGAACGTTGCTCGTGCTTGCCGGATGGCGGTCTCTGCTGCGCGTCGGGGTCGATGGGACGGTCGGGGGACGCGAACAGCTGCGCGGTTTGGCCGTGGGTCTGCACAGCGGGCCGATGGGCCCGCTGTTTCAGCCCCTCGACTTTGCGGCAGACGGTCCGGCGCTGATGGCGCTGGAAGGGAGCGAGCCGCGCGCGTGGGGGCGATTGCGCGTGATCGCCGGGCAGGGTGCCGGCGCACTGCGACTGGCGCAGTCGCTGATCAGTTGTTCAGTGCCCAATGACGACGAAGTGGCGTGCTGGCTGGCGAACTCCGATGAGGTCGAGGTGGGGCGGTCGGGCGGGGACGTCCATCTGGTGCGGATTCCCGGCCTGGAGTCATGGCGGGCTGCTGGGCCCGAGGCGTTCGCCCGGCACCCGCGGCGGATCATCCGCGACGTCTGGCTGGAGGGGACGCATCTCTGGGTGCTTGGACCGGTCGACTCTCCCGCGCAGGCGTCGTTGCCGGGCGAACGGGGCCTCTGGAAGCTGAGCAGGACGGGCGACGTGCTGTCACAGGTCGTGCTGCCGGTTCCCGCCAGACTCTTGCTGGGGGTCGATGAGGGCCGGGTCTTCGTGCTGTCCGCCACCGGTGCGGTCCTGGCGGTCGGAGCCGGATCGTGAGGGCGGCCTTCCGCTTCTTCTGGGTCGCGCGGGTTCACTCGGGGCTCCTGTTGGGAAGCCTCGCCGCTATGGGCGTCGTCGGCCTTGGGGTGCTGGCCGTGGCGCCCGAGCGTGGTGTGGATGCGGCGGTGCCCGTGCTGCTGCTGCACATGTTCGCGGTGTCGTCTGGATTCTTCGCGAGCGCGCGGCGCGGTCACTTCGACCTGCTGTTGACCAGCGGCGCCCCGAGACGGACGGTGGCGCTTGCGCACTGGGCGTATTCCGTCGCGCCTGGCGTTGCCGTGTGGCTGCTGCTCGGAGCGGGTGAGTTGGTGCTCGGGAGTGCGCCAGGCGCGGTCTGGTCGACAGGCAGCCTGGCAGCGGCAGGGCTGGTGTCGACCCTCGGGTGGGCTGTCGGGGTGGCGCTTCCACGCTTCCTTGGGGGCGTGGTCTGGCTCGCGATTCTGTTTGCCGCGCTGGGGGCGGGTGGGGCGTCGAGATCGCTGCTGCTGGCCGTCGCCGACGGGCAGGGCGCTGGATGGACGCTTGGCGTGGTGGCCGTCGCCGCGCCACTCCTGTTCGTGGGCGTTCGGCTGGCGGCGGACCAGGTGCTGTGGGTGGTGCCGGCGCTGCTGGCCGGCGTCCTGTCGTGTGGATGGGCGGTCCGCGCCATTGTTCGCGCCGATATCGCCCTGCAGGCGGCGCCATGAGCGGGATGACGGGTCCGTGCCGCGCACCCCGGCCGGTGGTGACGATGCGAGGCGTCGGAATGGCGTACCGCAGGCATGAGGTCTTCCGCGACGTCTCGGTGGACCTCGCCGCAGGGCGGATCCTGGGTGTGCTCGGCCCGAACGGATCGGGGAAGACGACGCTGCTCCGCCTGATGGTGGGGTTGATCCGGGCAAGAGCGGGGCAGGTCCTCGTGGGAGACCGCGCGCCCACGCACGGCATGGCCGGGGCCCCGGTCGCCTACTTTGGTGGCGAGGCGACGCTGCCGGGTGGGGCGCTCGCGGGTGAGTGGGCCTCGCTGTGCGGAGGCGAGCGCTCGCCGGATCGCCAACGCGTGCAGTCGCTGTCACGCGGGGCTCGCCAGCAGCTCGGTCTCCGGACGGTGCTCAGCCGGTCGCCAATCGCCCTGATCGTCCTCGACGAGCCGTGGGAGGGGCTGGACCCGGACGCGTCGCGGTGGCTGTCGCGGGCGCTGATCGCCCGGCGTGACGAGGGGGCTGCCGTCGTGCTGTCCTCGCACCGCCTGCACGACCTGGCGGGCGTGTGCGACGAGTACCTGTTTCTGGCGAACGGCACGGCAACGGTCGTGAGCGCGTCACACATCAACCCGGGCGGCCCGGTAACAGGCGAACACCTGATGGTCTGGTTCGAACGAACGCGAGGAGGTGCACAGTGGTCCGACTCCTGGCGGTGATGTTGGCTGGCACGTGGTCGCTGCTCGGAGCGGAAAGGGCGATGGCAGCCAGCCAGGCCGATCTGGTGGCTGTCGAGTTCCGGCTTGGCGGTGGAAAGCCGGTCGAACGAGCGGCCGTGTTCGACGGCGGTGGCGATCTGTCGAAGCCGGCGATCGTTGTCCGGCCAGGCCAGGCGGCAGCCGTCTCGATCGCCTTTGTGCCTGGACGCGAAGTCGTGGTGCAGTTCGAAGTCGGGGACGGCACCTATCTGCTCGACGGTCCGTTCCGGTGGCCGGACCGGTCGGAGGTACATGACGTCGGCCCGGTGCTGCGTCGAACCGTGGCGGGCGTTCTGCCCGGGCCCGGTAAGCCGGCGCTGGAGCCGCCGCTCTGGATCGATGCGCAGGGACGAGCCAACGCCGGCGCCTGGCCGCAGTGCGGGGCCAGCGCCCGGATGTGGGCGTGCGTCGGCGTGCCCTTCAGCGAGAGCGGGCTGGCGGTGTTCGCGGCGGATCACCCGGCGGCGTTTGCGATGGTTCGCGCGGGCGGCGAACCGGTGGTGAAGACGGCAGCATGGGCGACCGTTGTCGTCGCCGCGGGCAACGATCCGGACGCGCTCGAGGTCGAGCTCTGGCGACCGGTGGCGCCCGGCAGCAACCCGGACGGCCTCCGCGTGCGCCCCGAGCGCGCCAGCGGATGCGATTCAGCAGGATTGTCTCCTGGTTCGGTGCTGGTCTGGTGCACGCGCGACGATGATGTAGACGTGCTGGTCAGCGCCGCCGGCCGTGCACGGGCCCGCGCGACGGTGGAGTCGGCAACGGCGTGGCTGCTGAGCCCTTTGACCATGGAGTTGCTTCCAGACGTACCGGTTCAGGGGCGCGTCGAGACGTCCAGCCGCCGGCCCGCCGCCGGCGCTCTCGTGGAGATCTCGGAGTTGCTGGAGGTGGCCGGTCCGGACGGGGAACCCCGGGAGGTGCGGCGGTCGCTGATGGAGGTCGTGGCAGACGATCGGGGTCGCTTCGAAGCGCGGGGCTTGGGAGCCGGCGCATACGAGGCGCTGGCCGCGCACCCGACGTTCGGCCGGGTGCGCAGCCGCTTCCAGGCAAGCCAGGGCGAAGTGGTGCTGGTACTGGCAGCCGCCAGGCGACTGACAGGCCAGGTGGTGCGCCAGGGCCGAGCCGTTGTCGAGGCGGTCGTCGAGGTGGTACCAGAGCCGGGCATGCACCTGCGGGTGTCCGATCCCTACGACGCGATCGCGCCCGGCACTGCGACAGACGACGAGGGTCGGTTCGAAGTCGCGCTGCCGGCGAGCGGCGCCAACGAACTGCGGATTCACGCCGGTGGAGTCGTGGCGCGGTGGCCGGTTCCTCCCGGCCAGGCGGCTGTCACGGATCTGGGGGTCCTCGAACTGCCGGGCCGTGTCGCGGTCAGCGTCGAATACCGAGGAAACGAAGGATGCCGTCTCCTGGCCGTCGGCCCACTGGGCCGCACGGGCTTCTCGACCGTCGAGGCCACGGTCACCAGCCCCGGCGCGAGGCGCTTCGATCTTCCGGAGCCCGGCCAGTGGTTTCTCACTGCGGCCTGTGCCGGTGTCGAGCGGACAGTCGAACCGCCGATGATCGACGTGCCGGCCGACCGCATGGACTGGAGCACGATCGCCGTCGTACGCTAGCGGACGGCTGGCCCTCCGGGGCAGGTCTTGATGGATGAGTTCAGGTGCGCCTCCCTCCGGCGCTGCTCTCGCACCTGCTCAAGCGGATCCACACCGGGCGGCGAGGGTGCGCTGAGCAAGAGCTCGCATGCGGGGACAACCAGCGAACGGCTGGTTTCCTGACATCGGTTTGATGGCCCCCTCCCGCGGGTGGCGCCGGACGGGGCGACCTGCCCGCAGGACCGTCTCTCGTGGGGGTGCATTCCGGTCCGAGGCCGGGCCTATCCGGTGACAGGACCCGCCTTCGAGGTCATGAAACATTCCGCCGCTGGAGCGCGTGTTGACCCCCCCGCAGCTGCATAGTACGTTGAGGCACTCGCCCTGCGCTGCTGCCACTCGCTCCTTCACGCCCACTGCATGACCTCCGCCGCCGAGGTTCCGCTCAGAACCACCCCGCTCCACGCGAGGCACCGCGCCAGCGAGGCCCGTATGACCCCGTTCGCCGGCTGGGACATGCCGATCGAATACGGCGGCGTCACGGCGGAACACCTGGCCGTGCGTACCAGGGCAGGGCTCTTCGACGTCAGCCACATGGGCGAAGTCGAGATCGCCGGCAAACAGGCGCTCGAGCTGGTGCAGGAGGTGTCGTGCAACGACGCCAGCAGGCTGGCGGTGGGGCAGGCGCAGTACTCCGCGCTGACGACCCCGGAAGGCACGATCATCGACGACGTCCTCGTCTACCGCATGGCCAAGAGCCACTTCATGCTCGTGGTCAACGCCTCGAACGCGGCCCGGGCGTACGAGTGGATCGCGTCGCACGTCGGGAGCCTGGAGGCAGCCGTCATCGACTCGAGCAGCCGCTACGCCCTGATCGCCGTCCAGGGGCCGGCCGCGCGCGACGTGCTCCAGCCGCTCACGGGCGTCGAGCTGGCGGGCCTGAAGTACTACTGGTTCACCCACGGCGAGGTCGCCAGCGCCCGCGCCACGGTGTCCCGTACGGGCTACACGGGCGAAGACGGCTTCGAGATCTTCATCCCGCCCAACCAGGCAGACCACGTGTGGCAGGCGCTCGTCGAATCCGGGCGCGACGTGGACATCATGCCCTGCGGCCTGGCCGCGCGCGACACCCTCCGCCTCGAAGCCGGGATGCGGCTTCATGGCAACGACATCGACGAGACGACCACGGTGCTGGAGGCGGACCTCGGCTGGATCGTGGGCTGGGAGAAGTCGACCGGCATCGGTCTCGACCGCCTCCGCGACCAGAAGGCGGTCGGCGTCAGCCGGAAGCTCATCGGCTTCGAGATGACCGATCGCGGGATCGCGCGGCGCGGCTACGCCGTGCTGCACGACGGCGCGACGGTGGGCTCGGTCACCAGCGGCACCCTGACGCCACACCTGAAGAAGGCCATCGGCATGGCCTACGTCCCGGTGGAGCTCTCGACGCCGGGAACGGAACTCGCGATCGATCTGCGCGGTCGGGCCGCCGCCGCGCGCGTGGTTCCGCTGCCGTTCTACAAGCGCCCGAAGACACGGGCAACCGCCTGAGGAACCATCCGCGATGTATCCGCCGGACCTGAAGTACACGAGAGAACATGAGTGGGTGCGCGTCAGCGGCGACACGGCTGACGTGGGGGTGACCGACTACGCGCAGCAGCAGCTCGGCGACGTGGTCTACATCGAGCTGCCGAAGCCCGGCCAGCAGGTGCGGGCCGGCGCGGTGTTCGGCACCATCGAATCGGTCAAGGCGGTGTCGGACCTCTTCGCGCCGGTCACCGGGGAGGTCACCGCGGTCAACGAGGATCTGGTGTCCCGCCCCGAGGCGGTGAACAGCGCCCCGCACGACACGTGGATGATCAGGATCCGCCTGACGTCCCCGGAGGAAGTGGGGGCCCTGCTCGATCACGCCGGGTACGCCTCGCTCGTCGCATCGTGATGCCGCAGCCAGGGCCGGCAGACGATACGTTCGGGTCCCGCCACATCGGCCCGTCGCCCGGCGAGCGTGACGCGATGCTCCGGGCCGTGGGCGCGCCGTCACTCGACGCCCTGATCGACGAGATCCTGCCGCCTGACATCCGCCTCGCGGCGCCGCTCACCCTGCCGCCGGCCGAATCGGAACACGCGTACCTGCGCCGGTTGAGCGCCATTGCCCGACGCAACCGGCCGGCACGTTCGTACATCGGCCTGGGCTACCACGACACGATCACGCCGAGCGTGATCCTGCGGATGGTGATGGAGAACCCCGGCTGGTACACGCCCTACACGCCGTACCAGGCGGAGATCGCCCAGGGCCGGCTGGAGTCGCTGCTCAACTTCCAGACGATGGTCACCGACCTCACGGGCATGGAGGTGGCCAACGCCTCGCTGCTCGATGAGGCCACGGCCGCGGCGGAAGCGATGGCCCTGCTCTACCGTGTCCAGACCGGGGGTGGCGGGCGGCGCCGGTTCCTGGTCAGCGACACGTGCCTGCCGCAGACGATCGACGTGCTGCTGGGCCGGGCCGAGCCGCTCGGCATCGAGCTCGTGATCGGCCCGATCGCGGACATGCCCGTGGACCCCGGCGTGTTCGGTGTGCTGGTCCAGAGCCCGGACCGCCTCGGCGCCGCGGTCGATCTGACGGATCTGATCCGGTCGGCCCACGAACATGGCGCGCTGGCCGCCGTCGGCACGGATCTCCTGGCCCTGGCGCTGATGACACCACCGGGCGAGATGGGGGCTGACGTCGCGTACGGGAGCGCGCAGCGGTTCGGCGTGCCGCTGGGCTACGGCGGCCCGCACGCGGCCTTCTTCGCCACCCGACACGCCTTCGTCCGGCAGATGCCGGGGCGCCTGATCGGCGTATCGGTGGACGCCCACGGGCAGCCCTGCTACCGCATGGCGCTGGCCACGCGCGAGCAGCACATCCGCCGCGAGAAGGCCACGTCGAACATCTGCACTGCGCAGGCGCTGCTCGCCAACATGGCCGCGATGTACGCCGTGTACCACGGACCGGCAGGCCTCGCGGCCACGGCCGCCCGCGTCCACGGACAGGCACGCGTGCTGGAACGGGAGCTGGTTCGGCTGGGCTTCACCCAGGCGAATACGCACTTCTTCGACACCGTGCGCGTGGTCCTGCCGGATGGCGCCGGCGAGGTGCGGCGCCGCGCCCTCGAGTCGGGCATCAACTTCGGCTATCCGGACGACCGGACCGTGGTGGTTGCGCTCAACGAGACGGTGCTGCCGGAGGACCTGCGGGAGATCGTGGACATCTTCGCGGCGGCGTCCGGGCAACCCGCGCCACCTGCGATCGACATGTCGGTGGCCTCGGACAGCGGCCTGCCGGACGCGCTCCGCCGTCGCACGCCGTTCCTGACGCACCCGGTGTTCAACACGCACCACTCGGAAACGGAGCTGATGCGCTACATCCGCACGCTGGAACGGAAGGACATCGGCCTCGACACGTCGATGATTCCCCTCGGCTCGTGCACGATGAAGCTGAACTCGGCCGTGCAGATGCGACCGGTCACCTGGGAAGCGTTCAGCCGCGTGCACCCGTTTGCGCCGTCGAACCAGGTGGACGGCTATCGCCAGGTCATCGGCGAGCTGGAGACCGCACTGGCGGAGATCACCGGCTTCGCCGGGGTCTCGCTCCAGCCGAATTCCGGCGCGCAAGGCGAGCTGGCGGGCCTGATGGTCATCCACGCCTACCACCGGGGCCGCGGACACGTGAATCGCGACGTTGTCCTGATTCCCGCCTCGGCGCACGGGACCAATCCGGCCAGCGCCGCTCTCGCCGGCATGCGCGTCGTGGTCGTGGCCAGCGCGGCAAACGGCAACGTGGATCTGGACGATCTGCGGCGCAAGGCCGCCGAACACGGCGACCGTCTGGCGTGCCTGATGATCACCTACCCGTCCACGCACGGTGTGTACGAGCCGGCGATCCGGGACATCTGCTCCGTCGTCCACGAGCACGGCGGACAGGTGTACATGGACGGCGCCAACATGAACGCGCAGGTCGGGTTGACGAGCCCCGCGCGCATCGGCGCCGACGTGTGCCATCTGAACCTGCACAAGACGTTCGCGATTCCGCACGGGGGCGGGGGCCCGGGCATGGGGCCCATCGGAGCCGCCGCGCACCTGGCCGACTACCTGCCGCGCCATCCGCTGGCCGGCGTGGGCGGCTCGCGGGGGATCCCGGCCGTGGCAGCCGCGCCGTGGGGCAGCGCCAGCATCCTGCTGATTTCGCACGCCTACATCTGCCTGCTCGGCGCGGACGGGCTGACCGATGCCTCGCGCTGCGCGATGCTGAACGCCAACTACCTGAAAGCGCGGCTGGCGCCGCACTATCCGGTCCTGTATGCGGGCGTGAACGGGCGCGTCGCGCACGAGCTGATCTTCGACCTGCGAGGCTTCAAGGCGGCCGGGATCGAGGAGAGCGACGTGGCCAAGCGCCTGATGGATTACGGCTTCCATGCCCCGACGGTGTCGTTCCCGGTCGCCGGCACGCTGATGGTCGAGCCGACCGAGAGCGAGGACCAGGCCGAGCTGGATCGGTTCTGCGACGCGATGATCGAGATCCGGCGGGAGATCGAAGAGGTCCTGACGGGGACCGCGGATCGGCGCGACAACCTGCTGAAGCACGCGCCGCATACGGCCGCGGCCGTGTCCGCGACCGAGTGGCCCCACGCCTACTCCCGGGAGCGGGCCGCCTTTCCGCTGCCCTTCGTCCGTGCCCGCAAGGTGTGGCCGGCCGTAGGCCGCATCGACAACCCGTACGGCGACAGGAACCTGTTCTGCACCTGCCCGCCGATAGACGGCTGAAACGGTCGGGCCATCGACAATACAATCGCTAAGGGCCCTGGCCGGAATAAGGTTGCCGACTCTCGGGCGGCGAGGCGCCCGGATCGCCAGGCGCGAGGAGGGAGCAGGCCGGGCGCCTGTGACCGACGAGCAACGCCGCGAGGCGGGACGCCTCGTCGGCCGAGAAGGCAACCTTATTCCGGCCAGGGCCCTTAGCGCCAGTGCAGTCAGCAATCGCCAGTCTTCAATCGCACACGCGATGAGGATCCTCAACAGCGCGCAGATGCGCGAAGCCGACCGGCGCACCATCGAAGACATCGGCATCCCGTCGATCGTCCTGATGGAGAACGCCGGCCGCCAGGTCGTGGCCGCCATCGAGGCCGCCTTCGAGCCCGCACTCGAGGGGCGCGTGGCGGTCCTGTGCGGCCGCGGCAACAACGGCGGGGACGGGTTCGTGGCGGCGCGGACGCTGGCCCAGCGCGGCGTGGACGTCGCGGTGTTCGTCGTCGGCTCGATCGAGGACATCGCCGGCGACGCGCGGACGTTCCTCGATGTGCTGGGCGCCATCGGCGTCACCGTCGTGGAGGTCGCCGACGAGCAGGCGTGGGAGCTGCACTTCTCGGAGATCTCGCAGTGCCGCCTGATCGTGGACGCCCTCCTCGGCACCGGCCTCTCGCGGCCGCTCGGCGGCCTGCTCGAGACGGTCGTGGCCGACCTGAACGCCGCCGGCATCCCGGTCGTGTCGATCGACCTGCCGAGCGGCCTCGATGCCAACACGTCTTACGTGCAGGGCGCCTGTGTCGATGCCGCACTGACGGTGGCACTGGCGGCCCCGAAGGTCCCGCTCGTGCTCCCGCCCGCCGAGTCGTTCGCCGGCGACGTCGTCGTGGCCGACATCGGCATTCCGGCCGAAGTCATCGAGACGCTCGATGCGCCGGATCTCGATCTGATGACGCCCGAGGAGCTGCGCGTCTTCGTGTCGCCGAGGGCCAGCGATTCGCACAAAGGCGACTTCGGGCGCGTGCTGGTCGTGGGCGGCTCGCGCGGCCGGACCGGCGCGGCCTACCTCGCGGCCATGGGCGCGCTCAGATCGGGCGCCGGCCTCGTCACCGTCTCGACGCCGGCATCCTGCCTGCCGACCGTGGCCGCGCTCGGCGCCGAATACATGACCGAGGCGCTGGCCGATCGCGACGGGGAGGTGGACGGCCGCGCGCTCGAGGCGGTGTTGCAGAACAGGGTGGACGTCGTCGCCTGTGGGCCGGGCCTGGGTCGTGGGCCCGGACCGGCGGCGTTCGTCCGGGGGCTCCTGGACCGCGCCGAATCGCCGCTCGTGCTCGATGCCGACGCCTTGAGCGTCATGGCTGACGATCCCGGCCGGTTGACCGGCCGCGACGAGCGGCCGGTGATCCTCACGCCGCACCCCGGGGAGATGGCGCGCCTGATCGGGTGCGGCGTGGACGAGGTCCAGGCGAACCGCGTGCAGATCGCCCTCGACTTCGCCACGACACACGCCGTCTACGTCGTGCTGAAGGGCTATCGTACGCTGGTGGCGACGCCGGAAGGGCACGTGTTCGTGAACCCGACCGGCAACGCGGGCATGGCGACCGGCGGTACGGGTGACGTGCTCACCGGCATGATTGCCGGCTGGCTCGGCCAGCTGCTCGATCCGGAGGCCGCCTGCCGGCTGGGTGTCTACCTGCACGGGCTGGCAGGAGACCTGGCGGCGGCCGCGGCCGGGCAGTCCTCCCTGATTGCGTCGGACCTGCTGCGCCACCTGGGCGACGCCGTCGCCGAGCTCGTGTCCGGCGCGCGCGAGTCAGAGTCACAGGCAGGTTGACGTACCAGTCCTCGTCCGAAGCCGAAACGATCGAGCTGGCGCGACGGCTGGCCGAAGTCTTGCGCGAGGGCGATGTCGTCTGCCTGAGCGGGGATCTGGGGTCGGGCAAGACCGCGTTCGTGCGCGGATTGGCCGGGGGACTGGGTGCGTCCGGCGCCGAGGTGTCGAGCCCGACGTTCAGCCTGATTCAGGAGTACCGCGGCGGTCGCCTGGTGCTGTACCACGCCGACCTCTACCGCCTGGACGCCGCTGAGGCCGCCGACCTGGGACTGGACGAGCTGGTGGGCGAGGGCTCCGCCGGGGGCGCGTCCGGGGCGGCGCTGGCGATCGAATGGCCGCAGCGGCTCGACCGGGAGTGGCCGGGCGCGTTCCGGGTGCATCTCGAGTGGGCAGGGGACTCCGCTCGCGCGATCGCGATCGAGGCCCCCGCCGGGAGATCGCTGCCGTCTACTTCGCCGCGACGCGGGGATCCGTCTTGAGAGTACGCCTGGTGAAGCGCCAGCCCTCGGCAGTCTTGACGAGCTCGTCCTCGTAGACCCCGGTCATCACGGGCACCGGGGGCGTCACCCCGTGGTCCATCAGCATCATGTAGACACGGCCGGTGGCCGTCGTCGGGGACGTCCCCTTTACGATCAGGCTCATGTTCATGTGCCGGGTGCGGCCCGCGTTGGGACCGGTGGTGGAGCCCGTTGCCGTCTTCACCAGCGCGGCACGCCCCTTCGTGGTGTTGAACACGCCGTCAGCCGTGAAGGTGTCGGCCCACCCCTCGGGGTCCCCGCTGTCCACGGTCTGGTTGTACTGCGCGTAGAGGTACTGGATGTCGATGTGATCCTGGGTCGTCAGGACCGGGTTCTCCGCGTACGACACGGTGGCGCGCATGACGAGCGCCAGCACTGCACACGACAACGTCCGCATGGTTCGATGCCTCCTCGTCACTCCATCCGGTAGTTCGGGGCTTCCTTGGTGATCGTCACGTCGTGGACGTGGCCTTCGCGCACGCCGGCGGGCGTGACGCGGATGAACGTGGCGCGGCGCTGCAGATCGGCGATCGTCGCGGCGCCGGTGTAGCCCATGCCGGCGCGCAAACCGCCCACGAGCTGGTGGATCATCGCCGCGACGCTGCCCTTGTGGGCGACGCGCCCCTCGATGCCTTCCGGCACCAGCTTGTCGGCGGCGCGGCCGCCTTCGAGGTCGAACTCGTCCTGGAAGTACCGGTCGCGGCTGCCGCGGCGCATGGCGCCGATCGATCCCATGCCGCGGTACTCCTTGTAGCTGCGCCCCTGGAAGAGGATCAGCTCGCCGGGGCTCTCGTCGGTCCCGGCGAACAGGTTCCCGATCATCGTCAGGCTGGCGCCGACGGCCAGCGCCTTGACGATGTCGCCGGAGTAGCGGATGCCGCCATCCGCGATGATGGGGATGTTGCGCGGCGCCGCCACGCGCGCGCAGTCGGCCACGGCGGTGATCATCGGGACGCCGATCCCGGCCACGACGCGGGTCGTGCAGATGGATCCGGCGCCGATGCCGACCTTGACCGCGTCCACGCCCACGTCGATCAGCGCCTCGGTGGCGGCCGCCGTGGCCACGTTGCCGGCCACCAGGTCCACGTGGGGCAGCTCGCGGCGGATCCGCGCGACGATGTCGAGCACACCCTGGGAATGGCCGTGGGCGGTGTCCACGACCAGCACGTCCACGCCGGCCGCCGCCAGGGCGGAGGCGCGCTCCAGCGTGTCGCGCGCCACGCCGACGGCAGCGCCGCAGCGCAGCCGGCCGAGCGCGTCCTTGCAGGCGTTCGGGTACTTGACGGCTTTCTGGATGTCCTTGACGGTGATGAGCCCCTTGAGCCGGAATTCCTGATCCACGACCAGGAGCTTCTCGACCTTGTGCTGGTGCAGGATCTCCCGTGCCTGATCGAGGGTCGTTCCGACCGGGACGGTGATCAGGTGCTCGCGTGTCATCACCTCGGAGATCAGCCGATCGACGTTCGACTCGAAGCGCAGATCCCGGTTCGTCAGGATGCCGACGAGGCGGCCCTCCTGGCTGCCGTCTTCGGTGATCGGCACGCCGGAGATCCGGTACTTCTTCATCAGCTCGAGGGCTTCGAGGATCCGGCGGTCCGGCGACAGCGTGATCGGGTTGACGATCATGCCGCTCTCGGACCGCTTCACGCGATCGACTTCGGAGGCCTGCTCGTCGATGGAGAGGTTCTTGTGGATGACCCCGATACCGCCCTGCTGCGCCATCGCGATCGCCAGGCCGGATTCGGTGACGGTGTCCATCGCCGCGCTGGCCAGCGGCACGTTCAATCGGATGTTGCGCGTGAGCCGGGTGGAGACGTCCACGTGCGTCGGCAGCACGGTCGAGTGCTGCGGGACCAGGAGGACGTCGTCGAAGGTGAGCGCGGTGGCGAACGCCGCATCCGCCGGCGTCATGGTGAGCGTGCCCGCTGTCAGCTCCATGGAGACCTCAGTATCGGCTCAAGGCTCGAGGCTCACGGCCCGGGTTGTCACGCGGCGGCGCCATGGCCCCCGTGGCACTTCTTGTACTTCTTGCCGCTCCCGCAGGGGCAGGGGGCGTTGCGTCCGACCTTGGGCCCCTCGTTGCGCACCGTCTTGACGACATCGTCGCCACCCCTCCGCGCCGGCTGAGGCGTGGCGGCGCCCCCGCCGCCGGCGAACGCGGGAATGGCCGCGGCCGGATTGTTCATCGTGATCGGCGTGGCCCGCCGGGCCGGCATCGCGGGCGCCTGCACTTGGCCCCTGCCAGGCCCCTCCTCGACGACGGGGCGCACGTGGAACAGGTAGCGGGCGATCTCCTCCTCGATACGGCCACGCATCGCCTGGAAGAGCTGGAAGCTCTCCTTCTTGTATTCGACCAGGGGATCGCGCTGGCCGTAGCCGCGCAGGCCGATGCCCTCCTTCAGGTGGTCGAGGTCGCGCAGGTGCTCCTTCCACTGCACGTCCACGATCTGCAGCATGACGTCCCGTTCGATGCGGCGGAGGATCTCCGGCGGGGCGATGGTCTCCCTGGACTCGTAGTCCGCCTTGATCACCGCCCAGAGCGCGTCCCCGACGGCGTCGCCGTCTCCGTCGGTATCCAGGGCCTGGTCCACCACGGCCTGGTCGAGCCCGAACACCCGGACGACCTCGCGGCCGAGCGCCTCAGGGTCCTGATCTTCGGGATCGACTTCCTTGCCCAGGTACCGGTCGATCTGGTCTTCGAGCAGGTCCTCGGCGGTCGCGAGGAGGTACCCGCGGGTGTCCACGACGTCTTCTTCAGTGACGTGGATCCGCCCTTCGAGGATCTCGCGCCGGAGCGTGTACACGCTCTCGCGCTGCTTGTTCATCACGTCGTCGTATTCGAGCAGGTGCTTGCGGACGGAGAAGTGCTGGGCTTCGACCTGCTTCTGCGCCCGCTCGATCGCGCGAGTCACCATGCCGTGCTCGATCGGCACGCCCTCTTCCATGCCCAGTTTCTGCATCAGCCCCGAGATGCGGTCGGAGCCGAAGATGCGCATGAGGTCGTCTTCGAGCGAGAGGTAGAAGCGGGAGGAGCCCGGGTCCCCCTGCCGTCCGGCGCGGCCGCGGAGCTGGTTGTCGATCCGGCGGGCCTCGTGCCGCTCGGTGCCGAGGATGTGCAGCCCGCCCAGAGAGACCACCTCGTCGTGCGCGGCGTCGGTCTCGCGCCGGAAGTGCGTGAAGATCCGATCCCACTCGGCGCGGGGCACACGGAAGAAGCCGTCGATGTGGAAGAAGTAGACGAACTCTTCGTCGTCCACGAACTTCTCCTCACCCTTCGGCAGCCGTTCGGCGACCTCCTCCTTCAGGCACTGCTGGCGGGCCATGAACTCGGCGTTGCCGCCGAGCAGGATGTCCGTGCCGCGCCCGGCCATGTTGGTGGCGATGGTGACGGTGCCGCGCCGGCCCGCCTGCGCGACGATCTCGGCCTCCTGCGCGTGGTACTTCGCGTTCAGGACGACGTGCTTGAGGCCCCGGCGGCGCAGCATGGACGACAGGCGCTCGGACTTCTCGATCGACACCGTGCCCACCAGCGTCGGCCGTCCGGACTCCTGCTTCTCGACGATGTCCGCGACGATGGCGTCGTACTTCTCGGCTTCCGTGCGGTAGACGAGGTCCGGCTCCTCGACGCGCCGGAGCTCGCGGTTGGTGGGGATGACCACCACGTCCAGGCTGTAGATCTTCGCGAACTCCGAGGCCTCGGTCTCGGCGGTGCCCGTCATGCCGGACAGCTTCGAGTACTTGCGGAAGTAGTTCTGGAAGGTGATCGTGGCGAGCGTCTGGTTCTCGCGCTCGATCTTGACCTTCTCCTTCGCCTCGACCGCCTGGTGCAGGCCGTCGCTCCAGCGCCGCCCGGGCATCAGGCGGCCGGTGAACTCGTCCACGATCACCACCTGGCCGTCCTTGATCATGTACTCGACGTCGAGGTGGAAGAGCGCGTGCGCGCGGAGCGCCTGGTGGATGTGGTGGAGCAGCGCCATGTTGGCCGGGTCGTAGAGGCCGTCGGACCCGGGGACGACCCGGTGGGCCAGCATCTGCTCGGCTTTCGCCATGCCGCTTTCGGTCAGCGTGACCGTCTTGTGCTTCTCGTCCACCAGGTAGTCGCCGGTGGTCTCGAGCGCCTCGCGCTCCTCGGCCTTCGTGTTGCCCCGCGTGACCGCGCCCTTCTTCAGCCTCGGAATGATGCGGTCCACCTCGTAGTAGAGGTCCGTGGACTGCTCGGCCGGTCCGGAGATGATGAGCGGCGTGCGCGCCTCGTCGATCAGGATGCTGTCGACCTCGTCCACGATCGCGAAGTGGTGAGGGCGCTGGACCATGTTCGACAGCTCGAACTTCATGTTGTCGCGCAGGTAGTCGAACCCGAACTCGTTGTTGGTCCCGTAGGTGATGTCGCAGGCGTAGTTGGCCTGCCGCTGCGCGTCGTTGAGCTCGTGCTGGATGACGCCGACGCTCATGCCGAGGAAGCGGTAGAGGCGGCCCATCCATTCCGAGTCGCGGCGTGCGAGGTAGTCGTTCACCGTGACGACGTGGACCCCCTTGCCCTCGAGCGCGTTGAGGTAGGCGGGCAGCGTGGCGACGAGCGTCTTGCCCTCGCCCGTCTTCATCTCGGCGATCCGGCCCGCATGCAGCACCATGCCACCGATGAGCTGCACGTCGAAGTGGCGCATGTTCAGCACGCGCCGCCCCGCCTCGCGGACCACGGCGAACGCTTCGACGAGCAGGTCGTCGGTCGTCGCGCCATCGGCGATCCGCTGCCGGAACTCGACGGTCTTCGCGCGGAGCTGCCCATCGGTGAGCGGCCGCAGGCGGTCTTCCAGGGCGCCGATCTGGGCCACGCGCGGCCGCAGCCGCTTGAGCTCGCGCTCGTTCTGGGTGCCGATGACCTTCGCGAGAAGCTGACCGAGCATGCAGGGAGGGTGGCGGCAGCCGCCAGGTAATCCGTTGATTGTAGCGACCGCTCCGGCGGTTTGCAAAGCCGCCGGCTCGCGCCGACGAGCCCGTGCCGGGCCGATCGGACGCGCTTAGTGGCTGCGGGACCGTGCGCGTGCGCGGCCCATCAGCCCGAGCGCCGGCAGGACGAGCAGGAGCGTCGCAGGTTCCGGGACCTGGTCCACCAGGAAGATGTCTCCCGTCCGCTCCAGCAGCAGCCCTGTCGTGCCGTCGGCAAGGCAGAAGAACCGCGGGTCGGGCCTGATGTTTCCGGTCAGGCCGCGGAGCGTCGTCGGGGCCATCGTCTCGTCGAACACGGGATCGAGTTGAGCTCTTCGGCGATGTTCCCGCCGATGTCCACGAACTCGAGGTACTGCTGGCCACCGTAGTCGGCAACGCTCAGGCGCTGCACGTTGCGGATCCCCTTGAGACTGGATCGGCAGATGCCGGGCGGCTGGCGAAGAGCAGGATGCCGAGCGTGGCGGAGGCCAGGAAACCGGCAGTCATCGAACCCACCGAGACAACCGCAGGATGCGCGTGCGGCGCTCGTGCCGCGGGACGAACGGGCGGGACGGACTACCGGCGCGCGTTCTGCGTGAGCAGGCGCAGCGGATTCAGCAGGCGGCCGTTGGCGAGGACTTCGTAGTGGACGTGGTAGCCCGTCGTGCGCCCCGTGGCACCGATCTTCCCGATCGGGTCGCCACGTTTCACCTGCTGTCCCGGCTTCACGGTTGCGGAGAGCAGGTGTCCGTACCGCGTTTCCAGACCGAAGCCATGGTCGATCTGCACGAGGTTGCCGTAGTTGCCCGAGCGTCCCACGAAGGTCACCCGCCCGGCGGCCGTCGCGAAGATCGGCTGGCCGCGTTCGGCCGCGATGTCGATGCCGGCGTGGTAGTCGTCCAGACCCGTGAGCGGGTCCTTGCGCATCCCCATCGTCGACGTGAGCCAGCCGTGAGCCGGCCAGATCGACGGCGTGGCGTCGGCCAGGGCATTGCGGCGCTCGACGGCCGCGTTCACGACATCGAGCCTCGTTTCGATCGATTCGAGGAGTGTCCGCAGCAGGCCGAAGGTGTCCTCGGGGTTGAGGACCGTCGTGAGCGCGCTCTGGGCGCTGGCCCGGAGCCCGGTGCCACTCCCCATCGCCCGGGACTTCACGACCGCGGGAAGACGTTCGACCGCAGCCGCCAGGTTCGGGTCGAGCGAGGCCTTCGTGCCGATTTCGGTGATGGCCGACTGCAGCGAGGTGATCTGGCCGGCGAGGGCGTCGGTCGCGGCGCGGTAGCTGGCGTTCTCGACCTCGAGGGCGACGTGGCTCGTCCGCAGGTCCGTGACGCTGCGTTCCGTCTTCCACGCCGCGCCGAGTCCGATCAGGACCGGGATCGAGGACAGGATACCGAGCGTGACCGCGACGGGCCGCACGGAGAAGGTGGCCCGGCGCACGACACCCGACGTGCGGTCGGCCAGCAGAATCGTGTAACGTCGCGACGGCATCAGGCTGAGAGCAGGATGATGTCCTTTGTCTCGACCGAGACGGCTTCCCTCGAAGCTCAACCGACGGTGAAGATGAGCGCTCAGGCTACCACAGGTATTTCGGCAGTACCAAAGGCAATCTGCTCCACGAAACAAAAGCGAACCAGCCGGTCCGCTCAGACGTCGACGAGCGGCAGCCCCTGGCTGGCGGCCAGCTTGTACACGTTGATCGTGCGCGTCTTGAGATCGCCGATGGCCCGGCGGTCCACCCAGGCCCGATAGGCCTCGGCGGCGGTCCGTCCTGGAATCTCCGGGGCCAGATCCGAGCGGACGAAAAAGGCGTTGACTCCGGCCGGCTCACAGACCACCAGCCGGTAGCCTTTCCTGCGGGCGAGCTGCTCGAGCGCGGCAAGCGAGGCGCCGGAATAGCCCTTGGGGGCGCCCTCGGGCAGGGGGCCGTCGGGTACGGTGACGGCCCGAACGGGCCCGAACGACGCGTTGTACTCGAGGACCATCACGCGCGGGCGGCACACGTCGATGGCGTTGAGCACCCAATAGTCGGCGCCGTCGATGTCGATCGACAGCAGGTCGATCTCGCCGGCCATCCCGTGCTCGCGCAGCAGGTCGTTGACGTTGGCGGACGTCACGAACGTGCAGACAAAGGAGACCGCCGGGTTCGCGCCGATCAGGCCCCGGAGCGCTGTCGTCGCCCGTGGATTGCTGTCCACCATCAGCCCGCGCCAGCCGAAATCGAACGCCAGGACGGCGGCGTTCCCCCCGGTCGTGCCGCACCCGATGTCCACGAAGGTGCGGCTGGTCGTGCCGACGGCTTCGAGCAGGGCCAGCGTGATGCCGTCCTCCTCGTTCTGGGAGTGCAGGAGGAAACGACGGGCCTCCAGGCGCCCCTCCGCCGGCAGGCGACTCTCGACGAAGCGCTGGCGGATGAGCGCGTCGAGCTGAAGGCGGGCACGGGCGCGCCACTTGCCTTCGCTCTGCTGCTTCCTGGCGATCCCTTCCACGAGGGATGTCAGCGCGGCCATCTGGTGCTCGGCGTGGCGCAGCCGCGTGACCACTTCCTTCTCCCAGAGGCGGCGGCGCTCGTCCAGGAGTGGGGGCGGCGGCGGGGGAGGGGGTGCGGCGTCCGGGAGTCGGGTGGGCACTGCGGCCTGCTCCGTACGCCTCTCCAGGCGCTTTCGGCGCACATGCGTATCCCGTCTGGCCTTCCGCCAGCGCAGGATGAAGGCGTCCACCAGCGACATGTTGACGAAATCCTATCGCGGAGGGGGCAGCGGGATGGCGGAGGGAGGCGGGGTCGCGGGTGTGCCCGCGACCCCGCTGGAGGTCAATACGGCTTGGTTGCCACCTTGGTGCCGATCTGGACCCGCAGCCCGTCAAGGTCGTGCACGTAGGAGCCCGGCGGCTTCGTGGGATCCGGCGGGTTGAACTTGCCGCCCCGCGCTTCCACGGCCTTCCTGAGGTCCTCGCCCGAGACGCCGGGAGCCACCCGGAGGCCGATGTGGTCGACGATGCCGTACGGTTCGAACTTGCGGAAGGAGATGAGCAGGTTCCCCGGGGTGCCCATGTGGGCGATCTCCTCGCTTTCGTCGGTCATCGCGCCGGCGCGGATCGGGATGAGGCCGAACACGTCCCGGTAGAAGTGCGCGGAGCGCTCCGCGTGCCTGGCATTGATCTGGATGTGGTCGATCCCGATGACTTCGAAGCCGCTCTGCGCGGCCGCCGGCCGGGCGGCCAGCGAGGCCGTCAGCGCGGCCAGCCCCGCGATCAGGTCACGCCGTGACACCGTGCCCGTTTCGTACTTCTTCAGCATCGACGCGATCAAGGATTCCATGGGCGCCTCCGGGATGGGGTGGTTGTGACGGGTGAATGGGCCAGACTATACACCGGGTTGCTCGATCAGGGCTTCGACACCCATCCCTTCGGCCACGGCTGCGAGCGGGTCGGAACCACGGTCGATCGAGGCGAGCAGGCGCGCGGCGGCCAGGCCCCGCGCCTCGCTGGTCACCACGCTGCTCCGGCGGAGGAGCTCCCGCAACTGGCCGACGGAGACGGATCGCCGTCTGGCGAGGAAACCCGGGATGCCGATCTCGGGTTGGATGATGATCGGCAGGCGGTGAGTCCAGGAAAGCGGGAGCGGGCGCGCAGCCCCTCGACGCTGGAGTAGCCGCCGGCCAGGTGGTGGAGGCGTCCGTCCGTGAACTGCCGCTCACGGGACGCCGCGCTTCGATCGGGCGGACGGCCATCGGCCTGGCGGCTCGAAGTGCGTCGAGCCACGCGCGGCCGGTCCACCACATATCGATTGACAAAATACTGGCGGTCGTAAAGGCTTGTGCAGCCGTGAGCAGTTCACTCCGCGCCCTGACGCTGCAGGAGACGACGGCCCTGGTGAGCCGCCTGGCCGGCCGGACCTGCAGCGAGCGCCGCGTGCGCTACCTCCTGATCGCCGGCGGGCTCGGGACCGACGCCCATCGGCGGCCGCACGGCCGCACGCGGCTGTACGGGGTGCTGGACGTGGCGCTGGTCCGGCTCGCGCTCGCGATGCAGGAACATGGCGCATCGCCGTGGCTGACCCGCGTCGTGCTGACCTACCTGCGGAACGATCTGGTCCGCGCGTGGAACGCCGCCGCGCCGCTGGCCCTGGCCGTCCGGGGCGTCCAGGCCACGCTCGAGCCGGCGCTGAAGGGCCGGCCGCCCTGGGCCACGCTCTGGATTCCATTGCGGGAGATCTGGCGGGAGCTGGACGCCGCCGTGCAGCGAACCTGTGACGCCCGCGCCGAGGTCTGGATGTACCGCCTGGTCAAGGTGCGGGCCGTGCCGCGGAACACCACCTGACACGCCCGGTTGCTGGCTCCGTGTAACGGTGGAGGAAGCGGGCGGCCACGTCCACGAGCCGGTACTCGATGACGTCCGCCGTTGCGGACACAGCCGGTTTCACGCCCCGGTCGCCGTCGATGAGCTCGACCCGGTCGTCCTCGAGCAGGATGCCGGCCCTCACCATCCGGTGGCAGTCATCCACGTCGACACGGCGGCGTGTGGTCTCGATCGGCATGCCGCCTGTGTAACACCACCGGGGGCGGGAATCGACGACGAATCGCCGCCATGGTCACTCACGGGCGCGGTACTGGAGCGCTTCGGCGACATGATCGGCTTCGACGCGGCTGGCCCCGGCAAGATCGGCGATGGTCCGGGCCACCTTGAGGACCTTGCAGTAGCTTCGTGCGCTGAGGCGCAGTCGCTCGGTGGCCGACCGCAACAACCGCCGTCCGGAGGGGTCCGGTGCACATATCCGCCGGAGTGCCTCACCGCGCAACTCGGCGTTCAGCCAGCTGCCGGCGTCTGCTGACCTGGCGGCCTGGCGCGCCCGGGCGGTGCTGACTCGGCTCCGGACTGGGGCGGACGCTTCGCCGGCGGCGCCGTCCGCGATCTGGTCGGGTGGCACGGCCGGCACCTCGACGATCAGGTCGATGCGGTCCCGAAGCGGTCCCGACAGGCGGCCGCCGTAGCGGCTGATCTGGACCGGGGTGCATCGACAGGTCCGCCGCTCGTCTCCCAGGAAGCCGCAGGGGCAGGGGTTCATGGCGGCGATCAGCGTGAAACCGGCGGGAAACGAGACCGTTCGCGCGGCACGGGCAATCGTCACCCGTCCCTCCTCGAGCGGCTGGCGCAGCGCTTCCAGCACACGCCGGTCGAACTCCGGCAGCTCGTCCAGGAACAGCACCCCACGGTGCGCCAGACTGATCTCGCCGGGGCGCGGGATGGCGCCGCCGCCGACCAGTGCCACGTTCGAGGCGGTGTGGTGCGGCGCGCGGAACGGTCGCGACGCGAGCAGTCCGGCGCCGGGCGCCAGCAGGCCGGCCACGGAGTGGATCGCGGTGCACTCGAGCGCCTCGTCGAAAGTTAGCGGCGGCAGGATGCCGCCGAACCGCCGGGCCAGAATCGTCTTCCCGGCGCCGGGCGGGCCGATGAACAGCAGGTTGTGCGCGCCGGCGGCCGCGACCTCCAGGGCGCGCCTGGGCAGCAGCTGGCCCCGCACGTCGGCAAGGTCCCCATCCGGCACGGGCGTCCTGGCCGCCGGGGCCGGCGCCGCCGACACACGGACGGCCTGCGCGGGATCGTTGATGGCGGCCACGGCTTCGGTCAGCGACCGAACGACGCAGACCTCCAGGCCGTCCACGACCGAGGCCTCCGACGCGTTGGCGGGAGGCAGGAGCAGCCTCCGAATGCCGGCCCGCCGGGCAGCGATGGCGACCGGGAGGACGCCACGGATCGCGTTGATGACGCCGTCCAGGGACAGCTCGCCGAGCACGAACGTGTCCTCGACCGCCCGGTGCGCGAGCGTGCCCTGCGTGGCCAGCAGCGCCAGCGCGATCGGCAGATCGTACGACGAGCCGGCCTTCGGCACGTCGGCCGGGGCCAGGTTGACGGTGATGCGATGGGGCGGGAATTCGAACCCGGAGTTGCGGATGGCCGCGCGCACGCGGTCCCGGCTCTCCCGAACCGCCACGTCGGGTAGCCCGACCATCGTGAACCCGGGCAGCCCGAACGACACGTCCACCTCCACCTGGACCGGCAGGGCTTCCACGCCGACGAGCGCGGCGCTCCGAAGGCTGGCGAGCACGCGGTGATGGGTGCAAGCGGCGCGACCGGCTGGTTCCCCTCAAGAATCGCGGGGTTTCGGCCTGGTCGGACCCCGGGTACGCAGTTTCTGCCCGGGGGTGGCCGCCTGAACGTGGCAATTGCTGCCATGTCGCTGGGGGCGGGACCGGCCGATAGGGGAAGGGGTGGATGCGCTCTGATACAGTCCACCTGGCCGACCGGCGTTCGCGGGTCGTGTCCGGAACTAGCGAGGAGTGGGCGATGCTCGACGCGCTGAAGGGCCTGAGCGGCGGCACCAGGTCGCAGAAACAGAAGGACGATCTCGAAGAGCTGATTGCGCGCGCCCGCGAGGAGCGGAGCGCGCTGAGCACCATGCTCACGTAGCTGTCGATGCGCGGCTCCAGGCTGGGTGAAGTGGGCAAGTCGCTCGACGACGTGGACCAGAAGGCGCGTGACGCGGCCGGGCGCGTGGACAAGGCGCTGGCACGGCTCGAAACGCTGGAGGCGCGCGCGAAGCTGGCCGAGGAGGCGGACGCGCGGGTGCAGGCGCTGCGCGAAGCGGTGACCGAGGCGCAGGAGGCGGCGACGCGTCTGACCGGGCCGGATGGCGAGCTGCGGCAGCACCGCCAGTCACTGCAGCAGTTGTCGTCGCAGGCGCTCGAGACCCGGGCCAGCCTCGACGCGCTCAAGCGGGAGCGCGCGATGTTCGAGGAGCTGCGGGGGCAGCTCAAGCAGACGCACGCCGACACGGCGCAGGCGGTGTCGCAGGTCGCGGCGGTACGGGGCGAGCTGGACCAGGTGCGGAACCAGGCCGGGCAGCTCGGCCAGGAGTTCGCGCGGCTCCGGGACGCGTCGCGGCAGGCCCGCGAGGACGCGCAGGGGGCCAGCGAGACGGTCAGGGACGTGGAGAAGAAGCTGGGGCCGCTCATGCAGCTGCAGGCGCTCAGCAGCACGACGGAAGAGAAGCTGACGGGCCTCAACGCGCTCGCCGAACACGTCTCACAGAAGCTCAAGGCGCTCGACGCGCAGAAGCAGGCCGTCGACCGCGCGGTCCAGGAAGCCAGCCGGCTCAACGACATGGTCTGGAGCATGGACCAGCAGGTCGGCCGGCTGAACGACGGGCTGAAGCAGATTGCGGGTGGCGAGCAGGCCGTGGCCCGGATCGAGGCGCTCGTGGCCGAGGCCAACGCCAAGATTACTGCGGCGGCACAGCTGCGCGACGAGGTGTCGCAGGAGTCCGGACGCTTCGAGAAGAAGAGCGGCGAGGTCATCCAGCAGATGCGGACGGCGGTGGACAGGCTCTCGCTCGAGCAGCAGCGCATCGACACGTTCGAGCGGCGGCTGACGGCGCTCGGCGCGAGCGTCACCGACGCGGAGACGCGGATGGCGGCGCTGTCGGAGCGGGACACGCAGCTCGTGCAGCTCAACCAGCGGCTCGACGAGATGAACAGCCGCGTGCAGACGCTGTCAGGGGCGTCGGACGACCTGGCGAAGAAACAGGCGGGCCTCGATGCCCTGCAGGAGCAGCTGGCCCAGGTGGACCAGGTCGCCGCGCGCACCACCCGGCAGCTCGACGCCCTGGCGAAGACCCGGGAGGACGTCGAGACGATCAGGAAGGAGATCCAGGCGTTCCATGCGGCCCATGCCGACGCCGCGCGCCTGCGCGACCGGCTCTCGACGGACCGCGTTCTTGGCGGGCGCGCCGCAGCTCGAAGCCACCATGGATGCCATCAACGAGAAGAGCGCGCTGGTCGAGAAGGGCATGAAGCAGGCGGCGCGCCTCTCGGAGCTCTCGGCCGACCTGGACACGCGCCTCACGCGCGTCACGGCCCGCGTGCAGTTCGTGGAGCGGCTCGAAGCCAGGGTCAACGCCCTGAACACGCTCGGCGCCGACGTGGATCGAAAGCTGGGCGAACAGCTCGCACGGCGGGCGGAGCTGGAGACGCTCAAGAGCCAGTGCGACGGCATCGGGGTCCAGATGCTCGACGCCCAGCAGAAGGTGGAGGCGGTCGCCGCGCTGCAGGCGAAGGTGCTGCCGCTGGCGGAGCGTCTCGACGCGCTCACCGCGTCGATCGCCGCGGCCGAAGAGGGGCTCGCCGGCGTGCGGCGCGAGGAATCGGCGATCGCCGACCAGCAGAAGCGGCTGACCGAGCTGGTGGAGGCCGGCAAGTCGCTGGCAGCGGCCACGGCCGAGCGCATGGGGCAGGTGCAGGCGCTGGCCACGGACCTGGAAGCGTCCACCGCCGCCAGGGACGAGCTGCTGGGCGAGCTGGCCGGCCTGCAGGCGAAGCAGCGTGATGTCGTCGCTCAGGTCGGAGCGGTGGAGGACCAGCTCCGGCGCGCCGAGGCGATGCACAAGCAGCTCGAGCAGCGGCGGACGCAGCTGACGTTCTCGGAACGGCGGATCGCCGGGGTCGAAGCCCGGCTGACGGAGCTGGCGCAGCGCTCCGCCGACCTGGACCAGCAGCTCAAGGCAATCGCCGATCGCGACGCGGCGGTCTCGGCGGCCCGCGCGGAGGTGGAGAGCGTGTACCGGATCAGCCAGCAGAGCCGCGAAGATCTCGACTACGTGGCGGCGCGGCGGGACGAAGTGACGGCACTGCGGAAGCAGGTGCGCGACCTGCTGGCGTCGGCGAACCAGACGGCCGAGCGGATCGCGGAGGTGGAGGCGCGGCGGCGGATCATCGACGAGGTCGAGCAGAAGACGACGCTCATCGGAAACCTGCTCGAGGACGTGCGAATCAGCCTGGAAGCCGTCGGGGAGCAGAAGGCCGTCGTGGACCACGTGTCCGAACAGGTCGCGGGCCTCGACTTCGCCGTCCAGGAGGCGCAGACCGTGCTGCGCGCGCTGCAGCGCGAGCGCGAAGTGGCGCAGCGCATCGAGCAGAGCATTCAGCAGCTCCGCGCTCGCACGGGGAAGTCGGATTCCGGCGGCGGGCGCTCGTCGGGTGTGGCCTAGTCGGCGGCGGTGCGGTTCGTGTAGATCGTCAGCCGGTCGCCGGCGCGGATCAGACTGCCGCGCAGGTCGTTCCACCGGCGCAGCGACGCGACGCTGATGCCGTGGCGGCGCGCGATGGTGGACAGCGTGTCGCCGCGGCGCACGCGATAGGTTACGCGGGCGGATGTCGCGGGCTCCGGATCGGGGGCCGCCGCGGCCGCCCCTGGAGCGCGGGGCACGATCAGCTGCTGTCCCGGCGCCAGCCGCGCGCGGAGCGACAGGTAGTTGGCCTCGGCGAGATCGAGCCGCCTGACCCCCAGTGTCTTCGCGACCGACGTCAGGGTGTCGCCCCGGTTGACCGTGTACCAGCCGAGTGACGTCAGATCCGACGGATCCGCTTCAGCCAGCCGGACCTGAATCAGCGGGCGTGTGTCCCTGGGCACGCGCAACTCGAAGATCCCCGGCCGGACCGGCGTCGTCCAGCGGCGGAGTGACGGGTTGAGCGCCCGCAGCGTGTCGACCGGCACGTCGATCCACTCCGCAATCCGATCGAGGTCCACGGGCCCGGCCAGGGCGATCGTGTCGGTTGGCGGGGCCTGGTCCGGCACCTCCGGGACGTCGAAGCCGTACTGGAGCGGATCGCGGCCGATGATGGCAGCCGCCAGAATCAGCGGCACGTAGTTCCTGGTTTCGCGCGGCAGGAAGCGCGACGACGCGCTCAGCGACCAGAAGTCGGTGCGGCCGGAGCGCTTCATGGCGCGCTGCACCCGCCCGGGACCGCCGTTGTAGGACGCGAGCGCCAGGTGCCAGTCTCCGAACGTCGCGTAGAGCGCCTTGAGGTACCGCGCCGCCGCCACCGTCGCCTTGAA
>Ga0194132_10001596_pt1 | contig 45582 bp, 45 predicted proteins | sample TA2KigOf80mmetaG_FD_148612 | JGI IMG/M metagenome (GOLD analysis project Ga0194132, IMG submission 148612) | Freshwater microbial communities from Lake Tanganyika, Tanzania - TA2015054 Kigoma Offshore 80m | ecosystem: Environmental > Aquatic > Freshwater > Lake | place: Tanzania: Lake... | reverse complement strand
GCAAGGGCGCGGGCCGCCACATAGAGGAAACGACGAAATGAATCGATCGGACCGTAAGCCGGTCGCCTCCGTGAAACCGGTACGCCCTCTGCGCGGTCATTTCTTCACCGGAAAGTAGTTAGGCCGACATGATGGGCTGAGCCTGGTCTGCGGTCAAGTGAAGACCGTGCAACCGTTGGGCCCCCGATCTGGGGCGTCCTGCGACGTCCAAACTCCTGGATCAAGCGCCGGGACCTGGTGCTCTCCCGCCAGCCGCCTTTGTCGGGGTGCGCGCGACGGGCATTCCACGGGCACGGGTATTCCGCGTGACGAATCTGGCGGATAATCCGCCCGGGAGGAGCCCTGCCATGGCCCTGTTGCTCGTTGCCCTGTGCCTGCTGATGTCGACGGCCGCGGCTGCCCAGTCCGAAGGGAACGGTAGCGCGCCTGCGCTCGACTTCGAGTTCTACCGCGCACGAATCGAGCCGATGTTCCTGGTGAAACGGCCGGGGAACGTCCGCTGTGTGGAATGCCACGTGCGGGGAGCCGGCGCGCTCAAGCTCGAGCCGCTCATCAACGACGCCTGGACCGAGGAGGCTTCACGGCGGAACCTGGCCGCGGTCTCCGTCTTCGTCGTGCCGGGCAACCCCAGGGCCAGTCGCCTCCTGCAGCATCCGCTGACGCGCGAGTCCGGCGGGGATCCGTTCCATGGGGGCGGCAAGCACTGGGTCGCGACCAATGCCGAGTACCGCACGCTTGCGGCGTGGGTCAGGGGCGCGGCCGGTCGGACGCCGACCACCGGAAAGACGGTGTTGCGAATTCTTCAGACCAACGCCGCCGGCGACGACACGCATGTCATCGATCCAGCGACCAACCGTGTTGTCGACCTCATCAACGACGTCAGGATTCCGCACGGGGTGACGTCGATGCCGGATGGCAGCCTGGTCTTCATCAGCGACGAGGCGCTGCATACACTCGATGTCGTCGACGCCCGGAGCCTGTCGGTCGTCAAGCGCATCCCACTCACCGGCCGCCCGAACAACGTCGCAATCACCCGCGACGGTCGGAAGGTGTATGTCGGGATCCGGGAAGCCCCTGGTGCGCTCGATGTCATCGACACGGCGACGCTCACGCGCGTGAAGACGGTTCCGGTCGAAGGCGACGTCCACAACGTGTACGTCACGCCGGACGGCAGGTTCGCTGTCGCCGGATCGATTCCAAGGAGCACGATCTCGATCGTGGACACGACGTCCGACCACATGGTGCGGACCATCAAGATGAGCGCTGGCATTCGCCCCATGGCGTTCGACACCAAGCCCGACGGCTCGACGCGTCGCATCTTCGTGCAGCTCTCGAACTATCATGGGTTCGCCGCCGTCGATTTCGACAGTGGCCGGGAGCTGACGCGGATCGAGCATCCGTCCATCCCGGGCGTCCATCCGCATCGCGATGGCCTCCAGACGGCGCCCGCGCACGGGCTCGAGGTGTCGCCGGACGGGAAACAGCTCTGGTCGACGAGCAAGGTTTACGGCTATGCGTACGTGCACGCGCTGCCGGACCTCAAGGAGATCGCCCGTGTGTTTGTCGGGCAACATCCCGAGTGGCTGACGTTCACGCCCGACGGGAGGCGCGCGTACGTGGCTGCCGCAGGAGACAACCAGACGTTCGTCGTCGACACGAAGACGTTCAAGGAGGTCGCCCGCATCAACGTCGGGCAGGTCCCGAAGCGAATTGGGACGGCGGTGTTGCAAACCTACTAGCGATGAGCAGTCAGCGTCCAGCTGTCAGTCTTTGGCCGGAGGTGTGATGTCGGTGCGCTGTGTGGTCGGGTTGTGCGGGGTGGTGGTGTTGCTCGCGTCGAGCCATGGAGAATCGGTGACCGGCGCCGTGTGCGCGCCCTCTGGTCGGGTGAAGTTCATCTGCGGGCTCGGCAGTCCAGAGGACCTGGTCGCTGTCCCGGGCACGGCCTGGGTTCTGGTGTCTGGGTACGAGGGAAACGGTGGCCTGCGCCTGGCCCACGCGCGCACCGGCCGAGTCGTGCAGCTGTTGCCGACGGCGAAGCTCAGGGCGAAGCCTGACCCGAAGCGCTACCCGGGCTGTCCAGGCGCGCCGAGCGTCTCGGACAAAGGCGCATTCAACACGCACGGCCTCAACGTGCGCCGCGGCCCGCGGCGCCTGCATACCGTCTACGTGGTGCACCACGGAAACCGGGAGTCGATCGAGATCTTCGAGATTGACGCCCGGCCGTCGGTGCCGGTGCTCACCTGGGTCGGCTGCGTGATCGCCCCACCGCTTGTCGGGCTGAACGGCGTGGCGCCGCTTCCCGGTGACGGGTTCGTGGCCACCAACCCGTATCCATTCGGTGATACCGGGACCGCCAGGCAACGGGCACAAGCGGGCCAGAACACCGGCGATATCCTGGAGTGGCACGCTGCGAGCGGCTGGGCGACGGTCCCGGGCAGCGAGGCGCCAGCGCCGAACGGGATCGAGGTCTCGCCGAAGGGGGACTGGCTCTACGTCAACATGTGGCCGGTCAAGAAGATGATGCGTCTGTCGCGCGGGAAGTCGCCCGTCCAAAAAGACGTGATCGACGTGCCGTTCCACCCTGACAATATTCGGTGGCACACTGACGGGACGCTCATCGCGGGAGGACACTTCGCGCCCGACGTGATCCGCGCGCGCGAATGCCTCCAGGTGGCGTGCCCTGACGCAGCCTCGAAGGTCGCGCGGATCGATCCGCGGGCCATGACGCTCAAGGAGATCGTCAGCATTCCGTCGACCGAGCACTTCTTCGGTGCGACATCCGCGATGCAGGTGGGCAGGGAAATCTGGATTGGCGCCGTGCGCGGGGACCGCGTGGCGCGTCATCCGCTCCAGTGAGGAGGCACGCGATGAGGGTTCGACAGCTTACCGGAGTCGTCACGTTGACCGCGTTCATCATGGGCGGGTGGTGGGTAGCCACTCCGGAAGGACAGGGCGCCCCGGCACCGGCTGCCGATCCGTCTCTCAAAACGCCCTGGGGAGCCCCAGACCTGAACGGCATCTGGGACGTCGGGTTCGTCCTCACGCCGCTCGAGCGCCCGAAGGAGCTGGCGGACAAGGAATTCCTCACCGACGAGGAGGTCGCACAGGTCGAGAAGGCCCACCGGGCGAGGCTCGCCGGCGACGGGGCAGGGGGCCGCGCGCGCTCGACGCGGGGAACCGACGCCGATCTGGCCGGTGCCTACAATCAGGCCTTCAGCGCGTACGGCGTGCACGAGAAGGTGATCCGCACCAAACGGACCTCGCTCATCATCGACCCGCCCGACGGCAAGATTCCTGCGCTCACTCCGGATGGCCAGAAACGGCTCGAGGAAGAGCGTCGCGAGGAGCCGAACGAGTTCGGGCCGGGCGGCGTCGCCGACCACCCCGAGCAGCGCAAGAACGACCGTTGCATAGGCAGCATGTTGCCGTTCATCAAGGGCATCTCGTCGGGCAACCGGCGCATCGTCCAGTCGCCGGACATGGTCGCTATCTACATGGAGGATGGCCATGTCGGCGGCGGTCACCGCATGATCCCGATCGGGACCCATCCGCATCTCCCGTCGAATATCCGCCAGTTCCTCGGCAGCTCGCGTGCCCGCTGGGAGGGCGACACGCTCGTGGTCGAGGTGAAGAACCTGTCGAACAAGTCCCGGTTCCAGGGATCGCGTGAGAACCTCGAGCTCGTGGAGCGCTTCACGCGTGCGGGTCCAGACCTGCTGATCTACCGAGTGACGGTGACCGATCCGACGACCTTCAGCCGTCCGTGGACGATCGAGCTACCGCTCACGAAGCTGAGCGAGAAAGAAAACAAGATCTACGAGTCGGCGTGCAATGAGGGCAACTACGCGATGGTCGGCATTCTGGCCGGCGCCCGGGCGCGCGAACGTGAAAAGCGAGGCCTGCGGTAGGACGGAGGACGGGAGGCACTCGGAAGACGGTCAGGCCGGGAGGAGCGATCCTCCCCGGCCCACCGTGTCAAGAGAGCGCGATCAATTCTGTTTGGTCGCTGCTGGCGGCGGGGCGTCGCCCTTGACCGCCCGTTCCTTGAATCTCCACCCTGCGGGTGTTTTCACCAGACTATCCATATAGATACCAGTCGTGACGACGGCCTTCGTGGTCACGTCCATGAGGATCAGGTAACACGACCCCTTGGCCCCGTCGGCCGTCGGTGTGATCACCAGGTTCGAGTTCCAGTGGCGCGCGTTGCCCTTGAACTTCGTAAAGAACCCTTTGACGAACGCTTTGAGCTGATCGGTGCCTTTCGTGGTGCCGCCGAAGACCCCGTCCGGAGTGAAGGTGCCGGCCCAGCCCGCCTCGTCTCCGGAGTCGATCGCCATGTTGTACTTCGCGTACAGCTGCTGGATCTCGGTGTAGTCGGCGACGGTCAAGGAGCCCTGCGCCTGCAAGGCGCCTGCGCCGACGGTGGCCACCGCCACCGCCACGGCACCCCACACGGCCACGGCGGTCCTGAATCTGGCTTTTCGCATCAACTACTCCTCAAGGGTGACGGCCGACTATTTCTTGTTGCTCGCTTCCCACTTCTTGGTCTCTTCCCAACGCCTGGCCAGTTCCTTCGCCCGGACCTTTTCTTCGCGCCGCTCCTCGTCGAGCGCCTGTGCCCGATCGACCTTCGCCCCCTTGATGGCGTTCGTCATGCCGTAGTTATGCTCGTGGCAGGAGTATTCGACGATCCGATCCTGCTTGCCGCTCGAGCTCCAGGTATCCCGGACGAAATCCACGACGGCCGTCCAGGGTCGCACGTAGACGCCCGGATCATCGATCGTGTAGCGGTACTCGATAGTGTTCTCGTCAGTCGGCGTGAAGCGCTCGGTCATCTTCAGCGTCTCGCCCGATCCTGGATAGTAGAACCAGGGGCGCCGCACGGTGAGAATCTCGCCGCCATCCTGCCTGCCGAGGAAGTTGGTGGTTTCAACGACGAGCGTGTTGCCCTCCCAGCGGCCCACGGGGACGCCGTTCCACTGTCGAATCGCAGGGCTCAGATTGTTCTTCTGTCCGAGGCGAATGATCCGCGCATAGCCGTAGGGCATCATGATCGTGACGTGGCCGGGGCTCTGCGCAATCTGCACGACCGAGAACTGGTTGGTCCCGATGATCTCGCCCATGGGCAAGCCGGGCCGGAGGAGGCAGCGCTCCATCACGTTGCGGTCGCGCCAGTCATCGGCCTGACTGCGTGTCTTGCGGGCATGATGTCGGGCTTCCCACCGCGTGAGTGCCGCGCTCGTGAGGGGAGGCAGCTTGCCGTCCGGCGGATCGACGATGCGCGAGGTGCGGAGCGACATCTTCGGTCGCGTCGGGTCGGCGCTCCAGAAGGCGTTGTACTCGGCGCCCGCGATGCGATAGCCCGGGCGACCGTCGTCGGGCTTGTCAGCCGTGGCGTACCGCTTTTCGTCCTGTTTGTTCAGCGAGTCGGCCTCGCCTTCCTCTTCGTCCTCCCCGGAGGCGCCGGCGTCGAGTCCGCGCTTGCGGCGTTCCAACGCCTCGGCCTCGGTCATGAACTCGCGGTTGCCGAACTCAGCCGGGCGTTCCAGGGGTACGCCCGTGCGGCTGTCCCACATGCCCTGGAGGTTCGGATCACCCCACGGCGTCTTTGCGGGCGTCCAGTTGGCGGACGCGCCGGACTTGTCGGTCGGCGCCTGCCCCATGAGCCCGGGCGCGAGCCATCCCATTCCTGCGAGGATCGCCAGCAGCAGGACCACCTTGATCATTCGACTCACCTGACACCTCCTCCAGACGATTCACTAGCTTACAGGGCTTCGGCGAGCCGGGGAAGCCGAAACCTCTGGGTGCGTCGCGGCGCCCGGAGGCCGCGGCTAGGCCGGCAGGCCTCGAAACAGCCCTATACTGGAGGGATGGCCGGCTCACCGATTTCGTCACCACCATCGCCGCAGAGCGCCCGCGGTCGGACCGAGGCGCCCGTGGCGAACCCACGGCGGCGCAACGTGGCGATCGTGGCGCACGTGGACCACGGGAAGACCACGCTTGTCGATGCCCTCCTGCACCAAAGCGGCACGTTCCGCGCCAACGAGCGCGTGGCCGAGCGGGCGCTCGACAACATCGATTTGGAGCGCGAGCGGGGCATCACGATTCTGGCCAAGAACACGGCCGTGCACTATCAGGATCTGGTCATCAACATCGTCGATACGCCTGGGCACGCCGACTTCGGTGGCGAGGTCGAGCGGACCCTGTCCATGGTCGACGGCGTGATGCTGCTCGTAGACGCCTCGGAGGGACCGCTGCCGCAGACGCGGTTCGTCCTCCGCAAGGCGCTCGAGCGCGGGCTGCCGCCGATTGTCGTTGTGAACAAGATCGATCGGGCCGACGCCCGCCCGAAAGAGGTCCTGAACGAAATCTACGATCTTTTCATCGACCTAGACGCGACCGAGGAGCAGCTCGAGTTCCCGGTGCTCTACACGAACGCGAAGCTCGGGACCGCGTCGGCGGATCCAGCCGCCCCTGGTGAGAACTTGCGCGCGCTCTTCGAGGCCATCGTCGCGCACGTGCCGGCGCCGCGCGGCGATCCGGACGCGCCGCTTCAGCTGCTCGTGGCCAATCTCGATTCGAGCGACTATGTCGGCCGCATCGCCATTGGCCGGATCTTCAACGGACGGGTGCGGATCGGCGACCCGATTGCCGTGTGCAAGCTCGACGGGCGCGTCCTCGAGACGCACGTCACCAAGCTCTACGCCTTCGAGGGTCTGAAGCGAGTCGAAATCGAGGGCGCCGCGGCCGGCGACATCGTGTGTCTGGCGGGCATCGAGGACATCACGATCGCAGAGACCATTGCCGACGTGGAGCACCGTCAGGCGATTCCGCCGACGGCCATCGATGAGCCGACGGTCTCGATGATCTTCGGCGTGAACACGTCGCCGGTGGCCGGCCGGGAGGGGCCGCTTGTCACCTCACGGCAACTGAAGGACCGGCTGGACCGTGAGCTGCTCGGCAACGTGGCCATTCGCGTCGAGCCCACTGAGGTGCCCGAGCAGATGAAGGTGGTTGGCCGCGGTGAGCTCCAGCTCGCGATTCTCATCGAGATGATGCGGCGAGAGGGATTCGAGCTCCAGGTGTCACGTCCGGACATCGTCACCAGGACGGTGGACGGCGTGTTGATGGAGCCGGTCGAGGAGCTCGTGATCGACGTGCCCGAGGAGCATCAGGGGATCGTCATCGCGCAGGTGGGCGAACGGCGCGGCGCCATGACCAAGATGGTGAACAACGGCAGTGGCCGCGTCAGGCTGGAGTTCCGCATGCCGGCCCGCGGACTCATCGGCTTCCGCTCGCGGTTCCTTACCGACACGAAGGGCACGGGTGTCATGAACCACCTGTTCGCGAGCTGGGAGCCGTGGCACGGCGCCATCCCGTCGCGTCCCACTGGTGCGCTGGTCGCCGATCGCGCCGGCGCGGCCACGGCGTACGCGATCTCCAACCTACAGGAGCGGGGCTCGATCTTCGTCGATCCAGGGACGCCCGTCTACGAGGGCATGATCATCGGCGAGAACGCGCGTCCGAGCGACATGGACGTCAATATCACCAAAGAGAAGAAGCAGACGAACATGCGCGCTTCGACCGCTGACGAGGCGATTCGTCTGATCCCCCCCCGCAAGTTCGGCCTCGAGCAGGCCATCGAGTTCATCAACGACGATGAGCTGGTCGAGGTGACCCCCGTGAACATCCGCCTGCGCAAGCGGATTCTCGCCGCGAACATGAGGCCCAGGAAGTCGGAGTCCTAGCGCCTCGGCTCCCCGTCGAGCGCCCGCGGTATCATCACCCGTGCTCAATCGTCGAACCAGTGGATCGGTGGTCTGTCCGTCGTGCGGGTCGCTCGTGGGTGTGCGCGACGAGAAGTGCTACACGTGCGGGCGCGCCAATCCGGGTTTGTGGGGGTTCGGGCCGATGCTGCGGCAGTTGGGCGTCGACCTGGGCTTCGTGCCGCTCGTGGTTGGCGCCTCTGCGGCGATGTACGTGCTGACGCTCGTCGCCTCGGGCCGCCAGGTGACCATGATGGGCGACTTCTTTTCGATCTTGTCGCCCAGCCACCAGGCGCTCATGCGGTTCGGCATGAGCGGCGGCGTGCCGGTTTTCGGGCTCGGGGCGTGGTGGACCGTCCTCAGCGCGACGTGGCTTCACGCCAATCTGCTGCACATCCTGTTCAACATGATGTGGGTCCGCGATTTGGGGCCGGCGACTGCCAGCGTCATCGGCCCGGCACGGACGATCGTCATCTATACGGTCGCGGGCGCGACAGGGTTTCTCGCCAGCTCGATCGTCGCGCTGATCGGCCTGCCGATTCCCTACCTGCAGGGCGCCGGCTACACCGTGGGCGCGTCGGCGTCGATCTTCGGGCTGCTCGGCGCGCTCATGCACTACGGCCGGAAGAGCGGGAGCAGCCTGATCCATGCCGAGGCGAAGCGATACGCGGTGATCCTCTTCGTGTTCGGCTTGCTCATGCCACGGGTCGACAACTTCGCGCACGCCGGCGGATTCGTGGGCGGGTATGCGGCGTCGGTCGTCTTCAATCCGCTCACGCGCGAGCGCGGGGATCATCTGGTGATGGCGCTGGGGTGTCTGGTGGCAAGCGCGCTGGCCATCGTCGCGTCCGTTCTCCGATTGACCACCTTCTGAGCCGGACGTGGTGTAGGGGATGACGAACGCCTACCGGGCGAGCTCCTCGTCGATGATGCGCTTGAACACGGCGAAGGGCTGAGCCCCGCTCACCGTCCGGCCGTTGATGAAGAAAGCCGGCGTTCCGCTCACACCGACCTCGTTGCCTGCCGCGAGATCCGCGGCTACGTCGGCCGCGAACTTGTGGTTGTCGAGACAGGCATTGAACGCCGCCGTATCGAGCCCGAGGTCGGCCGCGTGCTGCTTCAGGTCCGTGAGCGAGAGCTTCCCGGCGGCCGAGAACAGGCGATCGTGATACGGCCAGAACTTGCCCTGTTCGTTGGCGCAGGCCGAGGCTTCGGCGGCGGGCTTGGCGTTCGGATGATTGGCCAGCGGATAGTGCCGATAGACGAACCTGATCTTGTCGCCGTAGGTCTCGAGCACCTGGCGGATCGTGGGGAACGCGCTCAGGCAGAAGGGGCACTCGAAATCCGAGAACTCGATGATCTCGATTGGCGCGCTTGCTGGCCCACGGGTCGGCCGTCCGGCCGTGGCCACCTTGATGCGCGGCGGGTCGAGACGGACCGAGATGGCGGCCTTTTCACGGAGCCCATTGAAATATTGCTGTCGCAGCGCCTCGACCCGCTCGTTCTTGAGCAGTGTCTTGATGGCCTCGCGAACCTTTTCGATCGGGGCGTTCTGCACGCGCTGCGGGTTGGCCTTGTACCACGCGGCGATGTCGAACTCGGTCGGCTCGACCGCCTTGCCGACGACCTCGCGCTGCAGCAGCTCCTGTGGATCGATGCCGAGGGTTTTGGCCTGCCGATCGACGAGCGTCAGGTTGATCATGTCGTCGATAGCGGCGCGCCGCGCTTCGTACAGGGCGTCGGACAAGCGCAGCGATGAGAAACTGCCCGCCGACTGGTTGAGCGCCCGCTCGTCGACCTCGGCGAGGGTGATGCTGCGCTGGTCGACCGTCGCGACGACGTCGGTCGGGAGCGGGGCGCGGGGTGGCTGGGCTGAGGTCGAGCACGCGGTCGCGATGAACAAGGCGACGCCCGTCGCCGCGCTGGTCTGCAGTTTCATGAGGAACACCCGCTCGGGGCGATGTCTCGATCGGTCGGAGCGTACAGGCAAGGAGTCGGCCCGGTCTGCGGACCGTCACTCGCCCAATCGGTGCGGCATGTCGGCCAAAACGTAGGTTAGCACGGCCACCGCCGCCGCGCACTTGGCCATCTCGTTCGGGTCGATCTTGTCGACGGTGTCGGCCTCGGTGTGGTGGATCTCGAAGTACGGTCCGTTGACTTCGAGCGAAAGCGCGGGAATCCGCGCGGCCTCGACGCTCGGGGCGATGTCGGCGCCGCCCCCGACCGATCCCACGCGGTCCGCGCCGATGCCCGTCAGCAGGCTGACGATGGCGCGCACCTGACGGCGGGCCCGGTCGTTCCCGCTGAACCCGAAGCCGGTTGGTGTGAACACGCCGACGTCGGACTCGAGCATCGCCACGTGCTTGGCGAGCTCGGTCCGATGTGTGTCGCGGTACGCGATCGCACCGCGGCCCCCGTTCTCTTCGTTGGTCCACAAGACGACGCGCACGGTCCGCCGCGGGCGCAGGCCGAGCTTCTTCATCAGCCGCAACGCCTCCCAGGTCACCACGCACCCGCCGCCGTTGTCCGAGGCGCCCGACCCGACGTCCCAGGAATCGAGGTGGCCGCCCACCACAACGACCTCCTCGGGGCGCTCCGAGCCGCGGATCTCCCCGACGACGTTGGCTGATTCCACCTCGCCCTCGAGACGCGCCTCCATTTCGAGATGCACGACGACGCGCGTCCCGCGATCGGCCATCCGCTGGAACCGATCGGCGTCCTCGCTGGCGATGGCGGCTGCGGGAATCTTGGGCGCATCGGCGCTGTACTGGAGCATTCCCGTGTGCGGGAGCCGTTGTCCCGGAGGACCGATCGACCGCACCAGCGTTGCCAAGGCGCCGTGGCGCGCGGCGCGTGAGGCCGCGTGCAGTCGAATCCCGATCGAGTCCTCGTAGGTGGAGAAGGGGATGTTGAGGACCACGATGCGGCCCTTCGCGAGCGGCGCCTTGTCGGCCAGCTCGCCGAAGCTGCGCACGACGAGCGCCTCGGCGCGAATCCCGCCGGGTGGCGTGCCCACGCTGTCGCCGAGACCCAGCATGGCGATCGCATGCGGACCCGGCTCGATCATGGACGCGCGTTCTCGGCCACGGACCCACTTGGGAACCATCACCTTCTCGGTGTGCACGTTCTCGAGACCGTCACGGGTCATCTCAGCGACCGCCCAGGCGATCGCGCGCTCGAGCTGCGGCGAGCCGCTCAGCCGATGGCCGATCGAATCGGTCAGCTCGGCGAGACGCCGCCAGGCGAAGCGGTCCGCGAGAGCCGCGCCAATCAGGCGGGCGGCCGGCTCCCGGTAAGGCTCGAGCCAATGGGACTCCGAATGGTTCTGGGCCTGGGAGGGCTGCCCGGAAAAAAGCGCGATGAGCCCCGCCAGCAGGAGCGTGGCCCGGCTCGGCACGCGCCGGCCACGCGCGCCGTCAGAGGGCATCGCGGCCTCGGCTGGATCGGGGCATGACGAGGGTGGCGACGGTCGGATCTGGCGTGAAATCTTCGCCGGGGTTGATGAATCGGTCGCGCTCGAATCGATACTGCTTGTCGTAGAGCTGCCGGTAGCGGCCCTCGTGCGCCAGCAGCTCGTCGTGGGTGCCGCGCTCGACGATCTCGCCCGCCTCGAGCACGAGAATCTGGTCCGCGCTCCGGATGGTCGAGAGGCGGTGGGCGATGACGAAGGTCGTTCGACCCCGTCGCAGGGCCCTCAAGCCGTCCTGAATGAGGGCCTCGCTTTCGCTGTCGAGCGATGACGTCGCTTCGTCCAGGATGAGAATCTTCGGATCGGCGAGGATGGCCCGCGCGATGGCGACCCGCTGGCGCTGACCCCCCGAGAGACGGACGCCGCGCTCACCGACCACGGTGTCGTACCCGCGATCGAACCCATGGATGAATTCATCGCAGTGCGCCACGCGGCTGACCGCGACGATCTCGTCGCGCGTGGCATGCGGCTTCGCGTACGCGATGTTCTCGGCAATGGTGCCATCGAAGAGGAAGTTGTCCTGCAGGACCACGCCGAGGTGCTGCCGGTAGTCGCGCAGCCGCACCGAGGCGAGATCGAGACCGTCGACGAGCACGCGACCCGAACGGGGCCGATTGAAGGTCATCACGAGCGAGATGAGCGTGCTCTTGCCCGACCCGCTGGATCCGACGAGCGCCGTTGTCGAGCCGGCGGGGGCATGAAAGGAGATGTCCTTGAGGACTGGCGTCGCCGGTTGGTACTCGAACGCGACATGCTCGAACCGGACATCGCCGGTGACATCGGGCATCGGCAGCCGCTGGCGGTCCTCTTCGTCCTCCGTCGCCATCCGACGAATCTCGCGAATGCGGTCGAGTCCGGCAAAGGCCTCCGTCACCTGGGTACCGATGGATGCCAGCTGGACCACGGGGAAGGCGATGAGGCCCGTGAACATCAGATAGGCCACGAAATCGCCGAGCGTCATGTCGCCGTCGCGAATCGACGCGCCGCCGATCAAGATCATCACGACGCCGATGGCGCCGAGCACGAGCGTCGAAAACGCAGTCACCGCCGAGACGCCCGTCATCGACTGGGCCACATTGCGGAAGAGACGATGCGCGCCTTTGGCGAATACCAGCTCCTCGCGCTTCTCTGCCGTGTACGCCTTCACGATTCGCACACCCCCGAGCGTCTCGCCGAGGCGGCCCGTGACCTCCGCGTTGATCTGGCCGCGCTCGCGGAAGAGGGGACGGAGTCGCTTGAAGGCTGTCGCCATGCCGATCCCGAAGGCGCCGAGCACGAGAATCGTGACGGCGGTGAGCCGCCAATTCAGATAGAAGAGGATGACCAGCGAGACGACGGCGGTCACGATCGACCCGGTGAGCTGGACCAGGCCCGTCCCCACTAGATTTCTGATGCCCTCGGCGTCGGTCATGATCCGGGAAATGAGCACGCCGGTCTTGGTGGAGTCGAAATACCGGATCGGGAGGCGCATGACGTGCGCCTCGACCTGCTTTCGCATGTCCGTGATGGCGCGCTGAGCCGCGACGCCGAGCACCTGCGAGAGCAGAAACGAGGTGCCCGACTCGACGAGCGTCGCCGCGCCTGCCGCGAGCGCCAGCGTCGAGAGCAGGTCCCACCGGCCCTTGCCGATCACATCGTCCATGAGCCACTTGGAGGTCATGGGGAGGACGAGGCCGGCGGCACGATTGACCAGCATCAGACCCAGGCCGAGACCCAGGCGGTGGCGATGCGCCCAGATCAACCCGCGCGCCTCTTCCCAGGCACCGGGCGTCAGCACCGGTTTCTTCTTCGAATCGTCGCCGGGGCCCGCGGCCGCCTCGGAGGTGGGACGAAATCCACGGGTGCGCTCGGCGGTGCTCATCTTGGCCAGTTTCACATCTCGATTATCCCCCGAAGACTCCGCCAGCCGCGCGCACGGCCCGCCAACGTGCGAGGCCGGACGGTCTCGGCAGAACGATCCCCTGCCAGACCTCGCGATCGTGGTCCCGAAGACCTTGCACGGGGCAGTCGGTGACAGGCGGTGGACGGAGGCCCGCCTGAGTGCTCGGAGGCGGTCGCGTGCAGGCGGCGCCGCTGATGGTTCGCTGACACGCTCGTTCAGGCGTGCGTCCTCTTCCGCCTGTGCCGCGTGCGTCAAGCAACGACGTCGGCGTCGAGGAGCGAGAGGAAGGAAGCGCGGTCAATCGGCGATGGGTGTGACGGGGACGACGAAGCGACGGATGGCGACCGCCAGGCCGTCTTCGTCGTGCGTGGGCACGACGGAGAAACCCCGATTCTTCAAGGCCTCCACGCCGTTGCCCATGACTACGGGCGTGCCGGCGAACTCCAGCATCTCCAAATCGTTCAGATTGTCGCCCACGGCGACCACCTCCTCGCGGACGATGCCGAGGTGTGCCGCCCACCGGGCGAGCGTCGTTCCCTTGCAGCATCCGGGCGCGTTCACGTCGACGAGCGCGAAATCGCGCGCTTCGTACTCGGTGATGGCGACGGAGTAATGGTCAGCCAGCGGCAGCACGCGCAGCCGGGCCGCGAGCGCCCGCATTGGGTCGATCGAGCCATTGAACATGACCTGGATGGGGTCGTCGACGAGCGCCTCGACGAGCGATCCCTGCCAGAGGAAGGCTCGATTGGTCTGGTAGTAGCCACGCCGATTGGGATGGCTCCAGTCCATGCCTTCGAACACGATCTGCCGCTCGTCGTCGCGATCGAAGACGAGCGCGACGCTGTCCTGGAACGACGCGGTCTAGGCGAGGATGGTGCGTGCCACGTCGCGAGAGAGCGCCGAGCACAGTGCTGAGCGTCCATCCACCGAGTGGCCGTCTGGGGCGCGCACGACTGCGCCATTGTTCACCATCAGCGCAACGGGAACGCCGAGAGCCTGCGCGACCGGCTTGGCGAAGTGGAGCGCGCGACCCGTCGCGAGGATGACCGCGACGCCGTGCTCGACCGCCTCACCGATGGCGTCCCGGTTCGAGCGCGGCAGGCGACCGGAGGAATCGAGCAGCGTGCCGTCGATGTCGATGGCCAGGAGGCGTGTGGGACGTCGAGAGGTCGGCATCGATGTCAGTCCGCGAGGGGAGCGGCAGCCACGGGCTCGGCTTCGGTGTATCCCCGAAGCGCGGCCGCGTGCTCACCCGCGAGAGCGTCGGCCAGCTGGACGGGCGCGATGACGCGTGCAGCGCTGCCGAACCCGAGAATCCAGGTCCGGAGGGCCTGATCGACGCACACCTGCAGGTCCACGATGACGCCGCCGTCCGGGGTGCCGCGGACCGCTTGCGAGGGATGCCAGATGCGCGAGCGTACGAACGACGCCACGGCCGGCACGAACGCCACCTGCACCAGCTCGGGCGGTCCCGAGTGGACGCCGAGCGAGTGCGGAAAAGCCTCGTCTGGGACGTCCGTTGCCGGGGTGAAGCGTTCTTCGAGGAGCGACATCTCGTCGATCCGATCGAGTGCGAACGTGCGGACGGATCGGTATTCCGGGACGAACGCGAGTAGGTAGACGTTGCCCTCGGCATAGGCCAGACGATACGGATGCACGAGGTAACGCTTGGTGCGCTGACTCGACGACGAGTAATACGTCATAGCCGCCTGGCGATGATCGAGCGTGGCTTCGAGCGCGCGCGCGACAATCGTCTGCTGCGGCGCGCCGCCGGTCGAACGCGACCCGTGGGGCTTCACCGCGATGGCCCGAGGCAGCTGATCGAGAAACCGCTGCATGTGAGGCGACAGGGCTGCGGCCAGTTTATCGAAGGCCTGGGCGAGGTCGGTTCGGAACGGCGTCCCGGAAAGCGATTCCAGGAGGGTTCGGCTGAAATACAACGCACAGAGCTCGGCGATGGTCAGGCTCGTGGTCAGTCCTTTGAACGCCTGACCATTCAGCCGCCAGCGGGTGCGACCGTCTTCACCGGAACGGTCGTCGTAGATGGGGAAGCCGGCTTCCTCGAGCGCCTGGAGGTCGCGTCGAATCGTCCGTGTCGTCACCGCGCAGCGCGCCGCGAGCTCATCAATCGTGACCCCGGCGGCGCGCGCCTGCTCGATGTCGCGCAGGATGGTCCACTGACGGATGACCTCGGCGTTGCGGGGCAATAGCCGAATTGTACACACCGGGGGCGCGCAGGTGCCCGTGCGCGCGACTGGCGAGCTGCTCCGAGCGCGTGAGTCGGTGCTTCGCAGCCCATGGTGGCTCGTCGCTCAGCACCGGGCCCTTCCAACCGACCGCTGAGAGCCGACTGAGACGCGCTGAGCGCTGATGGCTCAGAGCTGATCGGACCTCAGGCGAGCGTGATCTTCTCGAGCAGTTTGAAGTCCGACAGCATTTTCCCCGCGCCGCGCACCACGGATTCCAATGGGTGCTCGGCGATGCAGACGGGGAGGCCCGTTTGGCCCTGTAACCGGCGATCGAGGTTCGTGAGGAGGGCGCCGCCTCCGGTCAGGATGATGCCGCGGTCGCACAGGTCTGCCGAGAGCTCCGGCGGCACCTGCTCGAGCACCTGTTGCACGGCCTGGGCGATGGCACGGACGGGCTCGTTGATGGCCTTCCGAACCTCCTCGTCGGTCATGCGAACCGTGATGGGCCTTCCGTCGTGCCGATGACGTCCGGTGACGTCCATGACGCGACGCTCATCGAGGCGAGAGGCCGACCCGATCGCGATCTTCACACGCTCGGCCATGCGTTCGCCGATGAGGAGGTCGTGTGCGCGCCTCGCGTGGCTCACGATCGCGTCGTCGATCTCATTGCCCGCGATGCGCAACGACCGACTATAGACGACGCCGGCCAGCGAAAGGACCGCGATATCGGTCGTGCCGCCCCCGATGTCGATGACCATGCTGCCGGTGGCCTCACTGACAGGGACACCCGCGCCCACAGCCGCGGCCACGGCATCCTCGACCAGATACACCTCGCCGACCCTCGCTCGGCGGGCGCTGTCGCGGACCGCCTGCCGCTCGACGGCACTAATGCCCGAGGGCACACCGATGATCAGGCGCGGTCGCAGCCAGCCGCTGTGTGCGCGCGCCTTGCGGATGAAGTGGGCGAGCATGCGCTCGGCGGCGTCGAAATCGGCGATGACCCCGTCGCGCATGGGTCGGATGGCGGTGACTCCACCGGGCGTGCGCCCGAGGATCTCCGTCGCGTCGTCACCCACCGCTTCGATCTCGCCGCTCGTCGTGTTGAGCGCCACAAGCGACGGTTCGCTCACGACGATGCCGCGGCCGCTGGCATAGATGGAGGTCGTCGCCGTGCCGAGATCGATCGCCAGATCGCTGGAGAAATGGTGCCGCATCGTGGTGAACACGGAAACCTCCTGACCCGGGTGGACACGCGAGATCTGTGACGCCCGTACGGCCGAGTCCGCGCGAGGCCGACGCCTGCTGCCCGCCCGTCCCTCGATCGGTTCGTCGAGAGAGCAGCAGGCACGTGCCAGAAGGTCGAGTGGCCACGTGATGGCGCGAGGTCCAAGCGGTCCGGCGTGCTGTCGAACAGTGCCCGGTCGTTCAGCGCCGGGTGGCGCTCTGCGGGGCGGGAATTACAAGGATGATGCCGGGCAAATTGTGACGCCGTCGCGGCCCGTTGCGCAGAACGGCACACCGGAAATGGTGGTCCACTTACATTCGTGTAATTAGCGTGAGGAGGGTCGCTTTCTTAGAGTCGCGTGCGTGCTGAGGAAGCACCTGGCAAGAACGCCGCGGACGGCGCGGTCAGAAGGCGAGCGCCGCTCGCACCATCGAGCCGAGGCCGAGGACGATCATGGCGATCCCGACGCCCCGCGCCACGATCTCACCTCGCACGGTCAACTTCTCGAGCGCGATGGTGGCCGTGATGGCAACCATGGCGACGAGGTTCATCACACCCACCATCAGCTGCATGAGCATCAGGCTCGAGCAGCACGCCACACAGTAGAACCAGTGATGAAGGCCGACGCGCAGCGCGCCGCGCGGGCCGGACACGCCGTAGTCGCTGACCCAGGCAATGAGATCGCGGCAGCGTCGAAGGCATGCGGACTTCCACGGGGACAGTTGGTAGGCCCCCGCCACGACGAGGGCCGCACCGGCCGCTGTCGGGACAAGTCGGCTGAAGGCTTCGGAGCGCATGGCTTCGGTCGCGATCGCCGAGCCGACGACGTACGCGGCCACGCCGACTGCCAGCCAGACGCTGAAGTAGGCGCCCACGTTCAGGGCCAGGAGCGCGTGTGGCTGGGGCTCGGACCGCGCGAGCACCAGCCGACGATAGAGAAGAACCGTCGGCCAGGTCGACGGCAGCATCATCGCGATCATCATGGCAAGCCACATGAGGCTGAACATCGCCATCGCCCAGAACTGGGACTGACCGTCCATCGGCGTCCAGATCATCGCCATGTTCCAGCCACCGGGCATCGGCATCACCACGTCCATCTGGCGTGCCCAGAACAGTGTCAGACTGGCGGCGGCCAGGAAGAGGGCGAGCGCGACGATCTGGATGGCCGTCTCGGAGGCGGCCAGCACGGTCGGAGGCAGGCCGGACGTCATTCGGCCCGGTGACCGCCGCTCGTCCAGTGCACCGCGGCGAGCGAGCTATTACTGCCAGCAAAGTCGAAGCTGATCGCGCCGATCGCGCGCAGCACCTTGGCCGTCGCTGTTTCAGCGCGAAACGACTCGTGGCAGCTCGAGACCTCGACGACGACGCGGAAGGGGGCTCGGGTGTTGGGATGTCGAAGAGGCTCCGAGATGGTCTCGAGGCGCCCCAAGATGAGGACGTGTGCGGAGCGCTCGTCACGGTTCACGCGGAACTCGATGGGCGCGAACTGAACCGGCAGCGTGTGCGGCGCGACAGCCGCCATGACCTCGAACCATCCGCAGCCCGAGCGACCTTCCAAAATAGCGCAGAGTGCGTGTCGCTGTGCGAGGTCAGCGCGCTCGTCGATGATGGGAAGGATGCGACCGTTGCCTTCGTGGGGAGGTCCGGGGAAGTCATAGAGCCACGCCCACTTCAGCCCATCGAGCGCGACATCGCCGTAGAACCCTTCGTTGATGCGCATGCCGGCCATGCCGCGGCACCAGTGGCGCGTGGGCGGCGCGAGGAAGTCGCATGGGCAGCCAACATCGCAGCTGCAGTTCCTGACGAAGTCTCCGCGTATCGACCAGTCCACCTCGGCCGCCATCGTCGGTGCCTGAACGTTCGACGCCAGAATTCAGCTCCTGACTATACGCCTATTGTCCAGCTTGGGCAGGTGGGCGGGTGCTACGACTCTTTCCCGGGGCTCTCAAGGGCCTGTGACCTCTCCTGTCACACCTACGGCAGAGACTAGCCCTATGCGAGTTGTAAAGATGTCCCCATCGCTCACATCGAGCTGGAGGCAGGCCCCGGATGAGTGGGTAACGTTGCCCGGTGGCGAGCTCGAGGCACCCCGGCCGCGCGTGCCGTGTGCCGGTTGCAGAACTCGAGCCCCCCGCGGCGACGGCCGATCCGGCGGGTTCCGCGACCAACCGACGTCGGCTCCACCGGTCATTTGCCTGGCGTGTTGGCGGGCCTCGCTGATGACCGCACGCGTGCTCGCGAGGTTGGCGCGGCTCGACACGGCCTTGGTTGCTCGGTTTCAAGAAGCGTCTCCGTTCGAGCCAGTCGACCAAGTCCGACTCGAGCGGCTGCGCGCCGCCCTCCAAAGGGAGCAGCGCGTGGAGCAGGCCGGCGCCGGGCAGGTGACTCGACGCCTCGATGTGCGCCGGCGGCGGGCTCAGATCGCCGCCCGGCACGCGCTGCGCACGGTCGCCGACGGGCTGCGGGCGCGGCAGCCAGGCGTCGGGCAGCCGGTGACGAGTGGGCAGCGTTCTGGGTCGACGACGATCCGCCTACCCGAGTCGTGGTTGCCATTTGCCGTTGGAAGGTGAGCGTCTCGATGTCCGTGGTCGGGACTCCGCCTCAGATTTCGTGATCGCGGGGGCCCTGCGGCCGCACAACGGACCGAGGGTCGTCGCGCTCCGTCGCGTGGTAGGGGCGTGGCGCGCTGAAGGTCGTGAGATACTGTGCTCATCCTCCTGACGGTAGCGGTTGCGGCGTTCGCGCTCGGGGCGCTCATTGGGTGGCTGCTCGCACGGCCGGCACTCGTGCAGCTGCGCACCGAGCTCGCGCTCTCGCGCGAAGCGAGCGCGGCGCGGCTTGAAGCGGTGCGCGGGGTCGAGGCTGCTTTCCGCGAATCGTTCCAGGCGCTCAGCGCCGAGGCACTCCAGTCGAACAATCGGGCGTTCCTTGATTTGGCCGAAACGCGTCTGCGCGCGGCGCGTCACGAAGCGACCACCGATATCGACGGCCGGAAGAAGGCCATCGAAGAGCTGCTCGCGCCGCTGTCACGCACGCTGGATCAGGTCGACCGCGAGCTTCGGCAGGCTGAACGGCAACGCCTCGAGAACAGCGTCCAGCTCTTGGAGCGGCTCGGCGCGCTCGATACGGTCGGTCAATCGCTGCGCGCCGAAACTGCGCGATTGGTCGATGCGCTGAAGCGGCCCGGGGTGCGGGGCCGGTGGGGTGAGCTGCAGTTGAAGCGCGTCGTTGAGCTCGCCGGCATGGTCGAGCGGTGCGATTTCGAAGAGCAGCAGACGATTCGTGCCACCGACGAGCCCGAGTCCGACAGGCGGCTGCGGCCCGACGTGATCGTCCATCTTCCCGGGGGCAAGCACGTCATCATCGACGCCAAGGTGCCGCTCGATGCCTATTTGAAGGCGCTCGACGCGACCGACGAGACCGCCCGGGCCGCGTCGCTTGCCGATCATGCCCGTCAGGTGCGCACGCACCTGATGCAGCTCGCCTCGAAAAGCTATGCGGCGCACATCTCGCCGAGCCCTGACTTCGTCGTGATGTTCCTGCCCGGCGAGATGTTCTTCAGCGCGGCGTTGGAACAGGATCCATCGCTCATCGAGTTCGGTGTGGACCTGCGTGTCATCCCGGCGAGCCCGACCACGCTCATCGCCTTGCTGCGGGCGGTCGCGTACGGATGGCAACAGGAGGCGGTCGAGCAGAACGCGCGCCTCATCGGCGACATCGGTCGACAGCTCTACGACGCCGCCCGGGTTCTCGGGGCGCACTTCGAGACGCTCGGCAGTCGGTTGAAGTCGACGCTCGATGCCTACAACCAGGCTGTCGGGTCGCTCGAGGGCAACGTGCTCATCAAGGCGCGGAAGCTGAAAGAGCTCCAGGCGGTGAACGCAGCCGACGACATCAAACCGATCGAGACCATCGATCGCGTGCCACGGCTGCTTCAGGCTCGTGAGCTGACCGGCGGTCTGCCCTTTGGATCCGAGGCGGATGCTCTGCCCGCGACCGAGGGCTCGCCGGAGCCGTCAGAGGAAGCGCGCGAGGTCGTCCTGACCACAGGACGAGGACCCGCCTGACGCTCCATGCAGGCGCAGCTTCCGTTCGAGGGCGTCGAGGAGGGTCACGTTGGAGTGCTGCAGCCTGAAACCTCGAATGCGCCGCCAGAGGTCGAGCGGGCGCCGAGCAGGCCGAACACTCTGACGCCTGTTGCGGCGTCGTGGCGAGTGAACCCGGTCGGGCACGGTGGGCCCCCCGTCGCCACAGCGCCTACGCCTGTCGTGCCGCATTCGTCAGTGTTCGATCCGCGTCGTCAGCCGGAGGCCGTCCACTACATCCGCCACAACCGGGCGAAACGGTATGTCGTGCGCGTGACCGACGATGGAGCGGTGCGGGTGACGATCCCGCGGCGGGGGTCGCGCCGGGAGGCCGAACGGTTTGCGCGGAGCCACGAGCGGTGGATCGAGCGCCAGCGGGAGCGCCTCACGCGAGCGACCGTTGAGCCGAGGCTCTCGTCGGGGGAGGCGCGGAACCTTCGCGCCCGGGCCGCGCGCGAGTTGCCGGCGCGCCTGTTGGAGCTCGCCCAGCGGTTCGGTCTCCACGTCGCGGGGGTGAGCGTCCGGAATCAGCGGTCGCTCTGGGGCTCGTGTTCGCCCCGGCGCCATATCTCGCTCAACTGGCGCCTTGTCACAGTGCCTGACTGGGTGCGTGATTACGTGCTCGTCCACGAGCTGATGCACTTGAAGCGCATGGATCACTCGCCTGCCTTCTGGTCGCTCGTCGCCGCGGCGTGTCCGGGGTATCGTGACGCCCGACGCTGGCTGACGGCACAACGGCATGGGATCCTCGGTCCGGCGTAGCGCGCACGACACCGTTGGAGCCTGGGATGGCGCGTCTCAGGTCGTGGCGGCCTGATCCTGGACGGTGGAACGAGGAGAGTTCGTTCACGAAGCGCGACACTGCGCGTGCTGGCAATCGCAGCGTAGCTCGATCGTCTGTCCTTTCTCCTTGCAGTGCTCGCTGCAGTACTTGCCGTATTCGCCGCCCTTCGAAACCGTGCACGCGCAGGCCGGGTGAGCGCACTTCTGAGTATCCGGCATGACAGAACCTCCTCGCGGAGTATCGCCCTTTGTTGCAGCACTCGCAAGCTGATCCCTCACGCGGGTGTTCCCACTCGCGGACACCGAACCTCGTCGGGACGATATACGATTCCACCATGCGACTCATAAATCGCACAGCCGTAACCATCGTCGGCGACAAGCTTTACATCGATTGGACCGATCATTGCGACGCTGATTTCGCCAAGGGAAGCCTGAGGGTCGCACGGGCGACTCCGTTTGGGACCGCGTATCTCCTCCCCGAGCTCGAACATGAAGAGGACCTGATCGAATGGGTCGAGGACAATTTCCAGGGTCTGTTCGAGTGGCAGCTCGCAGCCTGGACGGAAGACGAGTCGCTGTGGCCGGCCGTGCGCGACCTCGAGACGTTCAAGGCCTGGTTTCGAATCGAGGTCCACAGCACGGTTGTCGATGTGGCTGACGATGAAATCGAGGGCGAGGAGCTGTAGTCGAGCCCCTAAGGGAGCGAAGGATGCTGACGCATGTCGTGTGTTTCAAGTACAAGCCCGAGGTGAGCGAAGACGTGCGGCGGGAGCATCGGACCCGCCTGCAGGGCCTCGTTGGCCTGCCGGGCGTCATCGGGTTGACGGTGGGTGCCGACCGTGTTCGGTCGGCGCGCTCGTACGACACCGGGCTGGTGGTTCTATTCCCGGACCGCGCGGCGCTAGATGGCTATGCCACCCATCCAGCACATGTGCCGGTCGCGCAGTTCGGCGCATCGCTTTGCGAGCACATCGTCGCCGTCGATTTCGAGTGAGCGCCTGGCTCACTGGGACCCCGGCCGGATCAGGGCTTCGTGAAGATGAGGATGTGTTGGCGCGGCAGCCGCTGGTCGACTTTCGTGAGGGTGAAGCCTGAGGCCTCGACTTCCGCCTTGGCTTCGGCGACCGACATCTTGTGCTCGAAGCGGATAGGGATGCTCGGGTCTTCTTTCCGGTACTCGAGCAACACGAGCCGTCCACCCGGTTTGAGCGCCGCGCGCAGCCCCGCCAGCATCATCACTGGCTCCGAGAACTCGTGATAGACGTCCACGAGGATAGCGAGATCGACGGCGGCCGGCGGGAGCTTGGGGTCGTCCACCGTTCCGAGCCCCGGCGTGACGTTGTCGAGTCGCTCACGTTCCAGACGGCGGCGCAGCAGCTCGATCATCTGCGGCTGGATGTCTTCGGCAAAGACCCGGCCCGAGGGGCCAACACGGCGGGCCAGCCGCACGGTCATGTACCCGGAGCCGGCACCGATGTCCGCGACCGTCATCCCAGGCGCGATGCTCAGAGCGTCGAGCGCTTTGTCGGGCGCCTCTTCGATATCGCGCTCTTCTCGATCGAGCCAGTCGGCGCCCTGATAGCCCATCACGGCCGCGAACCGGCGGCCGGTGATTGGGTGAGTCGTCGGGTGCTGCGTCTGCCCACCCAAGGTTGCCGCCAGGGTCAACCACACCACCAGGGCCGAGCACGAACTCCAGCGGAACGCGACGTGGGCGAGGGCAGGCATCGGTCGGATTAGAATACCAGCGATGCCATCAGCACCGTTGACGCCGTCCCGGCTGTGGAGGCGCATGACTGCGGAGCAGCGCCTTCGGGCCGCGCGATCGTTCTGGCTCGATGAGCAAGCTGGCGACGACCAGTTGCAGGCCGTGCTCCTCATCGCCAAACAGCGCAAGTTCCGGCCGAAGTCGGTCGTCGCGCTGGACGTGGAGCGCAAGGCGAAACATTTGGCCACGCTGCCGACCTTGCCGGATCTCCTTGCGGCCCGCGCGCTCGTGGCCCACCATCTGGCCGATCAGCGGGCAATGATGGCGGCCTTTCTCGATGCGTTTGGGGTGGCCCACGAGGACGGCTTGATCCAGGACCAGGCACCGAAGCCGGAGGTCGCGAAGGTGCAGGAGGCCGCCGCCCTCATTGGCGAGCGCTATCCCGCGGAGGACGTGTCTCTCTACCTCAACACGCTGCTCTGTCAGGATCCTCAGACGTGGGTCGCGCTCGGTGACGTGCCGCAGCGTCAGGATCCCGTCGCGGGCGTGGTCTGAGCTTCCCGAGGTCTTCGCCGAACCGCATGCGCAAGCCGGTCGTCCTGGTCACGGGTGCCGGAGGAGAAATCGGCCACGCGCTCGTGACCCGATTCGGCGCGACCGAGACGCCGATCATCACGATCGACGTGACCCCCCTGGATGCCATGCTCGCGCCGCTCGTCCGGCGCGAATTCACGGGGTCGGTCACCGACAAGGTACTGCTGTCGCGCATGCTCGCCGAGTTCGAGGTCGACACGGTCTTCCATCTGGCGGCGCTCTTGTCGACGCGGGCCGAGTTCACGCCGACGATGGCGCATCACGTGAACGTCGAGGGCACACTCAATTTGCTGGAGTTCGCGCAGCGGCAGGGTGAATCGCATGGCCGCAGCGTCGTATTCGTGTACCCGTCCTCCATTGCGGCGTACGGCCTGCCGAGCCTCGAGGTCAAAACGCGCTCTGGGCCCGTGAAGGAGGACGACTACGTGCATCCGACGACGATGTATGGTTGCAACAAGCTGTACTGCGAAGAGCTGGGTCGGTACTACTCACGGCACTACAAGCAACTGTCGGTGGACGTGGTTCCACGGGTGGACTTCCGGTGCGTGCGGTTCCCAGGATTGATTTCGGCCACGACGCTCCCTTCCGGCGGTACGTCCGACTACGCGTCGGAGATGATTCACGCCGCTGCGCGTGGAGAGCCGTACGAGTGTTTCGTGCGGCCCGACACGACGATTCCATTCATGGCCATGCCGGATGCCTCGGCCGTGCTTCAGGCGCTCGCCGCCGCACCCCGCGAGGCCCTCACGCGGACGGCGTACAATGTCCGGGCGTTCAGCAAGTCGGCGGCGGATCTGCGTGAAGCGGTGCAGGCCGCGTTTCCGCGCGCGCGGATTGGCCATACGATCGACGCCAAGCGCCAAGGCATTGTCGACTCCTGGCCCGCCGACGTCGATGACTCGGCGGCGCGGGCCGATTGGGGATTCCGGCCCGCCTACGACTTCGATCGCGCCTTTCACGAGTACTTGCTTCCCACGATCAGCAAGGTCTACGCGTCATGACCGTGGTGACAGCCTTTGCCCCCGCGACCGTGTCGAACCTGGCCTGCGGGTTCGACGTGCTCGGCTTCCCTCTCGAGTCAGCCGGCGACGTGGTCACCGCGAGGATCGTGGCCTCGGGCGTGCGGATTGATGACATCGAAGGCGATGAGGGTCGTCTTCCGCGCGACGCCCGCCGGAACACCGCGGGCGTGGCGGTCCAGGCGTTGCTCGATCGGCTCGGGGAGCCGCGCGGGATTGCCCTGTGCATTTGCAAGGGCCTGCCGCTGTCGAGCGGCCTTGGAGGGAGCGCGGCAAGCGCCGTCGCCGCGGTGGTGGCGGCCGACGCCGCGCTTGGGGCCGGCTCGACGCTCGAGCAGCTGATACTGTGTGCGTTGGACGGTGAGCGGATTGGTGCCGGCTCGGCGCACGCCGACAATGTCGCGCCCTGTCTGTACGGCGGACTCGTGCTCGTACGCCGGCCGAATCCACCCGACATCATCCGACTGCCGGTTCCCCCCGGCCTCACCGCCGTCGTCGTCCACCCTGCCCTTGAGATCGAGACGTCACGCGCACGGGCCCTGCTCGGAGAGACCGTGCCGCTCGCCGACGCCGTGCGGCAGTGGGCGAACCTTGGGGCGTTCGTGGACGGGCTGCATCGCGGGGACTTCGCGCAGATGGCTCGCGCGCTCGAGGATGCGATTGCGGAGCCTCGCCGGGCGTCGCTCGTGCCCGGGTTGTCGGCGATCAAGCGAGCGGCCGCCGAGGCCGGTGCACTCGGCTGCAGCCTGTCCGGGTCGGGTCCCTCGTTGTTCGCCTTGTGCGCCAGCCGCGCCGTAGCTCTAGCGGTCGAACGCGCGATGCTGGCAGCGGTCGCCACACAGATTGGCGGCGCATCCCGGTCCTACGTGTCTCCGCTCTCGGCGCGCGGAGCGCACCTCATCGAGTCGGCATCGCACGCGCGCGAGGCAGGCGCCGGCCGCTTGCCCGAATAGGTCACATGCGTTTCGTCACGACGCGCGGCGGTCCTGCCGTCTCGTTCTCGACTGCCTTGCTGGCGGGCCTGGCACCTGATGGCGGGCTGTACGTCCCCGAAGTGGTCGAGCCGTGGACCTCGGAAGAGCTCGGACGTCTGCACGCGCGCACGCTGACCGAGATCGGGTATCGGGTGCTGCGACCCTACACGCGCGGCGAGCTGGACGCGACGCTGTTCGAGGCGCTGGCGGTCGATGCGCTGAATTTTCCGATACCGCTGGTCGAGGTCGAGCCGCGCGTCTTCGCGCTCGAGCTGTTTCATGGCCCGACGCTCGCATTCAAGGACGTCGGGGCGCGCGTGATGGCGCGCATGATGGCCGCGTTCGATACCGGTGATCGCCCATTGACGGTCCTGGCCGCGACCTCGGGTGATACGGGAAGCGCCGTCGCGCATGCGTTTCACGGCGTGCCTCACACACGGGTGGTGGTGCTCTACCCGGACGGCCGTGTGAGCCCCACGCAGGAAGCGCAGCTCACCATGTTCAACGCCGAGGCCGGCAACGTCCGTGCGTACGCGGTGAGCGGCAGCTTCGACGACTGCCACCGGCTGACGCGCGAGGCGTTCGCCGATCCGGAGCTCAGGGCCCAGGCCAGGCTGACGTCGGCCAACTCGGTCAACATCGGACGCCTTCTGCCGCAGATGGTGTACTACTTCCACGGCGTGGCCCAGGTCGGAACGCGAGACCCGAATCTGCTCGTCTGCACCCCGAGCGGAAACTTCGGCAACCTCACCGCCGGGCTGATGGCCAAGCGGACCGGTCTGCCCGTTTCGCGGCTGGTCGCTGCGACCAACGTGAACGACGTCGTGCCGATGTATCTGGAGACCGGCCGTTTCACCCCTCGTCCATCGGTGCAGACGATTGCCAACGCGATGGACGTGGGCCACCCGAGCAACTTCGAGCGGATGCAGTGGCTGTACGGAGGCGACGTGGACGCCATGCGCCAGGACGTCTCTGGTAGCCGCCACACGGACACCGAGGTACGGGCGACCATCAAGCGCGTACACGAGGCCCGTGGCTACGTGCTCGACCCGCATAGCGCCATCGCGTATCGGGGCCTCAAAGCCGCCTTGGGACCGGCACAGATCGGCATCTTCCTGGCCACCGCGCACCCGGCCAAGTTCCGGGAGATCGTCGAGCCGGTGCTCGGGCGGGTCATCGATACGCCAGCCCCGCTGGCGGAGGCGCTCGCCCGTCCGCGCCATGTCCTCAGAATCCCGGCGTCACTCGGCGCCGTCGCCGCTCTGCTCGATGGCTGAACCTTCAGATCCGTCTGACAGAACGCGCGCCTCTGACGGGGACGTGGGCGCGAGCGACCGTGCGCTGTACCGGTATCGTTCAGACGTGCTCGACGCCGTCTCGCGCCATGGGATCCGGCCAACCTCGAGGACGCCGCCCGAGCTGGCACGAGGCTTCGTGCGCGAGCTCTACAAGTACGAGATTCGACGCTTGCGTGAACGCTACCTGCGGCACGAATTCTCGAAGCAGGAGTACTCGGTGCGCGTCGAGCAGCTCAGAAAGCGGTACCCCGTCCTCGCGCTCGTGCCCTCCATGTGGCTCGAGCCGAAGTGACCGGCGCGCGCGCGGTGCCCTTTACAATTGAGCGGTGTGACCGCTGTGCCACCCGAGCGTCCCGATCTGCAGGACCTGGCCCCGCTCGTCTATGACGAGCTCAGAAGAATTGCGGCCTCCTACATGCGCCGGGAGCGGCCGGGACAGACGCTGCAGGCAACCGCTCTCGTGCACGAGGCCTTCTTGCGCCTTGCGGGCGCCGGCACCCCGTGGACGGACCGGCGCCATTTCCTGGGAATTGCCGCCCGGTCGATGCGGCAGATCCTGATCGAGCGAGCTCGCGCGCGGGGGGCGCAGAAGCGGTGGGCGGCGCTCGACCGCGTTCCGCTGACCGATTCGCTCGTGCAGGGACCGGCCGGTGACGCGATGCTGCCCGCGCTTGACGAGGCTCTCCGGCGCCTCGAGCAGCTCGATCCCGAGCAGGCGCGCATCGTCGAGCTCCGGTACTTCGTCGGCTTGACGGCGGAGGAGGCCGCCGAGGTGCTCGGCATCTCGCCGGCGACGCTCAAGCGCCGATGGGCGTTGGCGCGTGCGTGGTTGTTTCGGGAATTGGACCGGAGCCGTTGATGCAGGAGTTCTTCACGCCGCCCTTCGTCGATCGGAGCCGGTGGCGAGCGGTCCGTGATCGGTTCGAGGAGGCGATTGAGGTTCCAGAAGCCGATCTGGGCCGGTGGCTCCAGGAGCACGAACCCGACCCGCAGGTGCGACGGGAAGTGGCCTCGCTCGTCGCGAGCCACTCGCGGGCGGGGACGTTTCTCGAAGCGCCGATTGGGGATCTTCACGACCTGCTGAACGCCGAGCCGATGTACGCGGAAGGGCAGCACGTCGGTCCGTACATCGTCGTCCGCCAGGCGGGGCGGGGGGGCATGGGCCGGGTGTATCAGGCCACCGACAGTCGGCTCGGCCGCACGGTCGCGCTGAAGGCGCTGCCGCCCGATCTCGCGCAAGACCCCTCGCAACGTGAGCGCCTGCGCCGCGAGGCGCGCGCGCTCGCGGCGCTGCACCATCCGGGCATCTGTGCCGTCTATGCCCTCGAGGAGTTCGGGGGTGAGCTTTTCATGATCGCGGAGTTCGTCGAGGGAGAGACGTTGCGCGAGGAGATTGCGCGAGGCCCGCGCCCTTCGCGCGAGTCGGTCATCGCGCTGGCCCAGGAGCTCTCCGCCGCCCTCGCCAGCGCTCACGCCAAGGGCGTGGTGCACCGCGACGTGAAACCCGAGAATGTCATTCGTGCCCGAGACGGGCACCTGCGCGTGCTCGATTTCGGGCTCGCCCGGGTCGATGTTCCCGGTGGTTCGAGCACACCACAAGTGACCCAACAGGGTGCGCTGATCGGCACGCCCGCCTACATGTCGCCGGAGCAGCTGAAAGGGGAGCAGGCGGACGCTCGAACGGACGTGTTCGCGCTGGGTGTTCTCACCTACGAGTACGCGACTGGATTACACCCCTTCGCCGCCGCGACGGCGCTGGCGCGCGTTGGCCGCGTGCTCGAGGGCGAGCCCGAGCCGCTCGGTCGTCTGCGCCCCGACCTGCCGCCGGCGCTCCTGGCTGCTGTCGATCGGTGCCTCCGTAAGAACCCGAGCGAGCGGTTCGTTTCGGCCGGTGCTCTCGTCACCGCGCTCGACCCGCCCGCTTCGTCGCCAGCCTCGATGCTGGCGGCGGTCGCAGCCGCGCCGTCTGCGGCGACGGGCAACGGCCTCGAGGCTTGGTGGCGCCGTCACCAGCTCGTGCTGATCGGCTTGTATTTGGTCGCGACGATCGCGACCTGGCAGATCAAGGAGTGGCAGCCGGGAATCGCGGGCGCGCTCTTCATCGCCGTCGGGATCGCCGCCGTCGTGGGAGGGGTTCTGCGCGGGCATCTCCTGTTCACTGAGCGGACGCAGCGTCCGGCCCTTGCCCACGAACGACGGCGTGTCGCTCCGGCGACGATGGTCATCGATCTGACGTTGGCCGCGGCGCTGGCAGGCGCCGGTCTCGACGTGGCGTCCAGCAGGGCAGTGATCGCGGTACTCGTGCTCGGGCTTGCCGTCGGCATCGTGCTCGCCAGGGTCTTGCTGGAGCCGGCGACGTCCCGCGCGGCTTTCCCGCCGGAGTGAGCAGTGAGGATTGAATCCCGAGAGCTCATCGGGGCTCTGGGACGGGCGGTGTGTCGATCGTCTCGGTGACTTCGACCTGGAAGCGCCGGAATCGACCGTACGCCGCCACGGCCTCGATCCGGGAGCGCGTCCGCCGCTCCTCGTACCGTTCGCGCATTTCAATCGGGACCAGCAGACCCATGAGCGGCTCCGACTGGTAGCTCACGTCGACCGCCCCATTGCGATCCTTGTCGCCGACGCGCAGCTCGCTCATGAGCACGCGACCCGTTGCTGGCTCGATCCAGAACCGGCCGCGCGTCGGCACATCCTTGTTGTCCGCCGATCCGACGATGGTCGGCGAGCCCACTTCTTGGTACTGCACGACCCAGACCTCGGTGCTGACGCGGAATGCCCCGGTGTCGGCGGCGGCCTGAGTGCCGACCGAAGGCTTCCGGTCGGCGGCGCGCTTGAATGTGAACCGCGGCTGATAGCGTTCGCCGAGGAATTGGAGTGCGAAGAGCGGCGTGTTCAGCGTGCGAGGAATGTCCCCGAGGTTGTGACGGGCACTCTCTTGATCAATCCGTGCGATCTGCGCGTCGGCGGACGGCGATGGGTCCAGGAAGAGTCGTGTGAGACGCTCCGCGCGATCGCGAATCGGGACCCCATCGACCGCAAAGACGTCGCGATAGTGCACCCATTCGTCCGACGCTGCAGGCTTCACGAGCATCAAGTCCGACACGAGCTCCCGGCGGTTTGGATGAGGCGGTACGCCTTTCGTGCGCGCCCACGTCTGGACGTAGCGTTCCTCGGCGACGATGCCCGAGAGCTCGCGGTTGAAGTTCGCCACGTAGGCGGCGGCCCGGCCGAGGACCTCCGCGAGGGAAGGCTCCTGCGCCGACACCCGCGTCGCCCAGAGCGATGCGACGACCATCGCGCGAGCGACGATGCGCCACCGACTCGAGTGAGAGCCGCGTGCGTCTGTCACCAACGCCATCGTCTGGCTGAAGTGTGGTCGCGGTCAAGCGCAGGCTGCCCACGAACAGGCGCGGTAGAATCGAGCGCTGATGCGGCCAACCCTTCGGGGCGGCCGCGTGACGAGTCATGGAAATGGAATACCTTCGGTTGGGCACGCGGGCCTCGAAGTGTCACGCATCTGCCTCGGGACGATGACGTTGCGGTTCGATCCCGACACGCCGATCGTCGTCACGCTCGAGGCGCTGCACGACCAGTTGGACGAGGCCGTCGCCGCACTCGAGGTCGCGCTGACCCCAGAGGACTGCGCGTTCCTCGAGGCGCCCTACCTGCCGCATCGCGTGCTTGGCTTCGAGCCCGTCTCGTCGCGATGAGGCCCGACCGGGGCGGGAGCGCCAAGTGACGGTTCCCCGCTCGCTCGTCGCGCTTTCGCACCGGAACTTCCGACTCCTGTGGCTCGGACTGCTGGCGTCGTTCTCGGGCTCGTTCATGCAGAACGCCGCCGTGCTCTGGCATGTCTCGCTGCTGGTGCCCCAGAGTGATCGGGGCCTCGCGCTCGGCCTAGTCGGGCTCTCCAAGATCGCCCCGGTGGTGGTGTTCTCGATCGTGGCGGGTGTGCTCGCTGACGCGCGCGACCGCCGACGACTGATGGTGGTCACGCAGGTCGCCGCGGTGGTGGTGACGCTGGGGCTGGTCCTGCTGACGTTCCGGGGGCTGACGGCGGTCTGGCCCCTGTACGTGCTCTCGGCGCTCAGCTCGGCCGTCGGTGCGTTCGACTTGCCCGCACGACAAGCGCTCGTGCCGACGCTCGTCCCGAGGGACCACCTGCCGAATGCCATCAGTCTGAACTCCATCATGGTTCAGGCGGCGTCGGTCATCGGACCCGCGGGAGCCGGCCTCGTCATCGCCGCATGGGGTGTCGGTTGGGCGTACCTGGTGAATGCGCTCTCGTTAGGGTTCGTCGTTGCGGCGCTGCTCCTCATGCGCGACGTGCCCGCGGGCCCGCCAGCCGAGGGCCCGGCAGAACCCGGCGTCTCCTGGGCCGCGGCGGTCGAAGGCCTGCGGTTCGTCTTCAGGCAACCCGTCGTCCGATCGACCATGCTGCTCGACTTCGTCGTGACCTTCTTCGCCTCGGCCACGGCGCTACTGCCGATCTTCGCCCAGGATGTGTTGCAGGTCGGACCACGCGGCTACGGGTGGCTCTTCGCCGCGCCCGCCGTTGGGGCGTTCTTGACGAGCGCGATGCTGGTGCCGTTGACCGAGCGCATCGAACGTCGCGGCCTGACGTTGTTGTGGGCCGTCGCGGGGCACGGCGTGGCGACCGTCGTCTTCGGACTGTCCCGCTCGTTCTGGTTGACCTTCGCGTGCTTGGCGATGACCGGGGCCACCGACATGGTGAGCACGGTCATCCGCAACATCATCCGGCAGCTCGAGACGCCCGATCGGCTCCGTGGGCGGATGACGAGCATCAGCATGGTGTTCTTCCAGGGCGGGCCACAACTGGGCGAACTCGAGGCGGGAATCGTCGCCCACTGGGCGGGGGCGCCGTTCTCGGTCGTGTCAGGCGGCCTCGGGTGTCTCGTGGCGACGGTCTGGGTGTGGATGGCGACGCCCGTCGTGCGCGAGTACCGCCGCCACAGCGGGGGTGCGCATGCGACGGCCGTCGGACGGTGAGAGTCGGGGGCCTCGGCCCTCGCGGTCGGAACGTGGAGTCCGCCGCGTCCCACTGGCTCGTGCCTTGTCGAAGCTTGGCATTTTGACGCGGAGCCAGGCGATTTCCGCGATTCGCGCTGGACGAGTCGCCGTGGACGGTCGGGAGATGCGCGATCCCGCCGCGCGGGTCGCGGTCGACCGGATCGCGATCAGCGTGGACGGTCGCCGCTGCCAGCCGACCAAGTGGCGGACCGTCTTGCTTCACAAGCCTCGGGGAGTCGTGACGACGCGCACAGATCCGTTGGGCCGTCCGACGGTGTACGACGTGCTTGGCGAGGCCGGGGCCGGCCTGAAACCGGTCGGACGCCTCGACTGGGCCACGAGCGGTCTGTTGGTGCTCACAAGCGATGCTGACCTCGGCCACTGGATCGCCGACCCCGCCCATCAAGTGCCTCGCGTTTATGCCGTCACCGTGCGCGGTCGTGTCGAGGAGTCGGCGCTCGCGTCGTTGAGGGCCGGCATCCGGGTCTCCGGGGAGCGGCTGCTCGCTTCGGGTGTCGCCATCCGCAAGTCTTCAGCGCGCGAGACGCACCTCATCGTCGAGCTCCGTGAAGGCCGAAATCGGGAGGTTCGTCGCATCTTCGACTCACTGGGACACGAGGTGACCCGGTTGAAGCGCGTGGCATTTGGTGGTCTGACACTTGGGGACCTCGCGCCCGGCCGCTGGCGCGAGCTGAAGCGATGGGAGGTTGCGCAAGCGTTTCCGGCGATGACACTGCACGGATCTTGACGATCCAGCGTTTTTCGATGCGCGTCGCGCGGCTATGATGATGCGATGGAGAGGGTTTCGACGGCGGTGCTCGCTCAAACGGCGCCACGAGAACGCGCTGAGATCCCTGAGCGCTTCAAGTGGAATCTCACCGGCATCTTCCCTGATTGGTCGGCGTGGCAGGTCGCCTACGACCAGCTCGATGGGCTCATCGACCGGTTCGCCTCGCTGCAGGGCACACTCGCCGCTGGCGCCGACGCGTTGCTCACCACGCTGCGGCTCCGGGACGAGATCGGACGGCTCGAGTACAAGGTCTGGTATTTCGCGTCCCTCTGGTACGACCAAGACCAGCGCGACAACGACATCAACGCGCGCCGTCAGCGCGTCCAGATTCTGTTTGCGAAGGCGGCGCAGGCCTCGGCCTGGTTCGATCCCGAGCTCCTGCGGATCCCGCTGACAACGGTGCAGGAGTGGATGGCGAGCCGCGCCGATCTCGCCATGTACCGGTTCGCGATTGAAGACCTCTATCGCCAGCAGGAACACGTGCTCGACGATCAGGGCGAGCGCCTGCTCTCGCTCTTGAGCCGTTTCTCGAGTGTGCCGAACGACGCGTATACGGCGCTCTCGACGGCCGACGCCCGCCATCCGGTCATTCGCCTCTCGACCGGCGCCGAGGTCACGTTGACCTACGGGCAGTACCGGGCGGTCTTGGCGACCAACCGCAACCAAGAGGATCGTGCGGCGGCCTTCCGCGCCTTTCACGGCGCCTATCAGGCGACCGCCAATACCTACGCGAGCCTCTACGGCGCCGTGTTGAATCGTGACTGGTTTCAGGCTCAGGCACGCGGGTACAAGTCGACGCTCGATGCGGCGCTGCACGGCAACAACATCCCGACGGCGGTCGTCGAAAACCTGATCGCCGAGGCGAAGGCCGGCACGGAGCCCTTGCGCCGCTATCACCGGCTCCGCAAGCGGGCGCTCGGGCTGTCGACGTACCACGCCTACGATGTGACGATTCCGCTCGTGGAGTTCGATCGTCCGTATCCCTACGAGGATGTGCTCGACTGGTTACCCGGCTCGGTAGCGCCCCTCGGTCGCGAGTATCAGACGGCCCTGGACGCGCTGCTACGCGGGCAGTGCATCGATGTCTTCGAGAACGCGGGCAAGCGCAGCGGCGCCTACTCGGCGCCGGTCTACGGTTGTCACCCGTACATGTTGCTCAACTACAACGACACGCTCGACGCTGTCTTCACGCTAGCCCACGAGTTGGGCCACTCGATGCACACGCACCTGGCACACGCGCATCAACCGTTCGTCTACGCCGGCTACACGATTTTCGTGGCCGAGGTGCCTTCGACGCTCAACGAAGCGCTGTGCCTCGAGCACATGCTGGCTCGAAGCGACGACGAACGGGAGCGGACCGTCCTTCTGCAGCACGCCATCGACGGCATCGTCTCCACGTTCTACACGCAGGTGATGTTTGCGGACTTCGAGCTGCAGGCCCATCGCCTCGTCGAGCAGGCAAGCCCCGTCACGGCTGACGTCCTGAACGACATCTACGTGGCGCTGCTCAAGGACTATTACGGCGACGCGATCGACTACGACGAAGAGGCGCGGGTGACGTGGGCGCGGATTCCGCACTTCTTCAGCACGCCCTATTACGTCTACCAGTACGCAACGTGCTTTGCGTCTAGTGCGCAGCTGCTCGCCGAGATCACGAGCGGCACGGCGGCCGCGCGCGCCGAAACCGTCGATCGCTACCTCGACCTGCTCAAGGCCGGAGGAAGCGACCACCCGATGACGTTGCTCCAGCATGCGGGTGTCGACCTGCGCGAGCCAACCGCTGTTCGTGCCGTGGTCGGTCAGCTCGATGCGTTGGTGACGCGCCTGGACCAGACGCTCGGCTTGGCCGAATCGTGAGGTTCGGTCATGCGTCCATCCTCGACTCCCACCGCTCACAGCTGCTGAAGCCGATAGCCCCGCGCCGAGAGCTGCGCGATGAGGCCGTCGGGTCCGACCAGGTGCGCAGCGCCGACGACGACGAAGCTCGGCTTGGCACGGGCGAACAGCTCGACGATCTTCGGCAGCCAGGCGGCGTTGCGCTCGACGAGCAGCCGCTCGTACATCAGGGCATCCGCCTTCAGCTCGCTGAGCACGATCCGTTCGATGGCCGTGATGTCGCCTGCGCGCCAGGCATCGGCGATGGTGCGGACCGCCATTTTCTCCACGTCGAGCTCCTTCAGGGTGACCGTCAGGAGTCGGTCCTGATCCGCCATGGACAGCTCGTCGAAGCGCGCAATCTGGTACGCGACTGTTTCGAGCCCCTGAATCGCCTTGCCGGCGGTCACGGCCCGGTCATAGAAATGTGTATCCAATCCGAAGTCGGCGTCGAAGCCAGCTTTCTGCCATTCCAGCCCCATGAGCATGAGCGCGATCGACCATGGCTTGAACCGTTTCAACGGTTCGAGCGGCAGGCCGAGCGCCGCGACGCGAGCACGCACGAGGTCGAAGGTTCGGGGTGAAATGACGGCGTCGAGCGTTTGGCCGTTTCCCAGCTGGCCGGCCCGGAGCAGCGCCAGCTGGCTCTCGGGCGCCCGCAGTTCGCCGAGGTGCAGCTCTTCGACGAGCAGATCGGTCTCGGCAAAGGCCTGCTCGATCGCAGGACTGAGCGGGTAGTAGTCCTTGTTCAACAGGTGCACGGACCCTACCAGGTACACGACGCTGCCCGAGGACGAGGTGGCCTTCCATGAGAGCGTGCGGCTTTGCGCATGGATCGCCAGCTCGGTGGCGGGCGCGAGCAGTGTCGCGATCGCGGCGGCGGTCACCCATCGCGCCAGCGCCGGGCGGATGGGCCTGTTCGCAGGCGTGCCGCTGCACCGAGGAGGCACATCGGCAGTGTACCTCACCGGCGGATGACGGTCGGTCACCCAGCCTCGGGCATCTCGAGCCGTCGCCCGCCGCGATGGTGACGCGTGCGGCGGCCACGCGGCGCGATGGGCGGTGCGATGGTACGATGCGCGGTCCACGATGTCCGACCCGGCACGTCAGACCCAAATGGCCTACAAGGCCTACGAGATCGAAGAGCTCGTGGACGTGTACGTCTTCAGGCGTCTCGGAATCGGTGTGGCGCACGCGGCCCGATTGGCTCGGCTGACACCGAACGCGGTGTCGATCATCGCGGGTGTCGTCGGGGTCCTGGGCGGCTCACTCCTTGCGAGCCGCAGATGGGCTCCACTCGGCGTCGTGCTCATCTACGTGCACGGCGTCTTCGATTCGGCCGACGGGCAGCTGGCGCGGCTGACGGGTCGAACGTCCGAGCTCGGGCGGCTGCTCGACGGCCTGGCCGGCTACTTCACCCATGTTGCCGTGTACGTTTCCGTCATCGTGCTCACGCGACGCGAGGGCGGCAGCTGGATGGTGTTGCCGCTGGTCGTCGCGGCCGGTGCGTGCACGGCGATTCAGGCGCAGATGTACGACTACTATCGGACGACCTACGCGTCCGTCGTGGTTCAGCGTCGCGCACCGCTGGTCGATCCGCAATCCGGTCGGCAGGGCGGCTTGCTCGCGCGCGTCGGGCGGGTGTACGCCCGGGTGCAGCGCCAGCTGGTTGGCGCACACGTGCTGGTCGAGCAGGCCATCGCGAATCGATCGAGGGCCGGCGTTGTCGCCGAGGCCGATGTCCAGCGCTATCGGGCAAGCTTCTATCGTCTGGTGCGCGGATGGAACGTGATGGGGGACAACGTCCGGCGCTACGTCCTCGCCATGTTGGTCGTGCTGGGACACGTCGAGTGGTTTCCCGCCGTGACGCTGGTCCCGCTCAATCTGGTGCTCCTGGGCCTGTGGCTGTGGCAGCAGCGGGCCGACCGACGATTTCTTCAAGCGATCGGGTCACCGCCGACCGGTGGATGACGAGCGTACCCGCAGCGAGGCCGAGGCCGAGGGCCAGGAGGGCCGGGATTGCCGCGCGCCGATCGGTCACGAGCGAAACGACGAAGAACAACACGGAAAAAGCTTCGCGTCGGAACAGGACGAAGACGAGCGCGGACGCTTTGAGGAGCGGCGCACGTGTCACGCGAGCTGCGCGCGTGACCGCATGCTCGATTGGCGTCATCGGGACGAAGAACTGCGTGGTCCGGCGCGCCCGTCTCACGAGCGCCATCGCGCCGAGCAGCGCAAGCGGCAAACCGCACAGGACGACGGCCGCGAGCGTGCCGCCGGCCACGCCAATCCCCTGTCGCCACCAGCCGACGAGCACGCCGACGAGGCCCGCCGCGTACGTCAGCTGGTCGACGGCCGTGTCGAGCTGTTCGCCGAACGCCGATTCGCTGAGGGTGAGCCGCGCCATCTCGCCGTCGATGCCGTCGGCGATGGACGCCGCCCAGAACAGCAGGCCACCAGCCAGCATGGTGAGGTGCGAGGTCTGCGCCATGCACCAGCCGGCCGCCAAGCCGACGAGAAACGTCAACCAGGTCGCCGTGTTGGCCGAGAGCCGCATCCGCAGGAACAGGTAGCTGACAATCCGGCTGACTCGGCGGTGTAGGTGACGCGACAGCCAATGATCGCCGGGCTTACCCGAGGCACGGAGCAGGACCCAGGCCGATCGACGGCGTGCGGCGGCGGTGGCGACCTCGAGGACCAGACCCTCGTCGAGAACACGCTTCCGGGACGGTTCGGCGCCCGAGGCGCCGGTCCAGATCAGGGGCGGATGATCGGAGTGCCACACGAGGCTCCATGACGCATCGTCGACTGGCAGCGCGGCGGCGAGCCCCGGCGTGAGGACCGCCTGGGGAGGCACGGTCAGGGTCGGAAGCACGCCGTCCGTATCAATCCGTGCTCCCATGCGGCGGGCGACGCGACGATTGCGCTCGGAAGCCGGGAGTCCAAGGAACCAAGGCGCGGACTCGGACAGAGCCACACGGAACGGTCTGGACGTCGCGACGGACGCAGTCGGCATGGAAAGCGCGCGGGGTGCCCCGGATCGAGCCGTCTAGCCCGATCTCCCGCCCGAGTGGGTCAGGAGTACGATGGCCTCGACGGGATGGCCGAAAGTGTCACACGGGCGGACTCCGCCCCGCAAGGCGCGCTGCAGGTGCGACCGGTCTGCGGTCCAGCGGATCGACGCCGGTTCGTCGAACTGCCCTATGCGCTGTACGCGCGCGACCCGTTCTGGGTACCGCCGCTGCGCCGGGACGAACGGCGTCGCCTCTCTCCCCGGCACAACCCGTTTCATGCGCACGCCGACATCCGCTTGTGGCTCGCCTGGCGACACGGGCAGGTCGTCGGCCGCATCGCGGCAATCGACGACTGGCGGCATAACGACACCCACCAAGAGCGGGTGACCTGGTTCGGGTTTTTCGAGGCGTGCGACGACGCGGCGGCGCGTGAGCTGTTGAGTGCGGTGGAACAGCACGCTCGCCACCGGGGCAGCGGCACGGTGCGAGGACCCGCCAATCCGTCGCTGAACGATTCGGTCGGCTTGCTCGTCGACGCGTTCGACGAGGAGCCCTGCGTCCTCATGCCTTACAACCCGGCGTCGTACCCCCGCTTCGTCGAACGCGCCGGCTTTCAAAAGGCGAAAGATCTCCTCGCGTGGGACATCGACATGGCACAGCCCCTCTCCGATCGGCTGACTCGACTCGCCGATCGGATTGCGCGCCAGAGCGGAGTACGACTGCGTCCCGTCCGGACGACGAGACGAGGGTTTGCGGAGGACCTGGACCATCTGAAGACGATCTACCGCGCGGCGTGGGAGCCCAACTGGGGCTTCGTGGCGCCGACCGATGCCGAGATCACGCACCTCGCGCGAGATCTGAAGCCGATCCTCGACCCCGAGCTCGTTCTGTTTGCTGAGGCTGACGGCCAGCCAGTCGGGGTTGCGGTCGCCGTTCCGGATGTCAATCAGGTGTTGAAGCACATGAACGGACGGCTCTTGCCGTTCGGCTTCGTGCAGTTCTTGTGGAGGAAGCGCTCCATCTCGAGGGCGCGCGTGCTGCTGCTCGGTGTCCTTCCACCGTATCAACGAAAAGGGCTGTATCCGCTGCTCATCGCCGAGCTTCACCGTCGGGGCCGCATCGGCGGCTATCGACGCGGCGAGCTGTCGTGGACGCTCGAGGACAACGAAGCGGTCAATGCCGGCATCGTCGCGGCAGGAGGGCGGCATCACAAGACGTATCGCCTCTATGAAAAGCCGATTGGTTAGCGTGACAGGTGCCACCGGCTTTCTCGGCACGCACATCGTCGACGCCTTTGTGCGGGCAGGCTGGCGCGTGCGAGCCGTCGTGCGCCCGGGACGTCAGGGGCCCGCGCTCGTTGGCGCAGAGCTGCGCGAATCGCCTCTGGTGGCGGACCTGCTGAGTGCGGCCGTGGCCGGATCCGATGTCATCGTGCACGCCGCCGGGCTCACGGCTGGAAGTCCCGCCGCGCTCGATCGGACCAATGTCGAGGGGACGCGGGCCGTGGTGGCCGCCGCCAACAGGTGCGGTGCGCGCCTCGTCCACGTGTCGAGTCAAGCGGCGATTGGCGCCGGCACCGTCGAACGACCTGCGCGCGAAGACGATCCGCCGCGACCGGTCAACGCCTACGGCCGCAGCAAACTGGCGAGCGAATCCGTGCTCTCCGATCTGGCTCGGGTCCCGTGGGTCATCCTGCGACCGAGCGCCGTGTACGGCCCGGGTGACCGGCAGTTTCTTCCGCTCGTCCGCTTCGCCGAGCGCGGCCTGTTTCCGCTGCTGATGCCGTCGGGCTTCGCCATGACCCTCGCCTTCGTTGACGATGTGGCGCGGGCGACCGTGCGGGCTTCGGAGGTGGCGGTGGCGCCCCAACAGGCCTTCTTCATCGGTCATGCCACGCCGCAGTCTGCCGAAGAGCTGCTTCGACTGCTGGCAGCCCATGTCGGGAGGGCGTATCGGCCGCGCCGGATTCCTGGCGCGGTGGCGCGCCTCGTGGCGCGCTATGGCGACTGCTCCCGCGCCTTTGGCGGGACGCCCGTCCTCGACTCATCCCGGCTCAGCGAGCTCAGGGCGCCCGGTTTCGTCTGTGCGGTCGACCGCGCCCGTGACGCCCTGGCGTTTTCGGCCCAGGTGTCGCTTGGCGAAGGACTGGCGACGACGATCGCGTGGTACCGCAAGCAGAGGTGGATCGGGTCGAGAGGCGAATGACGCCGACGTCAGGCTGGGACGGGCACGACCCCGAGGGAGCGACCAATCTGGACGATGCGGTCGACCGCCCGATCGAGCTGCTCGCTCGTATGCGCCGCCGAATAGCTCGTGCGGAGCAGACACGCCTCGGCGCGGCAGGCAGGAGGCAGTACGACGTTGACGTAAACCCGCTCTTCCAGCAGTGCCCGCCAGAAGAGGATCGCGGTTTGTGCGGTCCCGACCTGCAGCGACACGATAGGCGATTCGTCCTGGTTGAGCTGGAATCCTGCGGCATGGAGTCCGAGGCGTACGCGCCGGATGTTGTCCCAGAGTCGTAGGCGCAGCGACGGATCCCGCTGCAGCACATCCAGCGCCGCGTGGGCAGCCGCGACGTTCGCGGGCGAGCCCGACGCGGTGAAGACGTAGGGCCTCGCGGTGAAGTGGAGCCACTCGAGCGCGTCGTGGCGGGACACGCAGAACCCTCCAACGCCCGCAAGGCTCTTCGAGAACGTGCCGACGATGAAGTCGACCGCATCTATGGCGCCATGATCCTCGGCGCAGCCCAATCCGCGGGGGCCGTAGGCCCCGAAGGAATGGGCCTCGTCCACCAGAAGATACGCCCCGGCCGAACGGCAGACCTCAGCGAGCTTGGCGACGGGGGCAATGTCGCCGCTGAACGAATACAGCCCCTCGATGACGACTAGGCAGCTGGTCGGATCCGACACGTGCGCCAGCTTTCGCTGCAGGCTGTCTGGCGAGTTGTGGCGGAAGCCGTAGATCGTGGCCCCACTCAGTCGCGCGCCATCGAATAGGCTGGCGTGGCTCTCGAGATCCAGCACGACGACGTCGTCCGGCCCGCAGAGTCCGGCGACGAGGGCGAGGTTCGCCTGGTAGCCGGTGGTGAAGACCCTCGCGTGTGGGAGACCGTACAACGTCGCGAAGGTCCGCTCGAGCTGTTGATGAACCGCGAAGCTGCCGTTGGCCGCGCGCGAGCCGGTCGTCGCCGATCCCCAATCGTCGATGGCACGATGAGCGGCGGCCAGCACGTCCGGGTGGAAGGTCAGCCCGAAGTAGTTGTTCGAGCCGCACATCAGGACGCGGCGCCCATCGATCACCACCTCGGTCGGATTGAGGACCTCATCGATGACGGTCGCGAAGGGCAGCGGACCGTCTCCCGCGTCGGCCACCCGGTCCGCCGTGGCGCGCAGCTTGTCGAACAGGCTCATGACCGTGTCTCGCGTCCGCCGCTCAGCAGTGTGCCCGCTTGCAGGCGCGCGCGTGCTTCGGCCCGTCGGACCTTGCCGCTCGTCGTGCGGGGGATCGTGCCTGGCGGCGTCACGACCACCCGATCGAGCTCGAGGCCAGCGGTCTCGCGCACCCGTCGGCGAACACTGTCGACCACCTCGTCCGAGGTCGCGCTCGCACGCGCCTCGAGCACGGCCACGACTTCGTCGGCACTGCCCACACGGTGAATGCCGAACACGACCACGCCCGACGGCCGAAGACCGTCGATCGCCCGAATGACCGATTCCAAGTCAGGAGGATGATACTTCCGGCCATGGCGAATAATGACGTCTTTCGTCCGGCCGCAGACAAACAGCGAGCCATCGGCCATGTACCCGAGATCGCCTGTGTCCAGCCATCCCTCCGCCAGGGCCTCTTGCGTCGCGGCGTCGTTCTCGAAATACCCCGCCATCACAGAGGGACCGCGGACGAAAATGCGGCCGACGTGCCGGTCGGTGAGCGGTCTGCGGTCCTCGCCCGCGATTTGGAGCTCATGACCCGGAAACGCCGTGCCGCAACCGATCAGGCTCACCCCGGCCGATCCGTTGTTCACCGGCACGGCCACCGAGTCGCGCCCCAACCGCAGCGGATCGACGCGATCGACGACGACCCCTCGCGTCGACATCGAGACCGCGAGGGAGTGCTCGGCCAGGCCGTAGCTCGGGACGAAGCTCGAGGCCCGGAATCCGGCAACTTGGAAGCGCTCGGCGAACGCCGAGAGCGTTTCGGGCCGGATCGGCTCGGCGCCGCAGCCTGCGACCCGCCAGGACGACAGATCGAGGGAGGCGATCTGCGCCGCCTTCACACGACGGACGCAGAGCTCGTAGGCGAAGTTCGGGGCGAAGGAGACCGTCGCCCGGTGCGTCGAGATTGCCTCGAGCCACGAGGTGGGACGCTTCAGAAACAGCGTGGGCGACATGATGACCGCCGGCGAGCCACGATAGACCGCCGTGAGCAGCATGCCAATGAGCCCCATGTCGTGATAGAGCGGCAACCAGCTCACGCCCATGTCGGATGGGGTCAAACGAAGCCCGACGGGTCCGGCAATCGCCCCGATGTTCGTCAGCAGGTTGCGGTGCGTCAACACGACGCCTTTCGGGACGGCCGTGGAGCCGGAGGTGAACTGAAGGAGCGCGGGCGCGTCCGGCGCACACGTGATGGGCGCGGAGAGCGAGCGCCCATCCCCAAGCCCATTGGTCGGTATCAATCGCACGTGGGGCGGCAGGCCGATGTCCGCGACGAGGTCAACGATTTCGGGCGTCGCCACGACGACGGAGGCGCGGCTCGCGAGAATCAGCTGCTGGGAATGGCGTCCGAACGTCCCAAGATCTCCGGCCTGACCAGGGGGTGGGAGTGGCACCGGGACACCGCCGGCCATGACGATGGCGAAGAACGAGCGGATGAAGGCGCCGACCTCCGGGGCCAGAATGACAACGTGGGCGCCAGGCTGCACGCCCTCGGCGGCAAACGCTGCACCTGCAGACAACGCCTCGGCGGTCAAGTCGGCGTAGGAGAGCGAGGTTGCGCTGCCGTCATGCTCGATGATCTCGAGCTTGTGACCGCTACGGCTGGCCGCCAGGAGAGTCTCGCCAAGCGTGAGCGGCTCGGTCACCCTGCCGACTCCCGATCGACGATCAAGCGCTGTACCTCTGCGGCAATCTGACCTACTGTTTTGATGTGTGTGAGGGTATTGAGCGGCACGGCAATGCGGAAGCGATCTTCGAGCTCTCCGACAAGCTCGAGCACACGAAGCGAATCGAATCCCAGGTCAGCCAACAGCTCGGCTTCGAGCGCCACCTGGGTGGGTTTCCCGCTGACCTGGACGACGAGAGCGACGACCTCGCGTGTCACATCGTCGAGGGAGATATCCGACGCCAAAGGTCGAGGCACGTCGGTCAAGGTCGCCAGCAACGTTACATCTGAGGCCACCGCCGGCACAACCAAGGGCATGGACGTCGAACGGGCCCCTCGGCAGTTCGACCGTAAGAGAGGTCTTTCGGTCTGGCCGGCCGTGGCCTTCGCGGTTCAGACTACAATCCGCCCTGAAAATGCCGATTACGAGGCAGACCGTCATCCTCGCCGCCGGGATGGGGTCGCGGCTTCGCGAGCGCGAGTCGTCGGTGCCCAAGCCCTTGATCAAAGTGGCGGGCCTGCCGCTCATCGGGCATGCCTTGGTGCATGCCGAAGCGAGCGGCTGCGACCAGGCGATCGTGGTTGTCGGCTATGCGGGCGCCCAGGTCAGGGCGGCGGCCGAATCCTTCGCAACGTCTCTGGCACTCCGGTTCGTCGAGACGCCTGATCCAACCGCTCCGAACGGCCATTCGCTGGCGGTAGTCGAGGGTTTGACCGCCCCGCACTTCTTTCTCCAGATGGTGGATCACGTCTTCGATCAGGTTGTCCTCCCGCTCTTGGACGACGAGCACGCTGCAGGTGGAGACGCGGGCGGGCGGCTGCTCGTGGACTCGACGCCTGAAGACCTGGATCTCGAGGATGCGACGCGAGTCAGACTCGAGGGGCGACGGATTACAGCAATCGGCAAGGGCATCGAGCCATGGGATGCCATCGACACGGGGTGTTTCCGGTTGACGCCCGCCGTGTTCGACGCGCTTCGAAACGTGAGCGGCGGGGAGTCCAAGACGGTCTCATCCGCGATGCGGAAGCTCGTGGCGCGAGGCGCGCTCGAGGCCGTCGAACTCGGCGGCGCTCGATGGGCGGATGTCGATACGCCGGCCGACCGAGCGCTGGCCGATCGGATCCGCAGCCGGATGGTATCGGCGGCCCGGTCGTGAGCTGAGACTTTTGCCCACTGAAAGAGACAGTAGAGTGGTGCAAGGTATTCTTTACCCATTCGAACATTAGTCTGCTCTACAGTGGACATTTTACTGGGTTGGCTCGGTAGATAGAGGCTTTTAGATGCTTGAGTTGGCCAATATTCTGCTTTCCTCAGCGGCACGCGAGGAATTCTTCCTTGGAAAAGGAGCTTACGAGTGAAGCGACTAGTTGTCGGCCTGGCTCTGTTGGCCGTGGCGTGCTCGGGGACCACCCCATCGTCGCCTTCTAGCAGCGAGACGCTGGGGAGCGTGGCTCCCGCAGTCGCGCCGGTTCCCGAGGCTGAGCCGCCGAAAGTCGAGCCGAACCCTCCAGCGCCTGGCGCGAACGCGACGACGCCGCAGTACACCCTGACAGGGCCGCGTGGCTGCGTCTCGGCGGGCACCGATCCCATGACGTGGGTGCTGACGGTGACCGACGCGGGTCCAAGGCCTTTCCACCTCGTGACGATGACGCCGGCCGACGACGCTCCCGGGTGCGAGGCCACGGTCAAACGCCATGCGAATGGGTTGGCGATGTCGGGCGTCACGCACTACGCGCCGCAGACCAGCGGGCAAACGACGTTCATCTTCGATCCCAAGCGCTACAACTGCGGTCGCGTGCAGGTGGACATCTCGATGATCGATTCCACCGGCAAGGACACGCTCGTGCTCGGCATGTTGGTCAACTACGGCACGACGTGCGCGCCTCCGCCAGTGATCCCTCCGAGCTCGGTCTGTACACCGGCGGCGCAGGCCGGTGTCGCAAACGCTCCAGTGAACTTCTCATCGACGGGCACCTCAACGGTGTACACATGGTCGGCGCCAGGTGGAACACCGGCGAGCGGCACCGGACCCGCTTTCACGACCAGTTTCCCCGGAGCGCCGAGCACCTCGACGACCTATAGCGTTGACGCTCACGACTGACTCGGGTGTCTCGACGTGCACGGTGACGATCCCCCCGACGACCACTGGCACCTTGATCTGCGTGCCACCGAATCAGACAACCGGGCTCAACACGCCGATCACAGTGACGGCTTCGGGTGTTCCCGGGCCCTATACGTGGACGGCGACCACGGGAAGCCCGTCGAGCGGCAGTGGCGCCTCGACGAGTTTCACGACTCAGTACAGCACGACCGGAACGAAGACCATCACGGTCCAGGCGGGCGGGCAGACGGCAACCTGCAACGTTCTCGTACAAACGGTGGGCCTTGTCTGCGCGCCGCCGAGTCAGAACGTGGCGCCCAACCAGACGGCGACCGTAACGGCGTCTGGCGGTGACGGGACCTACACCTGGTCTGCGCCGGGTGGGTCGACCACGAGCGGCTCAGGTGCGACGTTCGGCACTTCGTATCCAACGGGTGGTGCGCGGGTCATTACCGTGACCAGCGCGGGTCAAACCGCCACGTGCGCCGTCAACGTTGTCGAGAGCCCGCTTGTGTGCGCGCCGCCGACACAAACCGTTGCCATTGGCGCCACGGCCACAGTTGGGGCCACCGGCGGCAGCGGGGCGTACAGCTGGTCAGCGCCTGGTGCAACAACCACGACCGGTAGCGGTCCGAGCTTCAGCACAACGTACGCCTCAGCCGGGACCCGGAGCAT
>Ga0194132_10001595_pt1 | contig 45617 bp, 42 predicted proteins | sample TA2KigOf80mmetaG_FD_148612 | JGI IMG/M metagenome (GOLD analysis project Ga0194132, IMG submission 148612) | Freshwater microbial communities from Lake Tanganyika, Tanzania - TA2015054 Kigoma Offshore 80m | ecosystem: Environmental > Aquatic > Freshwater > Lake | place: Tanzania: Lake... | reverse complement strand
TCTTAGCGGTGAACGGTGCGATCCTCTGAAGGACACGCAGATTCTCACCGAACGTTGGCGGATCGCCCATAAGACGATCCGGCCCCATCGCAAGCTCGGGGGCCAGCCACTCGCTCCTGAAGTCCTCCAGCGTGCGAGCTGAAGGCTAACCGTGACAGTGGTACAAAAACCCCCGGCCGCTCACTTCATGATGCTATTTCTGATGCCCGTAGTGTATCGTAGATTTGTTCGGCCTCGTGGGGAAACTGAGATAGCGATGCGGCGGCTCAAGAGAATCGTGATCGGGCTCGTTGTCTTGGGCGGGCTCACGTACCTGTACTACACGGAAGTGAAGCCGGTAGTCATTTTCGGACTCCGGTCAGACTATGCTCACGCCATTCCCTATCAACAAGTTCCCGAGAGACTGACAAGCTTGAAGGCTGAATCCTGCGGGGTCTGTCATACCGACATCTACAACGAATGGAAAACCAGCATCCATTCACAAGCCTACAGCGATCCTTTCTTCCAGGCTTATTGGACGAAGGACAAACACATCTGGGTCTGTCTCAACTGCCACACACCGCTGGAGAACCAGCAGCCCACGTTGATTACAGACATCCCACGCGATCGAGTTGAACGGGCCGTCCAGGAACCGAATCCGCACTATGACCAGGACTATCAACAGGAAGGGGTCACTTGCGCGGCCTGCCACGTGCGCGATGGGGTGATTCTGGGTCCATTCGACGATGCCAAGGCTCCGCATCCGACGAAATACGATCCGACGTTTCGCACTCCGCAACTGTGCGAACGCTGTCACAGCGTCGTGGGCGGACCGGCCCAGTTTTATAATGGCGGGCCTTGCGGCACCTATCCTGAATTCGAAGACGGCTACTGGAGGAAAGAACGCGGGTATATCTGTCAAAGCTGCCACATGCCTGAAGTTGAGCGGCCAGTCGCCATCGGCGGTCCTGTACGGAAAAGCCGTCAACACCTCTGGCGGGGCGGGCACGATCCAGAGATGGTCAGGCGGGCGATCGACGTGAAGGTGGTCACTGACCCGGCCGAACCCAAACCCGGCGACACGGTCCACGTCACACTCATCCTGGTTAATGCCGGCGCAGGGCACAAACTCCCGACGGGAGATCCGGACCGGCACTTCACGGTCGAGTTTTCAGTAGAGGATCAAACCGGATGGGTATTGGCACAGCAGTCGGACGCAATGGGGCGATGGATTCTGTGGCAACCGGCCATCGTTGAGCTCTACGACAATCGGCTCATGCCGTTGGCCAGCCGAGAATATACATTTAACTATCAGGTGCCAAAGGAAAGCGTAGGGCTCAAGTTAAGTGCGAAAGTTCGCTACCACATCCAGACGGATGAGCAACATCAAATGCTGATTGACAAATACGGACTCACGGCAAAGGACCCCTACAACTTTACCATCTATGAACGAGCCGTGCCCTTGACCGGCAAGCTGGCGGCATCCCTCGATGACGCCCCACACGATTCACGTCTAGCCTGCGCAGCACCAAAGCAGAGTTGAACCAAGCCACGCCTGCGAAACCAGAATGAATCGATCCCGAAACTGCGTTTTCAGCGATGTGCTGATTGATCGCGCTGGCAGCTTTCTTCCACCAGCAGTCGCTGGCCTTCCGGTGCGTCCCTGGGAATGCGCGCCATGCAGACGTCAAGCGAATCCCCTTACGTCCCAGCTGATGCGCGGTTGCCGCTCTTTCTGATGGCGGCCTCGGCCACGGCTAAGCGAAGTCCTTCATTGTCATGACCGCTCTGTTCAGCCACCCACTTCGCCCCATCACTGTCACTCCCTTGGATCCGCACCAGATACCCTTCCAAAGAATCTGAGAACACCTTGGAGGTCGTCTCCTGAGTCGCTTCCGCAGTGGCTAACTCCGAAGAGCCTTCTGACGCCGACTGTATCGCGGCCTCTTGCAACGCGCAGCCAACCGTTCCCAACAGGCACGCCAAACCAAAAAGCCCAGTTCCAATCAACATCCTGTTCATATGCACCATACCTCTTAACAACGCGATGGGTAAGCACAACTCGATTGATCTGCACGTATCCCCTCTCAGGCACAAGCGGCATCGTTGAGCCCAACAAGATCGACATCGCAGGCCAGACTTCGCGTACATTCGCGTTGTACAAGTACAAGAACCTCCGAATCAGCGGATACAGGTATGTGGATCAGGGTTTCGTGGACCTCCTCGCAACATCGTTTCAGCACCACTGCAAGATTCTAATGGCTGCTGTTATGGCACCCTACCGATACTGTGAACTCTCAGACCACGTAGAAGCGGGATCAACCGCGCATCCTCCACGTCGCCGCCTAAGACCTATTCGAACGGGCACTTCGCATCATTCAGTTCCGAATCTTTCGGAATGCCGTACTATTCCTTCTGCATCGATTCATCGTAGAGTCCGATAGAGCCGTGAACGGCAGGACACCTAGGTAAGTCCCACCCATGCATCCGATACGACACTCCTTCCCAATTAATATGAAATCGTCGCACCTAGTTCATCGGATACGGACGATCAGTGCTTTCGATTGTAAAGAGACTGGATAGATGGCGGCGATGGGCGACGGAGAGACGGAACGCACCGACCGGTGTGGTGTCTTGGCCACCCCCGGATGCGAGCGGCAAGGGCGACGGGATCTTCGTCAATACGGCGGAAGTCTGGCTGGTTCCGTCAGGCGTCCGCATCTTACCTACATTGATTCAACCTGGTAACGCAATTCTAGTCAGTGACGATCTCGGATCCCATGGCGTGGTTGTCCTCAGTGTACGGGAAGGGTTGACTTTTGCCGGAAATGTCGAGAGCGATTCGGCGCCATTACATGCGGGACCTGACACGTAGCAGGCTGGATCAGATAGGGATTGGCCGGAGTGTGTGACCGGTGGTCTGTGCGGAGGGCACCATCATGGCTCCTTATTGGAGTCCCATTTCCCTCTTCACGAACCAGGGCGATCCTGCGCTTCGCTGTGACGACCAAGGTGCGTGAGTTGCGGCGGAAGCGTCCGCGAAGGATCTTGCGTCTGGAGGAAGGCAAGACGTTCTGGGCAGGGTTTGTCACAGCCGGCATCGCATTCCAGACCGAGACGATCAAGACCACCACAACTGCCACTGATTGGACGGCGACCGAGCAGGACACCCACCGCCATTGCCAGAATGGCAATCACCATGACAAGAAAGGTCACCAGGAAAATGGTCATGACAGCACCTGTTGACGATATCGCTGGAAGGCACAGCAGACACGTTCCTCAAATTGTCCATCACGGTCAATGACGAAAAGGACGGGAAGATTGATCCGTTCGGCGATGGTCATGCCACGCTCGGGCCCCAACACCTGAAACGCGGTGGCCCACGCATCGGCCCGCATACTGGTTTCCGCCAGTACCGTCACCGACACTAGATGATGATTGACCGGCCAGCCTGTGGCCGGATCGATGGTATGGGAATAACGTCGCCCGGCGATTTCAAAAAAGTTCCGATAGTTCCCCGAGGTCGCGAGGGCGATGTCGCTAAGCGCCAACATCGTCTGCACCGAACGTTCCCCCGACAAGGGCTTTTCAATTGCGATTCGCCAGGGGGTATCCTGCTCCTTGAGCCCACGTACCCGTATCTCTCCACCGATCTCAACCATAAAATGTTCAATGCCATGCGCGATCATGAGTTCAGCAACGCGGTCCACTCCGTAGCCCTTGGCGATCCCGGACAGATCCAGAAACACATCAGGGCGATGCTTACGTATCGCTGGCTGTGTCTCACTGAGTGTAATTTTATCAAGTCCGATGCGCGTGCGTGCAGCGGCAATGTCCGTTTCAAGCGGGATGCGGTCCGGATGAGCCTCGGGGCCGAAGCCCCAGAGATTGACTAGGGGGCCAACCGTGATGTCGAAGGCTCCTTCGCTCTGGACGCCGATCTCGAGTGCGGCTTTGAGCACGTCACGGAGCGGAGCCGATGCGGACACCCAGTCCGTAGTGCGCAGACGATTGAAGCGCGACAGTTCTGATTCCTGGTCATAGGTGGACATGGTGTGATTGATCTCAGTCAGCAATGTGTCCACTTCGAGCTGCATGGCCGTGAGCGAAGGAGCCCCTTGGGTAGGGCGGTATTTCACGTGATACGTGGTCCCCATCGTCCGACCACTCATGTGCAGCTCTGCGACAGGAGGCTCAGAACGCAGCAGGCTGAAACCAGCACCGGCAGCCAGCAACGCGATCAAGGCGATCAGCGCACGGAGGCGCGGCATGGAGGGAGGCATGGTTGGTCATCCTCCGAAATCGTCGAGCATGATGTTTTCCCGCTCGACCCCCAAATCCAACAGCATCGTGATCACGGCAGTGTTCATCATCGGCGGTCCGCACAGGTAATACTCACAATCCTCGGGCGCCGGATGGGTTTTCAGGTATTCATTATAGAGCACGTTATGGATAAAGCCCGTATAGCCGGTCCACGCGTCTTCTGGGAGCGCGTCGGACAGGGCGACATGCCATGTGAAATTGTCGTGCGCGGCGGCCAGCTTGTTGAAATCGTCCACATAGAACATCTCGCGCTTCGATCGAGCTCCGTACCAAAAGGTCATCTTGCGTGTGGTCTTAATGCGACCCAATTGATCGAAAATATGTGAACGCATGGGCGCCATCCCGGCCCCACCACCGATGAACACCATCTCGCTCTTGGTGTCACGTGCGAAAAACTCACCGAACGGCCCGGAGATGGTGACCTTATCGCCCGGTTTCAATCCAAACAGGTAGGACGACATTTTGCCGGGAGGCAGATTTTGCGTGCGCGGCGGTGGCGTGGCAATACGAACATTGAGCATGATGATGCCACGTTCCTCCGGATAATTGGCCATGGAGTAGGCGCGCTCGAGGGGCTGATTGACCTTGGACATGAGGTCCCAAAGTTTCAGTCGGTCCCAGTCGCTGCGAAACTTCTCTTCAACGTCAAAGTCCTTAAACGCATGCTCATAGGGAGGGCAGAAAATCTGGATGTACCCTCCGGCACGGAAATCGACATGTTCATCCTGGGGAAGCTCCAGGACGAGTTCCTTGATGAAGGTGGCCACATTGTGGTTAGAGCGGACGGTACAGTTCCATTTCTTGACTCCGAAGATCTCGTCCGGAACCTCGATCTTCATGTCCTGCTTGACTGCCACCTGGCAGGACAAACGATAGCCCTCGCGCGCCTCACGCTTGTTGATATGCGAGGTTTCGGTCGGCAGAATGGCTCCACCTCCTTCGAATACTTTTACCCGGCACACCCCACAGGTCCCGCTACCTCCGCAAGCGGAACTGATAAAAATCTTGGCGTCACCGAGCGCACCGAGCAGCTTCCCTCCGATCGGTGTCGCGATCGATTTCTTGTCGTTGATCGTAATCGTCACGTTGCCGGTGGCCACCAGTTTCGAGCGCGCACTCAGAATGAAGACAGTGAAAAGGAGGACGAACCCGGTGAAGACACCGACTCCCAGCAGGATCTCGATCATGCGCGGCCCCCCATCAGACTCAGAGTTGAATTCCAGAAAAGGCCATGAACGCCAGGGCCATCAACCCTGCGGTGATGAATGTGACGCCCAGTCCCTGCAAACCAGCGGGGATGTCGGAATACTTGAGCTTCTCACGGACCCCTGCCATCGCGACGATGGCAAGCGCCCACCCGGCACCTGAGGCCACCCCATAGGTGACGCTCTCGCTAAAATTATAGTCGCGTTCGACCATAAACAGGCAGCCGCCGAGAATGGCGCAGTTGACGGTAATCAGCGGTAGAAAGATCCCCAGCGCACTGGACAGTGACGGAACATATCGATCGAGAAACATTTCAAGAATCTGGACGACCGCGGCAATGGTGCTGATGTAGGTGATCAACCCAAGGAAATCCAGACTGATCTCAGGGAGCCCTGCCCATGCCAGCGCGCGATCCTTTATCAGAAATTGGTAGATCAGATTATTGATCGGGATGGTCAGGCTTTGGACAACGATTACCGCGATGCCGAGGCCGAGCGCCGTGCCGATTTTTTTTGAGATGGCGAGGAACGTGCACATGCCGAGAAAAAACGACAGCGCCAAATTCTCGACGAAGACGGCTTTGATGAACAGATTGACGAGGTCCATTATGAAGCCACCTCCGGTCGAGGCGCGTGATAGATCTTGTATTCAGGCTGCTCGACTTGTGCCGGCTTCCAGGAACGCACCACCCAAATGATCATGCCGATCAGGAAGAACGCACTTGGAGGCAGAAGCAACAAGCCGTTCGGCACATACCACCCGCCATCCCGATCAAGCGGGAGGATTGGATACCCGAATAAGGAACCGGATCCGAACAGCTCGCGAAAGACTCCAATGGCCATGAGGAGAGCGCTATAGCCGAGGCCGTTGCCGAGCCCATCGAGGAAGCTGGGGAATGGGGGATGTTTCATCGCATAGGCTTCAGCCCGTCCCATGACGATACAATTGGTGATAATCAACCCGACGAAAACCGACAGGTCCTTGCTGATGGAGAAAGCGTAGGCTTTGATGAATTGATCAGTGACGATGACCAGCGACGAAATAATGGTCATCTGCACGATGATGCGGATACTGCTCGGAGTATGGTTTCGAACCAAACTGATGGCGGCATTGGAGCAGGCGGTGACGACCGTCAGCGCGATGCACATCGTGATTGTGGTGGAGAGTTTCGACGTCACGGCCAACGCCGAGCAAATTCCTAGGACTTGCAAGATGACCGGATTATTGTCAACGATCGGGTCGAACAGGATCTTCTTGGGTTGGTACGACATGAGCGTTAGCTCCTTTCGTGACGCAAACGGGATAGGTAGGGCCCATACCCTTTGTCGCTTAGCCAGAACTTCAGCAAATTCTCCACACCTCGCGAGGTGATGGTGGCACCGGCCAGTGCGTCAACCTGATGTTGAGCCTCCGGGCTGGAACTGTCAATCGCCATCTTCGTTATTTCAACCTGTACCTTCCATTTTTCGTCGAAGAGGACTTTGCCCGTCCATTGGGCACGCCACTTGGGATTGTCGACCTCTCCTCCCAACCCCGGGGTCTCGGCATGCTGATAAAAGCGGAGCCCCTGAACCGTTCGCAGATCCTCCTCCAGCGCAAGAAACCCATACATCGTGGACCAGAGCCCGTAGCCGTACACCGGAAGAATCAATTTCTTGAATTCGCCGTTGGCGCTGACAATCCGATAAACCGGCAAATACCGCGGCTCGCGCCTGATTTGCGCGACATCCTCTCGACGGGTGAGTTCGGTGGAGATCTCGGGGTCCTTCCCGGCTTTGACGATATTAAAGGTGTCGGGATCGACTCCCGTCACCTCGTTACCGGTGGCCAATTCGATCATGCGCGCGTCAATCCGTTTGAGCGCTTGTTCTTCCGTGAGTCCCTCCTTGAGGAGGCCGGAGACCGCAATCACATTCCCGATAAGGTCGGCCTTCTTATTCGTGTCCTGAATCGGTCGAAGGAGCACCGCCGCGGCGGCGACCATCACCGAGCAGACCAGACAGAGGACTAGCGTCACCAGCAGCGTCCTGCTTGCACTCTCAACGGGCGCAGCGGATACGGCGGAATCGGATTCAGGCGCGGACATGGCGGCGGAGCCTCCGTCGGATGTTCAACTGGATGATCGCAAAATCGATCAGGGGCGCGAACACATTGGCGAACAAGATCACGAGCATCACGCCTTCCGGAAACGCGGGGTTGGCCACGCGGATCAAGACGGTCATGGCTCCGATCAGAAGGCCAAAGACCCAGCGACCGGCGCTCGTCATGGCAGCGGACACCGGGTCGGTGGCCATGAAAACCGTGGCAAAGGCAAACCCACCCACCACCAGGTGCCAGTACCAGGGCATTGCCACCATTGGATTAGTCTCGCTGCCGATCACATTGAACAGGAGCGAGGCTCCGACCATCCCCAGAAAGCATCCAACGATAATACGCCAGGACGCAACCCTCGTATAGATCAAGAACGCCGCGCCAAGCAGACAGGCGAGGGTGGAGGTTTCCCCCATGGAGCCCGGTATCAGGCCGATGAAGGCATTCCACCAGGTCATACCTCCGCGGATGATTTCCTCGACGCCGCCGACTTTCCCCAAGCTGAGCGCGGTCGCACCGGAATAGCCATCGACCGCCACCCACACCCGATCACCGGAAATTTCGGCGGGATAGGCGAAAAACAGAAACGCCCGCCCGGTCAGGGCCGGATTGAGAAAATTCTTGCCAGTCCCGCCGAAGATCTCTTTGCCGAGGACGACGCCGAAGGTAATCCCGATGGCGACCATCCAGAGCGGCATATTCGGTGGCAGCGTCAGCGTGAAGAGCATGGAGGTGACGAGAAAACCTTCATTGATCTCTTTCTGGCGCACCGTAGAAAAGATGGTTTCCCAGATGCCGCCGACGATGAGGGTCGTCAGATAAATCGGCAGAAAATACAAGAAGCCATGGACCGTATTAGCCAAAATACTGCCAGCATCAAACCCGATGTGGAGCGCCGTCAAGAGATCGTATCGCCAGCCCGTCTTAGCCACCCCCATCTTGGCGAGCGCCAGATTGGCCTGATAGCCGGTGTTGAACCAGCTCCACAGGATGCAGGGAATCAGCGCCACCACCACGTACACCATCAATCGTTTCAGATCGATGCCATCCCGTACATGGGGCGCGTGGTGCGTGGTTTCGGAAGAGGAATAGAAAAATCCGTCGACCATCTCGAACACGGGATAGTACTTTTCGTACTGGCCGCCCTTGGCAAACAGGGGTCTAAGACGATCGAAATAGCGTTTCATACTTGCCATCAGCCTTCTCTCTCAATTTGGCTCAACACGTTCCGTAGGACCGGACCATAATCGTTCTTGCCGATGCACACGAAGGAGCAGAGCGCGAGGTCTTCCTCGTCCAATTCCATGCAACCCAGTTGTTGTGCCATGTCGGTGTCGCCCACCATCAAGTATCGCAGCAATTGTGTCGGGAGGATGTCCAGGGGCATGATGTCCTCGAAATTGCCGAAGGGCACCATGGCACGCAGACCTCCGTTTAATCCGGTGGTCAGCTCAAACTCTTCCCGGCGGTAACGGAAGAGACTCGAAAGCATGACGTTGCTCTGGGAGAAGGTTCTTCGCCCCGGTGCGAACCAGCCCATAAACGTGCGTTCGACCCCTTCCCGAATCGCACAGACCTGCAAGTGATGGCGCCCCAGATATGACGACCAGCCGAATGCGTGACGTCCCGACAAGATCGAGCCGGAGATAATGCGGCTCTCATCGTCCTGAACCTCACCCTCGATCAACTCTTCGATATTCGCGCCGAGCCTGGTCTGCAACAGGCGGGGTTGTTTCACGTGAGGTCCGCCGAGCGAGATGATGCGTCGGGTGGATAACCGGCCGCTGGTAAACAACTTGCCGATCGCAATGACCTCTTGGTAGTTGAGGTGCCAGACCACTTTGTTGACGTCGACCGGTTCGAGAAAATGGATGTGCGTCCCCGGCAGACCAGCCGGATGGGGTCCGTCGAAACTTGCTTGGCGAATGTGGTCGATACCCTGTGGCAACGGCAGTTCAGCCGTGGGCGACTTGCACACCCAGAGCGGCATGGTGCCGAGACGCGAGAGCACGGTCAGGCCATGGCCGAACGACTCAGCCTCTGCGGTAATAATGGGAACAGGATCGGCGGCTAAGGGGTTTGTGTCCATCGCCGTCACGAAGATCGCAGCCGGACGAGTAGCCGGATCGGCGATCTTGCTATAGGGACGGGTCCGTAAAGCCACCCACAGACCCGAGGCCAATAGATTGTCCACCACCTGTGTGTCGGTCAAGCCGGCCAGTTGGTTGGCAGGGTATGCCGCAAACGTCTCTTCGGCTTCGGTGTCGTCAAGCCGAATGACGATCGACTGGAGCAGGCGTTGGGCGCCACGATGAATCGCGCGCACCGTGCCGCCACCCGGAGCCGTGATGCGCACGCCGGGTAACTTCTTGTGCTCGAACAGCGCTTGACCGAGCTTAACCTTGTCCCCTTCGGTAACCAGCATGGCGGGTTTGAGATCGACATGATCCACGCCGAACACCCCGACATGGCTGACCGGTTTGGCAACATCGATCCGCTGTTCCGGTTTCCCGCTAATCGGTAAATCCAGCCCTTTTTTGATTCGAATGATCATGGCTGCTGCGCTGGCAGTCATACTGTTGTCGTAGGTCGACTCACTATGTTTATGGGGAAATGCTACGGTTTACAATGCCAGATAAGCCCATCTTGCTTGCCGATCATGAGTGCCACCAGATCAAGCAACCCCACACCTATAAGGAATGTATACTACAAAATAATTGATGTTGAATCAAGATTTTGGGGGGGGGGGTCTGATTTCAGACAGTCTCAGGATCGATATCCCTTCGTAGCTGTACTATGCTACGGCTATCATGCTGATGTTAGCATCTGTGTTCGGATTCAAATCTACCTCCTCAGCAACACCGACGCCCTCCGAGGTCAGATCGATACCGACCGGGCACCAGGTGATACACCGGCCGCAGTCGGACATTCCCAGACAAACGGGCTAGGGTTCGGAAGGATCTGCCTCACTAATCCTTGAAAAGCACAAAGTACCCGATCGCGACTACGATGGCCTGGGCCAGAAAGAGCCAGCGCAAAAGTCCCCACGGTGTGTTCGATTGGGTATCCTTCATGCGTCGGCCCAGTCCCGGCTGGGATAGGATATAGCTAGCCACCTGCTCTCTCGCGTCCTCTCGACTCAGATTCTGCGCAGCCTGGAGCAGAGCGATCGCTTCGCTCCGTTCGCCGCGTGACAGGGCATCCAGCACGTGCGAGGGAAGATCCGGGACTTGGAGAAAATTCGCCATATGGATGCCAAGTATACTAGAAATACTTGTGTCTTGTCTTTGTACCGAATAACGAGATCCGGGCGCAACTCCATACTAATATTGATGAGACGAACACAGAGCCGGCATTGCGCTACATTATGCGCGTTAAAACATCGGGTGATGGGGTGCTGACGAAAACGAAGCGGAATTCGGAGCCTCGCCAGCATGCCCCAAAAATCGCCACCGGCTATCTTCCCTGACCAAATAATTCACTTCACGAAACCAGCTGTCGCGGGTGATTCGCTTGTCCGTTCCTTCCTCGGTTCCGTACAATCCGCCGGTGCAGGTGACCTTGGCACGAAGCTGGGCCCCCTCCTGCGTAACGGTACTGTCGGAAAATAGATGGAGTGCCTCCACACTGTTGTAGTGGGCAAACATCTCGTCCCACACCCGGCGGACGTTGAGTTCCTTCAGCCCATGAAAATTGTACGTAGGGGCATAAAACACCATGAGCGCGTCCAGATCCTCTTTTTCTGCAACGCCGCTTTCGCCAGCTGGAATGATGTCAGCGCCCCCTGCATAGCTGGATGGCCGATCACCTGTTTTTGTCCCTTGACCTCTTTCCCCTCTACCTTCAGGACTGTCTCGATACTGCCTGAACCTTGGCTATCGCCACAGCAGGCGCGAGGGCCGAGCATACCGCCACACCAGCACAAGGAACGCGGGTAGCTTTCCTTCATATCCACACTTCCTACAGCACTCCTCGCAGACTGCTTCATAATACGTACATGACCAGAGACGCGATGCCGGTAGCCAGGATTAGAAATCCAACTAACCAACTGATAAATCTTCGCTGCGCCGTGGCGAGCACTTTGTCCATCTTTTTCTTGAGGGCCGGCTGAGAAACGATATAGGCATCGACCACGTTCCTTGATTCTTTCAGGCCGATGTTCAGCTCCTGGCGGACAACTTTGATGGCCTTGATCACATTGCCCTGCCACAGCGCGTCAACGGCGGCTTTCGGAAGATCTGGAGAACGTCGTGATCTATTCGACATGGTGCCCTGGATATCGTTTATAACTGCTGCGTGACACGGAGGCAACTCTGTCGGTCGTGAGCCAGGCCTCTGGCATAAGCCCCTTTTTCGCGCTATTCTTCCTGCAATTCCGACTCGGAATACCGGTGACCAGCAGCCATGCATTATCTTGAACTGAAGATTCCTCCTGCCATCGTCGCCGCGCTAATCGCGGCAGGCATGTGGCTTGTCTCTAACACCCTATCCGCATTCGCGTATAGGTCGCTACCAATCTTGACTGTGGGGTTGGGACTCGCCGGTTTTGCGATCATTGGGGTAGCGATGCTCTCGTTCTTGATGGAAAACACCACCGTAAACCCCATGAAGCCATCCTCCGCCTCTCGCTTAGTGACGTCGGGGATCTATGGTTACTCGCGCAACCCGATGTATCTTGGCATGCTCTTGATCCTTGTCGCGTGGGCCCTGTATTTAGCGAACGTGCTGACCTTTCTCTTTTTGCCCGCCTGCATCCTCTATATGAATCGTTTTCAAATCCAACCGGAGGAACGAGCGCTGAGGGCTCGATTCGAACAGGAGTACCTTAAGTACGTGGATCGGGTCCATCGGTGGATATGAGGCGGCGGACCAGTATTGAAGCTTGGCGTCGTCTACTTTCTGTTGGTCTTGGGGGCTGGATTCATCCTAGGCACCGTGCGTGTGCTGCTGATGGTGCCGTCTGTCGGCGACCGAGCTGCCGAGCTTTTGGAGATGCCACTGATGGTGCTCGCGACGGTACTCGCGGCATGGTGGATCACCCAGCGATTCCCTGAGCCGTCCGACAACGCGAGACGATTGGTGATCGGCGGCATTCCACTGAGCTTGATGCTGACGGTAGAGCTGACCGTCGACATCGGACTCCGGGGCATGACCACCGCAGACGTGATTCTGAACTGAGACCTAGCGCCCAATACCTCTGCGAATCAGGCTCTCTGCTCCCCAAGCCGTCGGCGCGCACCGCCTGGGACGATGAGGAATTCATAGAGCCGGCATTCGAGAGCGCCGTTAAAAAGGGGGAGGCGTTTGGACGGGGCAAGACCAATGAGTTTCGGTACGCGGGCGTCGCCCGTCAACACATAGGCTCGCCATCCGACGAACCGCTGCTTCAGCCAATCACCCAGTTTAGGGTAGAGCGCGGCCAGTTCATCGAGCTGACTCAAGCGTACCCCATAGGGCGGATTGATGACCATGACGCCCTGTTCCGCCGGAGCTTCGAGGTCCAGAATGTCTCTCTGCTTCAACCGAACATCAACCACCACCCCCGCCCCTTGAAACACCCGCTGGGCAATCTTCACCATGGCGGGATTATGATCCGACGCGTAGATAGCAGCGGGAACGTCTGCCAGGCGGTTGGCGAGTGCCGCTTCGCGCAGACGACCCCACAGTTTGGCATCGTGGATCAGCAGTCGCTCAAAGGCAAAGTGCCGCGCTATGCCTGGTGGAATCCGGCGGGCCATCATGGCGGCTTCGAGGGCGATGGTTCCACCACCGCACATGGGATCGAGCAGCACGTCGGTGGGTGTCCACCCGGCGAGCCGCAGGATGCCCGCCGCCAGATTCTCCCGCACCGGTGCTTCGACGGACGTGATCCGGTACCCCCGCTTGAAGAGCGGCTCGCCGGAGGTGTCTAGATAGAAGGTGACGGTTGTGGCATCGAGAAAAGCGTCGAGTTTGATGTGCGGCCGTTCCGTGTCGACACTGGGCCGCCTATGGTGCGTGGCCACGAACTTGTCGCACACGGCGTCTTTGATCCGGAGGGTGAGAAAATCCAGACTGGGAAGTGGACAGCGGCGCGCGCTTACCTTGACTTTGATTGTCTGCGAGGGCGCAAACAGGTCGGGCCAATCAAGAGCATAGGCTGCACGATAGACATCGTCTTCTGTCTTGTAGGCGCTTCGGCTGACTTCCCAGAGAACGCGGCTGGCGATGTGACTTTTGAGATTGACCCAATACATCGTCGACCAGGGGGCGATGAACCCGACGCCTCCGTCGGTCTTGGACGTGGCCGGCACACCGAGATTGTGGAGTTCCTGTTCGAGTACTCCCTCCAAACCCCGCGGGCAGGGCGCAAAGAACCGTCGTTGTGTACCGTCCATCCTCTGTTGTCCCTTCGGAACTATACGCTTTCTCCTTCACATTTCTCACCTCCTCTGCCTCGCACCAGCCCCTACGCGCCATCCATGACACGGAAGCTTCATCAACCATTCGAGTGCCCACTCTCCGTACTTCGACCCATCAATACCAACTACGGCTTTCATCGCCTCATCTCCTTGTTAGAGATTTCCCATTGTGCGCTTATGACACAGCAATATTCATGCCCTAGCGAAAGCCTGACTGCTTCGTGGCAACATGGGTCGGGAGGGCAAGCTGGAAAAATAATGGTTGGCGACGAGAGCAACCATTTGGTAAAGTGCGACTCGTGTGACGATACAAGTTGAGCTGACAGGAGCACCGCGAAGAGGGGTGATGGCTGGAATAGATAAGATGGTAGTCCAATTTAAACACCAAGTAGGAGGGGTAGCTCTTACTGTCGCACTTTTGACATTTTCCAGTGACCCCACTCACGCCATGTCAGCAGATCGCGTGAGCGTTCCTGTCAGCGAAGTCACTGCATCGGCTCAAATTGTTGTGGCTGCTGACCCCGCTTTATCTGCAACCACAGTTGGCGACGCCTCCCCGGAAGACCCGTTCGACTCATTCGCAAAAACAGGTGAGGGACAGCTCGAAGAATACGATCCCTGGGAACTGCTTAATGCGACGTTCTTTGAATTCAACCGGCAGCTTGATCGGTGGGTGTTGAAGCCGATTGCCAAGGGGTACAATTACGTCGTTCCGAACATCGTCCAGATCGGCATCCGCAATATCTTCTACAATAGCCAGATAACCCCCCGATTTCTCAACAATGTGTTTCAGGGAAAATTCAAGGGTGCTGGGATTGAAGCCGGGCGATTTGTCATTAATACGACGGTGGGGCTCGGCGGATTTTTCGATGTAGCCCAACATTATTTCGAACTGACGACACCGGAAGAGGATACTGGACAAACGCTCGGATTTTATGGGGTCCCATCCGGCCCTTATCTGATGATGCCGATTCTCGGACCGTATACGGTCCGAGATCTTATCGGCTATGCGGGAGACATCGTGCTCAACCCGATTTACTGGCTGATTCTCCCGACCATGCATAACATCGATTCGATTCCGACTGTGGTTGATGTAACGGAACGGGCAGCCACATACGCCATACCGACGGGCGCACGCGCGACGGAAGTCGTCAATGTACGTTCGCTCAATCTAGAAAAATTCCAGGGCGTAGAAGAATCCACAGTCGATCTCTATGCCGCAGTCCGCAACGCGTACCTGCAAAAGCGGATGAAAGCGATTCAGGAATAAGCCAGACGACACCGGCCCCCTCTCAGCACTCCAGTACCCTGAGCCTTTTACGCACTCCCTGATAAAGGCAGTGACATCCCTCATGGGCACGGCGGGTATGAACGACCGGCCGTGGCAAAGCACAGGGGGCCGAATTCAATCGAACTATATAAAAATTAGTGGGAGATCCTGAAAGAAGTGCGTGGGAGGATCGAAAGGCGCACACCCCTCTTTCTCAGCTACGTATCTCGAAATGACAGATTCAGAATACACATCTCAAGACACTGCGCCGAGTGGCAGTATGCCGAAAAAGCGATTTCTGAGTGGCGGCGGCTCTGACTAGGTATTCTTGTAAACCAAAAGTCCGCCGATCAAGATCACCAGCATCACACCGATGAACATCACCAATGTATCCATGGCTACTCCTTTCGTTCGAACCGTTGCGCAACGAAGTGATGTACCACAGCACCCCCCCTCGGCAAGCCCCAGAGGCTCAAGACCTTCCTTTCCCTGGACAAAACCGGCGGCCATCACGCATTCCTACAGAACCGCGTGATGGGTTGAACAGTTCGACCGATCCAGTCCTTCTAAAGTTATCTGACTAGCTTAGTGTAGTCCCGCCTTGCATCCTTGTCAAGACTCGGCAGAGTTGCCCTCAGATGGTAGCCGTTCGCGAACGATCAAATGGACGGCGTACTCGTTCAGCCGATGGTGTCAGGTGGGGTGGAGATGATTGTCGATATGACCCGCGATCCGCTGTTCGACCCCTTGATCGCGTTCGGCCTCGGCGGCATTCACGTCGAAATTCTCGGCGGTGTCCAATTCCGGGTGGGCGGCTGACAGACCACGATGCGACGGAAATGGTCCAGTTGATCAAAGGCTATCGGTTACGCACCCACTACCGTGGTTAACCAGTAACTGGCATCAGAACAATCGACGATGTGCTCTTTCGCATCTTTCACCTGGTCGAAGCGATTTCTGAAATCAGCAAACTCGACCTAAGCCCCAATTTCGCATTGCCTGAGAGGCACGGCTGCGGGATCGTGGATGCGAGAATAAGGATTGCCCTGCGCAACGCCTCGTATAAGAAACCGTGTTCTCCCTGCAAGTCAACTCACACTCCCCTCCGGTCATGCTATCGCAGCATTTGTAGTCAGACACAAATGTCGACCATTTGCCGGGTGGTAATGGCCGCCGCTGAGCGGCGGCATGGCGTGCTGCCCCTCATAGACAACCGTCCAAAATGTCTTCTCATTCGACAGCACGGGATTGCCTGCCAGCCGAGGATCGATGCTGCCGGTCGCACCAGGACCATGGCAAATGATGCAGTTCGACTGGTACAGTTTCTCACCACGATTGCTGTCCCCAGTCAAAGACTGTAGCCTGATATCTCCGGCGCGGTTCTTCCCCGACGATTGCACGTCGGCATCGCCAGCCCAAGCAAAGCCACTATTCAGAGCCGGGGAAAGTCCTGTGAGGATCGCCAGGCGCACAATACGGAGTCGCCTTTCCCCCTCTCTCTCCCCATACATCAGTCCTATTCCGGGTTGGGATCTTTTCTGAGGAACGACAGATAGAACAGAGTATCGGCCATGTTCTGATCCGTCATGATGAAGTTCGGAAACATACTGGTGCCGGAATGCCCTTCCCGGATGGCACGGGCCCGGTCCTTGTTCGTCGTGAGGCGGTGCATGCTGGGATCGCGCAAGTCGGTCGGAGGCGGATTCAGCCGTGCCATGCGCGCGGTAATGTCCTCTTTCGTTGGTGGCAATCGATCGAGAAAGCCGTCCATTCCATGGCAGAAGTGGCAGGACCCTTTGCCGTGGAAGATGTCTCGGCCTCGTTCAACACTCCTCTTGAACTTCACACCCGGTTGTGAGATGGACGACTCGGCTCTGGCATTTCGGTCAAAGTCCTCAGGAAATAGAATCACCAACCAGCCAACCAGGAGAAGAAAGCTAAGACTGAGGTTACGGTTTAGGCGAAGAGTCCCCGATTTCTGTTCAACCTTCACCTTGACCTCAGCCTGTTCTCGGACGACTTCTCGCTGTTCCATTCGGCGCACCTCAGTGTCCACTGCAACAGGCGTTGTAGCGATCTTCGGGAATGGCCTCCATGTCTCGAAAGACCTTTTCCCGCTCCGCGACGCTGGCCACATTATCGATGGAAGGATAGAGTACCCGCTCTTCTTTCATATTGTGCGAGCCCAGCATGCTCATCAGCCATTGCTCTTCCTGATCAGTGGCCGGATTATCAGCGGCCACTTTGTCGTGGATGGACTCCAACAGTTGCCCGATCTGGCGATGCTCATCTCTCATCACCATCGTTGGCCCACCTTCAGAGATGCCAGTCTTTGCCTCCCACAGGGAGAACAGCAGATCTTCTTCCCACACAATGTGCCGTTGGAGACCGACCTTGAACTCCTTGAACGCTGCCTTGGCCTTGGCAAAATCGGACCGTTTTGTCTGTTGAAACATCTCGAACAATTTGTCCAGTCGATCGTGGTCTTGTTCATAGAAGGTCGTAATCATCTTCTCGTCACTCATTGGGTCTCCTCTTCATCAACGCAATGGCATAGGCGCACCCAGGCGCCATATGTTCCCTGTCCTGAAATTCGTACCACAGTTTGGCGGCTAGACGCTATGGCCTTGCTGTACCCAGTCCCAGTAGGCATTCACGGACGCTTGGATGTGCGCAAGGGTATCCTTCTGCACAGTCGGTTCGAAGAGGTGACGGAAGCACCCTTGAAGCTTGAGATAGTGACCGGCCAGGAGTTTTTGTATCACCACCACGGGTAGCCTTTAGCTCGCACGCTGGAGGACTTAGGGAGCGGGTAGCGGGCCTGCTGTTCTTCGATTCTTCCGTCAGATGAATGCCCATCACATCCGACAGGGCGTCGGCCACGGCAATTGTCAGAATGCCGCCCAGCACCACGGCTCGCGAATGGGTGCCTGCATGAAGATCGACTATCAATCCAAGTGTCGAGATGACCCCAGACGTGAGCCCAAAACTCAGACCAGTTTTCTGGAACGCTTTCATTCGGTGTCACTAAGGGTATTGTGAGTTAGCTTCCGTCACCGTGGAACGGTCAGGATATAGGCAAGCACGTCACAAGTCGCTTCTCCAGACATGACCCACGTCCACGTATCCATGGCGGTATTCGACCGTCCCTCATGAATGCTCTGCAACAGGCGGGAGTTCGGCTTCGTGAGTACGTCGCTCGACCTCAGATCCGCGACAGATGGGTCGAACTGCACAACTCCGTCCCCTCAACCCAAGGGGCCGTGACAGGCTTGGCAATACTTCTCGTAGAGCTTCTTCCCCTGCACCAAGTTTCGTTCACCTGCTTCCGATTCTATCGCGGGCCCCACCAGACAACACGCTGCCGTTACGATGCATAAGAGGGAGCGGCGAGGTGTGACATGGCTACCCTTTCGCTGCGACGCAAATGGTCCGCTCAACGGCTGCATTCCGGTGAACGCTTCACACAATCCCTCAGCCATGACGCCATGTCGTCAAGCAGCGCGGCAGCCGCCTGGTTGGCAGCCACGACGCCGCCATAGGCGTCTCCGCTTGGGGCGTTCTTCACCATTTCAAAAGCGCGGGTCCCCACAATACGTGCTTCTCTGACATCGATCAGTTGAGCGCGGACGGAAATGTGCACGCGGCTAGGGTTCTGCAAGAACTCCTGTTGCAGGGAAAACCCATACGTATCGAGACGAAAATCTGCACGAATGAAGCCTGACGGAGGAATCACGGCACGCCACGCTCCGGTCCAGCTGAACTTCTCGACCATCAAGGAGGCAAACATGCGCGCCGGTGTCTCGGCCCATTGGTTGACTGCATACGGTTCCAGCTCATAGGGCCGCTTCAGATACACCATCTTCGTGGTCTCATACCCCGGCTCAGCCACAGGCAGGCTGACAAGGAGAATGGGGCCGTTGATGTCAGGCGAGCGAGTCTCGGAACGTTCCAAGTCAAGGCTCAATCGAAAGGTATGGGTCAGCGGAGACTCAGTACGGGTCGGGAGACAGCCCGCCACCGTCAGTGTCAACAACACATAGGCCGCTCCTGCGATCCAATTTTTCATCCGGCAACCTCTCCGACTTGTGCGTATCTCGTCAGAAGAACAGAGCATATGGCCTATGGTTTGTGGCACAAGATCGGATAAGGAATTGAGGAGTCGTATGGATTGATCCGATCATGCGCTATAGGCCATCGGCTATACACTCTTTTCATGTCCGCTATTCCCCTGGCCCGCGTGGCGGTGGTGTTTTTCCGTAAACAAGCGAACTGGGCTCGCGTTCTAAATCCCTGGCCACGCGCGACAAGGCACCCGTCAGCTGTCTGAGTTCGACCACCAAGGCGCCGGCTTCGGGCAAGGTGTGCCGTGAGAACTGTTCTAATTCTGGCTGGTTGTCGTTCACGACTGACCTCACCGCCTTGCTCGTCTGCGCCAGATCTTCCGTCATGGCATTTAAGGCCGTCATACTCTTGTTGATCCTCGTTAGTAAGACCGGGACTTCCTCATGCAAGACCGCCGTCAACTTGGCGAGGTTGTCGGTGCTCCGCGCCGCACCGTTGAGGCTCTGCTCAATCTGTGTCTTGTGGGTGACGACGGAATATACGACGTCGGACAGATCCCTGATCGTGTGTTTCAATATCACCCGATTCTCCTCATCAAACGTGTCTGACGCCCCCTTGGCCAGCGCGTCCAAATTGGCCAATAGGTGAGGAAGCGACTGATCAGACAGCAGGCGAGAAATGGCTTCATCGGACCGGAAAAACGAGGGGGACGGGCCGGTCTTGATGACGGGAAAGTATTGCTCATCCGCCGCCACCAGCGGCGGCGCATCCTTACTCCCTCCGGTTAGATTGATCGTGGCCAGACCGGTCAGCCCTTGAGTCTGGAGAACAGCAACGGTGTCCGTCTTGATCGGCGTGCCTCGCGCAATATCCAGTGTCAACTTGACCTCTTCCGGATTGTCTGGACTCAAGGCAATGGCCTTCACCCGTCCGACATCGACGCCGCGATACTTGACAGTCGAATTGACACTAAGTCCCGCCACCGATTCCCGGAAATACGCTTCGTAGCGGTCGTAGATGCCTCGGTAGTCCGCCTTCCCCATCCACAGTATGACAAATAACGCTACCACGCCGAGAACCACGACGAAGGCACCGACGAGAACATAATTGACTTTCGGCTCCATGCTCAACCTGCCTGTTTCGTCATTCGACAAGCGTCAATCGTCACTCGTGGAGAAAGGGGAGTCACCGTTATGACGATTACGGGTCAACGCCTTCCCCTTGCCCTCTTACGAGCCGGCCGTTCTGCGCAGCCTGTTCCTGCGCTGCGCGTCCTCGCAAACCGTGGAAGTATTCACGAATCATCGGATCTGGAGACTGTGACAGTTCCGGCATGGTACCAACCCCCAATACCTTGCCGCTTCCCAGCACCGCCACGCGAGTCGCGATGCGCCAGAGCGAATCGAGATCGTGCGTCACCATCACCACCGTCAGTCCCAAGAGCGTTTTCAGCGATAGCACCAATTCATCGAATCCGGCCGCGATCATCGGGTCCAGGCCTGCCGTCGGTTCATCGAGAAAAATCAATTCGGGATCCATCACGATCGCGCGGGCCAGCGCAGCCCTCCGCCGCATGCCGCCGCTGAGTTTATTAGGAAATTTCCTGGCGCTGTCGGGCGGTAGACCGACCATGGCGATTTTGACCGCCACGATCTCCCGAATCAACCGTGGGTTCAAGTCCGTATGTTCGCGCAACGGGACCGCTACGTTGTCCGCCAGCGTGAGCGAGCTGAACAGGGCGCCGTGCTGGAACATGACGCCGAACCGACGTTGGATCGGCCGGCCGTCGCTCTCTTCGAGGTTCCGGCTGTCCACGCCGAACAAACGGATCGTTCCCTTCGATGGCGTCAACAGACCGATGATCTCCCGCAGCAACGTCGACTTGCCGCAGCCATTTCCCCCGGCGATCGCAAAGACTTCCCCTTGATGGATGGTCAAACTCACGTCCTGGTGCACGACGGCCTGTCCGAACGTCGTCGCCACACGGCTGACTTCGATTACTGGTGTTCCGGATTGTGTTGCCACAGTCATCTATAGGTCCCACCAGTTGGTCAGAATGCTGCAAATCGCGTCGAACACGATGACCAGGAAAATACTTTGCACGACGCTGATGGTCGTATGCCGGCCCACGTCATCGACGCCGCCCCGGATCTGAAACCCTTGGTAGCAGCCAACCAACGCGATGATAATAGCAAAGAACGGCACCTTGGCGAGGCCGATCAGAAAATGCCGCACCGCGACGGTTTCTTCGAACCGTGTCAGAAACTCGGCGAAGCTCACGTTCAATTGGCCGGACGCGATGAGCATGCCGCCGAACACCCCCATCACATCCGCATAGACCGTCAACAGCGGGAGGGCAATGACGAGGGCAAGCACTCGTGGAAGCACGAGCAGGTTGATCGGCGAGATGCCGAGCGTGCGGATCGCGTCCAATTCCTCCGTCACCTTCATCGTACCGATCTCGGCCGCATAGGCCGACCCGGACCGTCCGGCAATCAGAATGGCGACGATCAGCGGAGCGATTTCGCGCACCAGCGAAATGCCAACCAGATCGACGATAAAAATGTTCGTGCCGAACTTGCGCAGCTGTTCTGCGCCCTGATAGGCAATCACGACACCGACGAGGAATGTCAGCAGACCCGTGATCGGCAGGGCACGCACGCCGTCTAGTTCCACCACCCGCATCAAGGCCTTCCAACGGATGGACCCCGGCCGCATCGCCAAGCGACCGAATGCGACGGTGGTTTCCCCGATAAACGCGAGCCTGTCAAGAATGGCTTTTTGTCGCCGCTGGAGATTCTGAGACAGCCGTTCTTGCCAGCCATCCTGCCGGAGCGCGGCCGCGTGATTGAGGGATACCCGGGTATTGATCAGCTGGACCAGCTCGGCAAATTCCGGTTTCAACCCGCGGAGCGATACGGTTCGTCCGGTGCGGCGCAGACTATTGATGCTCTGTTGCAGCACCAGGGCGCCGCCGGTATCCATCGCGGTCACCTCCCCGGCTTCATATGTCACGTCACGGGCGTCAGGATATCGTAGCTCTCCGCTGGCACGCTCCAGCTCGTCCAAGTGTGAAAGAGTCCAGGTCCCTCGACAATGCACGACAGTGCCGCTCACGGAGATGGTGGCCTGTTGTTCCACAAGCATGGATCGTTCACACCTGTTCCATAATGGCTTTCAGCTCAGGACCGGTAATCACCTCACGCTCCAGCAACAGCCTGGCGCCTTGCTGCAAGGCGGCTTGTCGCCCCTCCAGCAGTTGCCTGACTCGCCCATACTGCTCATCGATGATCCGCCGCACCTCGCAATCGATTTCCCGCGCGGTTTCTTCGGAATAATCGCCCTTCTCGGACCCGACCTGGAGTTGCAAGAATTGCGGCTGCCGATCCCGTTCCAGCGTAATGGTGCCTAATTTGTCGCTCATCCCGTAGGCCCTGACCATGCTTTTGGCGATATCCGTGGCTTTCATCAGATCGTTCTGCGCACCGGTAGAGGCCTCGCCGAAGGTCAGTTCTTCCGCAATCCGCCCACCCAATAACACAGCGACTTTGTTCTCGAGTTCGGACTTCGTCATCAAGAACCGATCTTCGGTCGGAAGCTGGAGTGTGTAGCCTAACGCCGCCACGCCGCGGGGAATGATCGAAATCTTCTGGACTTGATCCACCCCAGGCACCGACAAGGCGACAAGGGCATGGCCAGTCTCGTGGTAGGCCACTCGTTCTTTCTCCATTTTGTTCAGTACACGATTCTTCTTTTCCAAGCCAGCGATGATGCGCTCGATTGCCTCCTGCAATTCGGCCGCGCTGATCTGGTCCTTACTGCGGCGCACAGCGAGTAAGGCCGCTTCGTTGACGACGTTCGCCAGATCGGCCCCAGAAAAACCGGGCGTCATGGCCGCGAGGGTCTCAAGATCTGCATCCGGACCCAGGGAGACCTTGTTCGCATGGACGCGGAGGATCGCCAGGCGGCCGAGTTTGTCCGGACGGTCCACGGTCACACGACGGTCGAACCGTCCCGCGCGCAGCAGGGCAGGGTCGAGAATCTCGGGGCGATTCGTCGCCGCCATCAGAATCACGCCGACGCGCGGGTCGAACCCGTCCATTTCGACGAGCAGCTGATTGAGCGTCTGCTCCCGCTCTTCGTGCGCCATGGGACCCATGCCACGTGCCTTGCCGAGCGCGTCCAATTCGTCGATGAAGATGATGCAGGGGGCCCTCAGCTTCGCTTGATCGAACAGATCCCGCACGCGGGCCGCCCCGACTCCCACGAACATTTCGACGAACTCCGACCCGCTGATGCTGAAGAACGGGACCCCCGCCTCGCCGGCCACGGCGCGGGCCAGCAGTGTTTTCCCGGTGCCCGGAGGGCCAACCAGCAAAATGCCCTTCGGGATCTTTCCTCCCAACTTGGTGAATTTTTCTGGCGTCTTCAGGAACTCGATGATCTCACGCAATTCCTCTTTCGCCTCATCCACCCCGGCGACGTCCGCGAACGTCACCTTGATGTCTTTTTCCATGTAGATTTTCGCTTTGGATTGCCCCACCTGCATGAAGCCGCCCTGAGGTTGCCCCATCCGGCGAAGGATGAAGATCCAGACACCCGCAAACAGCGCCACGGGCAGGATCCATGAGAGGAGATCTCGCCAGAAGGTCGTTTCGATCACCCCGGTAAAGACGACACCGTGCGCATTGAGTTCCCGGACCAGATCGGGATCTTCCACGCGGATGGTCGCAAATTGCTTCTCGGTCTTGGATTCCCCTTCCGGCTTGAGCTTGCCGGTCAAGAACTGGGGGGTGACAGCGACGTCCGAGACCTTGCCGTCCGCCACCCAGCGTTTGAATTGGCTGTAAGGGACTTCTTCGACTTTGTTCAGGGCGAGGAGAAAGTCATGGGCCAGCACCACGGCCATGATCGCGAGCAGCACGTATCCGACGGAAAAGGAGACTTTCTTGTTCATCGCTTGCCCGGCCTCCTCCTAATCCCTCTGACCGCTGCCCGTTAAAACATAAAGTAGGCTCCAAGGCCTATCGACTCGATCTTCTGATCGATGAAACGCTGTCCATAGGGATTATGGCCGTAAAAATAAGTCGCCATGATCCGAAAACGACGACGAGAACCGGTTCGAGACCATTCAAACCCGCCGAGCACATTGGTATCGATGAGCCAGGCGTGTTGATCCATCGACTTGAAATCCGCCGAGAGCACGGGCGTTACGATCAGTCGATCTAAAAGCGATCCCAATATACTCGTCCGCATCGACGGAGCCCGCGCTTCGAATCCCCACTGGATGCGTCCAGCATCGAGGGTTGACGGTTCGCGATGCACCAGATACCCGCCGCCTCCATACAGACGGAGCCACCGGTAGTCATAGGACACGATGGCATCCACTTCCTCAATGCTGAGCGTCACCCGATTGAATCTGGGATTGCTGATGAGAAATTCATCGCCGAGGTGGCTGCTTTGGTGATAATAGCGGAGCCGTGCCGACCAATTCCCCGAGCGCCACGAAATCGGGATACCCACATTGAAATCGGTGTTGAGCAATTCCGCATTGCTCGTATCTAAGTTGAACTGCGCGAAGACGCCTGTCAACAAGCCGACTTGCCAGCCGTTACACCCCGTTCGCTTGGTATAAAAACCGAAATTTTCGCCGATGGCGATCGCCCCCCGATTGTAGGACGCGCCGCCGGTACGCGGATTCGTGTGCTGCCACAAGGCGAAAAACTGCGGCTGCTTGGGATCCGCCATGAGGGGGCGAAAGACATCGTCGGACGGAAAGGCCCCGCTCGTTTCTCCGACATCGGCACGATCGTACCGGCAATCGAGCACCGCGTCCACCTTCTTGTCCTTGTTGTCCTGCTGCTGTGCATCCACCTCCTCTGCATACGCTACCCCCCCCATCAACACAGCTATGCATCCGACTCCAACCACCCATCGATTGAAAGACGCCACCCAGCTCATGCTCTTTTCCCCCCCCTGCCAACTCCTAGTCTAAGCCATGGATACCCCATGAAGAAGCCCCCTTCGATAGCACATTTCTGATAGAAAATTCACTAACTTTGAGAGGAAATTCCTACTGCGCGGCTGGATCGTTTGGCACGCGGGACTTTGGCTGATATCTTTGACTTTAGAAGACTCTTCTGCCGACGAGAGACTCGGAAAGACACGCGCAGCGAATTGAGGAATGACGAGAGGCAGATAACGAAGATTCATAGATGAACCTCCAAGAAGAGATATCGACAGAACGAGACCGCGGCAAGTATACCGTAACCTCCGCCGTGCTTCCTAATGCCTTATACACGGTCCCGCACCCAATCTGAAGTTGTGGAGCACTCTCACGACTACCAGGTCTCGTCAAGGGGGGGGTAAAAACGTCAGAGGAAAAGGAAACACGTTTCTAGCAAGTCACTTTTTCTTCACTCGTGCGTAGTTCTGGCACCCTAACGTTAATTTCATATTGCACGCTTGATCGTAATAGTTCAGCGCGTCGGTGTTGCTTTGTCCGGTGCCTGTTCCAAATTCATACATCACACCCAGAGCGCCACACCCTGCCGCAACTCTCCCGTCACACGCTTTACGATACAACGCGACCGCCTCAACAAAGTCTTGTGTGACGCCTTTCCCATCTTCATACATCAGACCCAGATTGAAACACCCTTTCGCTTCACCCCCGTCACACGCTTTACGAAACATCGCTGCCGCCTGAAACGAGTCTTGTGTGACGCCTTTCCCATCTTCATACATCACACCCAGAGCGCCACACCCTGCCGCATATCCCCCATCACACGCTTTACGAAACATCGCTGCCGTCTGAAACGAGTCTTGTGTGATGCCTGTGCCTTTCTTATACATCATCCCCAGAAAGTAACACCCTTCCGCATGGCCTCGGTCGCATAGTGCTCTGAATTCTTTGACTTTAGAAGACTCTTCTGCCGACGAGAGACTCGGAAAGACACACACCGCGAATAGAGGAATGACGAGAAGCAGATAACGAAGATTCATAGATGAACCTCCGAGAAGAGATATCGACAGAACGAGACCGCGGCAAGTATACCGTAACCTACGCCGTGCTTCCTAATACCTTATACACAGTCCCACACCCAATCTGAAGTTGTGGGGCACTCTTACGAATCCCAGCACCACGAGTACGTAGGTCTCGCACTGCCATTGCACGAGAAGAATTTCCGAGACCTAAAGCCAGATAAAATTTGGCATAAAGACAATTTCTTGTCAAGAAACTGTCGGGAGCGTGTAGGGGCAAGCGAAACTCTCAAGTAAAGGGGTTACCCACCATTCGTTTCAGAACAATTTGGGAACGAACATATGAACGAATGGTGGCTATCATATTATGGTGAATATTATGTTAGTTTATGAATATTCTATTTAGAGGAGATAAACTAAACAAAAAGGTGGAAATTTATTAATGCCTAAGATTCGAAATTAGTCGAATATGGCTACTCGCAAATTTCCCGGGGGGATTAGTATCATGAAAACTATCGCGGCACGATTAGCAGCACTCAAAAAACAGCAAGAAGCACTTGCAAAGAAAGAACAAGCACTCAAAGCAACGGCACACGCTAAAGTTCTTGCAAAGATTGTTCAATTGGCAAAAGATGCAGGACTCTTAGCATCCGATATCGCCAAAGCACTCAATGCAAGTAAACCTGCCAAAGCAAAGCCTTCTAGGGCACCTAAGGCAGGTAAAAAGACCGGTCCTCGTCGCAAAGTTGCACCGAAGTACCATAACCCTGAAAATCATGCCGAGACTTGGACCGGTCGTGGCCTATCGCCTAAATGGGTTGCAAAACTCAAAGCATCAGGCAGATTGGAATCTGCCTTGATTAAACATGGTGCACCTACTAGTCACTAATCAGTTTCCACAAAGAATGCAACCTACCAGATACACTGCTCTGGTGGGTTTTTTAATGCCTGACTGTGAGTTCAGAAAGTCTGAAATTATTTTCAACCTAGGCAGAAAATAGCTACTAACGAGTTACTAACAATTTGGTATACTCGATAAGGTACTGCAATATAACGACTATTTATGATTTTTTCTATAAATTCACCTCGGATAGAGATGGAGGAACCCAGAGAAGGAGTAGTACAGCGTAACCTGCCGGGCCTGCCACAATACTGTCCAAGTACGCATAACAAGGTTGTGCCTACACGCCTATTACACCATACCTAGAATGGTGTACGCTCTCGATCTCCTGCCTCCCAGCGCTTCGGTCATCTTATTTCGATCGTGTCCTTCCAGTAAGAAAACACGACTTCGTGGCCATGCCCAGTCACCTTGAATACACTGTTCCGGTTGGAACGCGACTCACGATCTTTCTGTGCGTGCTCATCGCATGTGTCTGCCTATCAGATGCTGCCTGGTGCGGCGATTTCGAGATTGACCCGCACGAATCTCCCGATCCCTGGTTCACAGGAACACTGCTGTCGACGCGTGGCCGCACACTCGACCCGGGGCGTGTGGTCGTTCAGCCCTACGTTGCTTATACGCACTATGGCGGACTCTACAATGACAATTGGCGCCTCCAGTCGGCCACCGTGTCGCGCACGATCATTCAACAAACGTTTTTCATCTACGGTGTAACGGACCGGATCGATATTGGCATCGCGCCGCAGTGGCTTGAGAATTCCTCATCACGTGACTCTATCTCAGGGGTCGGCGACTTGCCGCTCCACCTTGGCTTCCAAGTCCTGAGAGGTGATGACAATTCATGGCTTCCATATGTGCTGTTTTGGGTTCAAGAAATTTTTCCGACTGGTCGCTATAATGACCTCGGGCCATCCACGGCAGATCTGGGTGGAACCGGGGGCGGCTCGTTTGGGACGACACTCGGCGTCGCAGTGCAGAAAACACTGCGGCTGAGAGGGGATCATGTGCTGAGATACCGCCTGAATGCATCCTACGGCTTCTCCTCACCCGTCGCGGTACGTGGATTCAATACCTACGGCGGAGGGTCCAACACGGCAGGTCGTGTTGAGCCTGGATCCGTGACCACCGTCATCATCGCAGGAGAATATCCGCTCACTCGGCAGGTGGTTCTCGCGCTTGATATCGGATTCCAGACGATCAATGCCACCCGCTTTTCCGGAACAACGGGGGTCGATGTACACGGCGAGCCGGCACTTGTAGGAAAGGGATACCGCAATCTCGTTTCCATCGCACCTGCAGTGGAGTATCACTTCACTCAACACATCGGGCTGATTGCCGGTCCATGGTTCAGCCTCAGCGGTAAGAACACCGCCGAGTTCTTTGGAGCTGTGGCGGCTTTCTACCTCCTTCTGTAATTTCAGCCTGCGCAAATTCCTTCGTTGATCTTGGCTCGGTCATCCGGCTCGAAGGGACAGTCTTTCCAGAGTGAGTCATGGACTATGTGCCGGTTTGAGGGAATACTCCCGGTACTTGCCCCAACTGTCCCCAGTAAATCGTCCGGTGGGGAAACGGGATCTCGATGCCCTTGGCGTCGAAGGTCTTCTTAATCCGACGGTTCATCTCGCGTCCAATCCGCCATTGCTGAGAAGGCACGGTTTTCAGACGGCACCGGATAATCACGGCAGAATCGTCAAAGCGATCGACGCCGAGCATCTCCAGCGGATCCAGAATGTCCGAGGTAAACACGGGATCGGCCTGGAGTTCCGCTGCGACGTCGACCAGCACCGCCATCACGCGATCCACGTCTTCCCGATACGCAACCCCGATGTCGAACACGTAATAGGAGTAGCCTTTCGTCATGTTCTTGACCCGGTCCACGATTCCGTTCGGCACGATGTGCACGCTACCTGACGCGTCGCGCAGCGTGATGGTCCGGAGCTTCACCTCTTCGACCACACCACTCACGCCGGCGATCTCGATGACATCGCCCACGGCGATGGAATCTTCCAGTAGGATAAAGAATCCCGAGATGACGTCTTTCACCAAACTCTGCGCGCCGAACCCGAGCGCCAATCCGCCCAAGCCGGCGGCGGCCAGGAGCGGTTTGAGATCAATGCCGATTTCGGACAGGACCATCATCGTACCAACGGCGACGATGAAGACCCGCGCCACGTCTCGGAGCACATGGGTGAGCGTGTCGGCCCGCCTGCACTCCGCCGGGCTCGGCAGCGCCCCTTCATACAGGCGCCGGAGACGTTTGAGGACCTGTCGAGTGATCGCCAGCAGAAGCAACATCCCTATACCGATGAGCGCCACACGAATTCCTGAACTCATGGCCCATTCGACCAATCGTTCAACCAGCTGTGTCAGCCACCGTTCTTTCATGATACCTCCTCTTCATGGATGATCTGTTTCTCTCTTTTCGGTCATGCCTACAGCTACACCAATTGCGGTGTCGTTGGCCCGCCCAGCACCCGGTTGATCGTCAGCCCCTGCACGAGGGACTGTGGGCGGCAAGGACCACGCCAAGGCAACGGAAATTTCTCCCCGCAGGCCGCCCCAGAGCAGGGCTGCGATCGCACCGTACTGAAATCGTCGCGCACCGGAATGGTCCATAACGGGTCTGGCTAGTCCCTCGCCAGCACCACCGCCGCGATGACTACGGCCAACGCGAGGAGAAGGGAGATCCGCGGCAACCAGCGGGCGGTCCGCACGATGAGATGCTCCCAGGCCGTGCGTGACGCTTCCGGGATGGCGACGGCGTGACTGACCCGTGGCCCCAAGACGAGGTCGTGCAAGACCGTAAGCACGAGCAGCACCCCGACCAGTGCAAGTTTCAATCGGACGAGGTCCGGCCATGAGGACGGTGCGGTCAGCGCGATGCCCCGCTCCGACAGCAGCATGGGACCGGTGATGAGCAGGATCCCGATGGCTGCCCAGGCGACGACTCGAAATCGCAACGCAGCGGAGCGGAACAACGCCATGAATTCCGGCGCGGTTGTCTGGCTTCGGATCAATGGAGCCAGGACGAGGGACAGAAACAGCAGGCCTCCGACCCAGACCATGGCGGCCAGGATATGGACGGCTACAAGCGCGATATACATGTCGCAGCATCATAATCGATCTCGACGGAAAAAATACCTTGCTAATGAGGGAGGGTACGTCCCTCGCGTGACTGTTCAGTACACATTCCCCTTTGACCATCAGCCATTCCGATCTCAGTCATTGACTCTTAGCCTGCAAGATAGGTACAGAAGGTCATGCCGCACCGAGCCCGCAATGCCCTGTATCTGCTCCTGTTAGCCGTGGTCCTTGACTCGTACATAGGTTCAGGGCCGACGCCTGTCACCGCCGCATCTCCGCCTAAATCCAGCCCGGTTGAACAGATTGCCGCGCTGGCCCGCAGTTCCCCGATGATAGGCGTTCCAGAAGGCTCCTTTCTCATGGGTACAGCCCGCACGAGCGGCGGATCCTTCAGCATGGCGACGCAATACGACGACACCGAGCAACCACAACGCCGCGTCGTGCTTGGCCGATTCGAGATCGACCGCGACGAAGCGAGTCTGGGAGAGTATCTCTCGTGGCTCCAGCGGCATCAGCATCCTCTCCCGGATGAAGTCGGGAAGTTAATTGAGCATATGACCGTCGTCCATGCGGCACGGCCGGAGACCCTGGCCCGCTGGCCGGCACTCTATGTGACCTGGGCGGAGGCGTCTGCGTTTTGCCTAGCACAGGGGAAGCGGCTGCCGACCGAAGCAGAGTGGGAGAAGGCCGCACGGGGAGAACGCGGCCTTCTCTTTCCTTGGGGACAGCAACCGCCCGCGCCCGAATTCGCGAATTTCGGACAATATCACGTCCACGAGATCCCCATTGTTGCCTTCGTCGACCACGGAGAGGAGGGCCGCAGCCCCTATGGCCTCCACCATATGGCGGGGAATGCCGCCGAGTGGGTTAACGACTGGTTCGGGATCGATTATTATGCGACGATGCCGGACCGTGATCCTCACGGGCCCGCAAGTGGCCGGTATAAGGTCGTGCGCGGAGGATCGTGGAAGAGTGAGCCGGTGCTGCTACGGACGGCCACCAGAGGCGGAGCGTCACCGGATCGACGTGCCGCGACAATAGGATTCCGTTGTGCCCGATCTGCGCACGACACTCACTGATGACGCAGAACACGCATCGGCCATCATGAAGATGTGAGGGTGTGATGATCCAGATGATGCTGTTCCTGGTTCTGGCGACGCAGTTCTTCGTGAGCCCTCACACGGCACTGTCGGCTTCGTCCGAATCGGACGAGCAGGGATGGAAAATATACACGAACGCCCGGTACGGATTCTCCGTCCGGTATCCCGGCGACTGGCGTCTCGGTAATCCCATGCCGGATGGAGCCGGTGTCACGATTGCGACGCCGATCGAGCATAGTCTTGTCGCCCTCTCCGGCCACATGAATATCGTGACGGGAAAGAGTCAGGACGGCCGGCAGACTCTCGATGAGTTCGTTTCGGCTCACCGCCGTATCATGACGGAACTCTACGGCAAGAAATCGATTGTGGTGACATGGAAAGCGGATCAGGACCTCTCGCTGGCCGGGTTCCCGGCGAAGCAACTGACCTTCACCTACCGGGACGAGAAGCAAGGCGAGATGATCGAGCACCATATCATGTCGCTTGGCCGCAACGAAGGGCGCGGGGTGCGGATCAAAGTGCCGCTCGCGGACGATGCCCGCCTGATGCAGCCGGTCATGCAGATGCTGAAGAGCTATCAGCCCGGGCGGGATCAGAATGCCGTGAGTCCTCTGGTGCCGAACCCGTAGATGACAGGAATCGTGCAGCGGATGCTTGCCGCCTTGATCGTCATCAATAGGGCCTTCCGAGATTGCGGCCCTTGGGCTCCAGCGGAATGGAAGTCAGTTCCCGATAGAGGCGGTGGAATGCCTCGGTGCTCAAGTCGGGATCCTGCAGTTTGACAAGCGAAGCCTGATCGATGGGATATTCCACCGTGTCATCGTAATTAGATGAAGCAATCGTAATAAATCTTGGAGGAAACAAGCGTTCTGGGAGCAGGATGCTGACTCCCAGATTGTACTTGAGCGCGAGCCTAATGGCTTCTCTTGCCTTATCGGCTGGCACATCCCGCCCTAACCCAATATTTTGCGGAGGCTGTCCCCAGTTGGCAAATTGGAAATGGACGTTGGCCATCCCCGCCTGAGCAAATTCCTCCTTCAGCACGGCCACTTGATTCCGATATTCCTTGGCAAGCACCACCTCAACCCGACTTACGGGCGGGCGGGAGGCGACTTCACCCGCTGAAATCGAAACAGGACTACCGGCGCCGATCAATCCGATCAACAGGCCCATTGCCAGGAGTGGAGGGCAGCGCGTCATTGTCGGGCTGTCATGGATAGAGGGAAAGAAGTGAAAGATTGTTACCACAATGCTGGGCCGCAATGGCGGTGCCTCCCTAGAGGAGACACCGCCATCAGAGACACTACTGTGCAGTGAACGAAGTCGTCGACACCATACCTTCGTCCATCAGGCCTTCCGCCGTCTTGGTTGCCGGAATCTGCGGCATTAAGGACTTAATGCGCTGGTCTCCGATTGGAAGGACTTTGAATAAGCCCCACTGACCGGCGTTGGCAAAGGCCGGCCGCTGGTTCTTCCAGATGTAGTCACCCACGATCTTGTTCGGACCACCTGCCCCACCAGTGAGGTGCGCATTGATGATCTCCGACCCACCGAACTCCATTGTGCTGACTTGGTCCGCACCCTGCATGTAGGGTTCATGCGGCCATTCATGACCATCAATGGTGAACAGCTGTACCTGCTCGTTAAATGCACCCAACACGTGAATGGCCACAGGATCCCCGATATGGGCCTGTAACAGCGGAGTCGCAGGCACTTCGCCGGCCTTCACGCAGCTGAAGATCTCCGAGACGTCACAGCCCTTCTCCATTCTCCACGCTGTGGGCTCTGACCGGTAGTTCACGGCCGTAATACCCGCGACCTGTTGAATGTAGGGCATGAAGCTCACGCCGACGATGTTGTCCTCATCTTGGAACATCAGTGAGAAGTCGCGGTAGTTCTTGCGATTCTCGTTTCCAGAGATGGTCCGATCGACCAGCACATCAGCACGCCAACTGCTCTTCAGGGTGATATCGTCGCCCGTCACAGGGTCGCGATACATAGATCCCTTCGGACCGATGATGATCGACCCGAACAGACCGTTCCGGGGATTCTCCACAACGTTCCCCCAGTCCTGGATGAGAGCTGCCAATTCTCCGTACTCTGGATGAGCATAGTAGGTGTATGTCTTGCTCTGGCCCGGTCCAATTGTCTGATCACCGGGATTATTGCCAACATTGGCGCCGAACGACTCTTTCGGATCAAACGCCATCATATCGACGTGGAACCCGGCTCGTTCCTTTGCCATTTCATTCTTAAGGTTGATTTTCACGCAGTCTCCGACGTTGACGTGCAAGGTCAGCGGGCTCGGTGTCAATTCACCAGCCTTGACTTTCCCACGATCGCCGTCGAGCACATACATCTTGCCTTGCTCGTTTCCAAACACCATCTTCCGTTCAAGATCGACTTCCATCACGCCCGGCGCTCCATCGTGGTACCGGATCTGTTGGTCCACAGCCGAGACAGTGAAGCTCTTGACCGGAGCATCTGCCGGACAGATTGACGGTGCAGATTTTTGAATCTGCTCGCGACTCGGCAAGGGCTTCAGGTCCCCCTGCAGTTCATCGAAGACCCTGAAGATCCCCCAGCTGCCCTCTGCAAAGTGGGACGCCCGGCCGCTGTAGTAAAGGTAGTCACCCGCCTGCTTCTGCGGCCCACCCGCCGCTGGGATTGCCGGATCGTAGCGTTCACCGATCACCAGATGGACCGTGCTACGCGGCATGGCGTCTTTCGCGTACCGCTCCATCGGGAACCAATGGCCGGTCACATGCCATGTATGGACTTCGTTGGCCGATCCGACCAACGCGCGTACCAAGATGGGATCACCAAGATAGGCCCGCAACAGCGGCGTACCTGGATCACCATGGATTCCCGACACAAAGAGCTTCGACGGGTCAGGATTATTGGCGAGCCGCACGCTCAACGGCTCTACACGCATGCTATAGCTGCTTCCTGTGGTGGCTTCTCCACCGTTCAGGAACCACATCGGCGACTTGTTAATCTTCTCGGGGAATTGATGCGACGGCGGCCCGTCGACCGTAGTCGCCCCGATCTTCGCCTGAGGATTATCAGTGGTGATCAATTCTGCTACCCGCGCATTGCTGTCCTGAATGTGCATCATCACTTCACGGAAGCTGCCACGAATATGAGCAGACACCGGTTCCAGCGTGTGGATGTCCGCAATAGGACCACTGCGAATTTCCTTGCCGGTCACCGGATCGTGATACGTCGAACGCGGCGGCTCTGTAATGAACGCCGAGAACAAGCCATGGCCCCATGTATCGGTGCCGAACACATGGTCGTGCCAATACACAGTTCCAAGGTCGGCATCGACATACCAACGTTCACGGATAAACTCCACGCTGGCGATATCATTCTTCTTGTGCGCGTACTTCAATGGCGCATCAAACGTAATCGTCTTCTCATTGATGGACTTGATCCGAGCCACTTCAAAGTATTTCGGATCGTCCATGCCGACGCCCAGCTCAATATTGACATGGAACTTTGACGGGTCCGCAACGGTAATGCTGCGCGCCCCCGCCTTGGAATCTGCCGTCTGGACGGTATTGGCCGGCAGGGGCATGCCCTTTTCTGGCTCCGGATCCTTCAACATGGTGAAGGCCCGCAACGACATGTCATAGGAAAATCCGATCGTCGGACCGTCCGATGCGCTTGTATCAAATTGGAAGAAATGTGGGTGGAGGTTAATCTTATTGGCCCACCCCGTGCGCGCGTCATCGGGAATTTCATTTTTGAAAATCACGTCGATACAATCGTAGACGTTGCCGCGAATCACCAAAGGAACCTGCTTCTTGGGATTGCTGCGCACTTCCGCTTCTTCTTCGTGCAGCACATAGATCATGCCGATCGGATCGACCAGCGCAGCCGAATTGGCCGTCGCCGGTTTCAGCGTGATCGGCAATGTAATGGAGTGAGTCGTGTAGTACTTCCGTGGAGAGTTCTCTGGGCACAAGCTCCATGGGCCCTGTTCACCTGGCCTGGCCGGCTCTGTGCTCTTCGTCCCGTCCTCGCGAACATGGAAGGGCTCCAGCCACGGCGCACCGCCATGGTTCGGAGCGAACGGCGGCCGCTTTCCAAGATGCGGTCTCAGCCATGGGAACGCCAGCTTGCCGGTCTGCGGATCAAAGGTGATCGGTGGGCGCTTCATCGGAGCAGGCGAGACATAGTCGGCCCACTTGTGGGGCGTCTCCGGCTCATTGAGCGCCAATGTGCCTTCCCACTTCCAATTCACCACCGTCGCATCATGCCCCTGGGCCTGCTTGACCTGGTCTTCTGACTTCCCAGGCAATCCCTGCGGCGGGAGCATGTATTCGACCCAATCCTTGATTGACACCTTGACTGGATTGGCTTTCCAGTCAGTCTTGTCCTTCGTAATTTCCCACTTCTTTCCGCCATACCAATCGACAGTGGTCCCAACCAGCTTATCTGAACTGACGGCGGGCTTGATCTTGCCCTTGCGGTCCGGTAATTCCACCAACGCTTTCATGACATCGGTCTGAAACCCTGGGGCCTGCAACGTGTTGTATACCCGCCAGAACCCCCACATGCCGGTCACATAGTGTTGCGGGATATGGCAGTGGAAGACGAATTCACCGGCCAATGCCTGCAATCCGCCGGATCCTCCCTCAGTCACTTCATCGTAAATCTCCGACGGGCCGATGGACTGCACGTCCAACCGGTCCGACACGTCATTGATCAGCGGGAACTTCACGGGACCGGTCTTCGACAAGGTCGGATCCAGCTTGCTCGTGCCGGGTTGTCTGGCCCAACGGATCGACCCACCATGAAGATGGTGGGAATGGACGATCTCAGATCCGCCGACCATCCGGAACGTGGCGGGATCGCCTAAATAGGAACGCGGAATCGTGGTGGCGGGATCGCCGAACGTATAGGACCCATAGCCCTGTGATTCATCGGCAAATCCGACCAGGTGCTCCTGCATCTCCAGCCGTGTGCCGTGTGGCTCACTGCGATAATTAAGCAACCGTGCCGCCGGCCTATAGGTATCGGTGTGGGCATCGCGCTGCGGGAGCATATCGCCCTTGCGATTCAACAAACGGAACGTCTCGTCACCCGCCTCATGATAGAAAATGACGAATTCGCGGAAGTCCGATCCCTTCGCCACATCGATCATGGCTTCCCAGCCGCTCTTCATGTCTTCGCCGGTAAACGGGCTCAGGAAGCGAGAGCCTTGCGGCTCAACGACAAGCGAACCCAGCAAGCCCAACGAGTACTGCTCGCGCGAGGCATGGCTGTGAAAGGCGAGACCACCCACCTGCTTATCAGGCTGGATATACCATTCGAATTCGCCGGTTTTCCCCGCTGCCACCAACGCATCAGGATTGTTGGCTGTCGCCGGTTTACCGGTGCGAGCCACTAACATTTGCGACCCATTAATGATCATGTTCGTCGGCTCACCATCGATCTGGTTACGAAGGGTGAGCTTCAGGCAATCGCCCTGGTTTGCCCGGATGACCAACGGCTGAATCAGGTCGCCCTGCAACCCGTTCGATACCGCCCCTTCGGCAAACGTCACGTCGTCACTTTCGCGGGCCGTCTTGTTCTTGGCTTCTTCCTCACGGACGCCTGCGACATTTTCGGTGAGCGCATACATGTAGCCCGGATAAAAATCGCCAAACCGATTGACGGTAATTTCGATGTTTATCGCCGTGACGTCATAGGCGCGGACGGGCGCATACGCCGGGCACCGGCTGCCCTGCGTCACCTTCACCTTGTCCGGGTCTTCAGCCACGAGCAGAACACCCTGCTGCATCGCATGGGCGCTGGCCCCTTGAAATGGGCCTTTCGTCTGCACCTGCCGTTCGATCTGCTCAACGGCCTTCGACATTTTATCCATCAGCATCGGACCAGCCTGCGCATGCACCGGCGTGGCAACATCCGCCGTTGAACCTTGCGCGACGTGTGAATCGTGCGACATGATTGCGGCGGCTGGCAGCACCCCAGCCAGTGTCAGGCAGGTCGTTAATCCAAGTATTCTCGACGACCACATCCGTGTAGTTGAAACACTCATACGGTCAACCTCCCATCAATCAAGGGGTACAACATCAGACAAATAGAGACGCTCGTGTTGTTGAGTGCAAAACCGCGAAGGCCCAGATCTAGAGCAATTGGCTGGATCATAGCGAAGTTACGTATGGCTGATATCCTTCGAGGCCAAGTGAGTCCGGCCTTACCTCTAGCTTGCCGTTAGTTTGATATTATTATAGAGGCGGGGCTAGGGAATTTTCAAGTGGTCAAAAACCCTGAACTCATAGCAGATCTGATGGAATCTTGCAATACGCCTGTTCGGCGGTGCGATATCCCCTCAGTTCCTGCCCGTAAAGTGATTCAGACCGTACCGAGCTCTACGGACACGACCACGTGTGGTCAGGCAGAACATATCCTTTTCAACGCCTGCTATGCCCCGCCGTCTTTCATGGCGGCGAGATGTTTCATCGCTTCCCGCACGGCGGCGCGGGCTTTGACGGCGGGATTCAAGCTGGCGCCGGGATCGACCTTGTCGCCCATCTCCGCTACTCGCTTGCAATACTTGATGGCATCTTCCAAGTGCGGCGCGGCCTCTTTGCCATGTTCATCGGCAGGCGGCAGGACCTTGAGAATGGCCTGGGCCTGCTTGGCCACTTCGGCGCAATGGTGCACGATGGCTTTTCCATCGCCCATGCCGCCGTGCGCCACCATGTCCTCAGCGTCCCGCACCATCGCCTGACCCTGCTCCTGGATCGCCTTGGGCGATCCCGCATTGGCGGTTCCGGGCGAGAGAACTCCGAGCAACAGAGCAACCACGATGGAGTGAAGGCGCGGCATCACTCTCTCGTCACTTCGCTTCGAAGAGCAGGTCGAGCTTGGCGGTCTCGCTCGACTTCACCGTCACATCCCGCTCCTGGACGCCCAGGATCGGATGCCAAGCCTTGATGTGATAGGTACCTGCCGGAAGATCACCGATGGTGAATGAACCATCGGGCCCCGTTACGGCGTAGTAGGGATTGTCGATGGCGTATCCCCAATTTTGCATGTAGGGGTGCATCCCACATTGCATGGTAAACACTTTCCGCCCCTTCACCAGCTGCACGATATCGGTCGTCCCGCTCACATGCAGCGCCGGCCGATGCATGACGATATCGACCCCGGATTGATCGTAGGCATACCCTTGGATGTCGTGAGACACCGGATCTCGATTAAAGACCGTCACCCGGCGCTTGTCGCTGACCACGGTCACAAACGGCATAAACTGGCACAGACTCGCTTCCACTTCTGCGTCGGTGAAGGTGAACGGTTTGCCTTTCTCAATCCCTTCCACGACAACCACCACGTCCTTGAGCCCGCCGTCCGAGCCGACATTGACCTCCTTCAGGAGACGATGTCCCTTTCCATCGGAAAGCACCGCGCAATAGTCACGGTCATAATAGCGACGCATCTCGAAGCTCTTCGGGGCCGGCACGGTTCCCGTGAACGTGATCGTGCCTTGCAACGTCGCCCCATTGGTCACAGTCTCCGATTGGTATGCCCAGGCATCCGTTTGGAGAGCACCCGCCATGACTATGTGCGCCCATGCTGCTAGCGTGAGTCCTGCTACGATCATCCGTTTCATGGCAATCCCTCCTGCATCACTGATGATTCGATGTCGGCTGCATGTTTGCCGGTGGAGTGGCCGGATCCAATCGCCGAGGGAGCTCGAACAAAAACGGGGACTGCTCGGTAAAGATCACCCGTCTGAATTCCTCCGACCATTCTCCTTGCTTGCTCACCGTTTTCAGTGGAAATCGTTGCGCTTTGGTCACCCACCGATAATATTGCCGCGTGTCACTGTCCTCTTTGACGGTCACCTCGAAGAGTTCGGTGGGAAACCCGTTCAACGTTTCTTCACCCACGAGTTCTCGTGAGACTTCCCCCTCCATCCCCTCGCTCACCACCAACCGATGGTCGCTTGTGATGGGCACTTCCATGTATTGCCGCCGTTTCGACAAGATAAGCCACGAGGTCCCGTGGTCCACCCGCACAATGATGATACTGGCGCCCCCCTGCGGCTGTGTGAACTCGAAGCGCCAGCGGTCGTCCTTGGCATTGACGTGGGCCGTCACCACGGACTTTCCACGTTTTACGACCCGTTCGGCGGAAAAATCAAGCGCCGCGGCTTGCGGAACTGTTCCTCCAATGAATATCGCGGCCAGCCAGGCGATGAGCCACGGGGAACATATGCATCGCCGAAGCCTGGCCATAGTGTTGGTTCTATACCGTACCGCTTTTGTCGTCCATAAGACAAGGCTTCACTTCACAAACGAACGGGGGAACCCGGCCCTCACCAGCCGGATTCCCCCGTCCCGTGTACCCGTGTCTCCGATCGCCCTTAGTCGGCCTTCATCGACACCGGTATGGACTGCGCGGGAAGCTGGTCTTCAGCCCGCTGTGATGCCGGAGCCTGCCCATCGAGCGGCAGGATCGTCCGACTGTTGCGGTCCAGGACCTTCACCATCCCCCAATGTCCGGCGTCGAGATAGCCCGGACGCTGGTTCAGCCAGAGATAGTCGCCTGGGATCCCGTTGGGCCCTCCTGCCCCACCATGCAACCACGCGTTGAAGACTTCGGACCCGCCGAATTCCATGGTGCTGACGAGATCCGCGCCGCTCAGATAGGGTTCATGTTTCCACTCATGACCCGAGACGCTGAACAGCTGGACCTGCTCGCTGAACGCGCCCAACACATGGATCACGACCGGATCGCCGACGTGCGCCGCAATGGTCGGCGTCACCGGCTGATCCCCTGCCTTGACGCAGGCGAACACCTCACTGTAGGCACAACCCTTCTCGGTCCGGTAATCGGTCGGCTCCGATCGATAATTCACCGCCGTCACGCCGGCCACTTTTTGGATGTACGGCATGAAGCTGGTGCCGATGATGTTGTCTTCATCCTGGAACAAGAGTGCGAACGAGCGGTAATTTTGCCGCCTCTCATTCCCTGGCACGGTCCGATCCACGAAGACATCGGCCTTCCAGGAGCTCCTCTGGGCCAGATCTTCACCGCTCACCGGATCACGGTATTGCGATCCCTTCGGGCCGATGATGATCGCCCCAAAGAGACCGTTCCGTGGATTCTCGATCACGTTCCCCCAATCCTGAATCAGTGCCGCGTTTTCCCCGAACTCCGGATGGGCGTAGAACGTGTAGGTCCGGCTTTGCCCCGGCGCGACTGTCTGGTCGCCGGGATTGTTGCCGGCATTGATGCCCATGGATTCCTTCGGATCAAAGGCCAGATTGTCCACGTGGAAACCGGCCCGATCCTTGGCCATTTCATTTTTCAAGTTGACCTTGATGCAATCGCCCACGTTGACGTGCAGCGTCAACGGGCTCGGTTCGAGACTGCCGGAGGCGACCTTGGTCTTTTCGCCTTCGAGCACGTACATCTTCCCGACCTCGTTGCCGAGCACCATCTTCCGCTCCAGATCGACCTCCATCGCCCCGGGCGTCCCCTTGTTGTAGCGGATCGCCTTGTCGATGGCGGCCACGTTGAAGCTCTTCACCGGCGCATCGGCCGGACAGACGGACTTGGCCGACTGCGGAATCGTCTCCCGTCCCGGCAGCGGCTTCAAGGTCGCGTCCGCGTTGTCCAGAATCCGGAAGATCCCCCAGCTGCCTTCCGCGAAGTGGGACGCCCGACCGCTGTAGTAGAGATAATCGCCGGCCATCTGCTGCGGTCCGCCTGCGGCCGGAATGGCCGCGTCGTATCGCTCACCGATCACCACGTGTAACGTGCTGCGTGGGATTGAGTTCTTGCTGTACCGTTCCATCGGAAACCAGTGGCCGCTGACGTGCCAGGAATGCACTTCATTGGCCGAGCCTTCGATGAGCCGGACCACAATGGGATCACCGAGATAGGCCTTCAACATCGGTGTTTCGGGATCTCCATGAATCCGGCTGCTGAACAGCTGCGATGGATCCGGATTGTTGGCCAATCGCACGGAGAGCGGCTCTACACGCATGTTGTAACCGCTTCCCGTCGTCGCTTCGCCGCCGTTCAGGAACTTCATCGGCGACAGATTAAGTTTAGCCGGATAGACCGCGGAGGGCGTCCCATCCACAGAAATCGCCCCGACTTTCGCCTGCGGATTGTCGGTCGTAATCAACTCTGCTGTCCTGGGATTCGAGTCCATGACCTGTGTCACGATCTCGCGGAACGAGCCGTGAATATGGGCAGAGACCGGCTCCGTGGTGTGAATATCGGCCACCGGACCACTGCGCAGCTCTTTCCCCGTCACCGGATCATGATAGGTGGATCGTGGCGGCTCGGCGATGAACGTCGAGAAGAGGCCATGGCCCCAGCCGTCCAGTCCAAACACATGGTCATGCCAGAACGTGGTGCCGAAATCGGCGTCCACGTACCACCGTTCACGGATCCATTCGACCGACACGATCTCGCCCTTCTTATGGGCGTACTTGAGCGGCCGTTCGAACGTGATCGTGTTGCCGTCGATCTTGCTGATCCGGGCCGACTCGAACCGGCCCACTTCGTCCATGCCCACACCCAGTTCCGTCTTGACATGATAGCGCGAGGCATCCTTGACCGTGATGCTGCTTGCGCCTTTGGCTGCCTCGGCCTCGATCGTCGTGTTCATCGGCACAGGCATGCCCTTACCGGGATGCTCGTCCTTCAGAATCGTGAAGGGCCGCAACGACATCTCGTACGAGAAGCCGATGATGGGCCCGTCGGACGCTTGTGTATCGAACTGGAACATGTGCGGGTGCAGGTTCGTCTTGCTGGAGAATCCTTGCCGCGCGTCGTCTTTCAACTCACTCTTATAGACCACGTCGATACAGTCCTGCACGTTCCCACGGATCACCAGCGGGATCTGCTTGGCATGATTCTTCCGAACCTCCGCCTCCTCCTCGTGCAGCACGTAGAGCAAGCCGTCCGGATCCACGATCGCCGGCGTCTTCGCCGTCGCCTTCTTCAACGTGATCGGCAGGGTGATCGCGTGGATGTTGAAGTACTTGAGCGGCGCACCCTCCGGGCAGAGACTCCATGGCCCCTGTTCGCCCGGCCTCGCCGGCTCGGTGGAATTGCTGCCGTCGTCGCGTCGATGGATCGGCTCCAGCCACGGTGCTCCGCTATGGCTGGGCGCAAACGGCACACGCCGGCCCAAGTGCGGCCGCAACCACGGCCAGGCCAGTTTGCCGGTTCGTGGATCGAAGAGAATGTCCTGCCGCTTGCCGGGTGTCGTTGATTTGTAGTTGACCCACTCGTACGTAGTTTCTGGTTCACTGAGCGCCTTCGTTCCGTCCCATGCCCAGTCATTGACGGTCGCATCGTAGGCCAAGGTCTGCTCTTTCTCCGTGTTCTTCTTGCCGGGCCTGCCTTGCGGCGGAACCATCATCTCGACCCAATCCTTGATGGAGACCTTGGCCGGCTGGGCTTTCCAGTCAGTCTTGTCTTTCGTGATCTCATACTTCTTGCCGCCGTACCAATCGACTGTCGTTCCGACGAGTTTGTCGCTGGAGGTGCCTGACTTCGTCTTCCCGACCCGGTCGGGTAGCTCCACCAGCGGCTTCATCACGTCAGTCTGTGACCCTGGCGTTTGCAACGTGTTGTACACGCGCCAGAAGCCCCACATGCCCGTCACATAATGCTGCGGGATGTGGCAATGGAACACGAACTCACCGGCCAGCGCTTGCAGCCCGCCGGACCCGCCCTCGATCACCTGGTCATAGACCTCTGTCGGCCCTATGGACTGCACATCCAATCGGTCCGAAGGATCGCTGATCGGCGGGAACTTCACCGGTCCGTTCTTCGACACGGCAAAATCCAGATTGCTATTGCCCGGCTGGCGCGCCCACCGAATGGATCCCCCGTGGAGATGGTGCGAGTGCACGATTTCTGACCCGCCCGCCATCCTGAATTTGGCCGGATCACCGAGATACGACCGGGGAATCGTCGTCGCCGGATCGCCGAACGTGTAGGACCCATAAGCCATGGATTCATCGCCATAGAAGCCCATGTGGGCTTGAAGCTCAATGCGTGTGCCGTGCGGCTCGCTGCGATAGTTCAAGAGCCGCGCGCCGGGACGATAGGAATCGGTGTGGGGGTCGCGCTGCGGCAACATCTCGCCCTTCTTGTTCAGAATCCGGAAGGCCTCGTCGCCGGCCTCGTGGTAGAAAATGGCGAATTCACGGAAGTCCGCGCCGTTCGGATCTTCGATCATGGCTTCCCAGCCGCTTGCCATCGGCTTGCCGTCGAACGGGCTGAGATAGCGAGACCCGCGAGGCTCCACAACAAGCATGCCGATCAAGCCCAGATTGAATTGCTCGCGCGACGCGTGCGAACGGAAAAAACGAGCGCCTTCCTGGGTATCCGGCTTGATGTACCATTCGAAACTTTGCTCTTTGCCGGCAGCCACCGTGGTCTCCGGGTTCGAGGGGGTCGCTGGCTTGCCGGTGGCACTCACGACCATGGACGATCCGTTGATGACCAGATTCGTCGGCTCGTCGCTGATCTGATTATGAAGGGTCAGCTTGAGGCAATCGCCCTGGTTCGCCCGGATGACGAGCGGTTGAATGATGTCGCCCTGCAATCCGTTCGAGACGGCGCCGTAGTCGCCATCTTTGTCTCGTGCCTCTCTATTCGCAGTTTCCTCGCCCCGTGCCTTATCAAGATTCTCGTTCAGCACGTACATATAGCCGGGGAAAAAGTCGAGGAACCGACTCAACGTGATTTCGACGTTGATTGCCGAAACGTGGTACTCCTTCACAGGAACATTCGCCGGACAGCGAGATCCGCTGGCAACGGCCACCTTGCCCGGATCCTCCGCCACCAGCAAGACACCCTGCTGCATCATATGGCTGTCGGCCCCTGAGCTGTACCCGCCCTTCTTCCCGACGAGTTCTTGCTGCCGCTTGACTTCCTCCATCATGCGATCGTGAAGGATGGGCCCTCCTTCCCGATAGATCACCTTTTCCGCCTGCGGCTGCTGGTCCGCGCTGCCGTGTTGACTGTGCTGATCCGCCGCCAGCCCCAACGGGGCCGCCATCAGACTGCCTGCGAACAACAGGCTGTGGAGCATCAGCGCTGTCCCGCCCCTTCGGTGCCGGTTGCGTGATTCACATTGAACGGACTTCATACTCGGCCTCCTCCCGCTGAGCCCGCTTTCTGCGGGCGAAATGGTTGACACTGCATCATGGGCTCCTCCTAGGTATGTCCTCGCGATGTTTCTGTTCATGGCTTAGAGAAAACCGGTCTCCGATTCACATCCGGCCTACATGCCTTGGAGGGTTAAGAGCTGGTGAAGGGTTCCTTCTTGCGAAGGAATGGGTCATTCGGAGGCCGGTCCAAAATCACCCAGACCCTCACCAACGAGCCTTCACTTGCGCAAGCACCGTGCCGCGCACAGACCGCATGGCGTTCTGAATCAATTGTTCTGTGGTGACAATGAGTTCGAACGATGTCCCGGTAGGAATCGTCACATCAACGCTTGGGGAATTCGTCTACAGACAAACACAGCCTTCCAGGCTCTCCGATTGAAGCAGTAAACAAATCCTGCAGTTAGAACTGTCTAGTATCTTGGACAATGGTCTCTGTGGAAACTGGGGCAAGATGGGGCAATGTCGAGGCGCGAGTTGTCTCAAGATCTTGCGTCTTCGGCTTTTCCTCGCCGGACTGCCTGTAGCCGGAAATCTTGCGCGGCGAGATCCGCGAGACTTTGCATGGCGGCAGCAGGAGAACGTGCATATCCGGTGAATCTTCACCTGGCAGATTGAGGTGCCCACCTGAGCGTTATTTTCAGAAATGGGGTGTTGGAGGTCCGGCACTCTAGCCAATTGATCGAGGCGATACGGTCGCCACCAGAAACCGTGGCGACCTTGTTCGCACGAAAGCCGATCTTCCGCTGGCTTAGCAGGATACGGAAAAAGACCGCCAGCGGCGTTCTCGCATCACTCAGAGACTCAACGTACGGCACAGAGTACGATTCGCCTCTTCGCTCGCTGCGGCCTTGCTGGACGGCCTTTTTGCGCATCCTGCATGGCTGTTCAGCGCCGTCTCAAACCTCGATGCCCGTGATGGCAGAGGGGGCTCTGGAAATTCGGACAGTGTGGTAAGTGGTAGCCTGGCTTCACCCATGTCACCGAGGGGTGGCGAACCAGAGGAGCAAGGCGATGAAGAGAACGAGACGGAATCACGGAGCGACCTTC
>Ga0194132_10001594_pt1 | contig 45624 bp, 26 predicted proteins | sample TA2KigOf80mmetaG_FD_148612 | JGI IMG/M metagenome (GOLD analysis project Ga0194132, IMG submission 148612) | Freshwater microbial communities from Lake Tanganyika, Tanzania - TA2015054 Kigoma Offshore 80m | ecosystem: Environmental > Aquatic > Freshwater > Lake | place: Tanzania: Lake... | reverse complement strand
CCGGATGCTGGACCGCGAGCGCCAATGGCTCGACCTCGCGCACCTCGCCTTGCAGACGGACTCGACCCGCGCCATCTCGCTCAACCTCTGGTCGCACCAGGAAAACCTCCAGATGGACGGCGTCACGCTGACGCACCACGACGCCTCCCATCACGGACAGGACGAGTCCAAAATCCAGCAGCTCGCCATGGTCGAGGAGGCGGAGCTGAAACTCTTCGCCGCCTTCCTCGCGCGGATGAAGGCCACGAACGGCGGCGGCCAGACCTTGTTGGACCAGACCATCGTGTTGCACGCCAGCCATCTGGGCAACGCCTCGTCCCACACCGGCGACAACCTGCCAATCATCCTCGCGGGCGGCGGCTTCAAGCACGCGGGCCACGTCGCGTTCGACCGCAAACAAAACCAGCCGCTCACCAACCTGTTCGTCCGCATGCTGCAACAAGCCGGCATACCCGCGGAAAAATTCGGCGCGAGCACCGGGGCGTTGTCGGAATTGAAATCAGCATGAAGACCCTTTGCTGGATTATCCTCACCTCACTCGCCACCGCGCTGGCAGGCCGCGCGGCGATGACCGACGCCGCCGAGGCCGAGGCGCGGCGGAAGGAGGTCCGGCAGACGTTCCTCAAGGACATCGTCCCGTTCCTTCAGGCGAACTGCTACGAGTGCCATGGGAACAAGAAGCGGAAGGCGGGCGTGGACTTTTCGCGGATGATTAACCGCCCGGAAGCCGCCGATTACCGGCGAGTCTGGCAACTCGCGCTCACCAGCGTGCGCGACCACGAGATGCCGCCGCGCGAGGCGGACAAGCAGCCGACCGAGGCCGAGCGCAAGCGGTTCGCGGACTGGATTGGCACCATCAAGTTTCTCAGCGTGCAGGACCCCGGCGCGTTCGTGATTCGCCGCCTCACCAAGGCCGAGTATGCCAACACCTTGCGTGACCTGCTGGGCGTGGACCCGGCGGTGGCGGCGGAGTTGCCCGAGGATGTGGCGGGCGCGGGGTATATGAACACGCTCTCACCGTTGCAGACGGAGCAGTTTCTCGGAGTCGCCCAAGCCGCGCTCGACCAAGCGCTCGGTCCCGTCGGCGGCAAGCCCACGAAGCTGGCGAAGACGTTGCTGGGCGAGCCACCGTCGCCGCGCAGCGATGCGCGTGAGGCGGCGCGGAAAGTCGCCCGCTCCTTCGCCGGCCGCGCGTTTCGCCGGCCGCCGACGGAGGAGGAAGTTGAAGTGCTGGTCAAAGTCTTCGACCTCGGGCGCGAGAGCCAGCTCGCTTACCCGGAGGCGCTGCGGCTGATGCTCAAGGCCGTGCTGGTCTCGCCGCAATTTCTCTTCATCACGCCTGCGCAGGAGGCGGTGGCGGACCAGCCCATCGTGCCGCTGGATGATTACCAGCTCGCGTCGCGGTTGTCGTATTTCCTCTGGGCCACGATGCCGGATGCGGAACTGCTGTCGCTCGCGGCCAGCGGCAAGCTGCACGAGCCGGCGGTGCTCCGCGCACAAGCGAAGCGGATGCTCGCAGACAAACGCTCACGCGCATTGTTCGACGGCTTCGGCGCGCAGTGGCTGGGCGTGGGCGGGCTCCAGCAAAAGACTTTCGACACGGCGAAGTTTCCGCAGATGACGCCCGCGTTGCGCGCAGCGATGTATGAGGAAGCGCGGCTGTTCTTCGAGAGCATCGTGCGCGAGAACCGGAGCGTGGTGAATTTCGTGAACGGTGATTACACCTTCCTCAACGGCACGCTCGCGCCGCTTTACGGTCTGGAGAAGCAGGTCAAGGGGCCGGAGATGCGCCGCGTGCAGCTCGCGGACGCCAATCGCGGCGGCATCCTCGGCATGCCCGGCGTGCTCGCCGGGACTTCGATGCCGGAACGCACCAGCGCCGTGAAGCGCGGCGTCTGGGTGCTCGAACAAGTGCTCGGCCAGCATGTGCCGCCCGCCCCCGCGAACGTCCCGACGCTGGAAAAGCAGGACCAACAAAAGGTGGCGAGCATGACCCTGCGCCAGCGCACCGAGCTGCACCGCACCAATCCCGCCTGCGCCAACTGCCACAAGCTGCTCGACCCGATTGGCTTCGGCTTGGAGAACTTCGATGCCATCGGCCGCTGGCGCGACCGCGATGACTCGGGCGGGGCGATTGACGCGGCCGGCGAGTTGCCCGGCGGCAAGCGCTTCGCCACACCGAAGGAGTTGAAGGCCATCATCGCGGGCCGGCAGGACGACCTTGCCCGCAATCTCACCGAGAAGCTGCTGGCCTACGCGTTGTGCCGCGAGCTGGAAGGCTATGACCAACTGATTGCGGACCAACTCGCCGAGACCCTCGCCCGCGACGGCTATCGGATGCAGACCTTGATTTCGGAGGTCGTTACGAGTTACCCCTTCCTTAACCGCCGCGTCCAAACCACCGTCACTGCCAATGCAAAATAGATTCCGCCTCTCGCGCCGCGCCTGCCTCCAAGGACTCGGAGCCACACTCGCCCTGCCACTGCTGGAAACCATGGGTTGGGCGGAAGCCAAGGCCGCCAAGCCGCCCGTGCGCCTCGCCTTCATGTATATGCCGCACGGCGTCATCATGGATCAGTTCTGGCCCAAGTCGCCCGGGAGTTTTCTCACCAGCCCGCCGCCCGCGCTGGAATCGCTGCGGCCCGTGCTCGACCAGTGCCTGCTCGTCAAAGGCATCTCCGGCGTGGCCATCGCGCCCTTCAACGGAGCCCCGCACGCACTGGAACTCTCCACTTGGCTCACCGCCAAACTGCCCGATGCCCGCCAGCGCAACCGCATCAACATCGGCATCTCCGCCGACCAGATCGCGGCGAACTACGTCGGTGGCTTCACCTCGCTGCCGTCGCTGGAACTCGCCACGATGCCGCAGACGCACAAGGAGAATCAGGAAGGGCTCAACGAGGGCTACTACACCCATTGCAGTTTCAGTTCGCCGACCCAACCGCTGCCCGCTGAGATCAACCCGCGAGTCGTGTTGAACCGCCTCTTCGGCAAGACCAACCAGCCCGGCCAGCCCACGCAGGCCAATCCCCTCGACCGCCGGATGCTTGACCTCGTGCTCGGCGGTGCGCGTGATCTGCGCCGGCGCTTGCCCAAGACCGACCAGGAGAAGCTCGACGAGTATCTCGACAGCGTGCGCTCCGTGGAGCGGCGCATTGCCGCCATCGAGCATCGCCAGAAGGAAGCGGCCCTGGCCAAGGCCGGCGTGAGCTCCACGAAGCGGAACGACGCCGACTCCCCGACCATCGAGATCAAGATTCCCGAGGGCGACAAGCGCAGCGAATACATGCAGGTGATGTGCGACTTGAACGTCCTCGCGTTCCAGACGGACACCACGCGCGTGAGCACCTACATCGGCTCCACCCCCAACGGCGTTTCTTATCCCGAGCTGGGCTTCAAGAACGAACACCACTCCCAGACGCACCACAACCAAGACGCGGAAATGGTCCGCAAGGTCGCCGCGATCACCGCCTTCAACATCGAGCAGTTCGCCCACATGGTGAAGAAGATGGCCACCCTGCGCGAAGGCGACGGCACGCTGCTCGACAACTGCATCATGATGTGGGGCACCGGCCTCGAGGACGGCAACAAGCACACGCGCGAAAACCTGCCCTTCATCATCGCCGGCAAAAGTGGCGGCTCACTCAAGACCGGCCGCTTCATCGCCGACGTGAAGGGCAACCAAGGCGACCTGCTCACCACGTTGCTCGCCTGCATGGGCGTGCCCCTCGACCGCCCCATCGGCATCGCGACCAAGCAGATCAAGGAGATGATGGTCAACGCGTAGGTGGCCGCAGCCGAAGCGATCCACTGTGCTGCTGAGTGGAACGGGCCACCGGCCCGTTGCGGCGGGCGACCCGCCAGCCGCTCTCACTGCGCCCAGCGCGCTCCAAACAATTCGAGCGTTCGCTGTGCCGAAACTCGGCGGCAAGTTGCCGCCGAGAACGGCCAAGTTGGCCGTTCCACCCGGATCCATCTGAATCGCTCCGGCTGAGGCTGGCAGCGCGGGGCGGCAGTCTATCTCCTCGCGGACGGGTTCGTGGCAGTTGCAGCGTAGCAGCCGCACGGGTAGAACGGCACTTTCGATCAGCGAGTCATCTTAACCAGCAGCCCCGGACCCAGACTTCATGGAACACATCACTGACCCTTTCCGCGACGCGCGCGCCAAAGACGGCGTGCTGCGCTGCCCGTTTCAGGGCGAATCGCTGCCGATGATTCTCCGCCATGCCGATGTGCGCGAGGCGGCCAAGGATTGGCAGAAGTTCAGCTCCGACGCGCCGTTCCGCGTGCCCATCCCGTCCGAGGAAGCTGTCCGCTCCATGCGGCAGTTGCCCATCGAGACGAACCCGCCTGAGCACGGTGAGTATCGCGCGCTGGTCGAGCCGTTCTTCCAACGCGCCAAGCAGCCGGAGGTCATCGCGAAAGTCGAGGCGCTCATTGATGAACTGCTCACCACGGCGCTCGCCCGCGAATCGCTCGAAGTCGTCAGCGAGTTCGCGCTGCCCGCGCAGTCCCGCGCGCTCACGTATCTGCTCAACGTGCCCGAACGCGAGGCGGACGTATGGATCGGCTGGGGCATCCATGTGTTCAAGGTGACCGGCGGCGAGTTCAAGAAGGGCAACGTGCTGGAGTCGTATCTGCATCAGCAGTTCGACTTCGCGGAGGCACAGGTAAGGCAGCGGGCCAGCGACGCCCTCACGCCCGATGACAGCCTCTTCACCGCGCTCGTGAAGGCCACATATCGTGGCCGCAAGCTAACGCGCGAAGAGATGATGGGGTTCGGCAATCTCACCTTTGCCGGCGGTCGCGACACCATCATCTACAGCATCGCGAACGCGCTCGCCTATCTCGGCCGCAATCCCGAGGCGCTCGTATACCTCCGCGCCGACCCGCGCCGCATCGTCCACGCCGGCGAGGAATTCTTTCGCGTCTTCATGCCGCTCACGCACATCGGCCGCGTGTGTCCGGTGGAGACGGATGTTCACGGTGTGAAGGTGCCGCCCGGCGGCCGGGCTTCACTGGCGTGGGCCTCGGCGAACCTCGATGAAACCGTCTTCGAAGCGCCGACGGAAATTCGCCTCGACCGCAAGCCGAACCCACACCTCGCCTTTGGCTTCGGCACGCACCTGTGCCTGGGTGCGCCGCACGCGCGGCTAATTGTCCGCACGCTCTTGCAGGCGTTGTGCGATCGCGTCGCCGGCATCGAGATCCTCGCGGCCACTCCGCACGTGGAGCGCGAGGCCACTTACGAACGCACCCACGGCTTCGACGCGCTCACCGTGCGGCTGGCTGCGCTCGAACCCCGGTAGCAGTCATGAAGCGCCATCGGAGCGGAGTCGTCTTGAGCCCGAACTTCGAAATAGAAAAGGCTGGGGGCGCACGCTAGGCCGCAGGGGTGCAGCAGCAGGCCGGGAAGAGAAAGTGCCTTCGAAAGGATTCCAGACCCCGCGCGTTCCTGCGGCATGAGTGCCGCGCGCCCCGCCTACTTGCTCTGGGCCACGATGGCGGACGCGGTCACCGGGCGACGATGTCGAAGATGTTCTTGTCGCACGGGACGGAGGCCGCTTTTGCGAGCGAGCCGTCCTGGCCGATCTTGTAGGCGGTGATCGTGGCTCCAGTCCACGCGGTCACCAAGAGGAACTCCGCTTTCGGCGAGAGCGCGAAACCCCACGGGATCTTGTCTGCGGGGGTCCGGCCGATGAGGGAGAGGTCGCCGTTCTCGGCAATCCGGTAGCGGGTGATCCAATCGAAGTCCCGTTGATGTCCGCGGATTCCCGCGAAGAGGAAGCGACCGTCCGGCGTGATGACGATGTCTGAGGAGGAGATGCCCTCCTTGGGTTCGTCGGCGGTCACGGCGTCGCAGACTTTCCGGAACTTCAACCGGCCTTGGCCGTCGCGGTCGTAAACGGAGACGCCGAGGTGCTGCTCGTTGCTGAAGTAAACGACGGGCAGCGTGGGGTGATAGGCCATGTGCCGCGGCCCCGTGCCAGCGGGTGGCATCGCGTTGGCGGGTTCCATCGGCTCCAGGCTGCCGGTCTTGGCGTCGAAGCGGTATTGGAGGAGTGCGTTGTTTCCCTTCACGTAGGGGATGTAGAGGTGTTTGTTGTCGGGCGACGGCAGGATGCAGTGGGCTTCCTTCCGTCCTTCGTCGCGGCCCGCGACCCACTTGGTTGGGGCGCCCTTGTCGTCGAGGCCGTAGATGTCCACCGCGCCGCTGCCATAGTCCGCGCTGAGCAGAAAACGGCTGGACCGATCCGTGCTGAGATAAGCGGTCCCATGCTTGAGTTTGAACGGCTGCTGGCCGGTGACTGCTCCGGATGCCGCCAGTGAAATGACCGCCGCCGGCACGGCATCGCGCGCCCCGCCCCCAGCCCCGACGTAGAGAATCGGCTTGGTTAGATGCACCGCGATGGTGCTGCCCGCAAAACCCATATCCACCTTTGACTCGACAGCGAGCTCAAGGCCTGCCGACGAAGGTTTGGCCGCGATGACCCAAAGCTGTTTGCTGTTCGGGCTCGGAGCGTAAACGTGAAACGTAGGCTCGGCGTTCGCGATGGAGATCGAGGTCACGAGTCCAATCGCGACCAGCGTGAAGGTGCGTCGGCGGGCGGTTGCAGTCATCAGGTGTTGCATGGTGGATTCGAGCATCAACGGCGTTGTCATAAACTTGCAAGACTAGACATAAAGCGGCCCCGGCCAAGGCCTTCCACGCGGGACTGGTGCCGGAACCGGGAGGCTGACCCTCGCCTGGCGCGGGCAGACGGTTCACCCTGCGCTTGAGCCTGAATTACGAAGTCGGAACCGGCCGGTCGGCACGGGGCGCGCAGGGCGCGTGGCGATCCCGCCGCCACGTGTAGCTCAATCTACGAACGCGAACTCGTTCAGGTTGAAGAGCACGCGGCAGGCATTAGCGAGGCCGTGCTGCTGGGCGTAGGCGGTGAGGTTCACCTTTTCCTCGGGCGACGGCGCGCGGGCGAGCGTTTCGCGGAAGGCGCGGTCCACTTTTGCGCTCAAGTCGCCGCTGGTCGCGTCGAGCTTCGCGGCGAAGTGCTTCGCCATCGTGACTATCAGGCCGTTGTTGAGTAGCGCGAGGGCTTGCAGCGCGGAGACGCTTTCGTTGCGCCGGCCCACCTGCATCGAGGGGTCGGCGCAGTCCAGCGTGGTCATGAAGGGCTGCGTCTGCGAGCGCACGAGGAAGCGATAGACCGAGCGCCGGTGTGACTTCGGGTCTTCGGGGTCGTGGAGGTGATACTGGTAGTGCGGCGAATGCTCGGGCTTCTCGATAATGAAGTCCTGAAAGGCCGGGCCGCCGAGCTGCGGGTTGAGTTTGCCGGCGACGAAGAGCGTGGCGTCGCGCACGGCTTCGGCGTCGAGCTTGCGGCGGTTCTGACGCCAGAGGAGTCGGTTCTCCGAATCCAAGTTAGCAGCCGAGGTTAGGAGGCTCTGACTCGATTGAGTCTTGGGTCTGGCGTGTGGGGTCTGGGGAAGATGGAGCCTCCGCACGTCGGCTGTTGCGGAGGCCTGGCGATACGTCGCGCTGGTCACGATGAGTTGGTGCAGCTTCTTGAATGACCCGCCGCTGTCGCGAAACTCGCACGCAAGCCAGTCGAGCAGCTCCGGGTGCGTGGGGAGCGCGCCCATCCGGCCGAAGTCATTGGGGGTCTCCACGAGGCCGCGCCCGAAGTGATATTGCCAGACGCGGTTTACGACACTGCGCCAAGTGAGCGGGTTGTCGGACGAAGAAAGCCATTTCGCCAATGCCGCGCGGCGTTCGCCCTCGCCGTGGCTGGCGGGCAACTCAAACTCTCCACGCAGGCCCGCGAGATAACCCGGAGCTCCCGGCGCGACCTCGTCTTTCGGCTGCTTCACATCGCCGCGATGCAGCACCTGGATGACGCGCGGCTTGCCGCCGCCCGGCCCGGTGCCGACGAACGAGCCGCTGCCGTAATGCACCGTGCCGGCATAGACGACATCCGGCTTGGGAAACTGCTTCAGCTCCGCGGCGACTCGTTGCAAGTCCTTACCCACGGCAGCGAGTTCGGTGCGGGCTTTGTCGTCCGTAAACTTCTCCAACAGCGCGTCCCGCTTCGCGCGCAGCTCGGCGAGTTCGCCGGAGTTGTCGGGCGCGGGCGCGATGTCGTCGGTGAGATTGGTCTTCCGCCAGCGCGGCACGGCCTCGATGGAATCAAGCGCGGTGACAGCAGCCTTGAGCGCGACATTGCTGCCCGTGGTGTCCATGACCTGCAACTCGGCAAGCGCGAAAATGAAGTCGTTTTGTCGCGGCGCGAGCTTGGTAGCGGTGATGCGGATGAAGCGGGCCGTCGCGCCGGTGCTCTTGAACGCCTGTGGCGCGATGCCCGGGTTCGTGAAGTCGGCGGCGGTCTTGTCCACGATGGCCATCACGCCTGACTTGAACTGAGCATCCTCGCTGGCCTCCACCTTAAAGCGGACCGGGAAGCCGAAGCCCGCGCCGATGTTGTTAAAATCATCGTAGCACGGCCGCAGCACCACGCGGTCAATTGCCAGGCTGCGACCAAGGTCCACCTGCACCCACTTCGCGGTGTCCTGTGTGGGCGAGATGCTGCTGTGGTAACCATATTCTGGGCGCAGGCCGCCCTTGCTCTTGCTGGTGGCTTCGATCTGCTGGTCGAGCGCGGTCAGCTCCTTGCCGGCGGCGGTCTTGCGCTGCAACTCGATGGCGTTCTTCCTGTCGGTGAGCGTGCGTTGCTGGTGTTCCAGCTCGGCAAAGCGCTGCGTTAGCTTCGCGTCGGCGAAATACTTTTTGTCCGCACGGTCCAGCGCGGCGAAGACCGCGTGCAACCGGTAGTAATCGCGCTGCGGAATGGGGTCGAACTTGTGGTCGTGGCACTGCGCGCAGCCGACGGTGAGGCTGTTGAAGGTCTGCATCGTGTTCGCGACCATGTCGTCCCGGTCCAGGTGGCGCGCGATTTTCCCATCAATCTTCGACTCCGGCACCTCGGCGTGGCCGATCTGATCCCACGGTCCCGCCGCGATGAAGCCCAGGGCCTCGACGCCGTCGCGCGTGCCAGGGAACAGCACGTCGCCCGCAACTTGCTCCTGGATGAAGCGCGCATAGGGCCGGTCCTCGTTGAAGGCGCGGATGACATAATCGCGGTAAGGCCAGGCGTTCGGGCGGGGTTTGTCCTTATCGTAACCGTGCGTGTCGCCGTAGTGAACCACATCCAGCCAGTGCCGCGCCCAACGCTCGCCGTAGTGAGGGGAAGCGAGGAGGCGGTCCACGAGCCGCTCCAATGCGGAATGCGGAATGCGAAATGCGGGATCCACCTCCCGCGGGCTTTTCCGCTCTGCGCATTCTTTTTCAAACGCCACAACTTCCTCCGGCTTTGGCGGCAGACCGAGGAGGTCGAAGTAAAGCCGGCGGATGACCACGCGCGGCTCGGCCTCGGGGGCGGGTTGAAGGCTCTTCTCCGCAAGCTTCGCACGGATGAAGGAGTCAATTGGATTACTGATTGCCGATTGCCGATTGCCGATTGGAGGAACCGCCGGCCGCACCAACGGCTTCAGCGACCACCAGTCGGTGGAGCTAGGCTTCGTCACCGGGGTGGGCGAGGCCTTGGACTTATCCTCGGCGGCTACGCAGGTGGTTGAGCCTGCGAGCGTAGCAGCCAGCCCAGCGATGGAGAGAGTCAGTTGCAGTAACGGGCCATAGATATCGAAGAGGCGCATCGAGAGGTATTGGTTAAAAAGTCAGGCGAGCAAATCCCAGATCACCCTGCCATGCACGTCGGTCAGCCGTCGGTCAGCGCCGTCGTGCCGGAAGAAAAGTTGCTCGTGATCGTAGCCCAACAGATGCAGCAGCGTCGCGTGTTGGTCGTAGCACATCGTCGTATCCCGAGCAGCCTTGAAGGAGAACTCATCGCTTTCGCCATAAGTGGTCCCACCCTTGAAGCCACCGCCGGCCATCCAACTCACGAAGGTGTTGCCGTTGTGGTCGCGGCCCTTGCTGCCCTGGCTGTAGGGCGTGCGGCCAAACTCAGTGGTCCACAGCACGATGGTGTCATTCAGCAGCCCGCGCGCCTTGAGATCCTTGATCAGCCCCGCGATGGGTTTGTCGGAGCGGACGCACATGCGCTCGAAGTCCGAGCCGGGCGTGATGTCGCCGTGGTTGTCCCAGTTGCCGGAAGCGCCCGCGAGGCCGGAGCCGCACCACAACTGCACGAAGCGCACGCCGCGTTCAACCAACCGGCGCGCGATGAGACAGTTGCGGCCCAAGGGCTCGGTCTTTGCGTCGCCGAAGCCGTAGAGAGCTTTTGTAGCCGCGGTCTCGCCTTGCAGGTCAAGCACCTCAGGCACGGCCAGTTGCATGCGGGCGGCAAGCTCATAACTGGCAATGCGCGCTTCCAGCCGTGAGTCTCCGGGCTGCAACTGGGCGCGGTTTAGTTTGGCGAGGAGCGCCAGACCATCGTGTTCGCTGCCAGCACTGGCCAGGCTCGATTTCTTCGGGGGAAAGAGGTCAGGCACCGGATTCTCGGCGGCGGGATTGAGCATTGTTCCCTGATGCACTGCCGGGAGGAAGCCGTTGGTCCATGCGGCCTTGCCTGTCCATGGCAGGCCTACTGGGTCGGGCAGCGCCACAAACACCGGCAGGTTCTCGGTGAGGCGGCCTAGTGCGTAGCTGACCCACGCACCGACGGTCGGAAAACCCGGCACCACGAAGCCGCTCGTCTGCATCGTTTGCCCCGCGCTGTGCTCGCTGGTCGGCGCGTTCATCGCCATGAGGAAGGCCAGGTCATCCACGCAGCCGGCGAGATGCGGCAGGGCATTTGTCACCCAGCGCCCGCACTGGCCGTGCTGCTGCCAGGCCCACGGGCTTTTCAGTAACGGTCCTGCGCTGGCCTGCGTGCCACCGGTGACGGTGAAGTTCACCTTCTCGCCGCCTCGCTGCTGCAAGGCTGGCTTGTAATCGAACGTGTCGCATTGGCTCGCGCCACCCAACATGAAAAGCTGAATCACTTGCTTCGCGCGCGGCCGGTGATGGGCCAAGGGGGACGTCCCGGCGGGCGCGGTGGCTGCCCGACCCGGCTCTTGCAGCAGGGACGCCAGAGCGACGGAGCCAAAGCCGCCAGCCAACTGAGTGGCAAACTCGCGCCGGCTTTGAGCAGGGGAGGCGGGGTTCATGACGCGTCAGTTCACAAACAGGAAGTCGTTCAAATTCACCATCACCCGGCAGGCATGAGCCAGGCCATGCTGGTGGGCGTGCTCGGTGAGCAGTGCCATTTCCTCGCGCGAGGGAGCCCGAGTGCAGAGCAGGCGGAAGGCGCGGGTGATCTGGGCTTCGAGACCGGTTGCCTCCCGCTCGACGCGCGCGGCGAGGTGCTCGCACTGGCGCAGGACGAACCGGTTGTTCCAAAGTGACAGCGCTTGGAGCGGCGTGATGGTCGAGTTCCTTATGGGCGTGGAAAGCGAGGGGTCCACGGCGTCCAACGCTTCCAGCAGCGGGTCGTTCAAATTGCGAAACAGGAAGCGATAGACGCTGCGCCGGTAGCTGGCCGGGTTGTCAGGGTCGAAGGCGGCGTAATCCACGCGGGGGGCAACTTCCTTGTTCGGGTCATCGAACTTGAACTGCATGGCCGAGGGTCCGCCCATGGTGAGATCCAGCTTGCCGCTGGCTGCAAGCAGCGCGTCGCGGAAGGCCTCAGCATCGAGCCGCGGACGGTTCATACGCCAGAGGTAGGCGTTGCTCGCGTCCGTAGCTGCGGCACGCTGAAAGTATTCAGTATTCAGTTTCCAGTGTTCAGTGAGTGAAGCCGGAGCCGGGCTCCTTCCGGTCTGAACACTGGACACTGAAGACTGAATACTGGATTTCTGCCGATACGTCGCACTGCTCACGATGAGCTTGTGCAACTGCTTCAGTGAGCCGCCGCTGTCGCGAAACTCGACGGCCAGCCAGTCCAGCAATTCCGGGTGCGTGGGCAACGAACCCATGCGGCCAAAGTCGTTCGGGGTATCCACGAGGCCGCGACCGAAGTGCCAGTGCCAGACGCGGTTCACAATGCTGCGCCAGGTCAGCATATTCTCCGGAGCCGTGATCCAGCGGGCCAGCGCGGCCCGGCGGGCGGCTTCGTCCTGCGCATTCGGCAGCGCGAATTCCGCCGGCAGCGTGCCCACCACAGCGAGCGCGCCGGGACCGACTGTGGCCAGCGGCTGTTTGATGTCGCCGCGGTGCAACACCGCGATAGGCGGCGGTTCCTTCGTGGGCTTGTAATTGCGCAGTGGCGCGAAGTCCGCGGCGATGGCCCAGACTCGCTGCTCGGCGGGAAGCTGGGCGAGCTGTTCCCGCAAATACACCAGCCGATGAAGGTCGAAGAGCTGCTTGCGCTCCGCCTCGGTGCGTTCGGCGTCCGGACGGGCCAGCTTGGCGAGCAGTTCCACTGGCAGGGTGGGTGCCCGCACGGGCTGGGGCTTGTCCGTTGCCGAAAGACGGAAGCGCCCGATGAGGTGTCGCTGGCCGTGCAGTTGATCCAGTTGCACGATCAAGGTCACGCCATTGGTTACGGCGGACGGCTGAGCCAGCTCGAAGACCGCGTGATGCGGTTTGCCGACCTGCGGATGGATGCCCCACGCCGTCTCCGGCTTGCCGTCCAAGGCGCGTTCAATGCTCCAGCCCGCCTGGTTGAAATCTGCCGAGGCGTTGCGCAGGGCGATCGGCTTGGGTTTTTCGGTGACATTTGTCCCGGCCAAACTCACACGGATTTCCGAGAGATGCAGATTACCGTTGTCCTGCCGACCAGGCCCACGGGCAGGCAGGCGGTCATCCGGCAGCACTTCGAGCCGCAGGGCGGTGATCGCGGGCAAGGTGACCCGCGCTCGCACTGTGTAAACATCCTTGTCCGCTGCAGTGCCGGTGGCCAGCCACGAGCCGTCGTCCAGCTTGGTGAATGTGGTCGTGCTGTTCGTGGACGTGACTTGCTCGATGGACAGCGGAGTCCAGTTCGCCGCCTGCGCGGCGAGCGACTTCTCCCAGGCCCTTTGCGCGGTGGCGAGCGAACCGCGCTCGGCAGCGGTCGGGGGATGGGCATCGGGATTTTTCTCCAAGTCCGCGATGAGCCCCCGCAGTCCGGTTCGCCGGACGCGCACTTGCGGGTCCGCATCGAAGGTCCGTTCAGCGCGGCCCACGCCCGCGAAGACCGCCTGAAGCCGGTAGTAATCTTGCTGGGAGATCGGGTCGAACTTGTGCTCATGGCAGCGCGCACAATGCACCGTGAGACTGAGAAATGTGCTGGCGGTGCTCGCGACCATGTCGTCGCGGTCCAGGTTCAGTGCCATGCGCTTGCAGTCCGTGCCATCCACTTGCTCGACCAGCGCGCTCTGGTTGAACGGTCCCGCCGCCGCAAAGCCGAGCGCGGGCACGAGCGATGCATCCTCGGGGAACATCGCATCCGCTGCGAGTTGCTCGTGAACGAAGCGGGCATAGGGCTTGTCGGCGTTCAGGGCGGCGATGACGTAGTCCCGATATGGCCACGCCTGCAATCGGGGTCGATCCATGCCAAAGCCGTTCGACTCGCCGTAGTGGACCACGTCCAGCCAGTGCCGCGCCCAGCGCTCGCCGTAGCGCGGCGAGGCGAGCAGTCGCTCCACCAGTCGCTCATAAGCTTGCGGGGCGGCATCCTGTTCAAACTGGTCCACCTCCTCCGGCGAGGGCGGCAGGCCGTGCAAATCAAAGGTCAACCGGCGGATCAGCGTGCCCCGGTCAGCGGAGGGTGCAGGCGTGAGCTTCTGCTCGCGGAGTTTGGCCAGGATGAAGGCATCAATCGGATTGCCAGTGGCCGATTGCTGGTTGCCGATTGGAGGAACCGCCGGCCGCACCAACGGCTTCAGCGACCACCAGTCGGTGGAGCTGGGCTTCGCGGACGCGGCTTCCGCAGGCACGGCCAAGGCCGCGAGGCTCAAAACAGTGGCGAGAAGTTTCATAAAGTCGCGCGTGGGCAGTTCATTTCACCAAGTCACAGCCGAGCGGGAATTGCGCGGGTGAGCCGGAGGGAGCTGGATGAATTCATGCGAGGATTTCCTTGATGATGTCGCCGTGGACATCGGTGAGACGACGGTCAATGCCGTTGTGCCGGAAGGTGAGATGCTCGTGATGGATGCCCAACAGGTGCAGCATGGTCGCATGGATGTCGTAGCAAGTCGTCGGTGCGTTTCGGTTCAGTGGCTTATAGCCCCACTGGTCGCTTTCGCCGTGGGTGACGCCGCGTTTGATGCCGCCGCCGCACAGCCAGTTGGTGAACACAAAGGGGTTATGGTCACGACCTTTGCCACCCTGCGTGCTGGGCATCCGGCCAAATTCAGTGGTCCAGAGAATGATGGTGTCGTCCAGCAGACCGCGCTGTTTCAAATCTTGAATGAGTGCCGACGCGCCGCGCGCCATGCCGCGGGCGAGCGGGCCGTGGTCACGTTCGATGTCCTCGTGGGAATCCCAGTTGCGGCGCGGGAAACCGTTGTCGTTGCCGCTCCAAATTTGCACGAAGCGCACGCCGCGCTCCAGCAGCCGGCGGGCGACAAGACACTTGCGCCCGAAAATGTCTGCCTCTTCCTCGGCGTTGATTTCCTTGGGCCACTCCTTGCGCGAATTATCAATGCCGTAGGAGCGCAGTAAGTAGTCGGGCTCCTTCGAGAGGTCGAGCGCTTCGGGCGCAGCGAGCTGCATGCGGGCGGCTAGTTCGTAGCTGCGAATGCGCGATTCAAGGCGGTCGTCGCCGGCGCGCGCGGTGGCGTGGGCAAGGTTCAGCTTCGCCATCATCGCATGGGCCGCCGCCTCGCTGTCGCGGGTGACGAACTCACCTTTCTTGTGCGGGAACAAATCCGCAATCGGCGTTTCCGAGCCGGGATAAATCACCGTGCCACTGTGTTGCTGCGGGAGGAAGGCAGCGTCCCAGTTCTTCACGCCGTTGCTGGCCAGACCGCGATGGTCCGGCAGCACCACGAAGGTCGGGAGATTCTCGTTCTCGGTGCCGAGCCCGTAGCTGACCCAACTACCCATGCCGGGAAAGCCCGGCAGGTTGAAACCGGTCGCCTGCAAGAGCGTGGCCTGCGAGTGGACGCCCGTTTTGCCCACGACGTTGTGGATGAAGGCCAGTTCGTCCGCGACGTGTCCGAGGTCCGCGACGGCGTCGCTCAACATCTTGCCGGACTGGCCGTAGGGCCGGAACTCCCACACCGGCTTCTTCCACGGACCGAGGCCGTCTTGAAATGCCTCGACGTGCTCGCCGAAGTCGCTGGGCTGGCCGTCGCGCTTCACCAACTCGGGCTTGAAGTCGAAAAGGTCAAGGTGGCTCGCGGCGCCGGCCATGAAGAGCTGGACGACGCGCTTCGCCCGCGCGGGGAAATGCGGAGTGCGAAATGCGGAATGTGAATTGGGCGCGGTGACTCCGCCAGCTGCCGATTGTTCTGAAGCCAACAGGCTCGCGAGCGCGAGGCCGCCGAGCCCACCGCCGCTCTGCCAGAGGAACTCGCGGCGCGAGCGTGGCAACCGCGCGGACATCCGGTGAAATGGCGAGTTATTCATGCGTCAGTAAATGGCCCGGCAACGTTTGACTTTAAAACCTCGTGCACCTTCACGCCGTCTGAATCCTTGCTCGGATATTTTCATGGCCTCGGCCAACGCGGCGGCTGCGATGCTTCAACGTGATTCTTGAACGCACGCCCCTATGCCAAAATCTCCTGGATGACATGCCCGTGCACGTCGGTCAGCCGGCGTTGGACGCCGTTGTGGTAGAAGGTCAGGCGCTCGTGGTCCACGCCGAGCTGGTGGAGCGCGGTGGCGTGGAGGTCGTAGCTGTAAGCGGGGTGTTCGGCGGCTTGGAAGCCCAGTTCATCCGTTGTGCCGAAGCTGGTGCCGCCCTGGATGCCGCCACCAGCGAGCCACGCGGTGAATGCCCCCGGGTTGTGGTCACGGCCTTTGCCTTGCGCGCCGGGCTGGCGGCCAAATTCCGTGGTGCAGATGACGAGCGTGGAATCGAGCAGGCCGCGCGCCTTGAGGTCGTGGAGGAGCGCCGCCCCGCCGGTGTCGAGCACGCGGCCCCAGTAGCCGTGGTCGCGCACGAGATCTTCGTGGCTGTCCCAGTTCGGACGGATTTTCCGGGCGGTCGTGTTTTCCGCGCCGCAGTAAATCTGCACGAAGCGCACGCCACGCTCGACGAGCCGACGCGCGAGCAGGCATTGGCGGCCGAATGGCCCGGTGTCCTCGTCGGCGAGGTCGTAGAGGCGCTTGGTGGCGTCGGTCTCGCCGCGCAGGTCGGTGACTTCGGGCGCGCTGAGTTGGAGGCGCGCGGCCAGCTCGTAGGCGGCGATGCGGGCGTCGAGTTCTGTGTTGCCGGCGCGCGTGGCGGCGTGCTGGCGGTTCAGGGTTTGAAGCAAGTTGCGTCCGCTCGTCTCGCTCGTCGGCGTGAGGCCGGCGAAGTCTTTCGGTGGAAATAGGTCGGCGATGGGCGGCTGCTCGGGGTCGGTGTTGAGTGGCGTTCCCTGATGCACGGCGGGAAGGAAGCCTGCACCCCAATTGATGACGCCACCGGGCGGCAGGCCGCGCGGGTCCGGTAGCACGACGAACGCCGGGAGGTTCTCGCTCTCGCTGCCGAGGCCGTAAGTGACCCATGCGCCCATGCACGGGAAGCCGGGCAGGATGAAGCCGCTATTGGCCATAAACATCGCCGGGCCGTGCAGTGCGGACTTGCTCTGCATGGAGTGGATGAATGCGAGGTCATCCACGCACGCGGCAAGGCGCGGGAAGAGGTCGCTCATCCAGCGGCCGCAACGCCCGTGCTGGCGGAAGGGCCAGTAGCTGCCTTGGCAATTGCCGGGCTTCGACGCGAAGAACTGAAGTTTGCCCGTCGGGTCGAAGGGCTGGCCGGTGCGCTTCGCCAACTCGGGTTTCCAATCCCATGAGTCCACGTGGCTGAGGCCGCCGGGGCAGAAGATTTGGATGACGGCGCGTGCGCGGGCGGGGGACGGTGCAGGGCGGGCAGCAAGCGAGTTTTGATTCTGAGGCGAAGCGGCATGAACCTTTGCAAGAAGTGCGGTCAGCGCGACGCCGCCCAAGCCGCCGCCGACTTGCCACAGGAAGTCGCGGCGTGACGCAGGGGCTTGGCGGAATTGACAGGGGAAGGCGGAATTCATGGCTCAATCCACATACATAAACTCATTTGCGTTGAGCAGCGTGCGGCAGAGGGCGAAGAGGCCATCGGTGCGGACGAGGGTGATGGCAGCTTGCGCCTCGGCTTCGGTGGGCGTGCGGGCGAAGGCGAGTTGGAAGGCGCGGGTCACTTGAGGGCTGAGGCTGCTAACGGCCTCGCGCTCGACGCGCGCGGCGAAGTGGCGGGCTTGGCGCAGCATGAACTCGCTGTTGGTGAGCGTGAGCGCCTGCAACGCCGTGGTGGTCTGCGTGCGGGCGGGGGTGAAGTTCGCGGGGTCGGGGCAGTCGAGCGTGGTAAGAAAGCGGTGCGGTGTGGTGCGGACGACGAACCGGTAGATGCTGCGCCGCGTCAGCTCCGGCGTGTCGGCGGTGACGTAGTCGTAAATTGGCGCGTAGGCCTCCGTGTATTTGAAGTCGCGCCAGCCGGGGCCGCCGGCGGCGAGATTGAGTTGTCCGCTGACGGCAAGCACGGCGTCGCGAGTGGACTCGGCATCGAGGCGACGCGGGTTTTGCCGCCACAGGAGGCGGTTCGAGGCGTCAACGTAGCTCGACATTCCAATGTCGAGTGGCTTTGGCGTCCGGGGAACTCGACTTTGGAAAGTCGAGCTACTCTGCCGATAAACTGCGCTGGTGACGATGAGCCGGTGAATGTGTTTTGCTGACCAACCGCTATGGTGGAATTCGCTCGCGAGCCAGTCGAGCAACTCCGGATGGCTCGGACGTTCGCCGCCCAGCCCGAAGTCGCTCGGCGTGGCCACGATGCCTTGGCCAAAGTGGTGATGCCAAAGGCGGTTCACGAGCACGCGCGCGGTGAGCGGGTTCGCGGGGTGAGTAATCCACTCGGCCAACGCGCGACGCCGCTCGCCCTCTGGCATGGATTCTTCACCAAATGCGGCCTTCGCGTGGGCGGCCCAGCTAAACGTGCCGGGCGCGGCCGCGATGGTCTCGTCTTCGGGGTTGCCGCGGCGATGCACTTTGATGACGGGCGGCTGCGCGTCGCTCACGACGGCATAGACTTTCGCAGGCTCCGCCAAGCTCTTGAGTTCCGCTTCGAGCTTCGTCAATTCCGCGCGGGCGTTGCGCAGTTCCGCCGCCTCGGCCTCGGTGAGGCGTGACTCAGCGGCGCGGGGCGCAAGTTTGGGATCGCCGATGAAGAGCAGGTCACTACCGATGCCGTCGCCGCCATCGGTCGCCACGAGCGTGAGCGTCTTGGCGGTGGCAGGGATCTGGACATCCAGCGCGGCGATTTCGTCCTTGCGGAGCTTGAGCTTTTGGAATGCCAGCGTGGCGTCGATGAAGACCGTGAAATCCGCGCGGCTACTGGCGACCTCGGGCGTGGCACCGAAGCCGACGATGCCGGTGAGGCGGAGCGCTTGATGTCCGCTCAACTCGCGTAGCTTTGGCAGGTCAAACGTGATCCCGCTGTTCGCGTGCATCGCGAGCAGCCGGTGGCCTTTCGCCGCGAAGTCCGTGCCGCCCAGCGTCGTGCTGCGCTGGGCGTTCAGCGGGCGGTTTGCGATGGTGTCCCAGAAGTGGCCGCTCGTGGCGGGCACGCCGGACACGGGCAACTTGAAGTCAACGTTCACCTCGCCCTTGCCATCGGGGATGAAGACCCATTTCACCCCGGGCACCGCTTCGACTTTTTGCAGCCGGTTGACTTGGATGTCGCGATGGTAGCCGAGCTTATCCTTGGTGACGCTGCCGTTTTGCACCTGAATACCGGAGTCAGCGGGGAGAAGCGTGGCGAGCTCGAAGCCTTCGCCGGTCAGCCGGGCAATCCGCGTGCGCGTGGCGGCAAGAGCTTTCCCAAGCCGCGCCTTTTCATCAGTGAACCGGCGGGTGTCCTCGGCGCTCACGTTGCGTTCGCCGCGTTTCACGCCCGCGAAGACGGACCATAGGCTGAAGTATTCCTGCTGCGTGATGGGATCGAGCTTGTGGTCGTGGCAACGGGCGCAATTGATGGTGATGCCCATCGTGGCGGTGATCACTTGCGTGACCATGTCATCCAGATCGCCGGCGCGCGCGGCCCGGCGGAGCACGTCGCTCTTGGTCTCGACTTGCCCGACGAAATCCCAAGGCCCCGCCGCGAGGAAGCCGGTGGCGATGACACTCGCCGCGTCGTTCGGCGCGAGGACATCGCCGGCGATTTGCTCGCGGAGGAACTGGTCGTAGGGCTTGTCGGCGTTCAGCGACGCGATGACGTAGTCGCGGTAACGCCAGGCGTTCGGGCGGAGTTGGTCACGCTCGAAGCCGTGCGTGTCGGCGTAGTGCGCGATGTCGAGCCAGTGACGCGCCCAACGCTCGCCATAGTGGGGCGAGGCAAGCAGTTCCTCCACCAGTTTCTCGTAAGCCCGTGGGTCCGCGTCCTGCACGAACCGCGCGACGCGCTCGGGCGCAGGCGGCAAGCCGTGCAGGTCGAAGCTTAACCGCCGAATCAACGTCCGCCGGTCCGCCTCGGGTGACATCGCGAGCCGCTTCTCCGCGAGCTTGGCGCGAAGAAACCCATCTACGGACGCATCCTTTGGGAACTCCGTCCGCACCGGTTGCACGGACCAATGTTGGAGCCGCGCATCCGCCGCCAGCGACGTGACCGCGCACAACTGCGCGACGAGCTGGGCCGCGATTAGAAGCGTCGAGGAGCGCAGCGCGGGTTGCATAGGCGGAAATTATTTGGCGGCGGCCTTGAGTTCCGCAAAGCGGCGGCGCAGTTCCGCGAGCCGTTCCTTCTGAGCGGGGTCGGCAGCGAGGTTGCGCTCCTCCAGCGGGTCCGCACGCAGGTCGAAGAGTTCCTCGTGTTGATGGTCCGGCCAGAACAGATACTTCACGTCGCGCCGGACGAGCGCTTCGGAGGCAGGGATGAAGTCGGCGTTCTTGAGTTGGGCGTGTTCGTAGAAAAACTCGTTGCGCCAAGCGGGCGCGGTCTTCGCGAGATAAAGCGGGGCGAGGTCGCGGCCTTGCATGGCTGGCGAGGGCGCGAGGCCGGCGGCGGCGAGCAACGTCGGGGCGAGATCCGCGTTCAGGGTGAACGCATCGTGCGTGGTGCCCCGGCGCTCGGCGGCCATGCGGGGGTCGCGCACGATTAGGGGCACGCGAATGCTTTCCTCGTAGGGATACCACTTGTCCGCGAGGCCGCGCTCCGCGTGGAAGTAGCCATTGTCCGTCGTGAAGATGACGAGCGTGTTGTCGAGCGCGCCCTGCTGCATCAGTTCGTCCACCACGCGGCCGCAGACGGCGTCCACCTCAGTCGCGAGGCGGTAATAATTCTTCATGTATTCCTGAAACCTCTCTGGAGTGTCAAAGCGCCAATGCCAGCGGCGGCGGCCTTCGTTCTTCTCGTTGCCGATGAAGGGCGGCAGGCGGCGGAAGTGCTCCGCCGTGGCGGTCTTTGGCACCGGAATGACAGCGTCGCGGTAGAGTTGCATGCTCTCGGGCTGCGGCAGGTATTGCTTTGGGTTTTGGTCCTCCGCGTGCGTGGCGAAGAACGAAACGGTCAGGCAGAACGGCTTGTCCGCCGGCCGCGTGCGGAGGAATGCAAGCGCGTCCGCCTCATTCTTTGCGGTGACGTGAATTTCCGTCCCATCGGGCTGCTTCATCCAATGCCGCCCCGCATAGCTGCGGCCGAAGTCGTAGTTCGCCGCCGGAAACGCGCCGTTATGCCATTTGCCTACGTGGCCGACGTAAAACCCGGCGTCGCGCAACCGCCCCGGGAAGGTCTCCGCCCACGGCGTTTTGAACATCGCGAACGCCGGGTTGCCGTGCCGCGACATCCATTGCCCGGTCAGCAACGTCGCGCGGCTCACGCCACAAATCGAAGTGGTGACGCGGTTCTGCGTGAAGCGGACGCCCGACGCTGCGAGCGCATCCAGCCGAGGCGTCTTGACGATGGGGTTGCCCGCGCAGCCCAGCGTGTCATGCCGCCAGTCATCCGCGTAGAGCAGGACGATGTTGAGCGGCTTCGGCGCAGCGCCAGCGGGCAGCGCGAAGCCAACGGCCAGCAGCAGGGCGGACAGAGTGAGCTTCATGTCCAGGAGGTTGGGTGAAGCGTCTCGGCAAGTCCAGCGGGTGAGTGGGCTGCATCAAAGATCAACCGGCGGATGAGCGTCCGGGTCGGCTTGGGGGAGGGGGAAAGATTTTTCTCAACAAGTTTAGCGGCTATGAAGGCGTCAATGGGGTGAGGGGAAGCGGACGGTCTTAAGTGTTTACTGTTCAGAGGGTAGGCTGGACTGTTCGAAACGGGTTGATCGGTCTTGTCCCTGAACTGGGACCACGCATTACTCAGCACCACGGCCCGGACCACAGGCTTCACCGACCCACAATTGGTTTGCGCGGACTCGGGGGGCGAGGCACCTGCCCGCAATGACAGCATTAACACAGCAAGGCAGACCGCAAATTTCATGATAGCTAAATTCTACCTGCCCATGAATCCATGGCAAGCGCACGACCCAGCCGGGTTGGCTATTTCCCCTCGGCGGCCCATCGCTTCATCAGCGTGATGTTCCGCCCGACCTCGGGGTTGCCGCGACCGAGATAGACCTTCATGTCGCTGTCATACATCTGATCAGACTCCGGGCCGCGGTCTTTCGTGTCAGCCATCCAACGGTCAAGGCGTGTGCGGAGGGTCTCGAGCGTGGTCTTGTGTGCGGGATCGGCGGCAAGGTTCTTCACCTGCCAACGGTCGGTGGTCCACTCGTAAAGCTCCTCGGGCGGGCGCGTGGGGCTGAATAGCAGTTGCGTGGTGAGCACATCGAGCTGCCCGCGCGCCTGCAACGCGCGGAGGGTTTGCACGATGGATTTGCCATCCTTATAGGCGTTGGGTTGCAAGTGCGGGCGCTGCGGGTGGAAGTTGCGGATGTAGAGAAAGCGGTCAGTCCGCACGCTGCGAAGGCGTTCCACTGTCTCATCACATCGGTCGCGCGCGGCGAAGACGGTGTCGCGCGGTTGGTAACTCTTTGCGAACACGTCGCGAGCTTGCATCGTCGGCGGCAGCGGAATCCCGGCAGCGGCGAGCGAGATAGCCGCGAGGTCAAGGTGCTCGACAAGGTCATCGCGCACTTTGCCCCTCGCAATGCCTGGGCCGCGCACAACGAGCGGAACGTGCGTGCCTTCGTCGTAAAGGAATTGCTTCCCGCGCGCGTGACTGATGCCGTGGTCGGTCATGAAAATCACCAGTGTCTGCTCCAGAAGACCCTCTTGCTCCAAGCGCGCGAGCACCTTGCCGACGTGCAAGTCGGTGAAACGGACGGAATCGAGATACGCAGCCCAATCTCGGAGCAGCACGGGGTCGCGCGGGTAATACGGCGGCAGCGTGACCTTCTCCGGGTCGGTCGCGGAGCCAAATTCTTTGGTGGCACGGGCAAGCAGTTGCTGGGCGCTGGCATCGGTGCCACCCCGAAGCTTTCCGCCGGCCAGCTGCACTTGCATGAAAAAGGGCTGGCCCGGCTTGCGTTCGGACCAATCACTCGCGGCGTAGATTTTGGCGTCCCACTCGAAGTTGTAGTCGGTCTTCCCCAGGCCGTCGCCGCCTTTGCCTTTTTTGCCCGGTGCCGCATCGGCCGGCAGTCCGCTGCCGATGCAGGTGAAATACCCGGCTTCCTGAAACAGCGCCGGCACCGGCCGCACGCCAGCGGGCAGATGAATCTTCTCCAGCCCGCGCCCGCTGCGGTGGTGGTGCGAACCGATGGTCGTCTGATACATCCCGGTGATGAGTGCCGAGCGGCACGGCGAGCAAACCGGCGCAGTGATGAAGGCGCGGCTGAAGCGCGTGCCTTCGCGCGCAAGCCGGTCCACGTGCGGCGTTTGGATGAGCCGCTCGCCGTAGCACGAGAAGTGCGCCGACATGTCATCAACGATAAACCACAGGATATTCGGGCGAGCGGGGGCAGCGGCGAACGCATTCAGCGCGGCACACAGGATTCCGAACAACAGAATTGGTGGAACTCTCATGGCTTTTGGATATTTAGCGATGTTATGCGACCTGCGAAATTGCTGTTGACCCCGTAATTTGCAACAACGCGACCGTTGTCTTGGCCGAGATGCCGCCCGGGTTCAAGGTGTTGAGACTCGCAGACTTCGCCGGGGCGGTGGCTTTGGCTGGTTTCTTTTTTTCCTTGGGACTTGGGGCGGCTTCGGTGGGGTAGAGCGTCTTCGGGTTTTCAACCACGCCGGCTGGCCGGCGAGCGGTGGGCTCCTTGCCCCCGATCTCTGCGGTCATCTTATCGGCGAGGGCTTGGAGCTTGGTGACGACGTCGGGATGCTTGTCGGCGAGGTTTGTCTGTTCGCTGATTTCCGTGGCGAGGTTGTAGAGACGCGGCGCTTTGCCACTGGCGTCGGAGTTGGTGGGCTGGCCCATGGATTGGGGCTGCGGCGCGATGGCAAGTTTCCAAGGACCTTGCCGCACGGCTTGGAGGTTGTAGCCCGCAAAGTAAAAATGGGCTTCGCGTGGCGATTCCTTCGTCTTGCCTAAAAGAAGAGGCGAGAGGTCGCGCCCGTCAATTACCGGTTGCGCGGGCACCGTGCCACCCGCCATCGCTACCGCAGTGGGCAGCAAATCAATCGTTCCTGCAACGGCATCGCACACGCTGCCGGGCGCGATTTTACCGGGCCACCACGCGATGGTGGGCACGCGCACGCCGCCCTCCCAAGTGCTGCCTTTGCCGCCGCGCAAGGGCAGAGCGCTGCCGCCATCGGCGCCCTTGACGAGCCACGGACCGTTGTCGCTGGTGAAAACGACGAGCGTGCGCTCCGCGAGCTTGAGTTCGCGCAAGGTATCCAGCACGCGGCCGACGCTCCAGTCCACTTCTTCAACCCAATCACCGAAGCGGCCGTTGGCAGATTTGCCGGCGAAGGCCGCGCCAGGAAAGATGGGCGTGTGCACGGCGTTGTGCGGCAGGTAGAGCAGAAAGGGCTTGCTCTGGTTCGCCTTGATGAAATTGACGGCCTCGTCGGTGTAACGTTCGACGATCTGCCTCTGCTGCTCGTCCACAAGCAATTCGGCGACCTTGTCATCGCGCAGTAGAGGCACGACGCGCTCGCCCGTTTGCGAGGATTTCTTCTGCATGTCGTTGGAGTAGGGAACGCCGAAGTAGCGGTCAAAGCCCTGGCGCGTGGGGAGGAATTCTGGCTGGTCGCCAACGTGCCACTTGCCGATGCACATGGTCGTGTAACCCCGTTCCTTGAGCCGCTCAGCGATGGTGAACTCCGCTGGGTTCAGCCCGTTCGCCTGACCGGGAAAATAGACACCTGGCACGGAAATGCGTGCCCCGTAGCAACCGGTGAGTAGTTGAGCTCGAGAGACGGAGCAAACGGGCGCAGCGTAAAAACTGGTAAGTTTCATGCCCTCACGGGCCATGCGGTCAAGGTGCGGGGTGCGCTGCTTGGTCGCGCCAAATGGCCCAATGTCCGCGTAGCCCAAGTCATCAATGAAGATGACGATGAGGTTGGGCTTGGCCGTGTCGGCAGCAGCGAGTGGCGTGAGCGTGGCGAGAAGGAGCAGGATGAGAGTGGCCAAATGCATAATCTGCGATGAGAATGGGCGATAGACTGCGTTCAAGTTATCAGGCGTAAGCGCCTACTTTCACGGCACCTTTGGTTTTTGTGCGAGCTTTGTTTCTTTGTCCACGGGATAGACGGCGCGCTGCTTTTCGAGGCCGCTGACAAGGCCCTGCATTAAACGCTGGAGCACCGCGGGCTCAGTCGCGGCGAGGTTCTTCTGCTCGAAGGGGTCAGCCTTGAGATTGAAAAGCTGGTAATGCGAGCCCTCGGAAACTTCGCTCGGGAAGTAATGGTAAATCACCTTCCAGTCCCCGTCGCGGAAGGTCGTAAAGTAATCCGTGCGGTGCGGGGCGTGCGGGTAGTGCATGAGGAACTGCTCGGGCCGGGCGGCATCGCGCTTGCCGGTGAGCAAGCTGTCGAGGCGTGCACCGTCCACCACGTGGCCCTGGGGCGCGGTCTGGCCCGTGAGCGCGAGTATTGTGGGGAACAGGTCATATACGGCCGCCTGCTGGTCTTGAATGCTGCCCGCCGCGATGGGCAACCGCTGCTGAAAAGCGTTTGCCGCATTCGGCTTCGCCCACGCGGCGAGGAACGGCACGCGCACGCCGCCTTCGTAATGCGAGCCTTTCTTCCCGCGTAACGGCGCTGCGCACGCGACGGCGTGCTGATGGCCGAGCGGCGCATCGGAGCCGTTGTCGCCGAGGAAAACGATGAGTGTGTTCTCCGCCACGCCGAGCTTCTCCAGGTTCGTCATCACATCGCCGAGCGATTTGTCCATGCCCTCGATGAGCGTGGCGAAGGCCTGCGCATTGGCGGGCTTGCCGGAGTTGGCGTAGTTCGCGGCGAAGCGCGGGTCGGAGTTGAACGGCGCGTGGACGGCGTATTGCGGGAAGTAGAGGAAGAACGGTTTGCCGGCCTTCACCGCGTCCGCCACATGGCCGTTGGCTTCGAGCGTGAGCGCCTCGGTGAGGAAGATTTCCTGGCCGTGATACTTGTCGAGCCCGAGGACGGCGTGTGAGGCGCGCTTGCCGTTCTTGCCGGGGACGCCGCCGAAATGCTGCTTCCCGTAGTAACTCGCGGGCGCGCCGATGGACGCGCCGCCCACGTTGACGTCGAAGCCCAGCTTGGTGGGATCCGCGCCGTCGGAATTGCGCGGGCCGAAGTGCCCCTTGCCGACGTGAATTGTCTGGTAGCCGCCCGCCTGCAAGATGCTTGCCAGCGTGAGGTCGCCGCGTTTTAGGCCGCGCCAGTTCCAGTCCGGCGGGCCATTGGGGCCGGCGTTGTTGTTGTCCGGGTTGATCCAGTTGGTCGTGCGATGCCGCGCCGCGTTCTGCCCGGTCATCAGCGAGATGCGCGTGGGCGAGCACACGCTCATGCAGTAGAAGTTGTTGAACCGCACACCGCGCGCAGCGAGCCGCTCCATGTTGGGCGTGCGGTAGTAGTCGTTGAGGGGATAGCGCTTCGGCTTGCCGGCGTCATCGGTGAGGAACGGCACCGACGTGTCCATGATGCCCATGTCATCCACGAGCATGATGACGACGTTGGGTTTGGCGGGCGCGGCCTGAACCCAAAGCGCGTGAGCGAGCAGGAAGGCGGTGAGCAGGCAGAGGTGTTTCATGCGGGGAGAATCGCGATGATGGAAACGGTTGGCGAGCGTGACCTCAAGGTGCGGGCCGCGGGGTGGACTACTTCGAGATTTCAAGAATTTGGTTCGGCGATGCGGCGCGGTGCAGCACCAACGTCCTCCCCATCAACCCGCGGTAGTAGGCGTCGTGGAAGTAGAAGATTTCTGCGCCGAGGATGAGCGAGGGGACGATGATAGAGTCGGCGGGGAACTTCTTCGTCACGCCTTCGCCGACGGGCTGCCCGTCGAGGTAAAGGCGCACGCGCCAATGGCCATCCACCGGCTCGGCGGTCATGGCGACATGCTGCCACTTGTCGGCGGCGAGCGTGGCGTTGGAGATAATGCTGTCGTTCACGTTGATGCGCGCGGCGAGTTGATACGGGGCTTTCTGCCCGTGGAGCCCGAGGATAAAGCGCCGCGCGCCGTAGCCGATGATGTCGCCGCGTCCGCCGTGGTGCGCGCTGCCCATCACGGGCGCGGGCTTCACCCACGCGGCGAGCGTGAGGCCGGGAATTTTCCCGCCGCCGCCGTGATGACCGGTGAGCGCGAGCGGCAAGGTGTCCTTGCCGGTGTAGGCGGAGTGGCTGAAATAGTGGCGGTTCAGCGAACTGTCTTGGCGGAATTCCTTCCGTCCGGTCGGGTTGTCCGCGAAGCGCAACGCGGGGCGTCCGGCATCCGTGACCCAGTCCAGGTTCGCGAGGTCGAGGTGCCCGAGGCCGCCACCGGTGCCGTGGTTCAACACGACGAGTCCTTTGCCTTCGAGCATCCGGTAATCCGCGATGGCTCCCGCGGGCGCGGCGGGAGTCGGCGCGGGCGTGTCGTTCGCCTTCGCAAGCACGCCGCTCGGGAGTGCTTCGCCGTCGCCGAGCTTGCGGAACTCGACTTCCGTCACGAGCACATCGCCGGTGCCCGCGTTGCCGAAGGCCAGTTCCAGCGCGCCCGCGTCCTCGGGCACGTCGAAGACAAAGCCCTGCTTGCGCCAGTCGAAGGTGCCGTTGCCGGTGAAGTGGCGGGCTTCGGCGAGGCGTTGGTTCGTCTTGGCCTGCAACGCCGCCAGTTCGATGCGCCCGCCGGGGCCGTGGACGTTCGCCGCCTTGACCAGCGCGGTGACGAGGTAGCGGCCCTTCGCGAGCGGCGCGGCCTTGGCCACGTTGGCTTTGCCGAAGGAAGCGGGGCCGAGCTTCATCGCGAAGCCGCTGCCCGCGCCGCAGTTTTTTTCCAGCTCGTAAGTTGGCCGCACGTTATGCCCGGTCATGAACGGCGTGCGCCCGTAAATCCACGTCTCGCTCATCGGCACGTGCTGCGAGAAGGTCAGCTTCGGCCACTCGTCGGCAAAAATGTAGTGATGGCGCGGGTCGAGTGTGGGCGAGTCGTAGAGTTTGGAGGCGTCAAAAACCGCCTTCGCCTCGGGCGCGGGCACGCCGGTGTAGCGGTATTTTACCTCGATGCGCGTGCCGGGCTTTGCGGTCTCGGGCGCGAAGCTCACGCCGGTGTCGTAGAAGGCCGCGCACACGGCGGTGTTGAGCTTGCGCCCGCTGCTCGTGCCGCTGCTGATGTCGTATTCCACCGCGGGCGCGACTTGCATTTCCTCCAAGTGCAGGCCGAACCAAACGCGCGCGCCGCCCGCCGTCTCGAGGTCATACTGCGGGCCGGGGTCTATCGGATAAACGGGCCGGTGATAACTGCCCGCGCCGCCCGCGCGTTTCGCGACGAGATACTGCCAGCGGAACGGGTCGAGCGGTGTGTGATGCTCGAAGTCAAAGCCGTAGCGAAAATGAAACGGCTCGCCCGGCAGCATCTCCAGCGCGCTCTCGATGTCGTAGGTGTAAGTGCCGCGCCTCGCGTCGTAGCCGACCGTGAGCGTGCTCTTCGTGGTGAACCGGTCCTTCACGTGCCGCGCGGACCACGTCGCCTTCACGGTCGCGCCGCCGCCGCTCGTCTCGGGCGCGGTCCACTTGCTGTCCGCCTCCTTGAACGCGCCTTGATTTTCCAAGCCCCAGTGCGAATCCCACGTGAGCTGCGGCTTGTAGCCGGGCCGCAGCTTCGCGAAGACGCTCGGGTCCTTCTCGTAGTGCAACTGGAGAATCGGCTCGTGCCCATCGAAGACAAACAGCCGCCCGCCGAGGAACGGGCGCACGGAAAAGTCCGGGCGGTGCGGCCCGGGCGGCGGCGGCGTGATGGACGGGGCGCGCTCCACGAGCACGTCGCGGAACGAAACCTTTGTGCCGCCGCTGGCCGCGATGCCCGCCGCGCCCCTGGCCAACGGCAGGAAGCGGTCGTGCCAGCGGATTTTCTCCGCGCCATCCACGCTGACCGAGATCTGCGCACCCTGCGCGCTCGCGGAAACTTGGATTGGTTGGTTGAGCTTCACCGCGCACGGCACGACCTGCACGTAGCCGCCCTCCGGCCACTTCACGAGCGCGATACACTGGAAGCGATGCGAGAGTTGCGCACGGAAGCCGGCGTTCGTCGCCGCGCGCACCAGCAGCGCGGCCTCGAAACCATCGTCGCTGAACGTCTTGTCGGGCCACGCGCTCCAACCCTGGCCGAAAAAGCGCGTGCCCTTCGCCGCCTCGTGAATCGTCACCGTCGCGGCCACGTGCGTCTCATCGAGCACTTGCGGCGCGACGAGGCCGGCCCACTTGTCGCTGGTCAGCGTGACGGAGCCATCGGCGAAGATTGGCGATTGGGCTGCCGGAGGAAACGGCTTCCAATCGGTGAGAGAAGTCGCGGCGGTGAGCAGTTGAGCACCCACAACGCACAGGAAAGCGAAACAGAGGACAGGTCGTTTCATGCGGGGAGAATCGCGATGATGGAAACGGTTGGCGAACGTGAGTTCAAGGAGCGGGCTTCAAGGCCGCGCGCACAACGGGCAGCATCAACTCGGCGAGCACGCGATGCCCTTCGGCATTGGGATGGCACTGGTCGGTGGTCCACTTGCCGATGTCCGCGCCTTTCTCCTCGGCGTCGGTCCAGTGCTGAAAGTGATCCACGAGCGGAACTTGCTTCTCCTTGGCCACGGCGCGGCAGGCCGCGACGTATTGCTCCAGCCGCACGTTCGAGTGTTCGCCCGCGCCGTTCAACCGCGCGGTCTTGCCCCAACGCGGCTCGGTCATCAGCACGGGCGCGATGCCGGCGGCGCGCAACTCGTCCACTAGCTTCGCGAGGTTCGCGCGATATTCCTCCACCGTGATGCGCGAGGCGCTCTTGCCCTGGTCCACGTAGCTGTCGTTCGTGCCATACATGATGGTGACGACGGCCGGCTTTTGCGCGAGAACGTCCTTCGCCAGCCGCTTCAACGCCATGTCCGTGCGCTCGCCGCCGATGCCGACGTTCACGACCGACACGCCCGCGCCGCCCGCGCGCAAGCCCGCCTCCAACCGCGCGGCGAAGGTTTCCTCCGCCTTCACGCCGGGCCGCACGCCTTTCGTGATGGAGTCGCCGAGCGTGACGATGCGCAGCGGCTCGGCCGCCGGAACTGAGAACGCCAGCAGCGCGAGGATGAGGGCGATGCGACTCATGGAAATGATATGTCACTAACTCAGCGTCCATCGGGCTTGGCGCAGGACGGCTTGCGTGCGGTCCTTCAACTTCTCATACCAGACGGTCAGCAGGGAGCTGTCGTCGAGCTGCACGGTGCTCGGATAGCCAAGGTCGCCGGAGGTGCCATCGGCCGAGATGAGCATCGGCTCGCTCCACGTCTTGCCGTGGTCGGCGCTGACGCGGGCCTGATTGCCGAGCGGGGCGCGGCGGTGGCCATAGCTCATTACGAGGCGGCCGTCCCGCAGGCGCAGCAGGTGCGAGGGCAGGCCCCAGACGCCGATGGAATGCGGCTCGCTCCACGTCTTGCCGCCGTCGGTGGACTCGGTCTGCAAGGTCTCGCCCGCGTTCGGCTTGTTGTGATTGCGGATGTGGACCAGCAGCGTGCCATTGGCGCACTCGACGGCGTGCAGTTCGTGGTAGTCCTTGGCGACATCACCTTTGCGGACGGGAATCCCCGCCAGCCAGCGCCAGTTCTGCCCGTCGTCGTCGGACACGCACACGCCGACGCGCTTGTCACCGGTCCAGAGTTCCTTGCCGGCGTAGAACACCCGGCCGTCGCGGAGCTGAATTGGCCCGTGCGGGCTGTTGACGAGGCACGCATAGCGGGGCGACCACGTCACGCCGCCGTCGGTTGAGCGGAGCATCCACTGCCCAAGCTCCTGCTGCTGCGCTTCGGGGCTGAGGCGACGGTGCGCGGCCTGCCAGCGGGCCAGCTTCGCGGCGGGCCACTTGCCGTCCTGCTCGGCCTGCGCCAGGCCGGGCACGTAGGCGAGCGAGTTGAAGGTCGAGACCAGCAGCGAGCCTTTCGCGGTCTCCAGCACGCCGGCGTCGCGGTCATCAATGGCGCAGTCGAGCAGCACGCGCGGCCAGGTCCAGGTCGCACCGCCGTCGCGCGAGGTCATCGCCACCACCTGCCCGAACGGGCACACATGCGCCTCGCGTCCGCCGGACCAGACCAGCCACAGCTCGCCGTTGCTCCGGCGCGCGACCGTGGGCCACCCGTGGTAATGCTCCGGCTGGTGCGAAATGACCTTGGTGTCGAGCAGCTTGAACTCGGGCGCGGCGGCGCGGGCGGACTGGAGAAAGAACGGCGCTCCCGCCGTGGCGGCAAGCGTGCTGCCCAGAAAACGGCGGCGGGTGGGCGGGGATGCCGGGGAGGAGTTTGGTTGCATGGAGTGAGTTTCCAACGGGAGGGTTTCAACGCACCAGTTCAATCCGGTCGAACCACGCATCGCCGCCCATCGCCGTCGGGGCGAGGCCGGTGAGCGTGAACGAACCCAAATCCTTCCACAAGTCGAGCGTGACGGTGTCCCACTCGCGCGGGGCGGTGGGGCTGGTTTCGCGGGATTGCCAATTCGTCGTGTTCTGGCCGGCGTGGTAGCGGCCGTTGCGGTCTTCGGCTTTCGGCCATTGGCCGGAGCGGGCGAGTTCAACCATCACGCCGGCGCCGCTGGCCTTCCAACTCAGGCGGAGGAAACGGAATTCGTTTGCGCCGGCGGGCTTTTCAACGATGCGGAAGTTCCAGCCAGGAAGTTGCTTCGCCGCGCGCTGCGGCGGCGTGACGTGCAGGCAAAGTTTCCCAGACGAAGCTCCAGAGCTCACGACGGTGGCGGTGCCGGATTCCTCCCGCAGCAGCGCGGCGAAGCCCGGTTCTTCATCGAAGAGCACGAGCCGGCGGCCCGCGTCCGCGCCGAGGTTGCTGCGAAGCCACGTGAGCAGGCTGGCGAGGTCGGCGGGCGTGAGCGTCTCGGCAAAGCTCGGCATCAGCGAGCCGGCCACACGCCGGACGCCGGTCACATCCTTCCGCAAAAGCACCAACTCCGCGCCGTTGGGCTGCGCGAGTGTCAGGCTCGTCGCGCCATCGTCCTTGAGCAGGCCAACGACGGAGCCGCTGCCGCGCGTGTCCACCACGGTGGTTTCGTAGCCGGGGCGGATGCGTTCGTTCGGCAGCAGCAGGTGGCGCACGAGCGTCTCTTCGGCCACGCCGAGTTCGCCGAGCAAGTCCGGGCCGAAGTCGTGGCCTTCTTTGCCGACGCGATGGCAGGTGGCACAGGCAAGCTTGAAAATCTCCTCGCCGCGCTTGGCATCGCGCGGGCCGTGGAGCGCGGCGGTGAACTTGCGGAACGTCGCTTCGCTGACTTCGGTGATGGTGGCGACAGCGGGGCCGGTGAAAACTTCGCCCTCGCTTGCAGTGGGAACGAAGGTGTCCTCCAGCGCACGGGTGGCGTTGCGGACGGTGGCGGCGGGGCTGGCGGCGAGTTTGGCCAGCGCGGCGCGGGCGGATTTGTCGGTGAGCGGTTTGCGCGGGGCGTTCTTGCGGCCGTTGGCGAGACCCGTGAGGACGGTGGCTTGCGTGGACTCGGGTGCGCTGGCGAGCCCGCCCAAAGTGCGGGCCAATTCGGCTTCGTCGCGGCGAGCACCGACGGCTTGGGCGAGGCGGTTGAGGAGCGGGGCGCTTTCGCCGGGCTCACGGAGAAGTTCGGTGAGCATCTCGCCGCCGCGCTGGTGGAGGGAGGAGAGAATCGCCGTGTCCATCCACCGCACGTTGAGGCGCTCGCGGGCGTAGCGGGCGAGCATCGCGAACGCGCGCGGGTCGCGGCTCTCACCGAGGCTGAGGGCGAACTGGATTTGCACGCGCGGACTGGTCTCGACAGCGGCAGCGGCCAGCACCGCGTCAAGCAACGAGCGCCCGCCGTCGTGGGAGAGCCAGCGGTCGGCCAGTTGCAGCGCGTGGATGCGAACTGCTTCCTCGGGCCGACCCAGAAACGGCTGCAAATCAGCCGGCTTCAGAGCGTTTAGTTGGTCGAGCGTCCGCAACGCGGTGATGAGCGAGGAAGCCGCGTTCCTGCCGCCCAGCCGTGCTCTGACCGCTTGCGCTGCGGTGTGGTCGTTGCGTTCGGCCAGCAAGCGCTGCGCGGTTTGCCGGCGCCAGAGGAGCGGACTGGCGGTTTCCAACGCGAGCGCGGTCGCGTCGAGTTTGCTCATGTCCGCGGCGGGCGCGGGCGCCTGCTGGTCGTGCGTGAGGCGGTAGATGCGGCCGCGGTCGTGGCCGGCGTAGAGGCCGTATTGCTGCTGGAGATGGCGCGGGATGGCGGAGTAGTCCTCGATGATTTCGCGATAGAAATCCACCACCCAAATCGCGCCGTCGGGCCCGTGCAGCAAGTGCATCGGGTGGCTCCACTGGTCCGTGGTGGCGGCGAACTCGGACTGCTCCTCGCCCGGCGCGCGGCGAAGCGTGAGCGCCGGACCATCCGGCACGACGAGCGCGCGGTGGATGAGGTTGCCCGAGGGTTCGCAAAGGAAATACTGGCCATGCAAGCCAGGCAGTGCGTGGTCTTGGTAAAGCAACGGCCCGCACGCGGAGGTGAACCAACCGGTCGGCTCGGCTTCTGCCGCGCCGTAGCGGTCGCGGTAATATTTCGAGTAAGCCGGGTCATCAGCGCGTTTCTGCCGCCACGGATGCGGCTTGGAAATGGAATAGGCGCGGGCGTCGCCCGTCGAGATTCGCAGGTCGCCGACGGCGGCGTCCGGGTTGCGCGCGAGGTAATGCCACGGCAAGGGCGCACTGAAAAAGCTGTTGCGGGTCGAGACGGTGAAGCGGTCGCCGGCCTCGGTCAGCACAAAGCCAAACGTGCCCGTGCTACCCGGCACCGGTTCGATGGCGCTGCCGTCCGCGCGGATGCGGAAGTCGGAGCCGGGCAAGTTCACGGGCTTCGCGAGTTTCGGCCCGGTGATGGGACCGCCCGGCCAGCCGCGCCCGAAGTAAATCCAGCCGTCCGCGCCCCACTGCGGCGCGTTGATGCCGCGCTCGAGCTCGCCCGTGCCGAAGCCGGTGAAGAGCGTCTCGCGCACTTCGGCGACCCCGTCGCCATCGCGGTCGGCGAAGAAGAGGATATGCGGCGCGCAGGCGACGATGAGCCCGCCGCGCGCGGGGACGAGGCCGTAGGCAGGCGGGAGGTTGGTGGCGAAGATGGTGGCTTGGTCCATGCGCCCGTCGCCGTTGGTGTCGGTGAGGAGCTTGATGACACCGAACGTTCCCTTCTCGGCGGCGTGCTTGTGCTTCGCGTCGGCCTGCACGCGGCGCACTTGGGTGTCGAGCTTGCCGGTCTGGTTGAGTTCCTCGATGTCGAGCTGGCCGGCGAGGTTGTAGCCGTGGAGTTCGCTCACAAACATCCGCCCGCGTTCGTCCCACGCGATGCCCGAGGGCGACGCGAGCAGCGGCTCGCTGGCGACGACTTCCATGCGGAATCCCGCGGGCAGCTTGAACGCAGCGGCACTTTGCTCGGGCGTGCGCGGCTTGGGCGCATCGGTGGGCGGCGGGATCTGCGCGTGATTCGTTACGACGGCCAGTGCCAGCAGCAGTGCGACGGCAAAGTCCCGGCAGGGCGCGTGGTGAAAGTGGCAGGCGGCGATGCTCATGCGGGCAAGACAACTTGGGCGGACTGCTTTAACTGACGCGTGGGCAGCCCGGGGAATTTAGGATGGCCCAAAAGGGTCATCTCACGCGCGCTTCGCCCGCGTACAGATTCATGGCTGATCCACGCAGGAACCCGATCAGTGTTTGTCCGCTGCGGCGTGCGAACTCGACGGCGAGGCTGGACGGCGCGGAGACGGCGGCCACGATCGGCACGCGCGCGGCGAGCGCCTTCTGCATGATCTCGAACGACGCACGGCCGCTGACCAGCAGGATGTGCGCATCCAGCGGGAACGGGCCATTGAGGAAGGCCCAGCCGAGCACCTTGTCCACGGCGTTGTGCCGGCCCACGTCCTCGCGCAGCACGAGGAGTTCGCCTGCGGCCGTGAATAGAGCGGCGGCGTGCAGGCCACCGGTCTGGGCGAAGGTGGCCTGGAGGATGGCCAACTGCCGCGGTAGTTCCAGCAGCGTCGTCGGGGCCACGCGGACGGGGGACTCTACCGGCGGGAAATGCTGGTGAACGGACTCGATGGTCGCCTTGCCGCACAGTCCGCAGGACGACGAGGCGAAGACGTGGCGGGTGAGCTGGGCGAAATCCACACTTACCGATGGCGCGAGGAAGACGTTCAGCGTGTTGCCGAGATGTGCTGCTTCGCCTTGTTGGCAGGGTGCGATCTCGATGATGTCTGCGCGGCGTGTGACCAGCCCTTCCGTCAGCAGAAAACCAGCCGCGAGTTCTGCGTCGTGACCGGGAGTGCGCATCGTCACGGCCACGCTTTGGCCGCGCACGCGGATTTCCAGCGGCTCCTCACGGGCGAGCGCGTCGGTTTCCCGGCAAGGCTCGCTCCCGCTGCGCCAGCGGGTGATTTCCGCGCGGGTGATTTCAGGCGAATCAGACACAGGCGATGCGAAACTCACTTCCGCCACTCGTCGATCACCGACGCGATGAGCGCGGTCCAGCCAGTTTGATGCGAGGCTCCGAGGCCTGCGCCTGTATCAGCATGAAAGTACTCGTAGAAGAGCACGTTGTCGCGCCAGTGCGGGTCAGTTTGGAACTTCTCGTTCGTGCCAAAAACGGCCCGGCGGCCTTGGGCATCACGCGCAAAAATACGAATGAGCCGTTCGGCAAAGCCACCGGCGAGTTCATCAAGGTTGATGGGTGTCTCGTTCTCCGAGCAGTTGGGAATAGTGAACTGACCGCCGTAAGCTTTGCGTAGCTTGCGCAAGGTCTCGATCATCATGAACGTCGTCGGGAACCAGATCGGCCCGCGCCAGTTTGAGTTGCCGCCCTTGAGCTTAGCAATGGATTCCCCCGGCTCGTAGCCGATGTTCCGGTGGTCCAGAACGTAGGGGTGTTGCTGGTGGTGTTTGGAGAGGCTGCGCAGGCCGTAGGGTGAGCGAAACTCGCCGGGGTTCCAAATCACGCGCAACAGCTGGTGAATTTGCTCCGGGTTCATCACGGCGAGGACGTGGACCTTCTGGCCGTTTTCTTCCAAAGTGGTGACGCACCGTTGCACGAGGTCGGCGCGGTGCTCGAGAAACCAGTTCATGTTCGCGCGGAACTCCTTGAACGGTTCCAGCCACTTTTCCTCCAGCCGCTCGATGGCGAACATGGGGATCAGCCCGACGAGCGAGCGCACGCGGAACTTGTCGTACCGCCCGTCAGGATGCCGGAGCACGTCGTAGAAAAACCCGTCCTGCGCATCCCACATTTCCAAGCCGCCACCGCCCATGTGCTTCATCGCGGAGCCAATATAGACGTAGTGCTCGAAGAACTTGGTGGCAGTGGCCTCGTAGGTTTTGTTCTCCTTCGCCAGCTCGAGCGCGATGCGCATCATGTTCAGGCAGAACATGCCCATCCAGCCGGTGCCGTCAGACTGCTGGAGTGTTGTGCCATCGGGTAGTTTCTCGCTGCGGTCCAACACGGTGATGTTGTCCAGACCGAGGAAGCCGCCCTCGAAGACGTTGTTGCCTTCGCGGTCTACCTTGTTGACCCACCACGCGAAGTTCATCAGTAGCTTGTGGAAGCAGCGTTCGAGGAAATCGCGGTCCGCCTTGCCACGGCGGACGCGATCCATGTTGTAGACCCGCCACACGGCCCACGCGTGGACGGGCGGGTTCATGTCGCTGAACTCCCACTCGTAGGCCGGAATCTGCCCGTTTGGGTGCTGGAACTGCTCGAACAGCAGGAGCCAGAGTTGCTGCTTGGCAAATTCCGCGTCTACGAGCGCGAAGGGCACGGCCTGGAACGCCAGGTCCCACGCGGCAAACCAGGGATACTCCCATTTGTCCGGCATCGAGATGATGCGCTTGGAGTTCAGGTGCTGCCAGTGACGGTTACGAATCTTTGCGCGTGACTCTGGCGGCGGGGCGGCGGGGTTGTCGCCCGTCAGCCATTTGCTCACGTCAAAGCGATAAATTTGCTTGCTCCACAAGAGGCCGGCGAGCGCTTGGCGTTGGATGCGTTTCTCGTCGGCGGTGGCGGTCTTGGGCGCAATGGACTGGTAAAATTCGTCGGCCTCGTCACGGCGATTCTGCAGCGTGGTTTCAACTCCGGCGAGCGGCCGCGCCAGCGCACGATTCATCAGCCGTAAACGCACGACGGCGGATTCGCCGGGCGGCACCTCGAAACGGTAATCAAGACATGCCTTCGTGCCGACCTGTTGTGGGTTGATGCACGACTCGCCATTGATGAGGTGGCGATGAAAGGCGTCCTTCACGTGGGAGCTGCGATTTGACGCCCCGGGGCCGAAAAGAAGTTCTGCGTTCGTCTCGTTGTCCGTGAAGAGAGGACGGCCACCAAGTTGTGCGTAAAGCTGATACGTGCCGAGCCGGTAGTCGAACGGCAGCCGCTCGATGCTAGGACAGCGAGAATCATCCGCGACGAGCGTGAGATGCGTGCGGGAAGTTTTACCGATGCGAATGCGCGGTTTGGGATAGGTGTCGTTGCTCCACGCCCAGCGATTGCGAAACCATAAGTGCGGCAGGAGCCGGATGGGCGCGGGGTCGGGACCGCGGTTGATGGCTTCAATGCGGATGCAGATGTCCTCCGGGCCCGCCTTGGCGTATTCCACGAACACGTCGAAGTAGCGATCTTCGTGGAACGCGCCGGTGTCAAGCAGCTCAAACTCGGGATCCCTTGGCCCGCGCCGCTGGTTTTCCTCGATGAGGCGCTGGTAGGGGAAGGCGCACTGCGGGTACTTGTAGTTCCATTTGAGGTAGGAATGCGTCGGCGTGGAGTCGAGGTAGAAGTAATACTCCTTCACATCCTCACCGTGATTACCCTCGTAGGGCGTCAGTCCGAAGAGACGCTCCTTAAGAATCGGGTCACGCTCGTTCCACAACGCCAGTGCGAAACACATCACCTGATAGCGATCACAAATCCCCGCCAGCCCGTCCTCCCCCCAGCGGTAGGCCCGTGAGCGCGCGTGCTCGTGCGGGAAGTAGGCCCAGGCATTACCGTCTGCGCTGTAATCTTCACGCACCCCAGCCCACGAACGCTCTGAGACATACGGCCCCCACTTGCGCCACGGCGCGTCTTGCTCGCGCGGCGTTTCGTAGAGGCGATGCTCTTCCTTGGTTTGATGCACAGCGGCGCCGGAAATGACTGGCCGAGGCTGCGTCGGCGGCAGGTTGAGTTCAACCCCAAAACGGTAGTTGCAAATGGGTTTCGCCTTACTTGCGTTTCAACCGGCGGGTCACCTTTAACATACCGTAGTTGTGATTCCGCGCCCAGCGCTAATCAGGTGAGCTGGGTGCGGGTCAACAGGTTTTGGGGTGGGCGGTGGCGGTGCCGTCGAGTGCGGCCATGCGCCACTCGGATTCCTGCCGGAGATAGACCGTCTGCGTGGGGAAGGCGAAGCTAATGCCCTCGGCGTCAAAGCGGCGCTTGAGCTCGAGGTTCAGCTGCTGAAAGCCCTGCAGGTATTCCTTGAAGTCCTTGGAGTTCCACCAGTGAACCACCAAGATGTTCAGTGAAGAGCTTTCAAACTTGTTGAAGCTGATGATGAGGTCGCTGGTTTTCGGGTGCGGCTTGTAAATCTCCTCGATGATCTGCATGGCCCGCTGGACCTTTTCGGCCGGAGTGTCGTAGGTGACGCCGATGTTCATCATGGTCTTGATGTTCGGGCGCTCCGCCACGTTGGTGATGGCAGCGTTGCCCATGGTTTTGTTGGGAATGACCACCAGAAAGCCGTCCTGGTTCCGCACCCGCGTGCTACGGAAGCCGATGGTCTCCACCGTGCCGTCAATGGCGTCGAGTTGGATGCGGTCGCCGACTTTGAATGGCTTGTCCACTAAAATGGCCACCGCGCCGAAGAGGTTGGCAAGGGTGTCCTGCGCGGCTAAACCCACCGCCAGGCCGCCGATGGACAGGGAAGCAATGAGGCCAGTGACGTTGAAGCCCAGGTTCTGCGATGTGACCAGCGTAGCCACAATCGCCACGAAGACCTTGAGGCTCTTGCCGATCAGCGGCAGCAGTTGTTTGCCGAACTGCTCGTTGTCCCCTGCGGCTCGCTCGTGCCACCAGCCCATCCATACGTCCACCAGCTTCAGCAGCACGTAAGTGATGGATAAAGCCACGATGACCTTGAGGCCCTTCGAAAAAACCGCCGCTACGCCCTCTGGCCAAGAGTAGATTTGCATCCCCAGATGCAGCAGGATGACAAACGACGTGACCCGCACCGGCCCGCGCAGCAATTCGATGATGAGGTCGTCCACCGTGGTCTCCGTCTTGCTTGCCCACTTTTTGAGCCGCCCGTTAATGAAAGTGTCCAGCCCCTTCGAAAGGTAAAAAGCCAGAAAGACATAAATCAGCGACGCGAGAAACTGCCACAACGGAATGCCCGCCAACGGGGCCACTTGTAACGCCGGAAACCGGTCGAGCCCGAACGTTAACCACGGTTCTGGGGGCGGCACTGGTGCGGCCGTCGGGGGTGCGGCTGCCTCCGCCGCCCACGGCACGGCCAAGAGCGCGGTCAACCTGAAATAAAAGTAGCGGTTCGTCATGAGAAAGCTTCGCGTAAGTTTTTCTGCTCAGGCCGCATCTTGCGGAGGCTGGCATGTGTGATTCAAGCCACAGGTATGATGGCGTAACATCGTGCGAAGAGCTTAAACTTATGTCGTCGCCCCGAGCAAACTCGCTTTGGTTGCCGCGCGCGGCGGTGTATTCCCAGTGAAAACCTCGACTTCACTGCGCACGCCACGGTAAGAATCACTCACGCAATGGAAACGTTGGCTACAGTCTTTTTCGCGCTCGCGGTGCTGCACACCTTCGCCGTGAAGCGCTTCGCACACTGGGCGAGCAAATATCCTCCCGGCTCCGTGCCGGAAAACATCCTGCACTTCCTTGCCGAAACGGAAGTCGTCTTCGGTCTTTGGGGAGCGGCGCTCTTCCTCGGCATCGCCGTGCTGAAAGGCTCGGTGAAAGATGCCGTCGCTTACGTCGAGGGGCTGAACTTCACAGAACCCAAATTCGTATTCGTAGTCATGGTGGTGGCGGCTACGCGGCCCGTGGTCCAACTCGCCGAAACCCTCATCCGCCTCGCCGCGCGCCTGCTGCCGCTCTCCACCGGCACAGCGTTCTACGTCGCCGCCCTCGCCCTCGGCCCGCTGCTCGGTTCCTTCATCACGGAACCCGCCGCCATGACCCTGCTCGCGCTCGTGCTTAAGCGCCGTTACTTCGACCGCGGCATCTCCTCCCGGCTGGCCTACGCCACGCTCGGCCTGCTCTTCGTCAACGTCTCCATCGGCGGCACCCTCACCCACTTCGCTGCGCCGCCCGTCCTCATGGTCGCCAGCAAATGGCACTGGGACACCGCCTACATGTTCACGCACTTCGGCTGGCGTGCGGCGGCGAGTTGCGTGCTCTCCACGGCGCTCATGGCGTTTTGGTTCCGCCGGGAACTCGCCGCGGTGGACAGCGGCGCAGACACCAGCGAGCGCGTGCCCGCCTGGCTCACCGGCACGCACCTCTTCTTCCTCGGCCTCGTCGTCGCGTTCGCACATCACCCAGATGTTTTCTTCGGCGTCTTCGTGCTCTTCCTCGGCGTGGTGACGGCGACGAAAGAGTATCAGGACGAACTCAAACTCCGCGAAGGCCTGCTCGTCGGCTTCTTTCTCGCCGGACTGGTCACGCTGGGCTCGCTCCAAGCCTACTGGTTGAAACCGCTCATCCAGAGCCTCAACGGCAGCGCGCTCTACTACGGAGCCACCGCGCTCACGGCCGTGACGGACAACGCCGCGCTCACCTACCTCGGCTCGTTGGTGGAAGGCATCTCCGACGAACTCAAATACGCGCTCGTGGCCGGCTCCGTCACCGGCGGCGGACTCACCGTCATCGCCAACGCGCCTAACCCGGCCGGAGCGGGCATCTTGCAAGACGCGAAAGTGTTCGCGGGCGAAGGCATCAGCCCGCTCGGCCTCTTCTTCGGTGCCTTAATGCCCACCGGGGTCGCCATCGTGTTCTTCTGGCTGCTGCACTGATTGCGGCGCCCCGCGTTTCTTCAACACAACCTGACCGCAGGCCCCAACAGGCGGCGGGATGCAACCCCTTCAGGGTTGTGCACCATCTCCACCCGCACCCAAGGTAGCCTCGCTGACTCGGCAACCTTGGGCTGAGCGCTAAAACCACTTTTGGGTGGGGTTGGCGTTTCGCCAACCGGCCAAAATGCGCCACCTTAGCATTGTGATTGGCGTCAGCGCAGCTATGTGCGCCATCAGCGTCACTGAAATTGGTGCAAGCGTGGCTGGGGCTAAGGTCAGCGGGACATGGCTCGCTGTCGGCGTGGCTAGGTTTGGTCCAAGCGTCGAGGGGTGAGGTGTCAGCGTAGGTGGATTCGGCATCCGCGCGGGTGGGCGGCGGGGTAGGGATGCTCCTTTCGGACAAGTTCGTGAGTAGCCATTCAGGCGGGTGGGCGCACGGCAAATTCGGCTAGCGAGAGAATTTCTTCCGCCGATTTGACAAACGCATGTCCGCGCGCACGTTGTCAGCAATCCCCGAGAATCTTTGGAACGACGTTCCGTTTGGACGGACCGTCGCTCTCGGGGGGAGCAGTTCAACATCAACCCTCAAATCGTTCAGGCTTATGCCCATCAATGGTCCATCCTCATTCATCCCCACCACCAACGAGTTCCTCGCCCACTGGGACGCGGCCAACACCGCGCTCGGCGCGGGCGGGCCGCTGGTGCTGCCGGGCGGCACGACGCGCGCGAACCTGCTCACGCAGCGGGATGCGCTCCAGACCAAGCAAAGCGAAGTCGAAGGCCAAATCAACAACCGGGAAATCGCGCGCGCCGACTTGGTGACCAAGAAGGATGACCTGCATCTGCGCGGCGGTCAGTCAACGACAAGGTGCGGGCGTTGCTCGGCACGACGCCGTATGCCAAGGCGTTGCCGGAGTTGCCCACGCCGACGGATGGGCAGGGCAATTTCGTGCCGCCGCTGGATGACATCAACACGTTGTGGACGAAGATTAACGCGGCGGCGGGCATTCCGGGGTTCACGCCGCCGTTGTTGCTGCTGGGCGGGTATGCGCTTGCGGATTTCGGCACGGCGTTGACGGCGCTGAAGGCGCAGTTCAGCACGGCGAGCACGGAGGAGGTGCTGGTGACGCTGAAGCTCGCGGAGCGAAACGCGATTCAGGACGTGATTTATCCCCTGCTCAAATCGTATCGGCAGGTGTTGCCCACGTATTTCGCGGCGAACAGCCCGTTGGTGGCGTCGCTGCCCAGGCTGACGCCCGAGCCCAGCTCGACGCCCGATGCGGTGCTGGCCAACGGCATTTGGAACGCGCCTACGACGCAGGGCAAAATCACTTGGGATGCCTCGACGGCGCCGGACTTGGCGGAATACGAGGTGCGCTGGAGTCCGGGCACGACGTATGACAGTGCGATTGAGATTGTGCTGGGCACGATTGCCCCGGCAGCCCCGCGGGAGTTCTTCACGGCGCAGGGGTTGGGCGCAGTGGGGGCCGTGAGCGTGTTCAAGGTCTATGTGATGACGACGACGGGAAATGAGCGGGGGTCGAACACGGTGAAGATTACCCGGACGACTTAGTTGCGTGGGCGCGTGGGTGTGGCAGGCCGGTCTGGCTGCTCTTAGAGAATGGGCGGCGGATCGCTGTCTTGCCCGGTGCCGGAGAATTGCGCGTTGGAGGCGGGCGCAGAGACGCCGAAGCTGCCGTCCGGGTTCACGACGTAGCCAAGTTTTTCCGGCTTGAGCTTCTCGACGTGCCCATCGAGGAAGACGGTGTTCGCGTAGATGTCATGGCGGGCATCCACGCCGCCACGGTGCTGCGGGACGCGGTTGGCGTCGTCGCAGAAGTCGGAGACGCCGGGAATGAGGCGCGGCGGGTCAAGGGCCCAGGCGTGGTAACCGAGCCGGGAGCGGTCCACGCTGCCATCTGGGTCATACGGAGTGCGGGCGGCGGCGGGTTTGCCCGCGGCTGTGCCCAGTGAGTCGGCCACGAGGACGGTGCGGCTGGCGGCGAGGGTGTCCACGCGGACGGGGAATTGGATGAAACTGCCCGAGGCGCGGAGGCGGCTATTGCCGAGAAACGTGAAGTTGTAGCCATAGCCGAGGTCGCGGTTGTTGACGCGTTCGGGGGCGCTGGGGCAGAGGAAGAGTTTGTTATCCACGAGTTTGAGGTTGTCCTCGGCGGGGTCGGTGGAGGGCGTGTTGAACGCGCAGACTTTGCTGGCGGAGCCAAGGGTGACAAACCACCGGGGGCGGAAGTGCTGGCCGTTGCCCACTTCGTAAAGGTTGCGGGGGTCGCTGTTCACGCCGAAGCGCGCCATGCGGCCGGGGACGGACACACCGTCATGGGTGTCGGCGTAGAGCTGGCAGGCGAGGGCGATCTGGCGCTCGTTGGAGGCGCATTGCGCGGCGCGGGCGAGCTTCTTGCCCCGCGCGAGGGCGGGGAGGATGAGGCCGGCGAGCACGGCGATGATGGCTACGACGACGAGCAACTCGAGGAGCGTGAAGGCCTTGGAGAATTGGCGTTGCATGAGGCGAGCTTCCATCAACCCGGACATTGGCTCAAGCAATGTCCGCGCGTTTCCCACCGGGCGCGGCTCCAAAACGGTGGAGATTACCCGGACGACTTAGCCGGGTTTGCCGGTGGCGTCGTGGGGCCGGATTTCGGGCAGCGCGGGGACCGGTTCGCCTAATAGTTTCAGGATGCTGCGCAGGTCGGACTCGAGTGTGTGCTTGGCGGCGTCGCGCACGGCGCGGGTTTTGGGCTGGAAGGCCACGGAGTTGCCCGCGCCACGCAGCGCACAGATGTCATTCTCGCTGTCGCCCACCGCCAGCACATGTTCGGGCGTGACGTGGAGTTCTTCGCAGAGGTGGCGATCCGGAGTTTGTCGCTGCGCGTGGCGGCGCGGAGCATCGCCGGCGCGGCCAGCGAGGCGGCGGAACCGGCGGCGAGGAATTGGCGGCGGGAGGCAGGCTGATGCATGGGGGAATCTTACTTGGGGCAGCAGAGATTACAAAGCTCCGCGCGGACGGTCTCGTCCGAGGACCGTGCCAGGCGAGTTGCGTCACCCGATCTTCCCTCCACCGACATGGCCCGCTACCGTTCCGGCGCGCGATGCAACGGCTTGGAAAAAACCACGGCGGCTACCACGGCGAGCGGATAGACATCCACCAAGTCACACGCGCCGCCACGTGCGCCGCCCAGCGGCACGGCTGGCAGGTAGCGGCGTTACCCTTTGAAGCTGGCCGTGAACTGCTGACCTTCCGTCGAGATGCGGCTGGCGCCCGGCGAAACGTTTATCTCTCCACGGGCATCCACGGGGACGAACCAGCGGGGCCACTCGCCATCTCGCGGCTCTTGGAGGAAAACCTTTGGCCCGCCGAAGCGAACCTCTTTGTATGCCCCTGTCTAAACCCGACGGGCTTTACGCAGAACCGCCGCGAGAACCAGTACGGCAAGGATCTGAACCGCGACTACAAGCACTTTGAGACGGCTGAGACGCGCGCCCACGTCGCCTGGCTTGCGCAACAGCCGCCCTTCGACCTCGTTTTTTGCCTGCATGAGGATTGGGAAGCGAACGGATTTTATCTCTATGAGCTGAATCCTGATGGTTGGCCCTCGTTGGCCCCATGCATGATCAAAGCGGTAGCGCAACGGTGTCCGATTGATCTCGCGGAAGTGATTGAAGGCCGGCCGGCGCTTGGCGGCATTATCCATCCCAGCCACGACCCAGACTCGCGCCCACAGTGGCCGGAGGCGTTCTGGCTCCTGCAACACAAGACTCGCCTCAGCTACACGCTCGAAGCGCCGTCAGACTTTCCACTCGCGACCCGCGTGAACGCACTGATGGCGGCGGTGAATGCAGCTTTGGTGCCGGAATGATGGAGTGCGGCCTACAAGCTCTGTAAATCGCGCCCTTTTGACGCTCACGCATCGGTCATCAGCGCGGAAACCGGGCCAGCTCCGAAAGCCAGCGCGGGAATGGTGAGCCCAGTGCGGCCCAGCGGGCGCTGGGGAACCGGTGGCTCAGCACTCATTCGCGCGCGGTGCTGCTGGTAACGGCTGGCTTCACGAACTCAATGAACGCCTCGGCGGTGTGTGGGGCCTTGGCATCGAGCGTCGTGGCACGGATGGGACAGGGTAAGTTGAATGCGCTAAGGGTTGCGTCAAAACGGATCTCCAAGACGCCCCGGTCACTGCCGGCGGGCAGGTTGACCGGCGCGGCGCGCAGTCCCTTAAAGTGTGGCGGCGGGTGCAATTCCACGCGCACTGCTTCGGTGATGAGGGATTTGTCGCGACGCAGGCGGAACGGCACTTTCACTGTGCCGCCCAGCTGGACGCGCACGGATGTGGCGTCGAGTTCCAGCTCCAGCATGCCTGCCTGTGTAATCACAATGACTTGGTCGTTCTGCTCGTTCTGCGTGTAGCTGACAATATGGTCGGAGCCATCGTGGTCGCGCAGCTTGCCTAGGAGCATGACCTGAGTGCGGCTTGTGCGGCCCAGTTCCATGCCCGGCGGAAAATTGACTTCGAATTCGAAGTGATCCTCGCCAGGGGAAATCTCCACGGGCGGCGCGGTCACGCCTTGCAAATGCCGGCCCTGGCGGTCGGCCAATTTCGCGATGAGTGGCCCGGTGAAGCCACCGCGTTCCAGCTGATAGGGCCGCCGATACGTCGAGCCGCGCGGCACGATGTTCATGAGGAATTCGCTGGTGAACTTGAAGGGCGTGGGCAGCGCGACCGCAAGCAGCACCGAATCCACCGCTAACTCACCGCGCCGTGAAGGCAGCGTGGCAGTGCGTGTGATCGGCTCACCGTTGACGTTGGCAGTGCCGCGCACGGTGAGACGTGTGGCGGTAATTTTGGTTGTGGGCTCGGCGGAAAAGCTGAGGTCAGCCGTGTTACG
>Ga0194132_10001592_pt1 | contig 45681 bp, 35 predicted proteins | sample TA2KigOf80mmetaG_FD_148612 | JGI IMG/M metagenome (GOLD analysis project Ga0194132, IMG submission 148612) | Freshwater microbial communities from Lake Tanganyika, Tanzania - TA2015054 Kigoma Offshore 80m | ecosystem: Environmental > Aquatic > Freshwater > Lake | place: Tanzania: Lake... | reverse complement strand
CGGCGACCTCCCGCTGCGACCGTTTCATCGCCAGCGCCTCTCCGTCGGCTCGGAGGATGGGGTCGAGTTGCGCCTCTATCATGCCGAGCTGGGGTCCCGCCGCGCGTGGGCGATCGCCACACTTCGGGAGCAGGGCTTCGGCGATGGGCAGGCGGCGACGGTGCTGGCGCTGCTGTGCGAGCACCTGCGTGGCCTCGTCACCAACCCGTACCACGCGATGAAGATCCACGATCGCCTGGTTCCGCGGCTGCGGCCGTCCGGAACGGCCTCTGCGCTCCTGCTCGAGACGCTCTACACCCGTCAGTCGGGGGCGATATGGGCAGCCAGGCTGACGGCGCTCGGGGCGCTCGGCGCCTGGTTCGCCCTGATGTGGTTGTCGGCCGGCGGGGACGTTGGCTCGTGGGACCTTCCCGGCGGCGTCGCGGTGCCCGTGGCACTTCTCTCCGCCTGGGCCGTTGTCGAACACCTGCTCATCCGCGATCTGTCGGATGCGATCAGGCGCGCCCGCGGCGGTGACGGCCTCGTGGTGCCGGTACGGCGATCGACCGGGATCTCCCGCGACGGCGAGGGCGACCACCGATTCCTGCGGAACCGGATCAGGGCGATTGTCGTTGACGCGATGAAAGACCGCTTCGCCTGAGGGACAGGGCCGGCTACGGCCGCTCGATCCGCGCCATCCCGTTCATAAAGGGACGGAGCGCCTCGGGAATCACGACGGAGCCGTCTTCCTGCTGGTAGTTCTCGAGGATCGCGATGAGCGTGCGCCCCACGGCCAGGCCGGAGCCGTTCAGCGTGTGCGCGAACTCGGCCTTCTTCTTCCCCTCCGGGCGGTACTTGATGTTCGCGCGGCGCGCCTGGAAGGCTTCGGTGTTGCTGCAGGACGAGATCTCGCGGTACGCCTGCTGCCCGGGCAGCCAGACTTCGATGTCGTAGGTCTTGGCGGCCGCGAACCCCACGTCCCCCGTGCAGAGCACGATCGTCCGGTACGGGAGCTCGAGCCGGCGCAGGATCTCCTCGGCGTTGCCCGTGAGCCGCTCGTGCTCGGCGTAGGAATCCTCGGCCGTCGAGACGATCATCAGCTCCACCTTGTCGAACTGGTGCTGCCGGATCAGGCCCCGCACGTCGGCGCCGTACGAACCTGCTTCGCTCCGGAAGCAGGGTGTGTAGGCGGTGTAGCGGATCGGCAGGCGGGCTCCGTCGAGAATCTCGCCACGATGGAGGTTCGTGAGCGGGACCTCGGCCGTGGGCGAGAGATACAGGTCCCAGTCGCCGGCGATCTTGAACAGGTCCGCTTCGAACTTCGGCAGGTTCCCGGTGCCCGTGAGGGACGCCGCGTTGACCATGAACGGCGGCTCGACTTCGGTGTAGCCGTGCTCGGTCGTGTGCACGTGCAGCATGAAGTTGATGAGCGCCCGCGCCAGTTGCGCCCCGGCGCCCATCAGCACCGTGAAGCGAGCCGCGGCCAGCTTCACGCCGCGCTCGAAGTCGATGATCCCGAGTGCGGGACCGAGATCCCAGTGGGCCTGCGGCGTGAACGCGAACTCACGCGGCGTGCCGTGCCGCCGCACCTCGACGTTGTCGTCGGCCGATGCGCCGGCCGGCACGGTGGCGTGCGGGAGATTCGGAATGACGAGCAGCGCGTCGCGGCGCTGCTGCTCCACGGCTTCGAGCTGCTGGCTGAGCTCCTTGATCCGCGCCGCGCGGTGCCGGCTGTCCTCCTGAAGGGCGGCCGTGTCGCGTCCCTCCTTCTTCGCGCGGGCCACCGCGGCCGCCGACTCGTTCTGCTCGCGCTGCAGGCCCTCGATCTCCGGAAGCAGGCGACGCCGGTCGGCGTCGAGCGCGGCCAGGGCGTCGAGCGCGGCGCTGAGATCGGCGCCGCGCGCGGTCATGGCGCTGCGCACGACATCGCCGTGATCACGAAGGAGCGCGGGATCGATCACCGGCCGATTCTACCTGAGATAGGATCACCGCATGGTCGGCGTCGTCCGCACGGCGGTCTTTCCCGCGGCCGGTCTCGGCACGCGTTTCCTCCCCGCGACGAAGGCTCAGCCCAAGGAGATGCTCGTCCTCGTGGACAAGCCGGTCATCCAGTACGGCGTGGAAGAAGCGGTCGCATCCGGTGTCGACAACATCCTCATCGTGACCGGTCGCGGCAAGAACGCGATCGAAGATCACTTCGACGTCGCCTTCGAGCTCGAGAGCTTCCTGGAGCAGCGGGGCAAGACGGCGCAGCTCGAGGAGATCCGGAAGATCACGGAGCTGATCCACGTGGCCTACGTCCGCCAGGGTGAACCCCGCGGCCTGGGGCACGCGGTCCTCGTGACGAAGGAGTACTGCCACGACCCGTTCGCCGTGATCCTGGGCGACGATGTGATCGACGCGGAGCCGCCGGCGCTGAAGCAGATGATCGACGTGTTCCAGCGCGTGCAGGGCCCCGTGCTGGCGGTCGAGCGTGTGCCCGCCCAGGATGTGAGCAGCTACGGTGTCGTGGCGGTGGAGCCGGTGCCCGAGATGCCGCGCGTCCATCGGATCGTGGATCTGGTGGAGAAGCCGGCGCAGCGCGACGCGCCGTCGAACCTGGCGATCATCGGCCGGTACATCCTGACGCCGGACATCTTCGCGGCCCTCGAGGCCACGACCAGCGATCGGACGGGCGAGATCCAGCTGACCAACGGGCTCCGCCGGCTCCTGGAGACGCGCCCGCTCTACGCATGCGAGATCGACGGCGTGCGCCACGACACCGGGAACAAGCTGGGGTTCCTGAAGGCGGTCGTCTACTTCGCGTTGAAGCGCCCCGACCTGGCGAAGCCGTTTCGCGAGTACCTGGATCAGCTCGGCTAGGTCGTGGACCCGGAGCCGGGCGTGGCGGGTTTCGGTGTCGAGGCCGCGGGGGGTGTCGCCGTGTCCTTCGCGGCCGGCGTGATGCCGGTCGTCGCCTTGTCGCTCTTCGGGGTGTCGGCGGCCTTGCCGCTGCCCTGGCCGGCGTCCTTGTCTTTCCCCTTCTCGCCACCCTTGCGGGCGTAGTCGGTGATGTACCAGCCCGACCCCTTGAACTGGATCGCCGGGCTCGAGAGCAGGCGGCGCACCGGGCCCTTGCCACAGCGCGCGCAGGTCTCGAGCGGGGGGTCGGAGAACTTCTGAATCTGCTCGAACCGCTCGCCACAGGCGTCGCACGCGTATTCGTAGAGTGGCATCCGGTGTCGTCCGTGGGTCAGTCGAGAACCGCGGCCGTGTCCTGGCGGAGCATCAGCCGGCGATGCGCCCACACGGGCGCCACGCCCTGGCCGAGCAGCGTGTCGTGGAAGCCGCGCAGCGTGAAACGGCCGTCCATCTCTTCCCGGCAGTCGTGCCGGAGCTTCAGGAGCATCAGCCGGCCGATGGAGTAGACGAGGTAGGTCGGATCGAAGGTGCCCCGCTCGGCCTCGCGGCGCGCCGTCGCTTCCTCGAGATACGCTTCGTCGCGGAAGAAGCGCATGCCCTGTTCGACGGAGAGATCCTCGCAGTGCAGGCGTACGGCCACGACCACGCGCGCGAGCCGGACGAGCGCGTCGGCGAGCTGGCCGAGCCTGAGCGCCGCGTCGCCCTTGCGGAAGCCGGCCTCGATCATCATCTGCTCGCAGTAGTGCGCCCAGCCCTCGACGAACGCGGAGGACGCGAAGAAGGCGGACTTGCGCACCTTCGACTCGACGCGGCGCAGGTGCTGCACGTGGAGGAAGTGCCCCGGGTAGACCTCGTGCATCGACAGCGTCCAGAGCGCCGGGTAGTTCAGGTCGCGCAGGTGCTCGGTCTGCCGTTCCGGGGGCCAGCGGCGATCGACGTCGGTGAGGAAGTAGTACGCGCGGCTCGGCCTCGTTTCGAACGGACCGGGCGTCCACATGCTGGCGGCCGTCCACCGGTAGAACTCCGGGGAGGCGGCCACCTCCACCGGCTCGCCCGCCGGCATCGACACGAGCCCCTGCCGGCTCAGGAAGGTCGAGAGTTCCGCGAGCTGGCTGCGCGCCGCATCGAGCAGGCCGCCCGGCTCCGGATGCCGTGCCTTGGTCGCCCGCCATGCGGCCAGCGGATCGGCGGCGTCGAGCCGCGAGGCGACGGCGCGGAACTCCTCCTGCGTCGCGGTCAGCTCGCGCAGCGCCACCTCCAGCAGCCGCTCCGCACTGAGGCCGATGCCCTCTTCGAGCTTGAGTTTCTGCTGGAACGCCTCCGCACCCAGGCGGAACGACGCCTTGGCCCTCGGCGCCAGGTCCTTCTCCAGGTGTTCGACATAGCCCTGGACGGAGGTCACCGCCTCCGTCGAGGCGTCGGCCAGGTCGCCGAGCACGTGGAGATCGTCCAGCGTGGCGAAGGCGCGGGGGAGGTCTCGTTCGATGAGGCGCAGCACTCCGCGCCACGTGTCGAGTCCGACCTTCACCAGAATGCCCGCCGGCTCCCTGACGTTGTCGCGGGCCGCCTGCACCAGGGCCGGGAGCTGCCGCAGCTTCGACAGCGTACGCCGGGCGCGTTCCGCCTCCGGCGCATAGGCGAACATCGTCTGGCTCGCGAGACTGGCGGCGAGGATGTCGGCGTAGACGTGCGGGCTGCGTTCCAGGGTGCGCACCTGTTCCAGCTCGAACATCTCCGCTTCGAGACGAGCCGCGACGATCTGGTGCTCCACCTGTTCGACCGCCTGGAGCGCGGTCGCATCGATCTGGTACAGCCGGCGGCTGAACCCCGCGAGCGCGCGGATGTGCGCGTCGATCCCCGACCGGCTCAGGTTCTCGAGCAGGTCGTCGTGGAGGTGCACGCCGTCGAGACTGGCGCGCCCGGGGTACACCTCGTACAGATAGGACAGGTAGTCGTCGACGAAGTGAGGAAAGGGCTCCGACGGATGCATGCCTGAAGAGACGTTCTACCTGCTGATGGGCGCCGTACTCCCTGCTCGAGCAGCCGGCTCATGCGCAACCTCGCAATGGTACAATAACCGGGCGTTCGATGTCCGGGACCCTGTTCGTGGTCGCCACGCCCATCGGCAACCTCGAGGACATCTCGCTCCGGGCCCTGCGGGTGCTGCGCGACGTCGCGGTGATCGCGGCCGAAGACACCCGGCGGGCCGCGCGCCTGCTCGCGCGGTACGAGATTCCAACCCCGACCGTCAGCTTCCACGACCACAACCTGCGTGCCCGGCTGCCACGGGTGCTCGCGCGTCTGGCGAGCGGCGACGACGTCGCGCTGGTGTCGGACGCGGGGATGCCCGGGCTGAACGACCCCGGCCGGGAGCTGGTGGCCGCCTGCGTCGAACAGGCCATTCCAGTCGACGTGTTGCCGGGACCCAACGCCGCCGTGACCGCGCTGGTCGCGTCCGGGTTCCCCACCTCCGAGGTGGTCCTCCTCGGCTTTCCACCCAGCAAGGGAGCGGCGCGCCGCCGCTGGCTGCAGCGGCTGGCGGAACTGGACTCGACAGTGGTGTTCTACGAAAGCCCCCGTCGGCTGTTGGGGCTGCTCGGCGATCTCTACAGGATGTTGGGCGAACGACAGATTCTTGTGGCTCGCGAGTTGACCAAACTTCATCAGGATTTTCTGCGTGGGACCGCATGTGAGGTGCTGGCTGCCCTGAAAGAGCGAGACCCAAAGGGCGAGATCACCGTCGTAATTGGTTGTTTGACCTCAGATAAGGGCCCTTCGGATCCGCCTGAGCCGGCCGTCCTTGGTCACGAGTATGGTCAATTGACAAAAAGTTGCGGGTTTGGAAGAAGGGCCGCCATTTCAGAGCTCTCCAGGCGGCACCTTCTGTCGCCCAGGGAGGTCTACAGACTGCTTGAGGCGGCCAAGGGTTAGGTCATGTAACCTCCCTTGACGATGGTTTCGGCGGTTTGCTAGTGTAACGCCCGCCTCAGCTCCCTTCCGCTGTATGTCCAAGGCTCAGCGGGGTCGGACCCGCCCGAAATCGGCCGGCGCCGGTGCCCCTCGCGGCGGCGCGACCCGGCGGGCCTCGCCTGCCGGAGCCTCCGAGCCCCGGCGGGCCACCTACCCGGATGCGGTTGCCACCTACGAGCGGGGCATGACGGCCGTCCAGGCACACCGGTATGCCGACGCCCTCGATGCGTTCAGGACGTTGTCGGCGCAGTATCCTGAGGAGCAGGAACTGCTCGAGCGGGCTCGCGTGTACGAGGCCGTCTGCGAGCGCCACCTGGCCCGGGCCAGCGCGGAACCCCGGAATCTGGAAGAGCGGGTCTACGCGGCCACGCTCGCACTCAACCAAGGTGACGTGGACACGGCGCTCGGCCACCTGGAAGCCGTGGTGGCGGCAGACGGCACCCACGACGGCGCCCTGTACATGCTCGGTGTGGGCCATGCCCTGCGGAACGACAGCCGGCTCGCCTTGTCGTACCTGCGTCGTGCGATTGCAGCCAACCCGTCCAATCGCGCCGCGGCGCTGCACGACGAACAGCTCGCCTCGCTCCTCAGGGACGACGCGATCCGCGCGGCGCTGGAGCCGGATCCCGGGCTGTCTCCGGGGTCGCGCTGAACCGCTCGCCGGGTCACGCCGTGCCCGGCTCGCCCATGCCTGATCTCCACGTGGCGGTTCTGGCCGCCGGCCAGGGCAAGCGGATGAAGTCCGCCACGCCGAAGGTCCTGCACCACGTGGCCGGCCGCCCCATGATCGACTACGTCCTCCGGGCGGCCCGGCAACTCGGCCCCGCCAGCATCACGGTCATCGTGGGTCATGGGGGAGCGCACGTCCAGGAGGCGCTCACGGCTCCCGACGTGGCCTTCGCGGTCCAGGCGCGGCAACTGGGCACGGCCCATGCCCTCGCCCAGGCGGAACCGCTCCTGGCGGGCCGCTCCGGGACGCTGCTGTTGCTGTCCGGCGACGTACCGTTGCTGACCAGCCACACCCTGGGGCGCCTCATCGAGGCACATACCTCAGCCGGTGCCGCGTCGACGATGTTGACTGCTCTCGTCGAGCGGCCGTACGGCTACGGCCGGATCATCCGCTCGCGCGGCCGGGTGGCACGCATCGTGGAAGAGCGGGATGCGTCGCGCGCCGAACGCGCGGTCCGTGAAATCAACGGCGGCGTGTACGCGTTCGACCTGGGATCGCTCTGGGACGCGCTCGGGCGCATCGCCCCCCAGAACGCACAGGGCGAGTTCTACCTGACGGACGTGATCGCCATCCACCGGCGGGCGAGGCTGCCGGTGGAGGCGGTGATCGTGGACGACCCGAGCGAGCTCCGCGGCATCAACAGCCGCTCGGAACTCGCGGATGTGAGCAGGATCGTGAGACAACACAAGAACGAGGAACTGATGGCCGCCGGCGTGACGCTGATCGACCCGGCGACGACCTACATCGAAGACGACGTCGAGGTGGGGCCGGACACGGTCATCCATCCGGGTGTCATCCTCGAAGGGCGCACCCGGATCGGGAGCGCCTGCGAAATCCACGCCTGGTCGCGCATCCGAGGGTCCGTGCTGGGCGATCGCGTGACGGTGCTCAACTGTTGCGTCCTCGACGGGGCGCGGGTGGACGCCGCCGCTCGCGTCGGCCCGTTCGCCCACCTGCGCGAGGAGAGCGCGGTGGGCGCCGACGCCCGTGTCGGCAACTTCGTCGAGCTGAAGAAGACCTCGCTCGGCCCGGGTGCCAAGGCCGGCCACCTCGCCTATCTGGGCGATGCCACGATCGGCGCGAAGGTCAACGTCGGGGCGGGCACGATCACCTGCAACTACGACGGCGAGGCCAAGCACCAGACGATCATCGGCAACGGCGCCTTCATCGGCAGCGACACGCAGCTGGTGGCGCCTGTCCGCATCGGCGAGGGTGCCTACGTCGGCTCCGGCGCCACGATCCGCGAGGACGTCCCGCCCGGCGCCCTGGCGGTGAGCGCGGGCCGCCAGCGGAACATCGAAGGATGGGCCGAGCGGCGGCGGAATCCGCCGGGGAAGGACTGAGGCCCCACCGATGTGCGGCATCATCGGATACATCGGCTCGAAGCCGGTCGTGCACGTGCTGGTCGATGGCCTGCGGCGCATGGAGTACCGCGGCTACGACTCGGCGGGCGTTGCGGTCGTCAGTCCTGAAGGGATCGCGCTGCGCCGCTCGGCCGGCAAACTGGCCAACCTGGAGCTGGCCATCGCCGCCGCGCCGGTCACCGGGCTCTATGGCGTGGGGCACACGCGCTGGGCGACGCACGGCCGCCCCACCGAAGAGAACGCCCACCCCCACCGCGACTGCACGGGACGCGTCGTCGTCGTCCACAACGGCATCGTGGAGAACTACCTCGAGCTGAAGCGCGAGCTGCAGGCCGGCGGCCACACGTTCAAGACCGAGACGGACACGGAAGTCGTCGCCCATCTCGTGGAGCGCGAATCGCGTGGCGACGGGCTCGAAGCCGCGGTCCGCCGTGCCCTGACGCACCTCCGCGGCATGTTCGCGATCGTGCTCGTGTCGCTGGACGATCCCGGGAAGATCGTCGCCGCCCGCAACGGCCCGCCGATCGTCGTCGGCCTTGGTGAAGACGAGTTCTTCGTCGCTTCGGACATCCCGGCCATCCTCAGCCACACCCGCGACATGGTCTTCCTGGGTGATGGCGAGATGGCCGTCATCACCCGCTCCGGCGTGGCGTTCACCGATTACGACGGGACGCCGATCTCGAAGACAACGCAGCGGGTGCTGTGGGATCCCCTGATGGCCGAGAAGGGCGGTCATCGGCACTTCATGCTGAAGGAGATCGTCGAGCAGCCCGCCGCCGCCCGCGACACCATCCTCGGACGGGTCTCGCTCGACAGCGGACGCGTGTTCCTGGACGAACTGAAGCTCGAGCCCGAAGCCGTGCGCGGTCTCCAGCGGGTGACGATCGTGGCCTGCGGCACGTCGTGGCACGCCGGGCTCGTTGGCAGGTACCTGATCGAGGCGCTGGCGAGACTGCCGGCCGAGGTCGACTACGGGTCCGAGTACCGGTACCGCGATCCCATCGTGTCGCCCCACACGCTGACGGTGGCCATCACGCAGTCGGGCGAGACCGCCGACACGCTCGCCGCCGTGCGCGAGGCCAGACGGAAGGGTGCGCGGACCGTGGCCGTCTGCAACGTGGTGGGCAGCATGGCCACGCGCGAAGCCGACGGCACCGTGTACACGCACGCAGGGCCGGAAGTCGGCGTGGCCTCCACCAAGGCGTTCACGTCGCAACTGGTCGCGCTCCATCTGCTCGGGCTGTACCTGGCCCAGGAACGCGGGGCGCTGGCCCCCGCGGCCATCCGGGCACACATCGACGAGCTGCTGCAGCTTCCGCAGCTCCTCGAACAGGCACTCAAGGCGTCGGCCGTGATGGAGCGGGTCGCCGAGCGCTTCTACAACCGGACGGATTTCCTCTTCCTGGGCCGCGGGATCCACTACCCCATCGCCCTCGAGGGCGCGCTCAAGCTCAAGGAGATCTCCTACATCCACGCCGAGGGTTATCCCGCCGGCGAGATGAAGCACGGCCCGATCGCGCTGATCGACGAGCGCATGCCGGTGGTCGCGCTCGCGCCGGCCGACGCCGTGTTCGAGAAGATGGCGGGCAACGTCCAGGAAGCGAAGGCGCGCGGCGGCTCGGTGATCGCCATCACGTCCGAGGGTGACGCCCGCATGCCCGAGGTGCTCGACGAGGAGAAGGACATGGTGGTGCCCATGCCCGTGACGCCGGCCCTGCTCTCTCCCGTCGTGCTGACGATTCCGCTGCAGCTGCTCGCGTACCACATCGCCGTCCGCCGCGGCTGCGACGTCGATCAGCCGCGCAACCTGGCCAAGAGCGTGACGGTAGAATAGCGGCTTGGATCTTCTCGCCGGTCTCAACCCCGAACAGAAGCAGGCGGTTCTCAGCACGGACGGCCCCCTGCTCATCCTCGCGGGCGCCGGCTCCGGCAAGACGCGCGTCATCGCCCACCGGATCGCCCACATCGTCGGCAGCGGCCTCGTCAGCCCGGATCGCGTGCTCGCGGTCACGTTCACGAACAAGGCGGCCGAGGAGATGCGCACCCGTGTCGGCGCCCTGCTCAGGTCCGACTGCCGCGCGATGTGGATCTCCACGTTCCACGCACTCTGCGCGCGCCTGCTGCGGCGCGAGGCGCCGCACATGGGGCTGTCGCGCGACTTCGTCATCTACGACTCGGCCGATCAACTGGCGGTCATCAAGCAGGCGATCAAGGAAACCGGCGGCGACGAGTCGCTGCAGCCGCGCGCCGTGCTGTCCCGCATCAGCCACGCCAAGAACCGGATGGAGAGCGCCGCCGACCTGGCCGCCTCCATCAGCCCCCGCGAGCGGCAGATCGCCGAGCTGTACGACCGCTACGCCCGAACCCTCCGCGAGGCCAGCGCCCTCGACTTCGACGACCTGCTGCTCAAGACCGTGGACCTGTTCACGCGCGTGCCCGACGTCGCCGCGCGCTACAGCGCGAAGTTCCGCTACGTGATGGTGGACGAGTACCAGGACACCAACCGCCCCCAGTACCTGCTGGTCGAGCGGCTGGCGGGCCGGCATCGCAACCTCTGCGTGGTGGGCGATCCCGACCAGTCGATCTACAAGTGGCGCGGCGCGGACCTGGGGAACATCCTCGATTTCGAGCGGGCCTTTCCGGAGGCGACCACGGTGAAACTGGAGCGGAACTACCGCTCCACGCAGATCATCCTGGACGCCGCGTCGGCCGTGATCGCGCAGAACCGCTCCCGGAAGGAGAAGCGCCTCTACACCGACCGCACGGGGGGCGCCCGCATCCAGTGCTTCCGTGCAGCCGACGACCTCGAGGAAGCGGAGTTCGTCGCCCGGACGGCTCGCGACGCGCTTCGGACCGGGGCCTCGGGGGTCGCCATCCTCTACCGGACCAATGCCCAGTCGCGCACGATCGAAGACGCGCTCCGGCGGGCGGGCCTGGCCTACAAGATCATCGGCGGCGTCCGGTTCTACGAGCGCCGAGAGGTCAAGGACGCGCTCGCCTACCTTCGCCTCGTGCTCAACCCGCACGACGACGTCAGCCTCCGCCGCGTGATCAACGTGCCCCCGCGCGGCATCGGCAAGGGCGTGCTGGAGGCGCTGGCGGCCGTGGAACCGGCCGCACCCGGGTCCGACGCGCCGCTGCTCGCCGCGCTGGACCCGGCGGCCCCGCCCGACTCGCTGTGGAGCCGCGTGCTGACGGCCCTGGAGCGGCGGACGCTGCCACCACGGGCGCTCACGGCCCTGTCGATGTTCCGTGACCTGCTGGCGGAACTCGCGGACGTGGCGCGCACGGAGCCGGTGTCGATCGCGCTGGGCAAGGCGCTGGACAGGAGCGGCTACCTCCAGGATCTCAGGGACGAGCGCAGCGAAGACGCCGAGGGGCGGATCGAGAACCTGGCAGAGCTCGTCTCGGCCGCGCGCGAGTACGAATCCCGGCAGCCGGAGCCGTCGCTCGCAGGGTTCGTCGATCAGCTCTCGCTGCTGTCCGATGCCGACGAGGAAGACGGCGCCCGGGATGCCCGCGTGCTGATGATGACGCTGCACAGCGCGAAGGGGCTGGAGTTCCCGGTTGTGGTCATGGCGGGCCTGGAGGAAGGCCTGTTTCCCCACTCGCGGTCGGCAGACGATGACGAGGAGCTCGAGGAGGAGCGGCGGCTCTGTTACGTGGGCATCACCAGGGCCGAACACCGGCTGGTGCTGACATCCGCCGCCCGCCGCCGCAACTTCGGGGAGTACCGCCCCGCGGAGCCATCGCGATTCCTCTTCGAGATCCCTCCGGGCCTCGTCGACGACGTGTCCCCGATGTTCACGTCGGCGCCGCAGCCGTTCGCGCCCGCGCACCCGCGGCGGGGGCAGGCGGGCGGCGGGTCCTGGCGTGGCCGTGCGCGGGAAGAGCAGCCGGCCTACGCGTACGAAAACGAAGACCAGTCCGCGAACGTCGCGGGACTGCGCCCGGGGCTCCGGGTACGCCATCCGCAGTTCGGCGTCGGCACGGTGCTGAGCGTGGAGCCGATCGACGACGACACGCGCCTCGTCGTGCGGTTCAACAGCGTGGGGCAGAAGACGCTGCGGGCGCGGTTCGCGAGGCTCGAGGTGGCCTAGCCGAATCGCCTCCGGCGCTCTGTGGCGATGCTGCCGTTGGGGTTCTCGGCTTCGTCGAGCCCAGCAGCACCGATCCCCTCGGATTCGTCGAGTCCACGCCTACTCCGGCTCCCGGGGCGGCTCCTCGGGGACGGCTGGAGCCACCAGCAGTTCCCCAGCTGCTCGCTCGTCCGGACCGGCCGCCAGCGCCTCCTCCCGCTCCTGTTCGGGCAGGCGCGCAATCGCGACCACGCGGTCGTCGTCCTCGAGGTCCATCAGCTTCACGCCCTGCGTGTTGCGGCCGATGGTCCGGATGCCCCCGGCCTCCATGCGCAGCGTCTTGCCCTGCTGCGTGATCAGCATGAGCTCGTCGGTGTCGGTGACCTGCGTGATGCCCACGACCTGGCCGTTCCGGTCCGAGGTCTGGATGTTGATGATGCCGAGGCCGCCCCTGGACTGCAGGCGGTACTCGTCCAGTTCCGTGCGCTTGCCGTAGCCCAGCTCGGTCACGGTGAGGATGGTGCCGCCGGGGCTGAGGATCTCCATGGCGACGACCTCGTCGCCGTCGCGAAGTGAGATGCCGCGCACGCCGTACGCGGTGCGCCCCATGGGCCGGACGTCGCTTTCGGGGAACCGGATGGCCATGCCCGCGCGGGTGCCGATGAAGCCTTCGTCGCCGCCCCCCGAGAGCTGCACCGCCATCACCGCGTCGCCCTCGTCCACACCGATGGCGATGATGCCGCCCGCCCGGGGATTGCTGAAGGCCGACAGCGCCGTCTTCTTCACGACGCCCCGCCGGGTGCCCATGACGATGAAGCGGTCGTCGCCGAACTCCTTGACGGTGATCATCGAGGCGATCCGTTCGCCGGGCTCCATCGACACCAGGTTCGCGATCGCCTTGCCGCGGCCGTCCGGGCCCACGTCGGGGATCTCGTGGACCTTCAACCAGTACGCCCGGCCGCGGTCCGAGAAGATCATGATGTACGCGTGCGTGGAGGCCACGAACAGGTGGCTGACGAAGTCCTCCTCGCGCGTCCGCATGCCGATCCGGCCCTTGCCGCCGCGCCGCTGGCTGCGGTAGGTCGATACGGCGGTGCGCTTGATGTACCCCGTGTGGCTCACGGTGATCGCCATGTCCTCTTCGGCGATCAGGTCTTCGGCGCGGAAATCATCTTCTTCGGCGAGGATGTCGGTCCGCCTCGGGTCACCGTACTTCTCCCGGACCTGCCGCAGCTCGTCGACCACGATCTCCATCAGCAGCCGATGGCTCGAGAGGATGGCGCGGAGGCGCTCGATCGTCCGGAGGAGGTCGGCCAGCTCGTCGAGGATCTTCTGGCGTTCCAGCCCGGTGAGCCGCTGGAGCTGCATGTCCAGGATGGCCTGCGCCTGCACGGCGCTCAACCCGAACGTGCCCATCAGGCCCTCGCGGGCCTCACCGGGATTCTTTGCCGCGCGGATCAGGGCGATCACGGCATCCAGCCGGTCCAGGGCGATCTTCAGGCCTTCGAGGATGTGCGCGCGCGCTTCGGCTTTCCGCAGGTCGAACTCGGTGCGGCGGCGGACGATCTCCCGCCGGAACTCCACGAAGTTCTCGACCAACTCGACCAGCGTGAGCACGCGGGGCCGGCCCTCGACGATCGCCAGCAGGATGATCCCGAACGACGTCTGCAGGGCCGTGTGTTTGTACAGGTTGTTCAGGATGACCTCGCCCACCTCGCCCCGCTTGAGGTCGATGGCGATGCGCAGCCCGTCGCGGTCCGATTCGTCGCGGATGTCCGAGATGCCCTCGAGCGTCTTCTCCCGCACCAGCTCCGCGATCCGTTCGATCAGCTTCGCCTTGTTGACCTGGAAAGGAATCGCGGACACGACGATCGCCTGGCGGTCGCCCTTCCGGGTCGTCTCGATCTCGGCCTTCGCGCGCATGATCACCGTGCCGCGCCCGGTCAGGTATGCCTGGCGGATGCCCTGCCGCCCCACGATGTAGCCGCCGGTCGGGAAATCCGGCCCGGGAACCAGCTCGAGCAGCTTCCGCTGCTTCTCGGGGAGGGTCGGCGGCGTCTCGGCCTGCGAGGCCTCGATCGACCAGATGCAGGCATCGATCACCTCGCCCATGTTGTGGGGCGGGATGTTGGTGGCCATGCCGACCGCGATACCGGCCGAGCCGTTCACCAGCAGGTTCGGGAACGGCGTGGGGAGCACGACCGGCTCCTCGGTCGTCTCGTCGTAGTTGGGCGCGAAGTCCACGGTCTCGCGGTCGAGATCCGCCATCATCTCGTCGCCGAGCGCCTGCAGCCGCGATTCGGTGTAGCGCATGGCCGCGGGCGGATCGCCGTCGATCGACCCGAAGTTGCCCTGCCCGTCCACGAGCGGCGCGCGCATGTTGAAGTCCTGCGCCAGCCGGACGAGCGTGTCGTAGATGGAGGCGTCGCCGTGGGGATGGAAGTTGCCCATGACCTCGCCGACGATCTTCGCGCTCTTGCGGTAGGCCCGGTTCGAGGCCAGCCCCATCGCCTTCATGCCGTACAACACACGGCGGTGCGCCGGCTTGAGGCCGTCCCGTACATCGGGCAGCGCGCGTCCAATGATCACGCTCATCGCGTAATCCATGTACGAGCGCTTCATCTCGTCTTCGATGTTGACGGGAATCCTGTTGGGTGTCGTGGTCATGCGTTACAGCACGCGCTGGTTGGTCTCTTCGGGCGCACGCCGGGCCTGTCGTGACGGACGGCGGCGCGCGACGCGACGCTCAGACGTCCAGGTTGCGCACGTCCAGGGCGTTGTCTTCGATGAACCGCCGTCGCGGCTCGACCTGGTCGCCCATCAGCGTCGTGAACATCTGGTCCGCCTCCGTGTGGTCCTCGGCCATCACCTGGAGCAGCGTGCGCTGCTCGGGATCCATGGTGGTTTCCCAGAGGGTGTCGGGGTTCATCTCGCCGAGCCCTTTGTACCGGTTCACGGCCACGCCCTTCTTGCCGGCCGCGATGAAGTACTCGACGAACGCCTCGACGTCGGCCAGCGTCACCTCCGACTCGCGCCTAGCCGGAGTGGCCGCCGGCGGCGGCGCCTCGCCGCCGTCCCCGCCCTCGCTTCCCTCACCGGGCTCGGGACTGTCGGCCGCCGGCGAAGCGCCCGAGGCCGTTCGCACGACCACCGGGAAGCGCACGTCGTGAATCTCGCGGTACGCGGCCAGCAGCGTGCGGTATTCGCCGGTCGTGACGACGCTGACGCCGATCTCGTGCCGGCGCGGGTATCCGAGCGACCGATCCTCGATGGTGAGCGCGAAGGCGTTGTGTTCCTCGTCCCGTTCGACCGACACGGTCCTCGTGGGCGTCGTCATCCGCGCGGCAATCGCGTCGAGCGCCCCGCGCCGATCGAAGAACGACCGGTCGCGGGCGTCCATCTCGAGCAGGGCCGTCACGATGTCCGGCGGGTTGCCCCGGCGGGTGGCGGTGCGCAGCAGGTCGCGGTAGGCGATCATCCGCTGCAACTGCCGCTCGAGCGTGTCGCCGAAGAGTTCGGTCCCGTCCGCCAGGTGCGCGACGCGGGATTCGACGGCCCGGCGAATCAGGAACGTCTCGAGATCCCGCTCGTCCTTGATGTAGACCTCGGACCGGCCCCGTTTCGCGCGGAAGAGCGGCGGCTGCGCGATGTAGATGTGCCCCCGGTCGATCAACGGCGCCATCTGCCGGTAGAAGAACGTGAGCAGGAGCGTGCGGATGTGCGACCCGTCCACGTCCGCGTCGGTCATGATGATCACGCGGTGATAGCGGAGGCGGTCTGGATCGAAGTCCTCGGCTCCGATGCCACAACCGAGCGCCGCGATCATCGTGCGGATCTCGTCGCTGCTCAGCATCTTGTCGAAGCGAGCCTTCTCGACGTTGAGGATCTTGCCCTTGATGGGCAGAATCGCCTGGAACCGGCGGTCGCGCCCCTGCTTGGCGGACCCGCCGGCCGATTCGCCTTCGACGATGAACAACTCGCTCTGCGCCGGATCGCGTTCCTGGCAGTCGGCGAGCTTGCCCGGCAGGCTGCCGCTGTCCAGGGCGCCCTTGCGGCGCACCAGATCGCGCGCCTTCCGCGCCGCTTCGCGCGCCCGGGCCGCATCGGCGGCCTTGCCGATGATGCGTCTCGCGATCGCGGGGTTCTCCTCGAGGAACTGCCCCAGCTTGTCGTTGACGATCGACTCGACGATCCCTTTGACCTCGGTGTTGCCGAGCTTCGTCTTCGTCTGCCCCTCGAACTGCGGCTGCGGGATCTTCACGCTGATCACCGCCGTGAGGCCTTCGCGGATGTCGTCGCCGCTGATGCTCTCCTTGAGATCCTTCGACAGGTTGTTCTTCGCCGCGTAGGCGTTGATCGTCCGCGTCAGCGCTGCCCGGAACCCGGAGAGGTGCGTCCCCCCTTCGTGGGTGTTGATGTTGTTGGCGAAGGAGAAGACCAGTTCGGTGTAGCTGTCGTTCCACTGCAGCGCGATCTCGCCGTCGATCCCGTCCTTCTGCCCGCGCATGTAGATCGGCGCGTCGTTCAGGACCGCCTTGTTCCTGTTGAGGTGCTGGACGAACGAGGTGATCCCACCCTCGTACTGGAACCGGTGCGACTTGCCGTCACGCTCGTCGTCGAGCGTGATCTGGATGCCCGCGTTCAGGAAGGCGAGCTCGCGCAGCCGCTGGGCCAGGGTGTCGAAGCTGAAGACGGTCGTCTCGAAGACGGCGGCGTCCGGGCGGAACGTGATCTTGGTGCCACGGCGGCCGGTCGTTCCGGTGACGGCCAGATCTGCGCTCGGTACCCCGTGATCGTAGGTCTGCTCGAAGACCTGCCCGTTCCGCCAGATTTCGAGTTCGAGCCGCTCAGAGAGCGCGTTGACGACGGAGACCCCGACGCCATGGAGCCCCCCGGACACCTTGTAGCTGTCGTTGTCGAACTTGCCCCCGGCGTGCAGGACCGTCAGCACGACCTCGGCGGCCGACTTGCCACTCGCGTGTCGATCGACCGGAATGCCGCGCCCGTCATCGACGACGGTAATGGAGTTGTCGATGTGGATCGTGACGTTGACTTCGGAGGCGAACCCCGCAAGGGCCTCGTCGATCGAGTTGTCGACGACCTCGTACACCAGGTGGTGGAGACCCTGAGGTCCCGTCGACCCGATGTACATGGCCGGACGCTTGCGGACGGCCTCGAGCCCTTCGAGAACCTTGATCTTGTCTGCGCCGTAGTCGTCGGCACCGCCGTTCCCGCCGTGCGGCGGCGCAGGCGCGGCCGCCGGTTGCGTCTCGATCTGGTTCGTGTCTGATTCGGCGTGATTCACGTATGTCCGCGCTAGATCCTCATCGGCATGAGGACGTAGGTGTAGTCGTAGCCGGAAGCCGACACCGGCTGCATGACCGCCTGACTGACTTCGTCCTTGAGCGAGAGCGAGACCAGATCCGTCTCGACGACAGCCAGGAAGTCGAGCACATACTGCGCATTGAAGGAGATCGCCATTGCCGGCCCCGAGTAGTCGACCACGATCTGCTCGCGCGCTTCACCGAACTCGGAGCTGCTGGACGTGACGTCCACCCTGTTCTTCGCCATCTCGAACTTGACGGCCCTGGAGCGCTCGTTCGAGAGGAGCGCCACGCGGCGCACGGCGCTGGTGAGCCGCTCCCGCTCGAACTCGATGTGCTTGTCGTTGCCCTTCGGGATCACCCGTTCATAGGCAGGGAACTGTCCGTCGATCATCCGGGAGATCAGCACGCGTCCGCCAACATCGAAGTAGAGATGATTCTCGCCCTGGATGAACGTGATGTCCCCGTCACCGTCGGTCACGAGGCGCCCGAGTTCGAGGAGCGTCTTCTTCGGCAGGATGACGCCTATCTCCTGCTTCAACCCCACCTTGTGCTTCACCTCCACGAGCGCAAGCCGATGGCCGTCGGTGGCGACGAGCGTGATGCTGTTCGCGGTGACCACGAACTTCGCACCGTTCAGGAAGAAGCGCGTGTCCTCACCGGTAATCGCGAAGTGGGTCTTCGAGATCATCTGACGCAGCGCCTCCCGCGGCAGCGTCACGCTCCTGTCGCCGGACGCGTCGGGCACCGTGGGAAAGTCCTCGCGCGGAAGCGTCTGCATCCGCGATTCGAACCGATCCGCCACGACCTTCACGCCGTTGCCGTCGGTGCCAATCTGCACGTCGGTGTCCGGCAGCGCCTTGACGATCTCGTAGAGCTTCTTCGCCGGCAGCGTGAGGGACCCGGGCTGATCGACCGCCGCCTCGCAACGGCTCCTCAACGCGACTTCGAGATCGGTGGCGAACAGAGTGGCCCCACCGTCGGTCGCTTCGATCAGCACATTGGCCAGAATCGGGATGGTGTTCTTCCGCTCGACGATCCCCTGGAATAGCTGCAGTTCCCGCAGGAGGTCGTTCTTACGAACAACGAGTTCCATAAAGGGCTTTACCCTCGGAGCGGGTCGACTCGTCCGCTCGTAAGTAGTTCTTCAGGAGGATCAAAGAGACACAGAATTATACAAGAAAGAAGGCGCTGTTCAAAGCCGCAATTTGAAGGACTACTTGTTTGTTTTCAGTGCTTTAAAGGCTGTCTCCATCCGTGGATCCAGAGGCGGAGTCCTGGTCGGGATCCGGTGGATCGGCTGGTCGCAGAGACCCGGATGGACGCTGTGCACAACCGGAGTTGTGCACGGCTGTGGATTCAGCGAAAAGACTGGAGAAAACCGCTGACCAGGGTGTTGAAATGCTTGTCGACGCGGCGGAGGTCTTCGACCTTCTTGATGGAGTGAATCACGGTCGAGTGGTGCTTGCCGCCGAAGCTGCGGCCGATCTCCGGAAGCGACGCGCTCGTGAGGTTCTTGCAGAGGTACATCGCCACCTGCCTGGGCATGGCGATCGACTTCGAGTTGTTCCGGGACTTCAGATCCGCAACCTTCAACTGGTAGTACTCGGACACGAAACGCTGGATCGCATCGATCGTGACCGCCTTGTCATCCTGGTCGATCACATTGCGGAGGACTTCTTGGGCGAGGTCGAGCGACAACTGCCGGCCGGTCAACGAGGCGTAGGCAACGAGCCTGATGAGCGAGCCCTCGAGCTCGCGGATGTTCGACCTGATGCGGCCGGCGATGAACAGCGCCACGTCGTCAGCCAGGGGGACGCCTTCGGCGTCCGCCTTGCGCTTCAGGATCGCCACCCGCGTTTCGATGTCCGGGGGCTGGATGTCCGTGGTCAAGCCCCATTCGAATCGAGAGCGCAGGCGCTCCTCGAGCGCCGGGATTTCGTTGGGAGGTCGATCGCTGCTGAGCACGATCTGCTTCTGGGCGTCGTAGAGGGCGTTGAAGGTGTGGAAGAACTCGGTCTGCGTGCCCTCCTTGCCCGACACGAACTGGATGTCGTCGACCAGCAGCACGTCCACGCTTCGGTACCGCTCGCGGAAATCCAGAATCCGCTCGAATCGAACGGCGTTGATCATCTCGTTCATGAAGCGCTCCGACGAGATGTAGGTGAGCCGGAGGTTCCGGCTGTGGCGCAGCACGTGCTGCCCGATGGCGTGCATCAGGTGGGTCTTTCCCAGGCCGACTCCACCGTAGATGAACAGCGGGTTGTACGAGCCGGACGGGGCCTCCGCGACCGCCCGGCTGGCGGCGTGCGCAAACTGGTTGGACGGGCCGACGATGAACGTGTCGAAGGTGTAGCGCGGATTCAACCCCCCCGAGAGGCTGGAACCATCCTGAAACTCGGTCTTATGACCAAGTACATCTACATCTTGTGTTGATCTTTCGTCAGGAACACTATCGATGACGAACTGAACCCTCGTATCGGCCCGCTCGATCTCTCTGAGCGCTTCACTGAGCACTCCTGAGTAGTGCTTGCTCAACCAGTCTCTGAACAGGGGGTCCGGAACCTGAACGATGATGGTCGCGCCGCGATCCGCGACGAAGCTGGAGGGCTTGAACCAAGTGTAGAAGCTGTGCCGGTTGATTTTGGCCTCAACGCGGCCCAGCACCTCGTCCCACACGCTTCGTGCCATGATCCGTGCCCCGCCCGGCGGAAGGTTTCAGGCAGACTCCCAATTTTCACAGTGTTTTCCACAGGTGTGGAAAACTTGGGTGAGAAACCGAAGAGCAACGAACCCACCGTGAAGGTCCGGAGGTCTGCCGAGGCGCTGAATGTACCACACCGATCGTTGCGCGGACACCCGGATCCGCACCTTTCGTTGACACCTCGACCGCACGACGAATACAGTTGGTGGTTCCCGGATTCGAAGCGGGAACAGACAGGCTCACGCACATGAAGGGTAAGCGTACATACCAGCCGAACGTCCGGCGCCGGAAGAAGGCGCACGGGTTCCTCGTTCGCATGTCCACGAAGAACGGCCGGGTAGTGCTGGCTCGCCGGCGGGCCAGGGGACGCAAGCGGCTGACGGTGTCCGACGAACGCTGAGCGCGGGGAGACCAGTGACTCCCCGCCGCACCGGCCGGCTGACGCCGGCCGAGCGTCTGCGACAGAGGCCGGAGTTCGAGCGCGTCTACGAGGACGGTTCACGTCTCTCCGGCCGGTTCATGGTGCTGTTTCGCCGGACCAGCGGACACGCGAGGGCGCGCCTGGGCGTGGCCGCATCGCGAAAGCTGGGAACGGCGGTGGAGCGGAATCGCCTGAAGCGCTTGGCGCGCGAGCTGTTCAGGCACCACAGGCCCTCGGCCGGTCTCGATCTCGTGATCGTGCCGCGACGTGAGATGCTGCACGCCCCGTACCCCAGGCTCGAAGCCGACTTCCAGGAGCTTCTCACCCGTGCACCCCGTCCCGGCGACCGCCCGCGTCACCGGTCCAGCGCGCGTCGCGCTGGCCGTACTGCGGGCGTATAAGCTGGTCCTCTCTCCGTTCTTCGCCGGCGCGTGCCGGTTCCATCCCTCATGCGCAGACTACATGGGTGACGCCATCCGACTGCACGGCGCCGGCCGGGGGACACTGCTGGGCCTCCGCCGCCTGGCGCGGTGCCAGCCGTTGGGCGGGTCGGGCTTCGATCCCGTGCTGCCCCCGGGCTCTGGTCACAGGACGACGTGATGGAACGGCGTGCGCTGCTCGCGGTCGTGCTCTCCTTCGTGGTGCTGTACGCCTACCAGGCGTTCTTCCTTCCTCCCCCGCCCCGCCCTGACAACGCGGCGCCAGCGGCCCCGGCTGCGGCCCAGGCTCCGGCCGGGAACGTCGGCGGTGCCCGGCCGCCCTCCGAGCCGGTGGTTGCCGCGGCGGCAGCACCGGAGGCTGCCATGGTGGTTGGCGAGAGCACGGAGCGCGAGATCGTCGTGGAGACACCGGTCGTGCGTGCCGTGTTCACGAATCGCGGTGCACGGCTCATCAGCTGGCGGCTGAAGGAGTACGACGACGCGCAGGGCGAGCCGGTGGACATGGTGACGCAGGATCTGCCGCCGGGCGAGGCGCTCCCGTTCACGCTGCAGGCCGACGATGACAGTCTCACGGCGCGCCTCAACGCCGCGTTGTATCGCGCGAGCGAGCAGGGTGGGCCGGACGGGACGGAGCTGCGCTTCGAGTTCGAAGACGAGAGCGGTCTGTCGGCGGAGAAGGTCTTTCACCTGGATCCATCGACGTACCTCTTGACGGCAAGGGTTGCCGTTCGACGGGGTGGCCAGCCGGTCTCGTCCTCGATCGAATGGGGAGCCGGCCCGGGTGACCTGGTCATGGCCACGGGCGGGAGCTTCTTCGGCGACCGCAGTTCCCTGCCGCCGAACGCGATCTTCCACACGGGTGAGGACGTGGAGCGGATCGCGGTCGGCAGCGTGGCGGAGACGCCCGAGCACCGCGGATCCTTCCGCTTCGTGGGTGTCGAGGATCACTACTTCATCACGGCAATCGTGAACCCGGGCGAGATCGAGGTGGCGTACCGGGGACTGCGGCTGCCGGTCGCGGACGCGCCCGGCGAAACACGGGAGCTCCTGTCGTACCGTGTCGTGTCCGCGGGCGACACGGAGCTGCGGTACTACATCGGACCCAAGGCGTTCGACGTGCTGCAGGCAGTGGACGGAGAGTTCGTCCGCGCGATCAACTTCGGCTTCTGGGCGTGGCTCGCGGTGCCCTTCCTGAGCGCCCTCCAGTGGATCTACGGCTACCTGGGCAACTACGGGTGGGCCATCATCGCGCTCACCATCCTGATGAACATCGTCATCTTCCCGCTCCGGCACAAGACGGTGGTGTCGATGCGGAAGATGCAGGAACTGCAGCCGCAGCTGAAGGTGATCCAGGAGCGGTACGCCGGACTGAAGGTCACCGACCCCGCCAGGCAGAAGATGAACACGGAGATGATGAATCTCTACCGGGAGAAGGGGGTCAACCCGGCGAGCGGCTGCATTCCGATGGTCCTGCAGTTCCCGCTGCTGTTTGCCTTCTACGCGCTGCTGTCGGAGGCGATCGAGCTGCGCGGTGCGCCCTTCGTGCTGTGGATTCAGGATCTGTCGAGGCACGACCCGCTCTACGTGACGCCGCTGCTGATGGGCGTGACGATGTTCTGGCAGCAGAAGCTGACGCCGACGACCGGAGACGCGACACAGCAGAAGGTCATGATGATCATGCCGTTCGTGTTCGTGGCGATGTTCCTGACGCTGCCGAGCGGCCTGGCGATCTACTATTTCGTGAACACGCTCTGGGCGATCGGGCAGCAGGTGGTGACCAACAAGGTCATCGGCCCGGCCCCGGCACACGTCGTGCGGCCGGCGGCCGAGCGGCGCGTCAAGCCGGCGGGCGGCGGGCAGACGCCGAAAGCGGAGAAGAACTCCCGGCGCGTGCAGTGAGGGCAGAGATGGCGGCGCAGACGACGAAGATGGCGGAATTCGTGCAGGAGGTCGTGCGGGCGATGGGGCTGACGCTCGTCGCCACCGTGGAAGAATCGCCTGACGGCGCGCGCATCAACCTCGAAGGTGAAGACGGCGGGCTGCTGATCCGGCGAGGGGGCGAAGGCCTCCAGGCGCTCCAGCACGTCGTGGCGACGGCGTTCCGCGACGAGCTCGGTGACGGGCAGCGCGTGATCGTGGACTGCCTGGGCTACCGCCGCGAGAAGGACGCCGAGCTGCGCGAGATGGCGCGGTTCGCCGCAGAGAAGGTCCGCCGGAACGGAATTCAGCAGGAGATGGGCCCGCTGAACCCGTACGAGCGCCGCATCGTGCACCTGGCGATCGCCGAAGATCCCGCCGTGACGTCGGAAAGCATCGGCGACGCCTACATGAAGACCGTCATCATCTCCGCCAGGAGCTGACGCGAACGGGGCGCCGCCGCCGGCTGTCCGGACGGTGCGCACCGCCGGCACGGCGCGCAATCGGCGAGGGCGCTCATGTTCTCGACCAGCGACACCATCGTGGCGATCGCCACGCCGCCGGGGCGTGGCGGGCTCGGCGTGGTGCGGCTGAGCGGCCCGAAGAGCGCAGCGATCGCCGGGGCCCTGATCGACAGGCCGAAACCACTGCGGCCGCGGTACGCAACGCTCGCCAGGATCCTCGATCTCGACGAAGCCATCGTGACGCTGTTCGAGGCGCCGCGTTCCTACACGGGCGAGGACGTGGTGGAGATCAGCGTCCACGGCAGCCCGGTGGTTCTGCGCGGGATCGTGCGTGCCGCGCAGGCACAGGGCGCGCGCGTGGCGGAGCCCGGCGAGTTCACGCTGCGCGCGTTCCTGCACGGGCGGGTCGATCTCATACAGGCCGAGGCCGTGATCGATCTGGTGGAGGCGGTGACGCCCCTGCAGGCTCGGGCGGCGTTCGACCAGCTCGAAGGCACACTCACGCGGCGCATCCGCGCGGTCGCCGAAGTGCTGTTCGATCTGATGGCGACGCTGGAAGCGTCGCTCGATTTCCCGGACGAGGGGTACCACTTCGCGGACGCGGACGAAGTGGCGGGCCGGCTGAAGCAGGTGCGCCGTGATGTGCGGACGCTGCTGTCGGAGGCGGATCGCGGACGCGTGGTACGCGAAGGCGCGCGGGTGGTGATCGTCGGGCGGACGAACAGCGGGAAGTCGACGCTGTTCAATGCGCTGGCCGGACAGGCGCGCGTGATCGTGTCGGCGGAGCCTGGCACGACGCGTGACTTCGTTACGGAGGTGGTGGATCTGAATGGCGTGCCCGTGACGCTCGTGGATACGGCCGGTTTTCGCGATGACGCCGGCGGCGTGGAGCAGGAGGGCATCGCGCGGGCGCGGCAGGCGATCGGGGTGGCGACAGTTGCGCTGGTGGTGGCGGACCGATCGCGGCCGCTGGACGAACAGGACCGGGCCGTGCTGCGCGCGACGGAGGGCGCACGCCGGATCGTGGTGGGCAGCAAGAACGACCTGGCGGCGGCGTGGAACGGAGAGGAATTGGGGTGCGCCGCCCTGCCGGTGGCGGCCGTGACAGGCGAGGGCATGGCGATGTTGCGGGACCGGTTGAAGGCGGAGCTGGCAGGAGAGGATGGGTGGCACGATGCGCCCGGGATTTCGAACCTGCGCCATATCGCGCTGCTGGAAGCGGCGGAGGCGCACCTGGCGCATGCCGAGTCCGCTGTTCGCGGGGAGGCCCTCCCGGAGGAACTGGTGTTGAGCGATCTGCAGAGGGCGCAGCAGGCGCTGGACGAGATACGGGGTGTGCGCGCGCACGACGCGGTGCTTCGGCACATCTTCGAACGATTCTGCATCGGGAAGTAGACGGATGACGTTCGACGTCGTGGTGGTCGGGGCCGGGCATGCCGGACTCGAGGCGGCCAGAGCGGCAGCGCGGCTCGGCTGCAGCGTGGGGCTGTGCTCCCTGTCCAGGGCAACAATTGGTCACATGCCCTGTAATCCAGCTATCGGAGGGACGGCGAAAGGGCATCTCGTCCGGGAGATCGATGCGCTGGGCGGCCTGATGGGTGCGGCGATCGACGCGACGGGACTGCAGTTCAAGCTGCTGAATCGCAGCCGGGGACCGGCGGTCTGGTCGCCGCGCGCGCAGGCGGACAAGCGTGCGTACGCGCGGTGGATGGCTGACTCACTGGCGGCCGAGCCGGGAGTGTCCTGGGTCGAGGCTCAGGTGAGCCGGATCCTGGTGGAGTTCGGGAGAGTGACGGGCGTGGAGCTCGACGAGGGCGCCCGGATCGCCTGCAGGGCGCTGGTCATCACGACGGGGACGTTCCTGAATGGTTTGATCCACGTTGGCACCGAGCGTCGCGCTGCCGGACGCTCCGACGAGCCAGCGGCGATTCACCTTGCGGAGTCGCTCAAGGCCCAGGCGTTCAACTGGGGCCGGTTGAAGACCGGGACGCCGCCAAGGCTGCACCGCGCGAGCATCGATTTCGAGGGCTGTACGGCGGCTGGCAGGTTCGCGGAGGAGCGCGGCGATGCGGTGCCGGAGCCGTTTTCGTTTCTCACTGATGAGCGACCGGTCAACCGCGTGAGCTGCTGGTTGCTCCACACGACGGACAGGGTGGCGGAGCTGGTCCGCCGCCACGTCCACGCGAGCCCGCTGTTCAACGGTCAGATCCGTGGCATCGGACCACGGTATTGCCCATCGCTCGAGGACAAGATCATGCGTTTCCCGGAGCGGGAACGGCACCAGATCTACCTCGAGCCCGAGGGGCTGGACGTGGACGAGGTCTACGTGAACGGCTTCTCGATGAGTCTCCCAGCCGATGTCCAGCGTGCGCTGGTGCAGGCGCTGCCAGGCCTCGAGGACGCGGTGATGCTGCGGCCCGGGTACGCCGTGGAGTACGACTTCATCCAGCCGACGGAGCTGAAGCGGTCCCTGGAGACGCACCGCATCGACGGGCTGTTTCTTGCCGGGCAGATCAACGGCACGTCCGGCTACGAGGAGGCCGCGGCGCAGGGGCTGATGGCCGGCGTCAACGCCGCGCGGTTGCTGCAGCGACGACCACCCATGGTGCTCGGCCGGGAAGAGGCGTACATCGGCGTCCTGATCGACGATCTCGTGACGCGCGGGTGCCTGGAGCCGTATCGCATGTTCACGTCGCGAGCGGAGTATCGGCTGCTGCTGCGGATCGACAACGCCGACCTGCGCCTGACAGGCAGGGGTCGGGAGGTGGGCCTCGTCGATGACACGCGGTGGAGGCGTTTCGAGGCGCGCCGGGAGCGCTTCGAGCGGAACCGGAGCCATCTGGCGCGCACCACGATAGCGTCCGCGGCGGGGAGGGTCCCGCTCGCGCAGCATGTTCGCCGACCGGATGTGAAGCTGGCGGACCTCGTGGACCAGCGCCTTGTCAGCCTGGAGACTTCGCCGGGTCGGCCGGAACTGGACATCGCCAGCGTGGAAACGGAAGCGAAGTACGCGGGCTATCTGGAGCGCGACCTGGCACGTGCGGTGCGGCTCCGGGAGGAGGAGGACCGGCGGATCCCTCCGAGGTTCGAGTTTGCCGGCGTGGCCGGCCTCTCCAGGGAAGTCGTGCAGCGGCTGGAGCAGGTCCGACCGGAAACGCTCGGGCAGGCGTCGAGGATCCCTGGAGTCACGCCTGCCGCTATCGCGATGCTCGAAGTCTCTCTCCGGCAGCCGCGGCGCGCGGCGCCCCCGGCATGACCGCCAGGGCGTTCGGGGAGCGGCTGCGGCGTCGGGCGCGGCGGGCAGGGCTGCAGGTTCCTGTGGAGGCCGTCGGTCCACTCCACCAGTACTTCGAGCTGCTGACGACGTGGAATGGGAAGGTGAATCTGACCGGGATTGACCTCGAGCACCGCGCAGACGAGGCGTTCGACCGCCTGCTCCTGGAGCCGCTGGCGGCAGTGCGACACCTGCCAGCGGGGAGCGCGCGGGTTCTCGACGTCGGTTCCGGGGGCGGTTCGCCCGCAGTGCCGCTGAAGCTCTTCCGGCCGGACGTCCTGCTCACGATGGTCGAGGCCAAGACGCGGAAGTCCGTGTTTCTACGGGAAGTGGTGCGTGCGCTCGGCCTGGCGGAGACCGACATCGTGAACAGCCGGTTCGAGCAGCTGCTGGCGGAACCCGACCGGCACGAGGCGCACGACGTCATCAGCATCCGGGCCGTGCGCGTGGAGCCCCGGACGTTGTTGGGCCTGCAGGCCCTGCTGCGACCCGGCGGCGTCTTCTTCCTGTTTCGCGCGTCCAGCCGCGACCCGGGCAGCGACCACGGCAGCCCGATCCTCTCGTGGCGCGCCACGTTCCCGTTGATTGAATCGCTCGGCAGCCGGCTGATCGTCCTCGAGAAGCGGCGCCTTGGCTCACCGGCCCGACAGGCCGGCCAAACCGCTCCGTGAGGCGAACGACACCCCCCCAGATGTTTCACGTGGAACAGTGATTCCCGACCCGCCACCGCCATACCGTGCTATCCTCGCTCTCCACAGAACCTGATAGTAATCGGGTTAATGACCAATAGTGTCGACGACCCCGCGCGCCGCGTCTGCCGCGTCATCGCGGTCGCCAACCAGAAGGGTGGCGTCGGCAAGACCACCACCGCCCTCAACCTGGCCACATCCATCGCCATGGCTGGCCGTCGGGTGCTCCTCGTGGATGCCGACCCCCAGGCCAACCTCACCAGCGGCGTCGGCCTCAAACACCGGCGCGCCGCCGGCGGCACGGTCTACGACGCCCTGATGGCCGACACCATCGATGATCCGGGTCGCTTCATCCTCCCGACCACGATCGACCACCTCTCGCTGATGCCTTCGGACCGTCACCTGACAGGCGCGGAGGTCGAGCTGGTCGATCTCCAGGATCGCGAGCACCGGCTCAAGCGTGTGCTCGACGCCGCGCGCCTGCGTTTCGACTACATCTTCATCGACTGTCCACCCTCGCTCGGCCTGCTCACGCTCAACGCGCTGGTCGCCGCCGACACGGTCCTCGTCCCGCTCCACTGCGAGTACTTCGCCCTCGAGGGGCTCGCCGATCTGGTCGACACGATGCGCCGCGTCCAGGGGAGCCTGAACCCGGCCCTCGACATCGAAGGCGTCCTGCTGACGATGTACGACGAACGGACGAACCTGGGCCAGCAGGTGGCGCGCGACGTCCGGGCGTTCTTCCAGGACAAGGTCTATCGCACGGTCATCCCGCGCAACATCCGGCTCGGCGAGGCGCCCAGCCACGGAATCCCCGCAGTGTTGTACGACGTGAAATCGCGCGGCGCCGAAGCCTATGTCGCGCTGGCGCACGAGGTCCTGGCGAGGCCGGCGGCCTGATCACGAACCAAGGAGACGCCACAGATGGCAGAGCGGCGGCCCGCGCTCGGCAAGGGCCTGAGCGCCCTCATTCCCGGTAGCCCCCCCGAGCCGCGCGCAGGCGTGCTCGAGGTGGACATCGATCGGCTTGCTCCCAACGAGGACCAGCCGCGGGTCCAGATGGATGACCAGCGGCTCGAGGACCTGGCAAGGTCCATTCGCGGGAACGGCATCATCCAGCCGATTCTGGTGCGCCGGTCGGGCGAGGGGTATCGGATCATCGCCGGTGAGCGGCGCTGGCGGGCCGCACAGCGGGCAGGCCTGTTGAAGGTCCCTGTCATCGTCCGCGACCTGGGCGACGACGCCCACCGGGACGCCCTGCAGCTGGCGCTGATCGAGAACATCCAGCGTGAAGACCTCAACTGCATGGACGAAGCGGCCGCCTACCAGCGGCTGGCCGACGAGTTCGGCCTCACGCAGGAACAGATCGCGGCAGCGGTCGGCAGGGAGCGCAGCACGGTCGCCAACTACCTCAGGCTGCTGAAGCTGCCGGTGGAAATCCACGCGGATCTCGCCACCGGGGCGCTGACCATGGGACACGCCCGGGCGCTGCTCGCGCTCGGCTCGGACGCCGATCAGCGGGCTGCGGCACGAGAGGCGATCAGCCGGCACCTCTCCGTCCGCGACACCGAAGCGCTGGTGCGCCGGATGGGCAGCGAGTCGCGTTCGCGCCCCGCCGCGCCCGCTTCCCCGGCCGACGTCCACACACGCGCAGCCGAAGACCGCCTGCGTTTCGCCCTGGGGACGAAGGTGCGGATCACCCGGCGCGGCACGGGAGGAACGATCGAAGTCGCCTTCACGTCCGAGGCGGAGCTCGACCGTCTCTATCGTCAGCTCACGTCCTGAAGGCGGCGGGGCGGCGAGGGGGGGCCGCAAGAGGGGTACGGGAACACCGGGCCGGACTCGTGATATAAAAGTTTGTTTGCGTTGCCGCGCGAGCGCGCGGGATCAACGGCAGCGGCTGCCCGACCGACCATTCCCGTTCGGCCCGGGGCGAGCGGCGCCACCGGCCGGACAGCATTCTCGAACCCAGACGTGCTGCGGAATCTGCCCCTGACACCCGCTGTGTGCGCCACCCCGGTGCGAGTCCAGGCCGATCCGATCGCCGGCATCGAGGTCGCCAGATGAGCCGCCGCGCGTCGGCCGCGCGCTATGCGCGGGCGCTCTTCGACGTGGCCCTCCGCGAGCAGGTCCTCGAGCGCGCCGGCGACGATCTCGCGGCGTTCTCCGGGTTGTACGAGCGCCACGACGACCTGCGCCAGTCCTTCTCGAACCCGGCCGTGCCCACCGCCGCCAAACTGGCGGTCGTCGACCAGCTGATCGCACGACTCACGCCGTCTCCACAGGTGGGACGGCTGCTCCAGATGCTGGCCGACCGCGACCGCCTCGACCTTCTCCCGGACCTCAACGGGATCTACCGTGAGCGCCTGATGGATCACCAGCAGGTGATCCGGGCGGAGATCGTGACGGCCGAGGCGCTCGACGCGGATCGCGTGGACGGGCTCCGGCAGCGCCTGGCCTCGGCGACGGGCCGCACGGTTCAGGTGAGCGCGAGGGTGGATCCGGCCCTGGTCGGGGGGCTGGTGGCGAAGATAGGCAGCACGGTGTACGACGGCAGCGTGGCCACGCAGCTCACACGGATGCGGAGCCGGCTCTCGCAACGCACCTGACGGACGCGGAGAGGCACGACAGCATGGATATCCGAGCAGACGAGATCTCGAAAATCATCCGGGACCAGATCGGCAGCTTCGCCGTGCAGGTGGACGTGGCCGAAGTCGGCAGCATCGTGTCGATCGGCGACGGCATCGCCCGCATCCACGGGATCGAGCGTGCGATGGCCGGCGAGATGCTCGAGTTCCCGCACGGCGTCTTCGGCATCGCCCTCAACCTCGAAGAGGACAGCGTCGGTGCGGTGCTGCTGGGCGACTATCGCGAGATCAAGGAAGGCGACGTCGTCAAGCGGACGGGCCGCATCATCTCCGTCCCCGTCGGTGAGGGGCTGCTCGGGCGCGTCGTCAACGCGCTCGGCCAGCCGATCGACGGCAAGGGGCCGATCGAGAGCACGCAGTATTCGCCCATCGAGCGCCTCGCGCCGGGCGTGGTCGACCGCCAGCCGGTGAAGGAGCCGCTCCAGACCGGCCTCAAGGCGATCGACGGCATGGTGCCGATCGGCCGCGGCCAGCGCGAGCTGATCATCGGGGACCGCCAGACGGGCAAGACCGCCGTGGCCGTGGACGCGATCATCAACCAGAAGGGCACGGGCGTCATCTGCGTCTACAACGCCATCGGCCAGAAGCAGTCCACGGTCGCGCAGGTGGTGCGGACGCTCGAAGAGCACGACGCGATGAGCTACACGATCGTCGTCGCGGCGGCCGCGTCCGATCCGGCGCCGATGCTCTACATCAGTCCGTACTCGGCGTGCGCGATCGGGGAGTATTTCCGGGACAGCGGGCGGCACGCGCTCTGCGTGTATGACGACCTGTCGAAGCACGCGCAGGCCTATCGCGAGATCTCGCTGCTGCTGCGCCGGCCGCCCGGCCGCGAGGCGTATCCCGGCGATGTCTTCTACCTGCACTCGCGCCTGCTCGAGCGGGCGGCGAAGATGCGCGCCGAGCTGGGTGGCGGATCGCTCACCGCGCTGCCGATCATCGAGACACAGGCGGGCGACCTGTCGGCGTACATCCCGACCAACGTGATCTCGATCACGGACGGGCAGATCTTCCTCGAAGGCGACCTGTTCCACCAGGGCGTCCGGCCCGCGATCAACGTCGGCAACTCCGTCTCGCGCGTGGGCGGGTCGGCTCAGATCCGCGCGATGCGGCAGGTGGCCGGCTCGCTGCGACTCGACCTGGCCCAGTACCGCGAGCTCGCGGCGTTCGCGCAGTTCGGCTCCGACCTCGACAAGGCGACGCAGGCGCAGCTCAACCGCGGCCGCCGGCTCGTCGAAGTGCTGAAGCAGCCGCAGTACCAGCCGCTGGCGGTGGAGCGACAGGTCGTGATCATCTTCGCGGCAACCACCGGGTACCTGGATCCCGTCGCCGTGGAGGACGTCGGGCGCTACGAGGAGGACCTCTACCGGGTCCTGGAGACGCGCCACGCCGACCTGCTCTCGGCGATCGCGTCGAAGAAGATCCTCGACGACGAGATCAAGGCGACGCTCAAGACCGCGCTCGAGGAGTTCGGGACGCAGTTCGTCGCCGCGCGGCAGGGAGCGGCCGTTGCGTAGCAGGCCCGTCCGCGCCGCGCCCGGCCGGGATCCGCAGGAGCGGCGATGCCGTCGCTGATCGATCTCCGCCGGCGCATTCGCGCCGTGAAGTCGACGCAGCAGATCACGAAGGCGATGAAGATGATCGCCGCCTCGCGCCTCAAGCGCGCGCAGGACCGCGTGGTCGGCGCCCGGCCGTTTTCGGATCGGATGCGCGCGGTGCTCCGCGGCCTGGTCGATTCCGCCGATCCCGCCACGCACCCGTTGTTCCGGGTGCCGGAGCCTGGTGAGGGGCGCCCGCTGCTCGTGGTCATCACGGCCGACCGCGGGTTGTGCGGCAGCTTCAACGCCAACGTCATCAAGGCGGCCGGCCAGGCGATCCTCGCGGACACGACGCCGGGCGGTGTGACGCTGGGACTCGTCGGCCGCAAGGGGCGGGACTTCTTCAAGCGCCGCGGCTTCGACGTGGTTCTGGAGCGGACAGGGATCTTCCAGCGCCTGTCCTTCGTCGATGCCCAGGACATCGCGGACGCGCTGATCGAGGAGTTCACCAGCGGCCGGGCGTCGAGCGTCCAGCTCGTGTACAACGAGTTCCGCTCGGTGATCTCGCAGCGCGTGGTGGTGGAGCCGCTGCTCCCGATTCCGCGCGCGTCGCTGGCGGGGGAGGCGTTCGCGGGACCGGCGGCCGACTACCTGTTCGAGCCGCAGCCCCGGGATATCTTCCGGGACCTGCTGCCGCGCCACGTGCAGGTGCAGGTGTACAGGGCGCTCCTCGAGTCGAACGCGGCGTTCTTCGCGGCGCAGATGACGGCCATGGACGCGGCCACACGGAACTCGGCGGAGATGCTGGAGAACCTGACGCTGTACATGAACAAGGTCCGGCAGGCGAACATCACCCGCGAGATCATCGAGGTGGTGTCGGGCGCGGCGGCGACCTGATCGGCGGGATGAGGGCTATGGCACAGACGGCAACGGCGCAGCGCACGGGCAAGGTGGTGCAGGTCATCGGACCGGTGGTGGACATCGAGTTCGTCGGCGGCCTGCCGGAGATCTACAACGCGGTCCGCATCGTGGCGGAGGCCGGCGACGGCCGCGAGGCGATCGACGTGGTGGCCGAGGTCGAACAGCACCTCGGCGAGAACCGCGTCCGCGCGGTCGCCATGAAGCCGACCGATGGCATGACGCGCGGCATGGCGGCCACCGACACGGGCGCGCCGATTTCGATGCCGGTCGGTCCGGGCACGCTCGGGCGCGTCCTGAACGTCCTGGGCGAGCCGGTGGACTTCCCCGACCGGCCCGTGGACGCGAAGGAGCACTGGCCGATCCACCGCCACGCGCCCACGCTCGAACAGCAGTCCACCGAGCTGCGCATGTTCGAGACCGGCATCAAGGTCATCGACCTGCTGGAGCCCTACCTCCAGGGAGGCAAGATCGGGCTGTTCGGCGGCGCGGGCGTCGGCAAGACGGTCATCATCCAGGAGCTGATCCACAACATCGCCATGAAGCACGGCGGTGTGTCGGTGTTCGGCGGCGTGGGCGAACGCACGCGCGAGGGCAACGACCTGTGGCTCGAGTTCCAGGAGTCGGGCGTCATCAACGCCGAGGACCTGTCGAAGTCGCGCGCGGCGCTGGTCTACGGCCAGATGACGGAGCCGCCGGGCGCCCGCCTGCGCGTCGGCCTGTCGGCGCTGACGGTCGCGGAGTACTTCCGTGACGCCGAGGGCAAGGACGTCCTGCTCTTCATCGACAACATCTTCCGGTTCACGCAGGCGGGCTCCGAGGTGTCGGCGCTGCTCGGCCGCATGCCGTCCGCGGTGGGCTACCAGCCGACGCTGCTGACGGAGATGGGCGAGCTGCAGGAGCGCATCACGTCCACGAAGAAGGGGTCCATCACGTCGGTGCAGGCGATCTACGTGCCGGCCGACGACTACACGGACCCGGCGCCGGCGACCACGTTCGCCCACCTGGACGCGACGACGAACCTGTCGCGGCAGATTGCGGAGCTGGGCATCTACCCCGCCGTGGACCCGCTGGCCTCGACCTCGCGTATCCTCGATCCGCGGGTCATCGGCAACGAGCACTACGGCGTGGCCCGCAGCGTGAAGCAGGTGCTGCAGCGGTACAAGGACCTGCAGGACATCATCGCCATCCTGGGGATCGACGAGCTGTCGGAAGACGACAAGCAGACGGTTGCGCGGGCGCGGAAGATCCAGCGCTTCCTGTCGCAGCCGTTCTTCGTGGCGGAGCAGTTCACCGGCTTCCCGGGCAAGTACGTGCCGATCGCGGATACGGTGCGCGGGTTCGCCGAAATCGTCGAGGGCAAGCACGACGCCCTGCCGGAACAGGCGTTCTACATGGTCGGCACGATCGAAGAGGCCGTGGAGAAGGCGAGGAAGATGAGCGCCGCCTGAGGGCGGTGAGCCGAGCGATGGCCGACGTTCCTCCGCTGCCCACGACGCTGACGCTCGAGATCGTCACGCCCGACCGCGCGCTGGTCACCGAGCACGTGGACGAGGTCCAGGTGCCGGCGGCCGAGGGGTACCTCGGCATCCTGCCCGGGCACACGCCCCTGCTGGCGTCGCTCCAGGTCGGCGAGCTGACGTACCGGGCCGGGGGGCGGACGTCGCACCTGCACGTCGCGTTCGGGTTCGTGGAGGTCCTGCCGGATCGGGTGACCGTGCTCGCCCAGACGGCCGAACGCGCCGAAGACATCGACGTGCAGCGCGCTGAAGCCGCCAGGGCGCGCGCCTCGGAGCGCGTGACGGGCCGGGGCGCCGACATTGACGTGGAGCGTGCGCGTGTGGCGCTCCTGAAGTCGCTTGTCCGGCTTCAGGTGGCGGCCCGCGCCCGGACCCGCGCGTAAGCGAGCCAGGGGGCCGACTCCGCGGCCGCTCCCGCGCCCCGCTCCGCGGCGCAGGCCGATCGTGCTCAACAACCTCAGTCTTCTCGTCCGCCATCGCGCCCTCATCGCCAGCCTCACCGGCAGGGAGCTGAAGGCGCGCTACCGCGGCTCCGTCCTCGGCTTCGTCTGGTCGTTCGTCAACCCGCTCCTGCTCCTCCTGATCTACACGTTCGTGTTCACGGTCGTGATGCCGGGCACGCGGCCGACCGAGCTCGAGCCGTACGCGATGTTCATGTTCTGCGGCATCCTGCCCTGGTCCTGGTTCTCCTCGTCGCTTCTGGAGGCGTCCAACTCCCTGGTGGCCGGGGGCAACCTGATCCGCAAGGTGCTCTTCCCCGCGGAGGTCCTCCCGATCACGATCGTCCTGGCGAACCTGGTGCACTTCTGCCTCGGGCTCCCGATTCTCGCGGCGTTCGAGGTGTACTACCGGACGCCGCTGCACCTCCCGGATCTGCTCTGGCTGCCCGCGATCATGCTGGTGCAGCTGCTGTTCACGACCGGCCTGGCGCTCTTCTTCTCGGCGCTGACGGTGCTCTTCCGCGACGTGCGCGACCTGCTGTCGAACCTGATGACGCTGTGGTTCTTCGCGACGCCGATCATCTACCCGCTGTCGCTGGCGCCGGAGCGCGTCCAGCCGCTCTTGAAGCTGAACCCGTTCACGCACCTCGCCGTGGCCTATCAGGACGTCCTCTTCACGCCGGCGCCGTTCGTGGTGCGCCCCGGCCTGCTGGTGCTCGCCGCGCTGTCGATCGCGACGTTCCTCGCCGGGCACTTCGTCTTCGACCGCCTGCGCGACGCCCTGCCGGAGGAGGTATAGGTGTCCCCCGCCGTCGAGGTCCGCGACGTCCGCAAGATCTACCGGCGTTTCAGCCGCCGCAAGCAGTTCGCCACGTTGAAGAGCGCGCTGCTCTCGCGCACGCTGATCGGCGACCTGCGCCGGGACGACGCGCTGGAAGCGCTCAAGGGGGTGTCGTTCGACGTGTCCCGGGGACGGTCGTTCGGGATCATCGGCCGCAACGGTTCCGGCAAGAGCACGCTCCTCAAGCTGATTGCCGGGATCGGCAGGCCGAGTGCCGGCACCGTGCGCGTCGACGGCCGGGTGTCCGCGCTGATCGAGCTGGGCGCCGGCTTCCATCCCGAGATCTCCGGCCGCGAGAACGTGTTCATCAACGGGCTCATGCTCGGGCTGTCGAAACGGGAGATCCAGCGCCGCTTCGAGGAGATCGTCCGCTTCGCGGAGCTGGAGCCGTTCATCGACGCGCCGGTCAAGACCTACTCGTCGGGGATGTACGTCCGCCTCGGCTTCGCGGTGGCCATTCACGTGGATCCCGACGTCCTGCTCGTGGACGAGGTCCTGGCCGTGGGCGATGAAGGGTTCACGCACAAGTGTCTCGACAAGTTCGCCGAGTTCCGGCGCCGGGGCCGGACGGTGATCCTCGTGACGCACTCGCTGGATCTGGTCGAGCGGTTCTGCGAGGAAGCGCTCTGGCTGGACGAGGGCCGGGTGCGGGCAGAGGGCGATCCGCGCCGGATTGTCGACGAGTACCGGCTCGACGTGGCGCGGATCGAGAACGCGCAGATGGCGGCGGCCGCGGCGGTGGCCGCGGGTCGCGCCGCCAGCATTCCGGCCAGGGGGCGCGCGCCCGAGGCGAGCGAGGCCGAGGCCCCCGGGCCGCCCGCGGCGCCGCCACCACCCGATGTGGTTTCCACGGCGGCGGATCCGGAGGAGGCCGGCAGCGCGGCTGCCGGGAGTGCCGAGGAACAGAACGGGCGCCCCGAGGCGCCCGCAGACATGTTCAGGGCGGTCGAAGGCCGCTGGGGCTCGCGCGAAGCCGAGATCACCGAGGTACGGCTCCTGGACGCCCGTGACCAGCCCTCGCACGTCTTCGAGTCGGGCGGCGCGATGACGGTGTGCCTGAGGGTGCACGCACCCGCGCCGCTCGGCGACGTCGTCTTCGGCGTCGGGCTGTTCAACGCGGAAGGCATCTGCTGCTACGGCACCAACACGGGGATCGAGCAGGCGGTCAGGGGCGTGCTCCACGGCGAGGCGGAGGTCCGCTTCGTCGTCGACAACCTCGATCTCGTCGCCGGCGCCTACAGGCTCGACGTCGCCGTGCACAGGGCGAACGGCGTGCCCTACGACTACCACCGCCTGCTCTACTCGTTCCGTGTGACCTCACGGATCGCCGACGTGGGGATCTTCCGGCCGCGCCACCGGTGGGTCATTTCGGGTATCGGGTCCGGGGAGTCCCCGTCGTGACCCGGCGTCCGTCCGGCCCCCTGCTCACGCCGGCCGGGGCCGCGGCCTTTGCCGAGGCGGCGCGCACCGCGGGCCGGCGCGTGGTGTTCACCAACGGCGTGTTCGACCTGCTGCACCCCGGGCACGTCCGCTACCTGGCGCAGGCCCGGATGCTCGGCGATCTGCTCCTCGTCGGTCTGAACTCCGATCGATCGGTCAGGGCGATCAAGGGCCCCTCGCGTCCGCTGACGCCGGAGCGCGAACGTGCCGAGGTGCTGCTGGCCCTGTCGTCCGTGGATGCGGTGGCCATCTTCGACGAGGAGACCCCGCGGGCGCTCATGGCGCTGGTCCAGCCGGACGTACTCGTCAAGGGCGCCGACTGGGCAGCCGACGCGATCGTGGGCCGCGACATCGTGGAAGCGCGGGGCGGGCGCGTCGTGCGCGTCCCGCTGACCGAAGGCCTGTCCACGACGACGCTGATTGCCCGGGCCCGGGCCCGCGACTGATCCCGTGCCGGCCCTGTCCTCCCTCACGCTCTCGGCCCTGTTCAAGTCGGCGGTGTCGCGGTCGGGTCTCGATCGCCGGCAGCGCGTACGCAGCGGTCTCACGCCGGCCGTGCGGGCGCTCGCTGCGGTGTCGGACGCCGTCCGGACGTCCGGTGTCACCCTGCTGGTCGTGCCCGCCGATCGCGACGTCGAGCCGATGACCGCCGACGCGCGGTTCTTCTTCGCGGCGTTCGAGGGTGCGTCTGCCGCGGCCGTGGATGCGGCCGTTCTGCCCTTCCCCTCCCACCAGGTCGATCCCTATCGCGGGATGACCCCGCACTTGCACGTCGCGGCCGCCCGCGCCCGTGCGCTGTACGGTGCCGCGGCCGGGACGGCACGGCTGATCGTGGCGTCGGGGGCGGCGCTGCTTCCCCGGGTCGCCACGCCGGAGCGCTTCGCCCGTGCGGCCATCGACCTCAGGCCCGGGTCGGAGATCGATCCGGCGGCGCTCGCGGCACTGCTCGTCGACGCCGGGTTCGAGCGCCAGGATCCCGTGGACGAACACGGCGAGTTCACCGTGCGGGGCGGCATCGTGGACGTGTTCGCGGCCGGAGCCGTCCAGCCTGTCCGGCTGGAGTTCGTGGGCGACATGGTGGAGTCGATCCGCCGGTTCGACGGTGCTACGCAGCGCTCGACCGGCCTCACCGATCAGGTCGCGATCGTGCCCCTCCGCGAGCGCTTCGATCCCGGCGAGCCGACCGTGTCGGTCATCGAGCACCTGCGCGCGTCCACTGCCGTGCACGTGCTGGTGTCCGAGGCCGAGGCGGTGGACGAGCAGGGACGGCGCGCGCGGGCGCACCTCGAGGCCAGCTTCGAGTCCGCGTCCGCCTCCGGCCGGTCCGCGGTGCCGGCTCCCGGCGAGCTGTTCGCCGCATGGGAGGCCGTCGAAGCGGATCTCGCGCGCGCAGAGGGGCTCGAGGAGCTCGCGATCGGAGACGAGGCCGGCCACGTGCGGTGTCAGCCCGCCGTGACGTACCACGGCCGGATTGCCGGCTGGGCCGAGGAGATCGCGCAGGCGCGGGCGCGACGGGAAACGGCGCTCTTCGTCGCAGGCACGGCGGGGATGGCGGAGCGGATCGTCGAGATCCTGCGTGACTACGACGTGATCGCCGTGCCCGTGGAACGGGCGGAAGACGCGCACGCCGCCGCCGTGCTCGTGTGCGTCGGATCGCTGTCCCGGGGGTTCCGCCTGCCGGACGCCGGGCTGTCGGTGTTCGCCGAGGGCGACCTCTTCGAGGAGGAGCGCCGGAGCCCGGAGGCCAGGCGGAGCCTGGCGCGCACGTTTCTCTCCGATCTCCGCGATCTCAAGGCCGGCGATCTGGTCGTCCACGTCGATCACGGCATTGGCGAGTTCGTCGGGCTCAAGCAGCTCGGCGTGGCGGGCGCCGCCGGAACGGCGCAGGAGTTCCTCGAGCTGAAGTACGCCGCGGACGACAAGCTGTTCGTTCCCGTGGAGCGGCTGGATCTGATCCAGAAGTACAGCGGAGGGTCGCGGCCTGCCCTCGATCGCCTCGGAGGCACGACCTGGGAGCGTGCCAAGACACGCGTCAAGCGCGCCATGCGCGACATGGCTGAGGAGCTGCTGAAGCTCTACGCGCAGCGCAAGGCCGTGCCCGGCCACGCCTTCCCGCCCGACACGCACTGGCAGCAGGAGTTCGAGGACGCCTTCCCGTACGAGCTCACGCCGGATCAGGCCGCCGCGGTTGCCGACATCAAGCGGGACATGGAGGCGCCCGTGCCGATGGACCGCCTGCTCTGCGGCGACGTCGGGTACGGCAAGACCGAAGTCGCGATGCGGGCCGCCTTCAAGGCCGTGATGGACGGCAAGCAGGTGGCCTTCCTGGCGCCGACGACCGTGCTGACCTTCCAGCACCTGAAGACGCTGACCGAGCGCTTCTCCGGCTTCCCCGTCGCCATCGAGCTGGTCAGCCGGTTCCGCTCGAAGCAGGAACAGAAGGAGGCGATCGAGGCGCTGGCCGCCGGGCGGATCGACGTCATCGTCGGCACGCACCGGCTGCTGTCGAAGGACGTGCGATTCCGGGATCTCGGCCTCCTCGTGGTGGACGAGGAGCAGCGCTTCGGTGTCGCGCACAAGGAACGGATCAAGCAGCTCCGCCGGCGCGTGGACGTGCTGACCATGACCGCGACGCCGATCCCGCGCACGCTGAACATGTCGCTCGTCGGCATCCGCGACATGTCGATCATCGAGACACCCCCGAAGGACCGGCTGTCGATCCAGACCAACGTCGTGACGTTTGACGCCGCCGTGATCGAACGCGCCATCCGCAACGAGCTCGCGCGGGGTGGGCAGGTGTACCTGGTACACAACCGCGTGGAGTCGATCTACTCCATCGGCCATCTCGTGCAGCGTCTCGTGCCCGAGGCACGGGTCGTCGTCGGGCACGGGCAGATGGCGGAGCAGGAGCTGGAGAAGGCGATGATGGGGTTCGTGAGCCGGGACTTCGACGTCCTGCTGGCCACGACGATCGTCGAGAACGGGCTCGACATCCCGAACGCCAACACGATCATCGTCAATCGCGCGGACCGCTACGGGTTGTCGCAGCTCTACCAGCTGCGGGGACGCGTGGGACGCTCCGATCGCCCGGCGTACGCCTACCTCCTGATTCCGCCGCAGGAATCGCTGTCGGCCGTGGCCCGGAAGCGCCTGGCCGCGATCCGCGAGTTCAGCGACCTGGGCAGCGGCTTCCGCATCGCGGCGCTAGACCTCGAGATCCGGGGCGCGGGCAACCTGCTCGGCGGCGAACAGAGCGGCCACATCGATGCCGTCGGCTTCGAGATGTACATGAAACTGCTCGACGAGACGATCCGGGAGCTCAAGGGCGAGGACGTCGAGGAAGAGACACGGGCCGCGGTGAACCTGGGGGTGGATCTGCGGATCGAGGAGGCGTACGTGCCCGAGATGAACCAGCGGCTGGCGCTGTACCGTCGGGTGGCCGGCGCCCGGACCACGGACGAGGTGGAGGGCGTGCTGGGCGAAATGCGGGATCGGTACGGAGCGCCGCCGCCCTCCGTGTTGAACCTCGCCGAGTACGGCCGAATCCGGGTGCTGGCGGATCACCTCGGCGTCGAGGCGATCGACCGCGAGGGGTCGCTCGTGGCCATCAGGTTCCGGCCGACGACGAAGGTGGACCCGCAGGCGCTGGTCCGGCTGGTACACGAGCTGGCTGGCGTCTCCCTCGTGCCGCCGGCCTCGCTGAAGCTGGACCTGACCGCGACGGATCACCCGCCGCCGCGGGCCGGCCGGGCTGGCGGGCGACGGGGTTCCGGAGCGGCCGTCGGGGAGGACACCGCCGGCTGGTGGACCGCCCGCGCCACAGACAGCGAGGTACGCTCGGGCTTCACGAAGGCCGAGGTGCTCCGGAGGCCCAGGGCCGATCCCCGGGCCCCAGGGGGCATGTTCGACCGCCTCCGCGGCCTGCTCGACCGGCTGGCGTGATCGGCGCCGACCCCGGAGAATAGAATCTCGGTGGGTACTACTGGAGGAAGCGTGATGCGAGCCCGAAGTCAGCGTTCCGGGACCGTGCTGCTCGTCGCCCTGGTCGTCACGGTCGCGTCCGTTCTGCCCCGCGCCCAGATCATCGAGCAGGTGGTCGTCAAGGTGAACGGCGAGATCGTCACCAAATCCGAGTTCGAGCAGCGGCAGGTCGCCCTGCTCCGCCAGCGCCCCGAGCTCGCCGGCGGCAACGTCACCAACGACGTGCTCAGGAGGGCGGTCGAGGAGGTCACGCCCGGGCTCATTCTCAATGTCGTCGACGAACTGCTGCTCGTGCAGCGGGGCCGGGAGCTCGGTTACGTGCTGGGCGATGAGCAGTTTGCCAGCATCGTCGAGAACATCAAGCAGGAGAACCGGATCGAGAGCGACGCCGACTTCCAGGCGGCGCTGGCGCAGGAAAGCATGACGATGGCCGAACTCCGGCGGAACATGGAGCGGCAGATGCTGGTGAGCCAGGTGCAGTCGCAGGAAATCCGGAACCGGATCAGCGTGACCGAAGAGGAAGCCCGGGCGTATTACGACGAGAACCGGGAAGCTTTTTCCACTCCCGCAGAGGTCACGCTGCGCGAGATCCTGATCGGTGTCGCCGTGGTCAACGACGCGGTAAACGTCGCGGAGGACGAGGCTGCCCGCGCCGAGGCGGCAGCCGTGCACGAGCGGCTGCTCAAGGGTGAGCCGTTCCCGCGCCTGGCCGGCGAGGTCTCCGATTCACCGTCGAAAGCCAACGGCGGCCTGATCGGGCCGTTCAGGATGAACGACCTCGCCCCGCCGCTGCAGGCGCTGATCGACGGGCTCGAGGTGGGCGACGTGGCCTCTCCGATCCGGGTGTCTGCCGGGTACCAGATCCTGAAACTGGAGAGCCGCAGTCCGCGGGAGGTCCAGTCGTTCGCCGAGGCGCGCCCGGCGATCGCGGAGCGCGTGTCGCAGGAGAAGCTGGGCGTGGAGATCAGGAAGTTCGTGGACCGGCTCCGGAGCCAGGCCATCGTGCAGTGGCGCAACGAGGAGCTGAAGAAGGCGTACGACATCGCGCTCGAGCAGCGGAGCGCGATCACCGGAACGGCCCAGTGAGCGACGATCTGCACCTGGCCGTGCCGGCAACGGCCGGCGCAGAAGCCGTCCCCGGCGAGGCGGCCGTCGCGTGGTTCGCCATCTGGACCCGGTCGCGCCACGAGCAGGTGGTGCGCACCCAGCTCGAGCGCAAGCAGATCGAGACGTTCCTGCCCACGGTGACTCGCTGGAGCCGCTGGAAGGACCGCAAGAAGAAGATCGACTGGCCCCTGTTCCCGGGATACTGCTTTGCCCGCTTCGATCCCGTTGCGCGGATGCCCGTGCTCAAGTGTGCCGGTGTCGTGAGCATCGTGTCGTTCGAGGGCGAGCTGGCGCCCATTCCCGAGCACGAAATCCAGGGCATCCGGCAGCTGGTCGAGAGCGAGCTGGCCTACGATCCGTGCCCGCTGATTCGCGAAGGCATGATGGTGGAGGTCAAGCACGGACCCCTTCGCGGCGTGGTCGGCCGCCTCGTGCGCAAGGGCGCGCACGCCCGTCTCGTCCTCTCGGTCGACCTGATCGGGCAGGCCGTGAGCGTCGAAGTGGATGCCGCCGACGTGCGCCCGTACTGAGGACGCGATGAAGATCGGACCCGTCGAGTTGACCACCCCGTTCGTCGTGGCGCCGATGGCCGGGATGACCGATTCGGCCTTCCGCCGGCTCGTGAAGCGGCACACCGGATGCGGCCTGGTCGTCACCGAAATGGTGAGCTCCGAGGGCCTGGTCCGCGGAATCGACCGGACGCTGGAATACGCGGAGTACACGGAGGAAGAGCGCCCCGTCTCCATCCAGGTCTTCGGCGGTGACCCGGAGAAGATGGCGGCCGCGGCGCAGGTCGTCGAGCGCCTCGGCGCAGACATCGTGGACGTGAACATGGGGTGCCCGGTGCCGAAGATCGCGAAGCACCACGCCGGGTGCAGCCTCATGCGCGATCCCGCGCATGCTGCGGCCATCGTGCGCGCCATGACGAAGGCCGTGCGCATTCCGGTGACCGTCAAGATGCGTGCGGGCTGGAACGATGGGCAGCGCAACGCCCCCGAGCTGGTCCAGCGTGTGGCCGATGCCGGCGCTGCCGCGGTGGCCGTGCACGGGCGGACCGCCGAACAGTCGTACTCCGGCAGCGCCGACTGGGAGTTCGTTGCGGAGATCGCACGCCGCAGTCCCGTTCCCGTGCTCGGCAGCGGCGACTGCGTGGAGCCGGACCAGGTGGTTCGGCGCCTGCAGAGCGGCGTGAGCGGCGTGCTGGTTGGCCGCGGAGTGCTTCGAAATCCATGGATCCTGGCCCAGGCCGCCGACCTGGCTGCCGGCCGGCCGGCCCGTACCGTGACCATGGCCGACCGGGCGTTGTTCCTCCACCAGTACATCGACCTGCTGCTGGACGACCAGGAGGCCGAGGCACCCGGGTTCCGCCACGCGGCGGCCGTGCAGGCTGCCGCGCCGGCCCGAGGCCGGGAGAAATGGGTCATCAACAAGATTCGGGCGCTGGCGGCGTGGTACTCGAAGGGGCTGGAGGGCGGCTCGACGATGCGGACTCGCATCAACACCGCGACCTCAATCGCGGAAGTGCACGACATCGTGGACACATTCTTCGCCGGAGACCGATCCCCGGCCACCGCGGCGGTCCACGACACCGAAGCCGCGATGCTTCCGGTGTGATCGGTATCAGTTCGGATCCAGCCGTCGTTTCCTTGACACACCGGGCTTACGTCCTACAATTGATCAGCCGATAACGCTTTCGGGCCAGGCTGGCATCGTGTGTGCAGTCGCTCGAATGGGCCTATCGATCCGCGGCCCTGCGTGTAGGTGAGAGGGCGAAGCGCTGCCTTATCGCTCCCGAATCCTGTCGCTGCTTTTCGTCTCTCCGTTTCTGGCCGTGGCGTGTACGCCCGCGCCTGATGGTGCCCCGCCAACCGCGGAGTACGATCCAGAGACCGGCCGGCTGGTTCGGCTCGATGTGGATCTGACGCGGAACGGCACGCGGGATTCCGTCAGCGTCATGGACGGCAGCCGGGTCGTGCGCGTCGAGTTGGATCTCGACGAGAACGGGCACGCGGAGCGGTGGGACTTCTACACTCCGGATCGCACGCTCGAAAAGGTGGGTTTCGCCTCCAGAAACGACGGTGTGATGGACTCGGTCGCCTTCTACGACCCTACGGGAAGCCTTGAACGCATCGAGGTGTCCACCCGGCGAGACGGCGTCTTCGACCGGCTTGAGTTCTACGCGGACTGGAGGCTCGAGCGCAGCCAGGAGGATACGAACGGCGACGGGCGGCCGGACAAGTGGGAGACCTACCGCCTCAACACACCGTCGACGAATGGTCAACAGACCTATTCGGTGGCATCGGCGGCCTTCGACCACGCCGGACTCGGCGTTCCAACCCTCCGTTTCACCTACGGCGAGAGTGGAGAAGTCGTCCTGGTCGAGCGGGACACCGACGGAAAAGGGCTTCAGAACCAGATTGTAGGTCATACGACACAATAATTTTGTAATGCAACAAGTTACAGCCAATATATCGCCGGTAGAACGCCCCCGGGGCGGCCTCGCCCGACGCCAGCTCCCGCGCATGTTTCGGTCATATGACATGTCTGAGGCGGCTTCGCAGTTCAGCGAGGCGCTTCGGGGTCGCGGTGGACTGCTGATCACGGGAGAGGCCGGCACCGGGCGCGAGCTGACGGCGCGGGCGTTTCACCGCGCGCTCGTCCCGGGCCAGCCGACGGAACTCGCGACGCTGTTGAACGCTGAGACCCGCAGTTTTCGGAGCGACCGCCCCTTTGTGGTGCTGGACTGTTCGGCCTGTGGGGACATCGGGTTGGCATTCTTCGGGGCCTGCTGGCGCGACCGGAGCGTGGGCCCCGATGGGTTGGCGGTCACGAATGCCGGGAGCCCCGTCCATCAGGCGCTCGGGGGCACGCTGTTCCTCCGCGACGTCCAGGAACTGGCCCCTCGGGCGCAGGCCACGTTGGCGCGAGTCCTCCGTGACGGCGAAATATGGGTCGAGGACGGCCGAGGCATGCGGGAGCGAGCATCGGTTCAGTCGCTCGTGATCGCGTCCCTCGATCCTTCGGGGGACCGATCGCTCAGCGATCCGCTGACGCCTGTGCTTCGGCGACACCTGTCACGGCCCGCCATCAGGCTCCCTGTGCTGCGTCGCCGGCAGGGTGACGTCGGCCGGCTGATTCGTGATTTGTTCGTCGACGCCGCTGTCGCGCGACAGGCTCCGCAGTTTGCGCCATCCAGACAGACGGTGGCGCTGCTGGCGGCGCTGCCCTGGAAAGGCAACGTGGCCGAGCTGAAGCGGGTCGTGGACCTGCTCGTGGACCGGTGCGAGGGGCGTAAGGTCAAAGTTCTCGATGTGCTCCGGAACCTGAGCCTCGACGGCATCGATGTTGCCTTCACGACACAAGGGACACTCAAGGAGGCACGGGACCGGTTCGAACGCGAGTACGTGGTTCGCACCCTGGCACGCCACCGCTGGCGGATGGGCGAAGCGGCCAGTGCTCTCGGTATTCAGCGCACCAACCTGTATCGGAAGGTGCGCCAGCTCTCGATTCGTCGAGATGGGGCGGGGTGTGAGAAGGCATAGCATGGACCTGGCTTGTCTGCTCAAGCCGAGATAAAGTTCTGACTATGAGCAGATCTGTAGTCCCGGTTTCCGTTACTTGTGTCGCCCCGGCGTTCTCCAGGGGTTGCATACGTAGAGTGCTGGGTCTCCTGCTTGGAGTTCTCCTGGCCCTGCCGCCGGCGCTGGCGCAGCAACCCAGGCAGGAGTTCACGGGTCGCGGACGGATCGAGGGGATCCTCATCGGACCCTCGGGGCCGCTCTCCGAGGTGCCGATTCAGGTCCTGAATGAGGCAGGCGCGGTGCTCCTCTGTGCGCTCACGACCCGGACGGGGAACTTCCGCGTCGAGGGGCTGAACCCGGGGACGTACGTCATCCAGGCGGTCAGTTGCCGGCCGTCGAAGGAGGCCGATCCGCCGGCCGATCTCGACGCGTGTTGTGACACCGCCTACGTGATTACGACCGCATCGGCCA